>Ga0105238_10007385_pt1 | contig 11011 bp, 9 predicted proteins | sample KBSC34metaG_FD_81526 | JGI IMG/M metagenome (GOLD analysis project Ga0105238, IMG submission 81526) | Corn rhizosphere microbial communities from Kellogg Biological Station, Michigan, USA - KBS C3-4 metaG | ecosystem: Host-associated > Plants > Roots > Rhizosphere > Soil | place: Michigan, USA...
ATGGGCGCTGGCCGTAAAGTTCCCTTCTGGGATGAAGCCAAGGGGCAGTTTGTGCCTGTCATGGAAGTGAATCTGACCCTCAGCTTTGACCACCGCGTGCTCGACGGCGGCGCCGCTGGCCGTCTATTGCAACGCATCGGTGAATTGATGAAAACGCCGGAGAAGCTGTGATGGATTACCGGATCCAGTTGGTATAGGCGCGTTCGCCGAGATACTCGTACCCTTTGCCTTCATCCGCCGTGCCGGAAAGCAGGGCTTGGATGAATCCATTTCGGTCCACCTGGACCGTGTGTAGAATTTTCTTCTCCGGATTTTCCTTCAGTAAAAATTGAACCCGTCCATCCAGCGCAGAATAAGTTTCCAGTCCATCATTCGTCTTGCATGTGAAATGAAACTGTCTGCCGAGGTCGCCTAGCATCATACGGCTGCGTCCCCACGTCCCACCCGCTTCGCTCACGAACGTTTTTCCGTCCAGCAGCGCGAGATAATCCTGATATGCCAGCGCGCACAGCTTGTGCTCGCTTGAATTGTTCAGCCACTGTTCGATCTTTTCCACGTGCTTGCCGGTGTCATAGGCGTAGTCGCTGTCAAGGAATGCGATACGCTCCACATCATCGGGGATTTTTTTCACCGCATTCAAATACCCAAACATCAGGCTGCCGCCACCACTATGGCTCGCAAGAACCACTTCTGACTTGCTCGTTGAAAAAATCCCGCGCACAGCATCGAGGATTTCAGCGATGCGCCGGTCATCGTGCGTCTTGCGCCAGGCCGGCCAGCTTTTTGTGCCAGCTTCCAGATAGGTCACGACGATCGTGCGGTTGGTGATGGCGTTCCGCACCCATCGCGTCTGCGCGCCGATATGCTGGATGTCAAAATGCCAGTCATCGTCTGGTTGCATGACTTTGCCAATGGTCTCTTCAATCGTGTTTCCATTGGGCAGCGCGAAGAAAACTAGCAGCACGGGTTTGTCCGGCGAAAAAGCCTCGCATCCGGGCGTATTGATGATGATTCGCACATCGTCTGGCAACCGGATTTCCCGTGTCATTTCGCCGAAGTTGGTTGTGGTGGAAAACTTCTGAGGCCAGGGCAGGTTAATTCTCTCACTGACGATGGGCATTGAAACCGGGTTCGTGGGATAGCGTGCATTGGTGACCACGCCTTCATCGCTGATCAGCCCACACAGCTTCGGGTCAGCCAAAACTTCGGGCACGGTTTTCATCTCGCCATTGACGATCGTCCACCGCGATACCAATCGGATGCACTGGCTGTAATCCACCCACCACGAAACGTGGCCCAGATATAATGGCTGGATCGCCTCGCCGTTCGTACGATGCCAACCGTAAATGGCAACCTTGTTGGTCACCGTGCTCAAACCCGTACTGATAACGACGTCCTTTTTATGCCCTGCCACGAGTGCTCCCAGTGGGTGCGAATCCAAAACCGCTTCGCGTTGGGTATGAATGGTCTCGTTATGTTCCGCAAAAATGGGAACGGTCGTCATCGCCGGCGAAGGCGGGATTGGTGAGGGTGGGAGTTTTACCTCGGCCGCGGCGTAGATGGCATCCACCATTTTGCGTGTTGGCAAAACGCAGCCGATTTTGTCCGCGATCCGCTGAGCATTGTTTGGGGAAACGGGCGCCAGCAGATAGTCCGCATCCGAACCGATGGCAAGGTAATCTGGGGCGACGAAGAAGGTGGCGATGTTCGTCGTGCCTTCAAAAATGTTAGTGACCGTCACCGGACAGAGCTTGCGGAGAGAATTTGGGACATTCCCAGAAAAGACTTCGTTGTAAATCACCTGCTCGCGTTGCGCCAGGTCTAGCGCGGAAACAATCCGCGCAAAATCGCTACCCGTCAGCGCGTTGGTTGTGCGCAGTGGAAACGCGAGGTTATGGTCGAGAACCTGTGCAAAGCTGCTGCCTGCAAAACAAATCAGAACGATTTGCAGCAGCGCTTTCACGGCTCAAATATCTTTGCGCGGAAACAACGGTGCCGGATCGCTTATCGTGTGCCCGGCTTGCAGTCCACCCCAGGCCGCATCGGCCAGTTTGCCGGGCGCCCCAGTCAGGCCGAGCTGGGCGTAGATCTTCGCCGACGTTCCGGGCAGGAACGGATTCAGCAAGACCGCGAGTACGCGGCAGGACTCGGCCAGATTGTAGAGCACTTCATCCAGTCGCTGTGCTTGCGCCGGGTCCTTGGCCAGCTTGAATGGTGCAGTCTGGTCCACGTATTGATTCGCCCGATTCACCAGCCCCCAGATGCTTTGCAGCGCGGACTGGAGCTGGCTCTGCTTGAACAGGGCGCGGGTTTCATCCGCTGCCTTGGCGGCATCAGCAGCTAATTCATTCGAGCGCGCGGGCACGACGCCGTTGCGATAGCGCTTCAGCATCGAGAGCGAGCGATTCACCAGGTTGCCCAGGCCATTGGCGAGCTCGGCCTGATAACGCGACTTGAAACCAGCATCCGTCCAGTTGCCGTCCGGGCCGATGTCCAGTTCGCGCAGCACGTAAAAGCGGAAAGCATCCAGGCCCCATTCGTTGATGACCGCGATGGGGTCGATGACATTGCCGGTGGTTTTGCTGATCTTGGCGCCGTCCTTCTGCCACCAGCCATGAACAAGGATCTGTTTCGGCAGCGGGAGGCCCATAGCCTTCAGCATGATCGGCCAATAGACCGCGTGAAACTTCACTATGTCCTTGCCGATGACGTGGATGTCAGCCGGCCAAAGCTCGAGCGATTTATGGGCGAAAGCGATGCTGGTGTAATTCACCAGGGCATCGAACCAGACATACGTGACAAAATCCTTGTCGAAGGGCAGGGGAATGCCCCAGTTCAAACGTGCCACCGGGCGCGAGATGCACAAGTCCTCCAGCGTGTTGTTTTTTAGGAAGCCAAGGACTTCATTTCGGCGATAGGATGGCGCGATAAAATCCGGGTTTGCCTCGATATAATCAATCAACCATTGCTGGTGTGCACCGAGCTTGAAGTAATAGTTGTCTTCCTTGAGTTCGACAACTTCGCCGTAACTTGCGTCGAATTTTCCGTCCGGCAGCCGGTCTTTTTCCGTGAGAAAAGTCTCTTCCTTCGTTGAATAAAATCCGATGTAGCTGGCCTTGTAAAAATGCCCCGTGTCATTCAGTTTTGCCAGCGTGGCCTGGACGTATTCCTTGTGACGCGGTTGGGTGGTGCGGACAAAGTCGTCGTTGGTCAGTTCCAGCTTTTTGGCGAACGCCTGCCAGTCTGCCGCGAGTGCGTCGCAATATTCCTGCGGGTTCTTTTTTTCCGCCTGCGCCGCCTGCTGGACCTTCTGGCCGTGTTCGTCCAATCCAGTCAGAAAAAAAACTTCCTGGCCGAGGCTGCGCCGGGCGCGGGCGATGACATCGGCAATGATCTTCTCGTAGGCATGGCCTAGGTGCGGCTGCCCGTTCACGTAATCAATTGCCGTCGTTATGTAGAACCGTTTGTTCATCAAGTCGCCTAGTTTGGCTTACAAATGCGGCGAAGGCAATCTCGCTTGCGGCGAAAGCGCTTCGTGTTATCCTGCCCACCGGCTGTCGCGGAAAACCAGCCGGCAAAAAAACACCGCATGTCTAAAGAACTATCCAGCTTCGCCGCGCGCCTGCGCGGTGCAATTCCCACAGGTTTCCCAGATGCTGGCTTTGAGGCGCTCGCCTTGGAACTTTTTGGCCTCCAGTTCAAATACAATCCAGCGTATCAAAAAATTTGCGCCGCTCGCGGCCTGACGCCACAGGTCGTCAAACAATGGACGCAAATTCCGGCCGTGCCGACGACGGCGTTTAAAGAATTGGAACTCACCAGTATTCTGCCGAATGAACGCACCGCCGTCTTTCATTCCAGCGGAACAACAGAGCAAAAGACCAGCCGCCATTTTCATAGTGCAGAATCACTGGCCGTGTATGAGGCGTCCTTGTGGCAATGGTTCAGGCCAAACATCCTGGGGAGCACGGACAGCTTGTCCGCAAGCTTTCCGGATGCATTGACTGGCGCTGCCAGTACGCTCGTTTTTTTGACTCCGCCGCCCGTGCGTGCGCCTCATTCCTCACTCATACACATGTTTGAGACCGCGCGCCAAAAACTTGGCCTGCCAGACTCATCTTTCCTTGGACAGCTTACCGATGACAACTCGTGGTCATTAGATTTCACCGCAACAATCAAGGCTTTGCGGTCTGCCACCGATTCAGGCAAGCCCGTGACCCTGCTCGGAACGGCTTTTTCCTTTGTCCATTTGCTCGACCATCTGGTTGAAAACAATCTGCGTTTTCATCTGCCTGCTGGATCGCGCGTGATGGAAACCGGCGGCTATAAAAACCGTTCCCGCGTCCTGCCCAAAGATGAATTGCACGCGCTTATCACAGAGAGGTTGGGGGTGCTGGCCCAAAATATTATCTGCGAATATGGCATGAGCGAATTAAGCTCGCAGGCCTACGACACATGCCATCCTCCATCTTCGATCCTCAATCCTCGAATTTTTCATTTCCCCCCTTGGGCCCGGGTGCAAATCATTTCACCGGAAACCGGACGCGAAGTGGCTGAGAGTGAAACAGGCCTTATCCGTATCTTTGACCTAGCCAATGTGTATTCCGTTGCCGCCATCCAGACGGAAGATCTGGGCATCCGCCGTGGCGACGGTTTTGAATTGATCGGCCGCGCGCAACTGGCCGAACCGCGCGGCTGTTCCCTGATGACCACATGAATCTGCCCAACTTTTTCCTCGCTGACCTGCCGCCGGAAGCCGTGCTTTCGCCGGCAATGATCACGGCGTCGTGCGATACGTTGAAGCGGAACCGTGAGAAACATCTGCCCCCGCGTTCGACGGATTCCATAATCAAAACATTGTGCGAAATCGCCGCGGAATGGCTGCAGCCGGATGGCAAGTTCCGCAAGCTGGCGCTGGAGCACGGCCCGGCTGAGACCGGCTTTTCCAGAGCCATTTTGGAAAAGGGCATTGATAGTTTTTTCCGCCAGTTCACCCCAGAAAATTTTCAAGCCCTGTTGGAGCAGGAAATCGGCGGTGCGTCGCGGTTGGAAAAATTCAACGGTGCCGGAACGGATGCAGAACCGAAGCGCCAGGCCATGGTCAACGGCCCGGAATTGCTCATCCACATCGCGGCAGGAAACATTCCCAACCCGGCCTGGATGAGCCTGACGCTGGGCTTGCTCACGCGGTCGGCACAGTTCATGAAGTGCGCGAGCGGTGCGTCGTATTTGCCACGGTTATTCGCGCATTCCATTTACGAACTGGACCATAAGTTGGGTGCGTGCCTGGAACTGGCGGAGTGGCGTGGAGGCAACATCGATATGGAAGGCCGGCTGTTTGCCGGGGCCGACTGCGTGACGGCCACGGGCGGCGATGAGGCGCTGGACGCCATTCGTGCGCAGCTTCCTGCCGGCGTCCGGTTTCTTGGCTACGGCCAGCGTGTGAGCTTTGGTTTCGTGACCCGGGAAGTTCTGCGGGATGAGACCATCGCCAGCGTTGTCTCCAGTGCGGCTGACGACGTGATCGCCTGGGATCAAAACGGATGCCTCTCGCCGCACGTCATTTATGTGGAGGAACGCGGCCAGGTGGAGTCGGACAAATTTGCGGAACTGCTCTCCGTCGAACTGGCGAAGCGCGAGGCTTCTGAGCCGCGCGGGAAAATTTCCGTGGAGGAGTCCGCCGGTATCGCTTCCCGCCGCGACATGTATTCCGCGCTGACGGCGCATCGGGGCGACATCAAATATTGGTCCAGCCACGAGTCCACTGCCTGGACGGTGGTGTTTGAGCATGACACACGATTTCAATTTTCCTGCCTGAACCGGTTCATTTATGTCAAACCAGTCCCGGGCCTGGCGGAAGTGCTGCAGGGCGTTGATGCCGTGCGAGGCAAGGTTTCGACCGTGGGTATCGCTGCGCCGGTTGAGAAAATGCAGGAGCTGGCCTTGCGATTTGCCCGCTGGGGTGTGACCCGGATATGCCCGCTTGGCCAGATGCAGAACCCGCCGCTAATGTGGCGGCACGACGGCCGTCCGGCCCTCGGCGATTTGATTACCTGGACAGATTTTGAATTATGAAAATGGAATTACGAAAAACATTTCAATTTGAAGCCGCACATCTGCTGCCGCAGCTGCCCAAAGGGCACAAATGCCGCCGTCTGCATGGCCATAGCTTCAGCGTGGAAGTCGTCGTCGCGGGCGAATGCGATCCCAAGCTGGGCTGGCTGATGGACTACGCGGACATCTCGGCGGCCTTCAAGCCCATCTGGGAAAAGCTGGACCATTATTATCTCAATGAAATTCCCGGCCTCGAAAATCCGACCAGCGAGGTGGTCGCAGCCTGGATCTGGAAAAAGCTCAAACCCAAGCTGCCGTTGCTGACGGAAGTCGTCGTGGCCGAGACCTGTACCGCCCGGGCGGTTTATCGCGGGGAATGATCCTGTTTATTGACTCTTGCCGATTCCGATGCGTTTCAGGAACGGCTCGATGGAGCGCGGCCGGCCGAGGAATTTTTCAATCGAGACATTGATGTCGCGCGAGTCGCCCACGGAATAGATTTCATTGCGCATCCTCATTCCGGCGGTGCGGTCAAAATATCCATCCGGGGAATTTTCGAACACCGTCGCCATATCAGCGGCGATGGCATCCGCCCACGCATAACCATAGTAACCGGCGCCGTAGCCGATGATGTGACCGAAATAGGCGATAAAGGCGCTATCTTCCACAACAGGCAACGACACATCGCTGAGAATCTTGTTGGAAAGCGGCAGCAACTCGTCAGCATTCGTGGAGTGGATCTGCGTATGCAACGCCAGGTCCATCAGGCCGAATGAAAGCTGACGGCGATAGCGGGTGGCCTCCGTGGCGAGCCGGGCGGTCTTCAGTTGGGCGAGGATTTCCGCCGGAATCTTTTTCTTCGGATCGCGATAATCGGCGGCAAAACTATCCAGAACCTTCTTGTCCCAGGCCCAGTTCTCCAGCATCTGCGACGGCGCTTCGACAAAATCCTGCGGCACGCTCGTGCCGGAGAAGCGCGAATACTTGGCACGCGTCAGGATGGTGTGCATGGCGTGGCCGAACTCGTGGAATACGGTCTCAACCTCGTCGTGCGACATGAGCGAGGGTTTGTCCGGTTGCGGCGGCGGGAAATTGCAGACCAGCGAGCAGACCGGGCGCTGGTATCGGCCGTCGGGTAACAGTTTGCCTTCGATGATGCCGAATTGGGCGAAGTGGTTGTATTTGCCGTCGCGTGGGAACATGTCGAGATAGAACAGGCCGAGCGGTTCACCAGTCTTGGCATCGCTGACGGAGTAAAGCTGGAGGTCGCCGACCCATTTGTAAGGCGCTTCCACGCGTTCAAACTTCAGGCCGAAGATGCGTTGGTAGATGGCAAACATGCCTTCCAAAACCCGTTCATAAGGGAAATAGACGCGCAACTGCTCGGCATCGACGTTGTATTTGGTCTTCTTCAATTGATTGGCGTAATAGCGCCAGTCCCAGACGTTGATCTTGGTATTGACGTCACCAGTGTCCTTGACCTTCAATTGGCGCATCTCTTCAAGTTCGGCGTCATACTTGGGCTGGAGGCCGTCCTTGAGCTTGTTCTCAAAGTCGATGGCCGTGGCGGAGTTTTTGACCATCCTGACCTCGGTGGCATAGTCGGCATAACTCGCATAGCCGAGGCGGTGGGCGATGTCATCGCGCAGCACGATGATTTTCTGGAGCAGGGGAATGTTCACATCCCGCGCGAGGTTGCATTGGGCGGCGAGCATCTTCTTGCGGGTATCCTCGCGGCTGGCGTTGTCCTCCACCATGATGTAATGGAACGTGATGTTCGCCATCAACGTGTACTCGTCATCGCCCGTCTTGATGCCTTTTTGAGAGAGAAAATCCTCCGGCACACCGGCCAGCTCGGCCTTGGTGAATTTCATGGGCTGTCTGGCCTTGGTGACATTGTTCTCAAAATCCGTTTCAAGCGCGGTCAGCTCCTTGCGCAATTTTTCAACCTCGTCGCGCTGGTCCTTTGGCAGATCGAGACCGGCGCGGCGGTAATCGCGAAGAGTTTCATCATAAAGTTTTTTATCCTCGCCGACGAGTTGCGGTTGTGTGGCGACATAAGCCTTCACGGCGGCATAGACGTCTTCGCGGTAATCCGTGCCGACTGACCAGTCGGAGATTTTCTTGATGGCATCCGTAGCCGCGTCGCGTACTTCGGCATTCGTGCTGGTCTGCTCGATGAGCGAAAGCCGGTTTTCCGCGAGGCCAAGTTCATAGCCCATATCATCCAGCGCCCGGATGGTGTTCACGAAATTCACCTCGCCGGGCTTGAGCTGGCCAATGCGGTCGAGTGCCGCGTTGCCATCTTTGATGGTCTTTTCCACGGTAACCTTCACCGCGTCCGGTGTCGTCTCAAACGTCGGCAGGGTGACAACCTCATTGAATTTCGCCGCGTGTTCCTGGAATTTTTCCAGCGAGCCGGTGGGGATGGGTTTGGGTTTCGGCAGGCTGGAGCAGGCGGTCAAGGTCGCGGCCATGATCAAAACAGGGATGAATTGCCAACGCATATCTAGCGAGCCTAAACGCACCGATGCGACTATCAAGCGGATAGTGATGAGTTGTGTCATTTTCCATTCGCAATCAGCCATAGGACATTTCACACTCACAAAAGTGCAGTTGCTCGAAATCAAAAACTTGCAGATGGACTTCGGCGCAGGAACTGGTGCCTTGCGCGCTGTCGATGGAGTGTCGCTGACGATCGGTACGGGCGAAACCGTCTGTCTCGTCGGCGAGAGCGGCTGTGGCAAGAGCATCACGGCGCAATCCATCGCGCGGCTGGTTCCGGTGCCGCCGGCGAATTATGTCGGTGGCGAAATTCTTCTGAACGGCAAAGACACGCTGAAAATGGCGAACGGCGAGCTGCAGCAGATTCGCGGCGGTGTGGTCGGCTATATTTTTCAGGAACCGGGGGCGTCATTGAATCCGGTTTTCCGCATCGGCGCGCAGATCAAAGAATCGCTCAAATTACACAAGCCGGAAAAAGCGAACGACGCGGAAGTCATCCGCCTGCTAAAGCTCGTGGGCATCCCGGCACCAGAATCGCGCATCCGTAATTATCCGTTCGAGATGTCCGGTGGCATGCAGCAGCGGGTGATGATTGCAATGGCGCTGGCAAGCGAACCCAAGTTGCTCGTCGCCGACGAGCCGACCACCGCGCTTGATGTGACCATCCAGGCGCAAATTCTGGATTTGCTGCGCGACCTCAAGCAGCGGCTGGGTATGGCGATCCTGCTCATCACCCATAACCTCGGTATCGTCGGCGACATGGCAGATCGGGTGGCGGTGATGTATGCGGGGCAGATCGTCGAACTGGCTCCGGCGAGAGATCTGTTGCGGCGACCGCTGCATCCGTACACCAAGGCGTTGATGAATTCCGTGCCGAAGCTGCGTGGCGATGCCGCCCGTCTCTCTGCCATCCCCGGCAATGTCCCGCGCCTTGGGAATTTCCCGCCCGGTTGCCGCTTCGCCCCACGTTGTCCGATTGCCAAACCGGAATGTTCTAAAAAAATTCCTGAACTGATTGAAGTGGAGCCTGGGCGATTTGTGAGGTGTCCGTTTTGGCAGTCCTAAAGTATTTCACCCTTGAATCCCTGCTGTCGTAACGCCTCAAACAAAACCAGCGCCACGCAGTTGGACAAGTTTAGCGAGCGCGACTCCGAGTTGAACATCGGGATACGCAGCCAGCTTTCGGGATGCTGTTCCAGCAGTTGTTTCGGCAAGCCTGCCGTTTCGCGTCCGAATACCAGATAGTCATCCGTCGCGAATTTTGCCTCGGAGTAATTCTTCCCGCCGCCGGATTCGATGAACCAAAGCCGTGACGTTGCAGGCAGCTTTTCAGCAAATGCCGCCCAGTTTTTCCACCGATGCCACGTGACTTGCTGCCAGTAATCCATGCCCGCGCGTTTGAGTTGTGAATCATCCAGCTTGAAGCCGAACGGTTCGATCAAGTGCAGCGTCGTCCACGTCGCGGCGCATAGCCGCGCCACGTTGCCCGTGTTTGGTGGGATTTCCGGTTCGACCAGGACGATGTTCATTCGAATTCCAGTACCTTGGGTTTTTCTGGATGTTGCCGTCTGGCCTTGGGTGTTCTTCCGTAAAACACCTTCCACAGCACCAATCCATGTGCCGGCGCGCTCATACCCGCGGCGCGACGGTCTGTCTTGGCGAGCATGGTTTTGATGTCGCCGGGCGCAAATCGGCCGTAACCCACCTGCACGAGCGTACCCACGATGCCGCGGCACATGCGATATAGAAAGCCGTCGCCCTCGATGATCACGGTGATGTTTTGGCCAGATCTTTTCACGTCACAGCGTGTCAACGTGCGGACGGTGCTTTCCATCTCGTACGGATGATTCACGGCGAAGGATTTGAAATCATGCTTGCCGATAAAAAGTTTCGCCGCCGCCTTCATCTTCGAGAAATCGATCGGGCGCGGGACATGCCATGCGCGGCCGAGGAGCAGGGGATTCATCGCGTGATGATTCCAGATGAAGTAGCGGTACTGCTTGCCGCCAGCGTGGAACCGCGCGTGGAAATCCTTGGAAGCACGCGCGGCGTGCAGTACCCGGATGTCGTCTGGCAAAAAAGCATTGAGGGCGATGGCCAGGCGCTTCACCGGAAACCTCAACTCCTCCTTGGAAATCTCGAAATGCGCCGCCATCCCAAGCGCGTGGACGCCGGTATCCGTCCGGCTGGAACTGTGCAACCGCGGCTTGCTGGGAAAATAGCGAGCCAGCACGGCTTCGACCTTTTCCTGCACACCTGTGCCGATTTTCTGCACCTGCCAGCCTTGGTAGGCCGTGCCGTCATAGGCGATGACCAGTTTGAATTTTATCAAATCCGACATGGTTGTCAGGTGCTGGAACTGCTCTGAATTCTGGATGTTGGGGGTGGAAATTTGGAGATTCATTGCATCCCCATGTCCAGATAGCTTTGCAGCAGGATCGCCGCCGCCATC
>Ga0105238_10007386_pt1 | contig 11009 bp, 10 predicted proteins | sample KBSC34metaG_FD_81526 | JGI IMG/M metagenome (GOLD analysis project Ga0105238, IMG submission 81526) | Corn rhizosphere microbial communities from Kellogg Biological Station, Michigan, USA - KBS C3-4 metaG | ecosystem: Host-associated > Plants > Roots > Rhizosphere > Soil | place: Michigan, USA...
AGGCGTAGGTGCCGTTGATGCGGTTGTAAGAACACATGACGGCGCCGATGCCAGAGTCGCGGAGGGCAATCTGGAATGCGAGAAGATCGCTCTCGCGCATGGCGCGCTTGCTGATGATGGAGTTGGCTACGATGCGGCCAGCATCCTGGTCGTTGACGGCGTAATGCTTGATGTCGGTGATGAGGTGGAGGGCTTTTTCGGCTTTGAGTTCCTGGCCGGCGAGGGTGCCGGCCAGGAGCGGATCTTCACCCTTGTACTCGAAAGTGCGGCCGTTGCGCGGCTCACGGATGAGGTTTACGCCGGAGCCGAGCGACATGTTGAATCCCATGGCGCGCATCTCGCTGCCGATCATGGTGCCGATCTCGTAGGAGAGGGCAGGATCCCAAGCTGATGCCATGGCCTCGTCTGAGGGCAGAGCAGTTGCGTAACGGCCTTTGACTCCGGCGAGTGAGACGCCTTGATTTGAGTCGGTCATCTGAAGGTCCGGAATGCCGAGACGGGGGATGCCAGGGATGAAGCCCAGGACAGCGATGGCGCGCGTGAGCGGGCCGGACTCGGGTGGAGCGAAGATCGAACTCCAACCGGGGCCGTGGAGGAGCTGGATCTTTTCATCCAAGGTCATCTCCTTGATGACCATGTCGGCGCGCGCATCGGGAGAAAGGGTTTTGTCGGACCATGCGTAGTGTTTGGGTGCGGACATGCCGGGGAACTGGGCGGGGACCGAGATTGGAGCGAGGATTGCGGCAAGAAGGGAAATAGTAAAGACGAGCCGTTTAGTCATGGCCGGAAGTGCCTTTCTAAAATCGCGAGGAGAGTAGCACAGGCGGCAGGGGCTCGCCACCGGGTTTCAACAGAAACGTATTGCGGCAGAAAAGACTTACCTCTCGTTGCGGAACGCTACAAAGTCACCACTGCACTTTTGGATAGAGGCTGGGAATGCGATTTGCGCGATAGAGATTGATATGCGTGGCGGTCATCTGCCAGACCGGCTTCGGTTGTTGCTCAAGAGTGACTTCGCGGACTATTCCTGTGTAGCGCGGTTCGGCGCAGAGGGTGTATTCCAGATTGCCGTTGGCGAGCCGTGCAGTTTCCCCCCCATAAAAAGAGTATTCGTTCGGCGGCATGATCTGGTGCACGCGAAGAGTGGCGGTCATGGCCTGTTCGTCGATATCAAAGACCGGAACGGTGGTATATTGACAGGCCGGCTGGCCCGGTTCATCGCAACCGCCGGGCAAGTCGCGATCGTTGCCGTTGTCCATCACGGAGAGGGTGAACTTTCCGGCGGTTATATCGCTTTGAAAGGCAGGGCTGTGTTGCGCATAAAACCAATCGGCCGGATCGTTCCCATTTATCAATGCGAAATCGCCACCTTGTCCGAGGCGCCAGAGGATGTTTCCCTGGCCTTCTCCGTTGCGGTAATCCACCTTGACGATCCAGTTCTGGTGACGCATCGAAACGAGCAGGTTGCCATCGGTAGGGGAGTAAACGACGGCATTCGTGTGGGTCCAATCGGGGAAATCCATCGGATGCTCATTCACATCGAGATGGTCGAATTCGTTCCACACCCAAACGGGGTTCCAGTTGGGATCGAGATCGATGAGCGCATCGCCGATGACCTGCGTAGTTCCGGGATACCCGGGTAGATCGGTGTAGGGCTTCATGAGATTGGCGAGGACGATCCAGTGGCCGTTGGGCAGATAGGCGAAGTCGTGATGGTAGTCGATGAGCTCGAAGGTGTATCCCGCAGCTTTCAGACGCTGGTTGAGTTCGCTCAGGGGGAGCTCTCTGACGGTGTTCCCGGCGAGATCGATTTCGCGAAGGGTGTTGATCGTGCTTCGCTTGGCAGGGACCAGGATGAACTGCGACGCGTAAGAGATGATCAGGCCGAAGTGTCCATCGGGCAGCTGCTTGATGGGCTGGATGATTGAGTTCGCCTCACGGTCAGGGTAATCGTAGCCCCAAATCAGATTGCCCTGGAGATCGGTTGCGAATGCCTGGAGGAATCGGGGACGGTCTGACAGCGTGCCGTCCAACAGTTCAATACCACTTTGCGGTGTCGCGCCGGATGAAGTGCTGACGGAGGTTCCCGGTAGAATTTCGGACGGGAAATTTCCGGTCTTGAAGGTCTGGTCCGTGTCAACGCCGACGGTGCCATTTTTGAACTTGACCACGGCACGCATGTGGTAGGTGGTGTTGGGCTTCATTCCAGCGACGTAGATATGTACCGGAGTGCCGTCGTCCGGAGTGGGCTTCTCGGAGGTAGTGAACCCATAGGCGGTGCTGGGACCGAACTGCACAGATACTTTCGCGGTCGTGGGGGGCTGGATCGTGTAGAGAGCGACGAGGGGATTGCCGGTTGCAGTGACCGAGGATGAACCCGCCGGTGCTGAGGAGTTCTCGCAACATAGGAGGGCTGCGATCGGGAGGAGAAACAGAAGGGAAAAGCTGCGCGCCCATGTCGTCCCATTCGCGCGCAAAAAACGAAACGAAAGCATGTTGAGCTTTGATGATGGATGTCGGTCAAAGGTCGATTTGCTGCTGAGTCGAGCATCGTTGTGACCGGTAGGGAGGCCTGAACATCCCTGAAAGCAAAGACCTTTGATCTGTGCGTCAGGATCACTGCAGGGTGCCGTGCGCAGATAGCGTCCGAAGGCATGACTTGCGTGACGTATTGTTTTGGGTGAGGTTTGTCGGGCCAGGCAGCCGGGTTCAACGCCTATAGGGGAGACATAGGATGACGCTCAAGAAGAACGTGAAGGTTGAAAGCGGGCAGGGGCAGCAGATCGAGCGGCGGTCACTGCTGAAGGGGGTTGCAGGCGTTCTGGGCGGAGCGGCGGCCGCTTCCGCGATGCCGTCGTTTGCCGTAGCGAGTTCGAAAAACGGCTCCAACAACGACCGGGGGAAGGGGATTGTCGACCGGCCTCTGATCGCATCATCGAAGGATGCCATTGCCACGACGACTGCGGGGAAGGTTGCGGGGTATGTGCGGAACGGAATCTTCACGTTCAAGGGAGTTCCTTATGGCGACACAACGGAGGGTGCGAATCGCTTCATGCCTCCAGCGAAGCCGAAGTCGTGGATGGGCGTAAGGAGTTCGCGGCAGTTCGGACATGTGTCGCCGCAGGGACCGCGCGGGGGTTGGGCCAATGACGAAGAGGCGTTCCTGTTCTCGTGGGATGACGGGATCCAGGGCGAAGACTGTCTGCGCGTGAATTTGTGGACACCGGGGCTAGGCGACGGGAAGAAGCGGCCCGTGATGGTGTGGCTGCATGGCGGCGGATTCACAGCGGGGTCGGGGCAGGAGTTGCGCTCGTATGATGGCGAGAATCTGGCGCGACGCGGTGATGTGGTGGTGGTGACGCTGAATCATCGGCTGAACGTTCTCGGTTATCTGAATCTCGCTGCGTACGGCGAAAAGTATGCGCATTCAGCGAACGTAGGGATGCTGGATATTGTTGCGGCTCTGGAATGGGTGCGCGACAACGTTGCTGCGTTCGGGGGCGATCCAGGAGTGGTGACGATCTTCGGACAGTCGGGCGGAGGCGGCAAGGTAAGCGCGCTGATGGGAATGCCTGCGGCGAAGGGATTGTTCCATCGCGCGATCGTCGAGAGCGGATCGGTGCTGAAGATGGGGACACAGGAGAAATCACGCAAACTGGCGGAGCTGATTGTGCCGGAGCTTGGTGTGGATGCCGGGAGCATCGACAAACTGCAGACGATGCCGTATGCGCAGCTTCTCGAAGCGAGCACGACGGTGATGCGGAAGAACAATCCGAGGCCGGCGGGCGGAGTGCCGAATATCCGGCGAATGGCGGATATGCTGGGGTTCACTCCCGTGGTGGATGAGCAGGTGCTGCCGGCGCATCCGTTCGATCCGACAGCGTCGGAGATTTCGGCGGACGTGCCGATGATTGTGGGAACGACGCTGAATGAGTTTGTTTCGGCGATCAATCATCCAGAGTATGAGGAGATGACGGATCCGGAGATGGTGCAGAAGGTCGAGACGATGTTCCCGGGCAAGTCTGCGAACATTGTCGTGGCGTTCAAGCAGCGTACTCCAAACGCGAAGCCGTTCGATATCTGGTCGCATATTGCGGCTTCGACGATGCGAGAGAATGCGATCAAGCAGTGCAGGGCGAAAACTGCACTTGGGAAGGCACCGGCATATCTCTATTGGTTTACCTGGCAGACGCCGGTTCTGGATGGCAGGCCGAGAGCATTTCACTGCGCGGAGATTGCGTTTGCGTTCGACAACGTTGACCGATGCGAGAACATGACGGGCGGTGGTGCGGATGCGCGGGCGCTGGCGGCGAAGGTAAGCGATGCTTGGATTCACTTCGCGCGCACGGGAGATCCGAGCCATCCCGGGATTCCAAAGTGGACGCAGTTTTCGCCGGAAACGGTGCCGACGATGATCTTCGATAACAAGACGGAACTGGTGAACAATCCTGACGGCGGCGAGCAGAAGAGTATTGCAGAGGCGTGATTACTTCAGGTGATTGTGGTCTCTAGTTTTGCTTTGAGTTGTTCGAGATCGGTGCGGATCGCTTTCTTCATCGCACGTAAGACGGGAGCGAGAATCAGATATTGCCATTTGAGCGTGAAGACCGCTGCGCAAAAGACGCGGCAGCCGCCAGGTTCGGCTTCGACACGGAAGCGCCATTCGGCGGAATTGAAGTAACGGGCATTGCCGGTCGTGCTGGTGAGCTGGACGGTGCAGCCACGAACAGGATCGATATCTGTAATTCGATAGGACATTTTGCCCCAGGAGCCATCGCGGGATTTGCCGCGTGGACGGGCGATGGTGTCGAATTCGAAGCCTACGCCGGGATGGGCGGCGCAGAGCGCTTCCGCGCGCGAGACACCCCGATCCCATTCCGCGATATTTGAGAGATTGCCGAGATAGGCTGACACAGCTTCGGGTGAGCGACGGACGTAGATCGAAGACTCGAGGTGCATGACATGTCTGACGTTGGTGACCCTTCAGAAATTGCATCATCTCCGGGGATTTGAAGCCGAGCGATACAATAAGACCGTTTCCGGGTTCAATTGCAGATTTGGCTTGAAGTCTGTCCTGAGGAGGTCTCTTCATGAAGAAGTTTATTGTGTGTGCTGTTGTAATTTTGATGTCGGCGACGGCTTTTGCCGCGAAGGATGAACACGAACAGGATCGCGTTAAGGAAGCAGGAACAGTGCTGAAAGAAATTCTCAACATTCCTGACGACATTCCGCAGGACTTGCTGAACAAGGCGGAGTGCGTGGTGATCCTGCCTTCGGTGAAGAAGGGAGCATTCGGCGTGGGAGGCAGTTATGGACGTGGAGTGATGGTGTGTCGCGGTGGCGCGCATTTCACGGGACGGTGGGGTGCTCCGGCGATGTACGCACTCGAGGGTCTGAGCATCGGGTTCCAACTCGGGGGACAGGCAACGGATTTCGTGCTGCTGGTGATGAACCCAAAGGGGGCGGAGTCGCTGTTGTCGAGCAAAGTGAAACTGGGAGCGGATGCTTCGGCGGCCGCTGGTCCAAAGGGCCGGACAGCAGAGGGCGCGACGGATATCGTGATGAATGCCGAGATTCTGTCGTACTCACGCAATAAAGGACTGTTTGCGGGCGTGTCGCTGGAGGGCTCAACCCTGCGCTCGGACGGCGGAGCGAACGAAAATCTCTATGGCAGGAAGCTGAGCGCGAAGGAGATTATTCGCGAGGGGAAGGTTGGGGTTCCTGCGAGCGCGCGCGAACTCGTGTCATTGTTGAACAGCAAGTCGCCGGTGAACAAGTCGGATCCGCGCTCGTTGAAGTAGGCGGATGTCTGTGGCCAGTGATCAGTGGTTAGTGATCAGGTATCAGTGATCTAGAACTGCGAGATCGAGATCGGCCATGGTAGTTCGGTCGCCGATAACGTTGATCTCGCTTATCCTTCCCTCTGCGAAAGTGAAGCGCAAGATGCGGAAGAGGCGTCCGCGTGGGGCAATCACCAGGCCGACCGCGCCGTTGATGAGAACGGGACGAGCTGCTCTTGCGCCTTGGGCCGTTTTGATGGCCTGACGAGCCCAGAACTCCGCGCCACGAACCTCCGTTGGCAGTGCGGGTGTGGTGGCGGCTGCGTCAGCACGAACAACCAGCTCGGGATCGAGTACAGAGACGAGAGCGTTGAAGTCTCCGGCTCGCAGAGCGGCCAGGAACGCGTCTACCACTCTCCTTTGTTCGGTGACGGCTGGTGCTGGAGCGGTGGCTCCTCTAACGCGTTTACGGGCGCGACTCGCGAGTTGGCGCGTCGCTACGGGTGAACGGTCGATGATGGAGGCGATCTCGTCGAACGACAGATCGAACATGTCGTGCAGTACAAAGGCCAGGCGCTCGGCGGGGGCGAGGCGATCGAGAACAATCATGAGGGCGAGGCCGACTGAATCTGCGAGGAGAGCTTCTTGTTCGGGATCAGGATTGGCATGATGCTGAGCCGGCGGGTTCGGCGACTTTTCATCCAGTACGTCTTCCTGGCGGGATTTGCGAGAGCGGAGCATGTCGAGGCAGACACGGGCAACAACGGTGGTGAGCCATCCGCCGAGGTTGTCGATGGAGTCTGCTTCGCTGCGGCTGAGGCGCAGCCAGGCTTCCTGCACGGCATCGTCGGCTTCGCTGGCAGAGCCGAGCATGCGATAGGCAACAGCGCGCAAGTGATCACGGTTCTGCTCGAATCGGTCTGCGAGTAATTGAGGTTCGCTCATCAGTCACACTCCTTCGCCGAAAGTCGTCATGAGATTGACGAACGAGATGAGATCAGTGTGACAAGAAGGACGCAGATTTCCCGACGCTGGTTGCAATATTGATAGTCAGCGCGATAGTGTCCGCTGTTCTGGCGGGAAGGGCAGAAGGCGATGGGGCACCGCGAACACGTTTGCAGTGGGCAAGCACGATTGCGTACTGGGTTTTCACAATCGTTGTGGCGTTTGAAATGCTTGCCGGTGGGATTTGGGATCTTCTGCGCATCGATTTCGTTCGTGTGTCCCTTGTTCGTTTGGGTTATCCTCTCTATCTTCTCTATATCCTCGGGATCCCAAAGATTGCTTGTGCAGTTGCCCTGCTCGTTCCGCGCTTTCCGCGTCTCAAGGAGTGGGCCTATGCGGGAGCGTTTTTCGACTACATGGGAGCGGCGGCCTCTTGGTTGATGACCGGAAATCGTGCAGCCGCATGGGTGGCCCCGCTTGTTTTTGCTGCGCTAACGCTATGCTCGTGGGCGCTGCGCCCGCCGACGCGGAAGCTGGTCGCGACCGGCCCGACGGATGGACCACGGGCCGCAGCGTGGTGGGTTCCGGTTTTGATCCTGCTGGCAATGGTGGTGGTTTCGTTTCTGACCCTGCCGACTGGCCCGCCTCCGCAATAGTTGGAAAAGTAATCAAGCGAGTCCTTTTGGGTCGTGTCACGATCCCTCAATTGCATTCGTCATGGGAGTGGCGAACGAAAACTACCCGATCAAAAAAAGGAGAAATGATGCAATCGAGAATGAATCATCCAGCCATGATTATCCCCGGAGCGATGGAAGCGTTGCAGGCTGTCAGCAAGCTGGCAGAAACGTGTGGTCTGCCCAAGGAACTGCGGGAACTTGTTCACCTTCGCGCGAGCCAGATCAATGGATGCAGTGTGTGTGTCGACATGCATTGGCGGGGGTTGAAGCGGAGCGGCGAGACCGACGAGCGGGCATTTGCGGTCGCGGCGTGGCGAGATGCGCCGTACTTCACGGATGCGGAACGGGCTGCGCTGGCACTGACCGAAGCGGTTACGCGATTGAGCGATCGGGAAGATCCAGTTCCAGATGCAGTTTGGAACGAGGCCGCGCGACACTACGACGACAAGGCGTTATCGGCTCTGCTCCTCAACATCACGGTAATCAACATGTGGAACCGGCTGAATGTAGCTACGAAACAAGTAGCAGGCGCGTGGATGAAGTCGCCTGAGGCGCGGGAGATTGTGGAGCGAGCTCTGGCTGCGCAATGAAGGAGCCCAAAAGAATCCCAGGTCTCAGAATCGAGACCTGGGGCATCTACCTAATTCGATTAGGGTGCTTATTGGTGTTTGATGAACTTTCCGGTTTGGAGTTCACGCATGGCCTGATTCAACTCGGCTTGCGTGTTCATCACGATAGGACCGTACCACGCGACCGGCTCCTCTAGCGGCTTGCCCGAGACGAGCAGGAAGCGGATGCCCTCAGGGCCAGCCTGCACTGCGATCTCATCGCCGCGATCGAAGAGGACGAGCGAATGGTTCTTCGCATCGTACTTCGCTGGGGCGTTTGGATCTACGGCTGACTCGGTGAGAACGGCGCGGGGATCTGACGCATCGCGGAATGTTCCGGCGCCCGCAAAGACGTAGGCGAAGGCATTGCGCGTGACGTCGACCTTGATCCGCCGCAGCTTGTTGGGCGGCACCGAGATGTCTACGTAGCTTGGGTCGGCGGCGACTCCTTCGACCGGGCCACGCTTGCCCCAGAACTCACCACAGATGATACGGGCCTTGGTGCCGTCGTCCTCGCTGACTTCGGGGATTGAGGCAGAAGGAATGTCCTGGTAGCGCGGATCGGTCATTTTGAGCTGCGCAGGCAGATTGGCCCAGAGCTGGAAACCGTGCATGCGGCCGTTCTCATCGCCTTTGGGCATTTCCTGGTGCAGGATGCCGCTGCCTGCAGTCATCCACTGGACGTCGCCCGAAGTCATGCGGCCCTTGTTGCCGAGACTGTCGCCGTGGGCGACTTCACCGGCGAGGACGTATGTGATGGTCTCGATGCCGCGATGCGGATGCCAGGGGAATCCGGCGATGTAGTCCGCGGGATGCTCGTTGCGGAAATCGTCAAACAAGAGGAACGGATCGAACTCCTTTGTCTTGCCGAAACCGAAGGCGCGCTGCAGCTTTACGCCTGCTCCCTCAATGGTGGATTTGGTTTCAAGTACGTCTTTGACGGCACGAAGCGACATGGTGGACCTCCGACTTACGGTTGTTGCGTACAGGTTATAGATGCGGGAGGACGATATTCGTTGCAACAACTATTTCGGCAGGATTTGGATCATATTGCGCTCATGCCGCCGTCGAGGAGCAATTCGCTGCCGACACTGAAGTTGGACTCATCGGATGCGAAGAAGAGGACCGAGTCAGCTACTTCGGAGGGTGTGCCGAATCGACCCGCAGGCACCTGGCCCTGAATGGAAGCGGCAACGTGTTTAAGATCTGCTTCGGAGAGTCCGAGTTTGCTGTAAAGCGGGGTGGAAATTGGGCCCGGGCTGACGGCGTTGACGCGGATGCCGCGTGCGATCAACTCCCCAGACAGGGTTCGTACGAAGGAGATGAGAGATGCTTTAGTGGCGGCGTAGACCGAAGTGTTTGGCATGCCGATATGTGCGTTGACCGATCCGTTGAGGATAATGGAGGCCTTTGCCGCAAAGACGGGGAGGAGCGCCTGGATGAGGAAGAATGGGCCCTTCACATTTACGGCAAAGCTGCGATCAAAGGCTTCTTCGGTCCATTGCTCGATCGGTTGCAGCTGTACGACTCCGGCGTTGATAAAGAGGATGTCGAGTTGGCCCAAATGGTGCTGAACGGACTCGGCGAGACTTCGTTGTTCGGAGGCGTTTGCGGCATCCGAAGAGAGGACAAGGGCGTCAGGGCCGAGGTCGGCGCGAGCGGCCTCAAGGGTTGCAGGATTGGTTCCGGTGATGACGACGCGGGCGCCTTCCGCGATAAATCGGCGTGCGGTTTCAAGGCCGATGCCAGTGGTGCCACCGGTGATGAGAGCGCGTTTTCCCTTGAGCCTGTTCATGCTGGTCTCCTGTGGGGCTGATGCTGTTAACTTTTGTTTGTTCCGGGGATGGGCTGTACGGGCGGTGAAACTTCCCGCTTGGGTTGAATCATAATGTGCCCGCCATGGCTGACGGGCAAGATCGGGTGGGCGGCATCAGGTGAGAGGAGCCGCCCATCTAGTTAAATCAGCTCACGGAAGAAAGCGCCTGAGGTTTGACGACGATCACGCCTTGAGGAACTGGGCTTCGATGGTGATGCTCACATCGTCGCCGACGAGGATGCCGCCGGTTTCGAGCGCTGCGTTCCAGTTGAGGCCATAATCTTTGCGGTTAATCTTCGTAGTGGCGGAAAGGCCGATGCGGGTATTGCCCCATGGATCTTTGCCGGGTGCGGTCGGGCCTTCCACGACGAAAGTCTGCTGGCGGGTCTGGCCGTGCAGGGTGAGGTCGCCAGTGACGTTGTAGCCGCCGTCGCCGTTCGGCTTGACCTGCGTGGAACGGAAGGTCATGGCCGGGTATTGGGCTGTGTCGAAGAAATCAGCGCTCTTGAGATGGGCATCGCGCTGAGCATCGCCCGTTGAGATGCTGCTGACGTCGATGGAGGCTTCGACGGTGGAGAGGGTCTTGTCGGTGGGGTGCTCGGTGAGGGTGGCGGTCAGGCCGGAAAAGCTGCCTTTCACGTTGGAGATCATCATGTGCTTGACTTTGAACTCTGCGTGGGAATGAGCTGGGTCGAGCTTCCAGGTAGTGATGGCTGCGGGATTTGAGGTGGTAGTTGCCATGGGTGGCTCCTTTCACCAGTCTTGGATGCACGGAGGAGATAGTTGTTGCAACAAATATTTCAAAATAGGGAGTAGGGAATAGGGAGTAGGGAGTAAGGAATAACAAACTAGCAATGTTGAGGTTCCAGCCAGAACGGGATGTTTGTGAGAAAAGAGGTGCCGGACGTCAAAGTTGGGCGTCCGGGATCGGAGAAGGTCAGCGGGGGAGTTGTTGGGTGCCGGTGATGGTGAATGGTGCCGAGACGGAGGCTGATGCGGCGTCACCACCCGGTTGGGAGCCTCCAAGTGAAACCTTGTAATCGCCTGGAGTTACGGCGCGGGTTCCTTTCTCGTCGACTTCGGAAAGGTTGCGCGGATCTAGTTGGAAGGAGATGTGCTTTGTCTCGCCGGGGTTGAGGTGCAGGCGCTGGAATCCGGCGAGGGCATGCTTTGGGGCCAAGGC
>Ga0105238_10007387_pt1 | contig 11009 bp, 9 predicted proteins | sample KBSC34metaG_FD_81526 | JGI IMG/M metagenome (GOLD analysis project Ga0105238, IMG submission 81526) | Corn rhizosphere microbial communities from Kellogg Biological Station, Michigan, USA - KBS C3-4 metaG | ecosystem: Host-associated > Plants > Roots > Rhizosphere > Soil | place: Michigan, USA...
AGCGTTTCCCAATCCGGCAGGTGCAGCACGTCGAGCGGCGGACCGGCTCCCGCGGGCGGCGCAAAAACGCGCAGGTCCGATTCGAGCGCCTGGGCCGACTGCGTATCGCGCGTGACCGCGACGACGATGCCTGCATGCGCGTGGGCAGCCCGGGCGATCGCCAGCGCCATCGCGCTGCCGTGTGGCGCGTTCCAGTAGCCGCGCTGCCGCGCGTCGTGCGGCAGCGGGGGGTGCATCAATGACCTAGTAGCGCCCATCGACCATCCAGATTCATTTCCGAGGCAGAAGCGTCCGACCCGGGGATTCGCGGGCGGGCGCATCAAGCCGTGAACTCCGCCGCGCGATCGGCGCAGCGGACGGTTTTCCGCGCGCCGGTCCGGTCCGCACGCGGTCAATCGGCTTCGTTGAAAAAACGACACCGGCGCCGGAGCACGGTATGTGCCCAGCGCGGGGCGCGCAGTGTATCGCGTCGCGCTGCGACATGTGATTTTTCAGGGCGTTACTTTCGACACGGCCCACGAATTTTCACATGTATTTACGCGGCGGCCAGCGCGGTTCAGCGATAATGCGCCCAGGTGATCCAAGAATCGCCCTGCCGTTCGAGCAACTCCGCGTCGTCCCCTGATTCATCAAGGAAAACATGTTGGTCCTGACCCGACTCCGTTCAATGCGTCGATCGGCATCGATGGCGGTTCTGCCCGCCGTCCTGCTGGCAGCCTGTTCGCCGCCGCCGCCGCCGCCGGCCGATCCCGCTGTCCCGGTGAGCGTCGCCGCTGCCATCAGGAAAGTGATGCCAGAGCTGGTCACGGCAGTCGGCACGGTCGAGGCGATCAACAGCGTCGCGGTCAAGTCCCTGATCGACGGCCAGCTGCTGCAAAGCGCTGTCAGGGACGGCGACGACGTCAAGACAGGGCAGCTGCTGTTCAAGATCGATCCGCGCCCGGCCCAGGCGACGCTCGCGCAGATGCAGGCGGCGTTGGCCAAGGATGTCGCCGCACGCGACCTGGCCCACGCGCAGGTGCGGCGCTACCAGCCGGTCGCCGACAAGGGTTTCATCTCGGCCGACCAGATGCAGCAGTACGTGACCGCCTACGAGGCGGCGGCTGCCAGCGTCAAGGTCGATCAGGCGAATGTCGAAGCGGCCAAGCTCACGCTCGCCTATGCCGACATCTACGCGCCGATCTCGGGGCGCGCCGGTCGCATCCTCGTGCAAGCCGGCAACCTGGTGAAGGCCAACGACACCAATCCGTTGCTGGTGCTGAACCAGATCGCGCCGATCTTCGTCACCTTCTCGATCCCCGGCGACCTGGTCGATCGCGTGCGCCAGGCGCAGGCGCAGGCCACCCTGGCGGTCGAGGCGAGCGGCGCGGGCATGAGCAAGCCGGAAAGTGGAAAACTGGCCTTTGTGGACAATGCGGTCGACCCGACCACCAATACGGTAAAGCTGCGCGCCAGCTTCGCCAACGACAATCAGGTGTTGTGGCCGGGGCAGTTCGTCAATGTCACGCTGACCGTCGGCAGCGACCGCGACGCAATCGTCGTGCCCGACGCCGCGGTCAAGGCGGGGCCGGACGGCAGCTATGTATTCGTCGTCAAGGCCGATGGCCGGGCCGAGCAGCGCGCCGTCGAAGTCGCGCGCGCGGTCGGCGACGAGGCGATGATCAGCAAGGGCCTTAACCCCGGCGATGTGGTCGTCACCGACGGCCAGTCGCGGCTGGTCGACGGCAAGCGGGTGAAAGCCCCGGATCAGGCAGGCAAGGCCACGGCCGGGCAAGACGCGGCGAAATAGCGCGACGCCGATGACTTCCGTCTCCGAAATCTTCGTCCGCCGCCCCGTCATGACGACCCTCGTCATGATCGGGATTCTCGTCTTCGGCTTAGCGGCATACCGGCTGCTCCCGGTATCTGACCTGCCCAACGTGGACTTTCCGACGATCCAGGTCACGGCGAATTTGCCCGGTGCCTCGCCCGAAACGATGGCATCGGCCGTCGCCACGCCCCTGGAAAAGCAGTTCTCGACGATACCCGCGCTCGACTCGATGACGTCGCAGAGCGGCATCGGCCAGAGCCAGATCACGCTGCAGTTCACGCTCGAGCGCAACATCGATGCGGCCGCCCTCGACGTGCAATCGTCGATTTCGGCGGCACTCAAGCAGCTGCCGCCGACGATGACCACGCCGCCGACCTTCCGCAAGGTCAATCCGGCAGATGCGCCTATTTTCTTCATCGGCATGAGTTCGAAGACGTTGCCGCTGTCGAAGGTCGACGAGTACGGCGAGTCGCTGCTTGCGCAGCGGCTGTCGATGATCGACGGCGTCGCGCTGGTGAACGTCTACGGCTCGGCCAAGTACGCCGTGCGCATCGACCTGGATCCGGGCGCGATGGCTGCGCGCGGCCTCGGCATCGACCAGGTGCAGGCAGCGGTCGGCAACGGCAATGTCGACCTGCCGACCGGCACGCTATATGGCGGCAACCGCACCTACAACCTCATGGTCAACGGTCAGTTCGAGGCAGCCAAGCCGTTCGAGGACCTGATCGTGAGCTATCAGAACGGAGCGCCGGTGCGGCTTCGCGACATCGCTCACGTTTACGATGGCGTGCAGAACGACAAGCTCGCCGCCTGGGTCAACGGCACGCGCGGCGTGCTGCTGGCGATCCAGAAACAGCCCGGCGTCAACACGATCGCCGTGGTCGAGCGCATCCGGGCCGTGCTGCCGGACTTCGAGAAGCAGCTCCCGGCCGGAGTCGACCTGAAGGTCTTCTACGACCGTACCGAAAGCATCCGTGCCTCCGTCAACGACGTGCAGTTCAGCCTGTTCCTCGCGCTGATCCTGGTCGTGCTGGTGATTTTCCTGTTCCTGCGCAACCTGTCGGCGACGATCATTCCATCGCTGGCACTGCCGATGTCGATCGTCGGTACGTTCGCGATCATGTATCCGTTCGGCTACAGCCTCGACAACCTGTCGCTGATGGCGTTGACGTTGTGCGTCGGCTTCGTCGTCGACGATGCCATCGTGATGCTGGAAAACATCTCGCGCCATCTGGAAATGGGCAAGACGCCGCTCCAGGCAACGCTGGACGGCGCGCGCGAAATCGGCTTCACGATCGTGTCGATGACCTTGTCGCTTGCGGCGGTGTTCATCCCGTTGCTCTTCATGGGCGGCATCATCGGCCGCCTGCTGCACGAATTCGCGGTGACGATCGTCAGCGCGGTGCTGGTCTCCGGGTTCGTCAGCCTGAGCCTCACGCCGATGCTGTGCAACCGCATGCTGAAGTCGCACCACGGCGAAACGCACGGCCGCATGTACCAGTTCTTCGAGCACGTCTTCGACGGCATGCAGAATTTCTACCGGCGCACGCTGCAGGCGAGCCTGAAGCACCGCCGCGTGGTGCTGGTCGTGTTCGGCCTCATTCTCGCCGCGACGGTCATGCTGTTCGTGATCGTGCCGAAGGGATTCCTGCCGAGCGACGACACGGGCCAGCTGTTCGTGTTCGACGAGGCCGATCAGGACGTCGGTTTCGACGAGATGGCGCGCAAACACAGCGAGGCCGCAAAGATCATCCGCGAAGATCCGAACGTTGCCGGCGTCATGGCATTCATGGGCGTTTCCGGCAGCAGTGCGACACTGAACGTCGGCCGCATGATCGTTACACTGAAGCCGCGCAGCGAGCGCGGTTCGCCGGATCAGGTGATCCAGGAGATGCGGCCGAAACTCAATGGCATTCCGGGCTTCAAGGTCTACCTGCAGAACATCCCGATCATCCGCATTGGCGCTCACCTTACCAAGACCGAGTTCCAGTACGCGTTGCAGGATATCGACACCAAGGAGTTGTTCGCGTTCGTGCCGAAGTTGGTCGACACGGTGGCCAAGCTGCCGGGCTTCCAGGACGTGACCAGCGACCTGCTCATCGCCCAGCCGGAAGTGGACGTCAAGATCGATCGCGATGCCGCCTCGGCGGTCGGTGTCACGGCGGCGCAGGTCGAAGGCGCGCTGTACACCGCATTCGGCCCGCAGCAGGTGTCGACGATCTACACGTCGATCGACCAGTACTGGGTGTTGATGCAGGTCGATCCGAAGCGGCAGGGCGATCCGAACGTGCTCAACCAGGTCTATATCCGGTCGGGCAACGGCCAGCAGGTTCCGCTGTCGGCCGTCGCCCGTTTCGACAAGTCCGTGGGTCCGGCCACGATCAGCCATCTCGGCCAGGTGCCGGCGGTCACGCTGTCGTTCAACCTCGCGCCCGGCGTGTCCCTGAGCCAGGCTGTCGAGCGCATCGATGCGGCAGTGGCCAAGCTGAAGATGCCGGACACGATCACGGGCGTATTCCAGGGCACGGCGCAGGCGTTCCAGTCGTCGATCGCCGGCATGGGCATCCTGCTGTCGCTGGCGATCTTCGTCATCTATCTCGTGCTCGGCATCCTCTACGAGAGCTTCATCCATCCGCTGACCATCCTGTCGGGTCTGCCGACCGCGGCATTCGGCGCGCTGTTGACGTTGATGCTGTTTCACATCGACCTGAACCTGTATTCGGCCGTCGGCCTGATCATGCTGATCGGCATCGTCAAGAAGAACGCGATCATGATGATCGACTTCGCCGTCGAGGCCGAGCGCAACGGCAAGCCTGCCGAGGAGGCGATCTTCGAGGCCTGCCTGGTGCGTTTCCGTCCGATCATGATGACCAGTTTCGCCGCGCTGTTCGGTACGCTGCCGATCGCGCTGGGACTGGGCTCCGGCGCGGAGTCGCGCCGTCCTCTGGGTCTGGCCGTCGTCGGCGGCCTGCTGACCTCGCAGGTGCTGACCCTGTATCTGACGCCGGTGATCTATCTTTACTTCGATCGCCTGCAGCAGCGGCTTCGGTCGCGGCGCGGACGCAAGCAGGTCGCTGTTGCGCGGGGTTCCGAAGCACACGGCCGCGTCTAGCCGTCGCATCGTTGCGGCGCTGCCGCAACATCCCGCCGCGACCGGACAGTCTGCGGCGCGTCGTGCAAGCTAGAGCGTCAACTGAACCCGGATGATGCCCGGATCATGGAACGCCAGCTGGCGCGCGAAACCAAGGTGAGCGCACAACTCCAGCATCGCGCCATTTTCGCTCAGCACATCGCCCCAAAGTTCGACCGCGCCGCGCTGACGGCAGGCGTGGATCAGGCGTTGCATCAACAGCGTGCCGAGGCCCTGGCCTGCAAAGTCGTGCTGGACGATCAGCGCGAATTCGGCAGCCAGCGTGACCGGATCGATGTAGGCGCGCGCAACAGCGCGGATGGTCGGCGCGACCTCGTCGCCCGGATCCAGCAGCACGATGGCCAGCGCGTGCTCGGTGTCGATGTCGCAGAACTGCCTGGCCATCGGCGCCGGCAGGTCGGTCAGCGGGTGCAGGAAGCGCAGGCGGATTTCATCCGGCGTCAGCGCGGCAAAGCCGCGGCGCAGCGCGTCGACGTCGTCGCGGTGGATGTCGCGCAGCAGCAACGTCCTGCCGTCGCGCGTCGTGATCAACTCGCCGGTCAGGCGCGGTACCGGTACCGGCTGCGGGCGCGTATCACGCGGCGGCGGGCGTCCGCCGACGGTCTGGAAGCGCGTTGCTTCCGCGCCGCGGATGGTGTTGAGCGAGGTTTTCATGCGGCCACCTTGCCGGCCTGATCTAGAGCACGCCATCTAATCAGCGGCGGCGTTCAGCGTGCAGTCAATCCATTCCGGCGCAAGCGGCCGGCGCACGCGCAGAGCAATGCAAGCACCTGCGCCGCCGCCGACCCGCCTTCCGCTATATTGGCATCATGGCGGCTCTGCCGCGATGTGCACGGGCGCAATGATGGACATCGACGAGCTTCGCAAGGTATGCAGCGCCTGGCCGGGAGTCAGCCAGAGCGTGAAGTGGGAAGATGACCTGGTCTTTTCGGTCGGCGCGAAGATGTTCGCCGTGACGGCCCTGCGCGGACCGCACAAGGGTCGCATGTCGTTCAAGGTCGACCGCGACCGGTTTCTCGAACTGACCGACCAGCCAGGCCTTGTGCCGGCCCCATACATGGCGCGTGCATTCTGGATTTCGATCACCGAACCGGAACGTTTCAGCGAAGCGCAGACGCTGGCATTCGTGCGCCGCTCCTACGAACTGGTTCGGGGCGGGCTGAGCAAGAAACTGCAGGCATCGCTGGCCGACGACTGAACCGCCGGCCAGCACTTCGGTTCAACGCCTGAATTGCGCGAACGTGACGGTACGACTGCCTGTCCGGCACTTCCGCCGTCCACGCAAGGCCGGGACGCTACTGCCAGAACGGCAGGCTCGGTTCGATCGCATCGACGATGAGCACGGGCGTGGATTTGCGCAACTGCGGAGCGTTCATGGGCATCTGCGGTGGCGGACCAACCTTTGGGACATGGGCTTGATTCGGGGCAATGTTAAGCTAGGCTGCTGGCAACATCCTGGCAGCGGCAACTCGCCGGGCGAAGGGACGATCGCAGTGGTACGGTAGCGGGAAACGACGACCAGACATGTCCGGCAAGGCTGACTCTCTCAAGACCATCCTGTTCGCGCTCGGGGCGAATTTCGCGATCTTCGTCGCCAAGTTCGTGGCCGCGCTGCTTACCGGCTCCGGCTCGATGCTGGCAGAGGCGGTGCACTCGCTGGCCGATTGCGCCAACCAGGGCCTGCTGCTGATCGGCATGCGCCAGTCCCGACGCGCGCCGTCGGCCGAGCATCCGCTCGGTTACGGCCTGGTGGTGTATTTCTGGTCGTTCCTGGTCGCACTGCTGCTGTTCAGCGTCGGCGGCGTGTTTTCCTTCTACGAGGGCCTGCACAAGCTCGAGCATCCCGAACCGCTGCGCTGGCCCTGGCTGGCAGTCGGCGTGCTCGTATTCGGCTTCATTGCCGAGTCGTTCTCGATGTGGGGCTGCCTGCGCGAAGTGAACAAGGCGCGCGGCAGGAGGGGACTGTGGCGCTGGTTCCGCGACAGCCGGCAGAGCGAACTGATCGTCGTTTTCGGCGAGGATCTTGCTGCGTTGCTCGGATTGCTGATCGCGCTCGTGGCAGTGCTCACGACCGAGCTGACCGGCAATACACTGTTCGATGCCTACGGTTCCATTGCCATCGGTGTGCTGCTTTGTGTCATCGCCTTCTTCGTGGCGCGGGAAGTGGCCTCGCTCCTGGTCGGCAAGAGCGCCGAGGCGCACTTGCGCGAAGCGATCCGCGAGTTCGTCGGCGCCCAGCCCGAGGTCGAGGTCGTCTTCAACCTGATCACGCTGCAGCTGGGTCCGGACCTGATGGTCGCGACCAAGGCGAAGATGCGCGGCGAGACGTCCGGCCGCGAGCTGATCGAGGCGATCAACCGCGTCGAGGCGGCGATGAAGGCGCAGTTTCCGGAAATTCGCTGGTCGTTCTTCGAGCCGGATTTCGAGGATTGATGCGCCAAACGCAGCGCGCGCTGGCGGCATTTCCCGTGCGCGGTTTCGGTTTCGTGCCGCTGGCGGATTCCGCCACGCTGCACGGGCGCTTCGCCGGAGTTGCCTCGTCGCGCGCGCGTCGCAGGCGCGACGCAATCCGCCGAATGAGTCACGATCTGTCCGACCGGAGGTTTTGACTGTGGATCCGAAAACATTGATGCCGTTGTTGTTCGGGGCGCTGATTGGATTCGCGATCTATCGTCGCGTGCGCCGCAATATCGGCCGCCAGCTGCTCAGCCCGTTGCGCCTGAAATGGCGTATCGGGCTGTTCGCGGTTGTCGGTACGCTGGTCCTGTTCGTGTCCGCGCGCGATGCGGCGTTGTGCGCGGCCATGCTGGCGGGCATCGCAGGCGGGGCGGCGCTTGGCTGGCTCGGCTTGAAGCACACGCAGTTCGAGGCAACGCCGCAGGGACGCTGGTATACGCCGCACACATACATCGGCGCGTTCGTCTCGGCGCTGTTCCTGGGCCGCGTTGCCTACCGCTTCATCGTGCTGTATTCGACGTCGCATGCGGTGGCGGCCAATTCCGATCCGTTTGCCGCCTACCAGAAGAGTCCACTGACGCTTGCGATCTTCGGCGTGCTGGTCGGCTACTACATTTTCTACTACAGCGGCGTGCTGCGGCACAGCCGCGACCTGCAGGTGCCGCCGGGCGACTCGCCGCAGGCGGATTGAAGCCTTCAGTCGCGCGCAAGCCAGTCGACGCGCGCGGCGCTTCTTGCATCGCGCGCCAGTTGCTGCTGCAGCAGCGGCAGCGTCGCGCGCAGCTGTTCGTCGAATTTCCATGGCGCGTTGACGATCACCATGCCGCAGCCGTTCAGGCGCAGCGGTGAGTCGTCCGCATGGATCATCAGTTCAGCGACCAGGGTCTTGCGCGCGCCGTTCGCGCTGAACCAGCGCAGGAAGGGCCGCGTCGCCTCGCGTTGCTTGATCGGGTACCAGATCGCGTAGATGCCGGTGGGCCAGCGTTCCAGCGCCACCGACATCGCCGCCTCGATCGCGCGGAACTCGGCGGACTGCGTCTCGAACGGCGGATCGATCAGGACCAGTCCACGGCGTTCCTTCGGCGGCAGCAGCGCGCCGAGCGCCGCGTAGCCGTCGCGCTGGTGCACGCCGAAGCGCGCGTCGCCGGCAAACAGCAGCTTGAGCGCGGCTGCTTCGTCGGCCTGCACCTCGCACAGCACGGCGCGATCGTTGTCGCGCATCAGGTGGCTGGCGATCAGCGGCGAACCGGGATAGACCGCGATTGCGCCGCCGGAATGTCCAGGCAGGTTCAATGCGGCGACGAGGTCGAGGTAGGTGCGCAACATCGGCGCCGGCGCGGTGTTGCCGAGCAGGCGCACGACGCCGTCCTGGGCTTCGCCGGTCTTGCTCGCTTCGCTGCCGCGCAGATCGTAGCGGCCCGCGCCGGAGTGGCTGTCGACATAGCAGAACGGCGCCGGCTTCTCGCGCAGCGCCTGCAACAGGCCGATCAGGATCGTGTGCTTGAACACGTCGGCGAAGTTGCCGGCGTGGAAAGCATGGCGGTAGTTCATGCGTGCATGCGGGTAGAATTCATCCGTTGCAGTTTAGCAATGCCGCGGCAGCCGGAACGGTCCGATACAGCATGAAACGACACCCAGGAGGCAGGTCGATGTTTTCCGGCTCGCGGCGGCGCTTCGTGACCGGACTCGCGCTGGGTGGTGTCGCCGCCTCGCTGGGCCTGCAGCGGCCGGCCTGCTCCGAGCCGGCACGAATGCGCGTCGCCGAACTGTGCGGCAGCCAGTTCGACCTCGATATCGGTGCCACGACAGTCAATTTCACCGGCGCCACGCGCGTCGCGACCGTGGTCAACGGCAGCCTGCCGGCGCCGATCCTGCGCTGGCGCCAGGGCGATACCGTGACGCTGCGCGTGCGCAACTTGCTGCCGACGACGAGTTCGATCCACTGGCACGGCATCGTGCTGCCGGCGGACATGGACGGCGTGCCCGGGTTGAGTTTCATGGGCATCGCGCCGCAATCGAGCTACACGTACCGCTTTTGCGTCAACCAGTCGGGCACCTACTGGTATCACAGCCACTCGCGTTTCCAGGAGCAGACCGGCTTGTACGGCGCCATCGTCGTGGAGCCGCGCGCGGGCGATCGGCACCGCGCCGACCGTGACCATGTCGTGCTGCTTTCGGACTGGAGCGACAGCGATCCCGAGCACCTCTACGCGACGCTGAAGAAACAGAGCAACTACTACAATTACGCCCGGCCGACGGCCGGTGACTTCCTGCGCGATGCGGCAGCGAATGGCGTCGGCACTGCGCTCGACCGGCGCGCGATGTGGAACCGCATGCGCATGGATCCGAGCGACCTGTCCGACGTGTCGGGCCATGCCTACACGTACCTCATGAACGGAATGACGCCGGCGGGAAACTGGAGCGCCACATGCGCGCGCGGCGAGCGCGTGCGCCTGCGCTTCATCAACGGCGCGTCGATGACTTTTTTCGACGTGCGTGTGCCGGGCCTGAAACTGACCGTCATCGCGGTCGACGGACAGGATGTCGAGCCGGTGACGGTCGACGAGTTCCGCCTCGGTCCGGCCGAAGTCTGCGACGTCATCGTCGTGCCGGACGACGAGCGCGCGTATGCGATATTCGCGCAGGCGATGGACCGCTCGGGTTACGCATGCGGCACGCTGGCGCCACGCTCCGGCATGCAGGGCGAGGTGCCCCCGCTCGATCCACGCCCGTTGCTGACCATGGCCGACATGATGGGCGACATGAACATGCCGGGCATGGATCATCACTCGATGCCGATGAAGGGCGCGGAAGGCAGTTGCGGCGCCGGCATGGCGGGCATGAGTGCGGATGCGGCGACCGCGCCGCCTGCGACCGGGCCGGGCGTCGACATGACGGTGGCGACGCCGCGCGCGAACCTCGACGATCCGGGCGTCGGCTTGCGCGACAACGGCCGGCGCGTGCTGACCTACGCCGACCTGCACACGGCGGGCGCGGCGATCAGCCGCGAACCACAACGCGACATCGTGCTGCACCTGACCGGCCACATGGGCCGCTATGTCTGGTCGTTCGACGGCCGGAAGTTCTCCGATGCCGCGCCGCTGCGGCTGCGCTACGGCGAACAGGTGCGCATCACGCTGGTCAACGACACGATGATGACGCATCCGATCCACCTGCACGGCATGTGGAGCGAGGTCGAGACGCCGCAGGGCGAATTCCTCGTGCGCAAGCACACCGTCGTCGTGCAGCCGGCGCAGAAACTCAGCTATCGGGTCAGTGCCGATGCGATCGGCCGCTGGGCCTACCACTGTCACCTGCTTTACCACATGGAAGCCGGCATGTTTCGCGAAGTCGTGGTCGCATGATCGCGCTGCGGCGTCGCGCTGCGCCGGGGCGCATGCTGGCCGTGGCGTGGCTGGCGCTGTTCTGGCTGCAGGCTCCGGCGCAGCAGGACAACGCCACCGTAGACGGACATGTCGCGCCGCCACCGCCGGCGCAGGCGATGCCGCCGATGTCGGAGCAGGAAATGGGCCGCGTCATGGACATGCATGACGATCCGCTGCTGGGCATGTTCAAGCTCGACCAGTTCGA
>Ga0105238_10007391_pt1 | contig 11004 bp, 9 predicted proteins | sample KBSC34metaG_FD_81526 | JGI IMG/M metagenome (GOLD analysis project Ga0105238, IMG submission 81526) | Corn rhizosphere microbial communities from Kellogg Biological Station, Michigan, USA - KBS C3-4 metaG | ecosystem: Host-associated > Plants > Roots > Rhizosphere > Soil | place: Michigan, USA...
GAACGCGAACCCGACACCGGTGCCCAGTGTTAGCGAGAGCAATCTGCGGGCGCCGATACCCGCGCCATAGCGTGACTCGCCCAGGCCTACACAGCGGGCATCGTTGTCCCAGAAACAAGGCAGCCCTAACGCGTCGGACGCCTCTGCAGCAAAGTTGTCCGCTTCCAAAAAGCGTAAGCCTTCCCAAACATCGGAGATAAGTCCGCGCTCGATATCCACAAACCCCGGCGCTGCGATGCCGGCGCTCACCGGTCGAGCGCCGCATTCAGCGGTTACCGATTCGATGCCTTGGCGCAGAGCTTCCAGGAATTTCTCGCCGTCTTCCGTGACGGTTGGCTGAACAGACAACGCCTCGACCTTGCCTCGATCAAGATCGACAAGACCGATTTTTGTGCGCGTTCCGCCTATGTCAACGCCGATCGCGTATCGTGGTTCGTGCCGTGTCATTTCACCACCCAGTTAAGGTATCTCATGTCGCCCGCGTTCAACCCGCGCAGCCGCGCCGCGTGATATGCGCATAATTGGAGGGTTTGGGCGGCGGCAAGAGGATGAAACTCCTGCGGCAGGTCATTGAGCGGCAATGCGATAGACGCATTGGTCTCACCCTCCGGCAGCACCGTAATCAGGCGTGCGCCACGCGCTTCCATTTCCAACCGGGCCGCGCGCGACTTCGCGTCCGGGGCGAGGTCGATCCAGATCGATCTGAACCCGGGTTCTACTTGTTCGATAGGGCCATGCCGGAATGCCGCATAGCTGCTTACCGAAGCGCGTATCCGCGCTGCCTCTTCGATCCAGAGCGCGCCGGCCCATGCCGTCGCCATGCCCGATCCGTGGGACAGCAAGGTTATGCCGTCCAGGTTGTCCAGGGCGGGAATCTCGCCGATATATTTGCTGAGATCCTCTTGCGAGTGTTCCATCTGGTCAAAAAGCGCCTCCAGACGGCGAATAAGAACCCCGTCAAAAGTCCCATTGAGAGTGCCGGCGATGAGCAGTCCGATCAATGCCAGGCTGGAATAGGCCTTGGTACAGATAAAGCCGTCGAAAGGCGCAGGATCATAGATCATCAGATCCGCCGCTTTGGCAAGTGTGCTGCCGGGAGTCATCGTAATGGCGATCAGTTCGCCTCCGCGCGCGCGAATACGCTGCGAATACTCGGCGATCTCGCCGCTTTCGCCGGAACGCGACATTATGATAAAGAGCGAGTCCGCAAAATCGTCGTTTTCGAGTAGATCCGATGTCTCACGGAGTTGGATATTCGGGTGCCTGGATTGAAGAGCATAAGCGGCTGGTTGGCAGGAGTAATAGGCGCTGCCCATGCTGGTGAGGACTACTCTCCTGGCCTTGCATATCCGGCCGGCGGCGTCTTCGAGAGTGGGTTTCAATGACCCGGCACACTCGCGCAGTACCAGGCGCAGGGCATCCGGCTGACCGAAAATATCCTGAAGAAACTGGTTCATATTTGCTCCTTGTTCACCGGCAGCAGTAACGCCGCGCGGGCATCGCCTGCGGCCACTCGCATCGAGATGGTCACTCCGTCTTTCAGGGCGTAAATCGTTACAGGCTCGTCGGTCTCGAAGTCTATCGCCTGCGCAATTGAAAGACCCGGCACGAAGACATCCACATTTACGTCTTGCGATTCCATGTTCAGTACGATTACGACCGCATCTCCCTGATCGCCCAGGAGCAGCTTGGCTTCTAAATGGCGGCCTGATCGATCCACTATGGTAACCGGCGGTTTAATGCCTGCGGCTTTCGCGGTTTCGGTAGCCAGGGCGGCCAGACCGTGTTCGGCGAACTCATCTTCGGCGATCGGGAGGCTGCCGAATAAGACGGCGCGTCCTTTTCCGTACTCGTTCCACAATGCCGCAGGCTCATCGCGGTCATTGACGGCGATTACCTGCGCTCCCGCGTATGCGCGCAACGTGGCGGTATAGCGATATCCGACAAGGTCGCCTGCCGGCGTTTCTCCGTGTGCGCATGCTGTCCGACGGAAACGCGGCCGTCCTGTGATACCGACATTCCAGGCCGCGCCGAAGTTCGTAACAGGGGCATCCGTCGCCGAAAAGACCGGATCGACATTGACTTCGCGCCCGCCGAAAACGACATCCAGTCCGTGTCCCGGCACGATCGGCTGCCCATAGCCCAGAGCATCCTTTGCCGCGCACCACAGCCCGCCGAATACGGTTCCACCACGCTCTGTCCAATCACGGATTGCTGCCGCGCACTCTGCTCCCATCAGATATTGAAAGGGAAGCCCCAGAAGGCAGTAATTGTCCAACGCTCCCGTCCTGATCTCATTTTCGGACACGAAATCGATGGATAAGCCCTGCGCCTTCCAAATAGCATAAAGGCCGCGCTGTGCATCGAGCACGAGAGTGTCGCTGCCTTCGCCTTCGGCTGCGATGCGCGAGGCAGGGTTGTCAAGGATAGCGATCTTGGCAGCGGGCATACTGAAACGGAGCAGGTTCTTCGCAGGATTTTTGAGAGCGCGGGCAATTGCGCCGGCGCGCAGGGCGCGATCGGTGACCGTGCCGTCTCTCTCGGTGAACCCATGTCCGCCGACCTCGACGCCTCCCAGGTGCGGCCGCCAGTTCCAGTAAAAGACTGCTTTTGCGCCCTGGCCCAATACCTGCCATGTGAACCGGGCAATATCGGCCACGCTTACGGACGGCCCCCAGTTGGTGACACCCCAGGCATTCTGTCCGGCGCGCAACTCCCATATCCAGAATGGCCTGTCTTTTGCCGACGATCGATGATAATCCTGAAGGTAATTGCCGCGCATATAGTCGCCGGGAGCGTTGCTTGTAAACATGCTGGTGCCGACGACATCCATGGCGGCCGAAATGCTCCATAAGTCCTGCCCGCCGCGGGCCGGATGGATCTCGTAGCTCTGATCGGACACCGGCAAATGCTTTGCCGCTTCACGGACGCATCCCGCTTTGAAAGCCAGGTACTCCGTCATCATGTCGCACTGAGCCAGCCGCCAGTCGAGCCACGGCACATGTCCGGATCGCATTCGCGCGCACTCATGCAGAGGTCTGGCGCGGGGCGGATCGATGGTATCCCAATCGGCGTATGCGCACCGGTGGGCCAGATTGGCTGCGTCGATCGTGCCGTAGCGGCCTTGAAGCCACCGGCGGTAGTGATCGATAGCGGCCGGATTATAGTCGAACAGGCTGTCGCAATAGCGATCGGAATCGGGGATTTGCAGCCAGTGAAAACCGGATTCGATGCCGATATTGCAGCCAATCAGGGCAGGATCATCGCCGTATCGCGCCAGAACCTTCTCGATGAGGCGGCGCACAAAACGATGCGCCGCCGGATGGGCATAGCTGTGGGAATCGCTTTGGTATCCGCCTGCCGAAACAGCCAGCGCTTCAGGGTAACGCCGGGCAAACCATGTTGGGGTGAGTTCCGTAAAGATCCACAGGCCTATCGATAGATTGTATTCATGGCAAAGATTCCTGATTACGTCGACGCGGTCGAAATCCCAGACGTCTTTGCCGATCTCGATATCGTTCCATCCGCACTCAAGAATGAACGCGTTAAAACCCGATTGGGCGATACGTTCGATTTCGCCGCGCATAAACGCCGTATATTCCGGCAGAGTTTGCGGCGGGGATTGAGTCTGAAAAGTCGCGTGGTGGCAGACGCCAAAGGGGACGTGATCCGGCCATTTCAGGTTTGGGCTATCGGTGCGGGGCAAGCGAGACTCCTCGCCGGTCGTTTAGATGTGCCGGCGCGTGAATTATACCTGATGCTGCTGTAACGTTATTGCAGAATCTGGTAACATCAATGATAGCGCGAAGTGACCAAAATAACGGATTGCTTGCGAAAATATGCAGTCAGGATGGAGTAAGGCCGCAGTGACAAAAAGAGTGCGTATTGCGATCGATGGTTGTGGAGATCTGACGAGGCGAACGATCCTTCCTCATTTGATGCAGGCTGACGCCGCCGGCATGATCGAGGTCACCAGCCTTTGTGATATCGATGCCGGGACGCTGCGCGCTCTGGCGGATGAATTCAGTATCCGGTCCAGATATACTGATCTGGATGACATGCTCGCATCCAACGATGCCGAAGCCGTGTTGATCATCGTGCCTTCAAGTCTGCACTACGAACATGCGCTCAAGTGTCTCAACGCCGGCAGGCATGTCTATGTGCAAAAGCCGCTGGCCGGCTCTGTTGCCGAGGCCACGGACTTGATAGATGCGGCGTCCCGGAGAATGCTAAGGCTAACCGCTGCGCCCAATCAGGCACTCTGGCCGCTCTACAGCCGCATACGTGATGAGATACAGAGTGGAACGATTGGCGAGCCTTACTTTGCGCAGGGCTCGACCATGGGGTGGGATGGATATCATATTCACCATGAAACCGATCCGGGATGGCATTTTGCAGAGGGAGCGGGACCTCTCCGTGATCATGGCGTCTATGGTATCCAGGCGCTTACTACGATGCTGGGAAGGGTTGCCGAGGTCTCCGCATTTACAAATGTGCGAGTCCCGCAGAGAAACTGGCGCGGTCAAACCGTGCCGGTTACGGAGAGCGACAATACGGCGCTGCTCATGCGCTTCCAGTCCGGCGCGCTGGGCGTTCTGCCGGAAGCCTGGGCATTCGGTTCCGAAGCAACGGCTGCATTTCGGATCAGCGGACTGGAAGGAAGCATTATCGGAACAAACGACTTTGCCAGCTATCGGGGGATTTTCCCGTTGTCTTGCGCCCTTCACACTACGAGTGGCTCTCAGGTCATAAACGTCAGGCCCGAGGAGGTCTCGTTTCTGGCCGGACGCCATCTTGACCTGCCAAATCCACATGTATGGGCCGACATCCATCATTTTGCCCTGAGCATTCGCGGCGACGGCGATCTTAATGCTTCCGCCGTGCAGGCGAGACATACCGTGGACATTATCGAGACGGCCTTCAAGGCGGCGGAACTTGGCAGGACATTGACCGTTGAGACAAGTCCGTCGCCTTGACAGAGGCAGGGAGCTATGTGGATGAGGGTTATAACGTTGCGGCCGGAAAGTGAGCCTGATCCTGATGCCAATCGATCGCGCCTGTGAGCTGCCTTCGCAGGGGATCGGTCTGGCTTGCAGCGAACTCGGGCGTCGTTTGATATCCCTGCTGCCATTGCTTCATCCAAGCGTGCTTGTACAGGATCATAATCAGCTTGCGCGGCAGGTCGCCGGTGAGCGGAGAATTGGTGTGCCAGATCTCGGTGTTATTGATCAGGCACGATCCCGCAGGACCCGTAATTCCCAGCTGCCCTTCCACGAATTTCGGCTGACCGTTCGCGCCATTCATTTCCGGCGGACACCCATGGTCCTTCAAGTGTGTGCCGGGAAGCAGCGTAAATGGGCCGGTCTCTTCGCGCACATCTCCCAGGAAGTACGTGCAGCGCACCCAGAAGTTCTGGCGCGGGTAGGGGACATCCGTCATCCATGCGAAATCGTTGTGCCAGGCGATATAGGCGGGAGTGCGCGGCAATTTGTAGTCCAGTTCCCCGCCGGAGGCCAGTTCGATATCTGCCCCGATAATGCCGCGCGCCACCGGGAAAGTCGACGGCAGATCCATCAACATCTCAAATGCCGTGTCCTGCTCCAGAATGCGTGGCACCTCGACACGCGTTGCGCCGGGCTTTGGCGGATGCGCCTCCAGCTGCCGGTCGTAAGCCACCGAGAGTTCCGCCACCTGGCCGGGCGTCAAGGCGTTCTCCATCAGCACATAGCCGTCACGCTGTATGAGGTTGAGAATGTCTTCGAGAGGCGTTTCCGGGGTCACACGGTTCATTGATTTGCTCCAAATTACAAAGATGTGATATGGTACACTTTCCCGTCTAAGCAGATCCATCTCAAAATCTCCAAACATGCATATCTAAATTAACAAATCTTTCCAGCCTTGAGGAGAACTGGAGGGCGCGTGCTGCTCTTCGCCGTTTTGGCTGCGTTGCCGGTCATGTTGACAACTGGCCGGCAGCGTGTTAAACTGATTGCGCATAATTGGTCTGATAATCGGATTATTCTGCGCAAATTATGGAAACAGCAAACTCCAGTAAGGCGGCATTGCCGCTGCATCCCGTGCGCCGTACGTCAATTGTCGAGTCCGTTCGTGAGCAGATCGTGGCGCTTATGGAGCAGCGCTCATTGCGGCCTGGCGATATTTTGCCGGCCGAGCGTGAGTTGACATCGATACTGGGAGTGGGGCGTTCATCACTGCGCGAGGCCCTTTCGGGACTGGTCGCCATGGGCGTTCTGGCGGCGGGCGGCCGCAAGGGATATCGCGTTCAATCGCTGGCAGCGCCGGAGTTGGCGCTGCCGGAAGGATTACGGGCGTCACAGATCGCGGAACTGTTCGAGGCCCGGCGGATCCTGGAGGCAGGGATCGCCGAGCTGGCCTGTGAACGGGCGACCGAAGACGACTTTGCTGCGCTCGAAGAGTGCCTGGAAAGCATCCGCCGGGCTCAGCGCGCGCGGCGTTCCACAGCTCCTGCGGCCGGACGCTTCCATATGCTGCTGGCTCGCGCTACCCGCAACGGCTTCCTTGAGACGCAGCTCCAGGCGCTCTATAACTTGATGGTGCAGGTCGGAACGATGACTGAGCGAGGGACCGGGAGCAAGTTCGCGGACGAGCAGTACGATTCGCATAAGGCGCTTCTTGATGCCGTTCGTTCTCGCACCCCATCGCTTGCCTCAGAGGCCATGCGCGCTCATGTGGATCGCTTTGCCGGCGAGGCCGGTGAATCCACGACGACTGTCAAAGATCCCCTTGCGACCGATAACGGAATTGACGCATGACTATTGGCCTTGGCTTTATTGGGGCGGGCGCGCACGCCCGTCATCATATGAAGGAGTTTGCTCGCATTCGAGATGCGGAGCTTGTGGCTGTTTACGATCTCGTTGTCGAGCGAGCAGAGGAGGCGGCTCGCGATTTTCCGGCGCTGCGCATCGCGGTATCTCTGGACGACCTGCTCCTGGATCCGCGCGTCACGGCCGTGGTTGTTGCAACACCCGCGGAGACGCATGAGGAGATCGCTCTGGCCGCTATTAATGCAGGCCTGGATATCCTTCTCGAAAAGCCGATGGCGCATACGGTGGACTCTGCCCGCGCTATTCTGAATGCTGTCGAGCGAAATCCGCAAACTATCCTGATGGTAGGGCATTGTGAGCGCTTTAATCCTTCCTACCTGGACATCCGTAAAGCTGTCGATGATGGTCATGTCGGGAAGCCTCGGTTTCTTATCGCAAGCCGCATTTCGCCGCGGCACTTAAACAACGATGCATGGAAGCTGGGCGTTCTGGATACCGCCGTCCACGACATTGACATCCTGCTCTGGCTTGTCGGCGAACCTGTCGTTTCGGTTGCCGCGCAGGGCGTTTCAGTTGCTCCGGAGTCTTCGATTTTCGACCATGCCGCCTATCAGATCCGGTTTGCAGGAGGCGCGCTCGCCGACGGCGCTATCGGCTGGCTTCCGTTTTCGAAAGGCTATCCGATGCAGGGCAATGCCCATCCGCGTCTGTTTGTATCGGGAACGAAAGGCGTTGCGACGCTCGATCTCTGGCAGCGGCCTGCAGCCGTCCATACCTACAGTACGGGCGGCTACTTCTGGCCGGATTCCGTGTTGACGGGCTATGGGGATTACTCGACCGAAGTCACATTCCAGGACGCTGCTTTCATTGATGCCGTGCTGGAGCGAAGACCGTCGCCCATTGCGCCCCGTTCCTCGTACGATGCGCTGCGTGTCGCCCACGCTGCGCATGTCTCGATGACGCAGAGGCAGGGGATGCCCGTCCAATTGGAGGAAGAATGAGCGAAAGCGAGACTGAGAAGAATCCGCCGATTGGCGCAGATGAGCGTCTGCATCCTCTTCTGGAAACGATGTCGTGGCCGGAAGCCCGCCGCGCTGCGCAGAATGGCGGGCGTGTCGTCCTGCTGCCGGTCGGAGCGATTGAGCAGCACGGCCCGCATCTGCCGGTGGATGTCGACAATCGCATCGTCACCTGGCTCTGCGACGAAGCTGCTCGCCGCCGGCCGGACCTCATTCTCAGCGTCCCGCCCATCCACTACGGCTTCAATGAGCACAATATGGGGTTTCCCGGCACAATCAGCGTCGAGGTCGAACACTTCATCGACTATGTCTACGATGTCTGCCGCAGCTTTGTCCGTCAGGGGCATACGCGCATCGTGCTGATCAACGGGCACGGATCCAACAGCATGCCGTGCGCCCTTGTTGCCCGCCGCATTGTGAATGGCTCTGAGAATGCGCTGGGGGCGGCGATCAATCACTGGAACCTGGCGCGCGATCTGGCGGAGCGCATCCGCGAAACTCCGCGCGGCGGCATGGCCCACGCGTGCGAGTATGAGACCTCATGGTATCTGTTTCTCGACCCTGCTCTCGTACACATGGAACGCGCCGTGCCCGATATGCTGGCCGAACGTTCCAGGCACATCTGGGTGGACTTGATGTCCGGAGACGGTCCGGTAGCATTTATCGACGACTGGACACGCGTCTCCAACGGTTCGGGAGTCGAGGGCGATCCGTCCACGGCGACAGCGGAGAAGGGCCGGCTTTATGCGGAGGAAGAAGTCGCCAACCTGATCGATTTCTGCGAAGAATTCAAGGCAATGAATGTATCGCCGCGTCGCAACTATACCGCGCTTGGCTCCGATGAGAACCCCTACTACGATGCTTGAACCCTGGAACAGCCTGAGCCTATCCGGAATTCGGCGCACGTGGTGGCAGCCGGAAGTGCCCGATCTGCCGCCACTTCCCATGATTGCCGCGCGGGGAGTGAACGACGGCCCCAGGCTCTTGATAACGGCGGGTGTCCATGGCGATGAATACGAGGGTCCTTTCGCCATTCATCGCCTGTTTGAGCGCATCGATATGACGCGGCTTTCCGGAACGATCATCGGCCTGCCCGTGGTGAATACGGCCGCCTGGAAGGCGCGGGCGCGCCGGTCGCCGTTGGATGACGTGGATCTGAATCGTGTCTTTCCCGGCGATGCGCGAATAGGCGTAACGAGCGCGCTTGCCGAAAAGGTTTTCGACGCCTTTGTGCGACCCTGCAATGCGATGATTGATCTGCATAGCGGCGGCGCTGCCCTCGTCCATCTGCCTCTGATCGGCTGGTATGCAAGTGGTGGAAGAGACGATGAGAGTTTGGCCCGGCGTTTCGACAGCCGGCTAAATCCATGGATCATTCCCGACGTACCGGGCGTGCTCTCCTACGAAGCCTGTCGCGCCGGCAAACGCGCAATCGCCGCCGAATGGGGTGGGGGCGCCCGGCTGGACCCCGACGGTGTGGCTGCCTATGCCGGCGGCCTTATTCGTCTGTTGGCAATGCTGGGCATGCTTCCGGAGAAATCTGTGGACGCTGTCCCAATCGATGAGCGTCACCCCATTGCGGGCGATTATCAAGCCGCGCCGGCGTCCGGACTTCTCGTGCCGCAGGCCGCTCTCGGCGATCGCGTCGTCAAAGGACAGTCTCTTGGCGCGATCTACGATATGCTTGGGAATGCCGTCATGGGTGTGCATTCGGAACGCGGCGGAATTGTCGCCGGTCTTGCTCACCGGCCATGGCTGAACGCCGGAGACCGTGTCGCTTATGTAGGCTAAAGGAGAAAGATATGTTGACTCCGCAGCAAGTGGAGCTGTTTAATGAGCAGGGATATATCGTCATCAAGGGCGCGTTCTCGCGAGAGGATTCCATTGCCTGGGTGCGCGATGAGTGTTTGCGCGCCGGATACGACCTTGACGATCCCGAGACCTGGTCCAAGGAGTATGTTCGGCTGGATACCGAGCGCAAGGTGACACTTCCCGCCTATGCGCCTGCTGCATGGCAGGCATCGTGCGATCTGATCGGCGGAGAGGATCGTCTGGCGTACCAGTCCGGGATCGGCCTGTTTGCCGTGAACTTCAGGCAGGGAGCGGATAGTCCATATCAGCCGGCTTCGGCCGCTGTCGGCGGGTGGCATATCGACGGATGGAATTTCCGCCACTTCCTGGACAGTCCCGAACAGGCCTTGCTTGGGATACCCTTGATGACCGACGTCCTGCCCGAAGGCGGCGGCACATTTATCGCTGCCGACTCGGTTCCAGTGATCTCTCGATATCTGGCAGACCATCCTGAGGGTGTCGTGGATTATGAGATGCCGATCAAGGATCTTGTGTCTCAGTGCAAGGACTTTCGGGAGGTGACCGGCGAAGCAGGCGACTTTTTCCTCCTGCATCCATTCACGCTGCATGCCGTTTCCCAGAACCGGCTGCGCTTGCCTCGCGCGATCTGCAACGTGTGCTATGTCATGAAGGAACCTATGAAACTCAACCGCGAGGATGGCGCTTATTCTCCGGTGGAGCAGGCGATCCTCCATGGCCTGGGAGTAGACCGATACGATTTCCAGCCTACAGCCGATCGGTACAAGACACTGGACGGCGGTCCAATCAATCCGGCGTGGCGTTAATAGCTGGCGCTGCCACGTGAGACAGCCGGCCCGTACAAAATATCCGGAAGACATATTGACATCAATAGAGGGGTGTGTTATGATGAAGTACGCTATGGAACCGTTACCATACAATGCGGTAACGGTTCCATGAAGATAGGCGCCCATATAGATCAATGCATACTTTAACGATGTATCATTAACGCATTGATCCGATATGCGGACAACAGGGTTACCAGATTATATCGGAGGTTAGAATGAAGAAGAACGGTTTTACTCTCATTGAATTACTCGTTGTCATAGCAATAATAGCTATTCTTGCGGCGATTCTCTTTCCCGTCTTTGCAAAGGTTCGTGAAAAGGCGCGGCAGACCAGTTGCGCCAGCAACATGAAGCAGATCGGGCTTGGGATCATGCAGTATGTGCAGGACAATGACGAAACGACGCCGCCTGCGTCTCCCAGAGTCTCCAATTGGTGGGACATCAACACATGGGCGTTTGTCATCCAGCCTTACGTCAAGTCCTACGCTGTGTTCCAGTGCCCCGACGACACAAAAAACCTGA
>Ga0105238_10007402_pt1 | contig 10997 bp, 7 predicted proteins | sample KBSC34metaG_FD_81526 | JGI IMG/M metagenome (GOLD analysis project Ga0105238, IMG submission 81526) | Corn rhizosphere microbial communities from Kellogg Biological Station, Michigan, USA - KBS C3-4 metaG | ecosystem: Host-associated > Plants > Roots > Rhizosphere > Soil | place: Michigan, USA...
CTCAGCTCTGCGCAAGAATCTTTCGCGATTTTGTAATTAAACGACTTTTGTGTCCGCGCCAGCCCTAACCGACGCGATTTTTCGAGGTAACAAAAGTCGCGGTTCCGCGAATATCCTGTTGACCGCAGCTTTCCGGGGACGACGGTCCGTTCGTCTTGCTGCCATGGTTGGCAACCCTTACATTAAGCCCAACAAACCACGGCTTTGCGCCGCAGGGGACTTTTTCATGAACACTAAACACGCACCCGTTCTCATCATCGGTTCCGGTCCGGCCGGCTATACGGCGGCGATCTATGCCGCCCGCGCCATGCTGAAGCCGATGCTGGTCGCCGGCCTGCAGCAGGGCGGCCAGTTAATGATCACCACCGATGTCGAAAACTACCCAGGCTTTGCCGATCCGATCCAGGGTCCATGGCTGATGGAGCAAATGCTCAGGCAGGCCGAGCATGTCGGCACCGAGATCGTCAACGACATCATCACCGAGGTCGACCTCAACGTGCGGCCGTTCCGTGCCACCGGCGATTCCGGCACCGTCTACACCGCGGATGCGCTGATCATCGCCACCGGCGCGCAGGCCAAGTGGCTGGGCATCCCGTCGGAGCAGACCTTCATGGGCTTCGGCGTTTCGGCCTGCGCCACCTGCGACGGGTTCTTCTATCGCGGCAAGGACGTCGCGGTGGTCGGCGGCGGCAATTCCGCGGTCGAGGAAGCGCTCTATCTGTCGAACCTCGCCAAGAGCGTCACCGTCATCCACCGGCGCAGCGATTTCCGCGCCGAGCGCATCCTGCGTGAGCGACTGCTCAAGAAGGACAATGTCCGCGTCATCTGGGACACGGTCGTGGACGAGATCACCGGACGGCCGGGCAAGGCGCCGCTGCCGCCTTCGGTGGAAGGCCTGACGCTGCGCAATGTGGTGACTGGCCAGGAATCGAAGCTGCCGGTCGATGGCGTCTTCGTCGCGATCGGCCATGCGCCGGCTGTGGAACTCTTTGCCGGCAAGCTGAAGCAGAAGCCGAACGGCTATCTGTGGACGGCGCCGGATTCGACCCGCACCGACGTGCCCGGCGTGTTTGCCGCCGGCGACGTCACCGACGATGTCTACCGCCAGGCGGTGACGGCGGCCGGGCTTGGCTGCATGGCGGCGCTGGAAGCTGAGAAATACCTGGCGGGGATCGAGGTTCACCGCGAAGCGGCGGAATAACAAACCGGCTGAAAAAAGTCGTTTAAAAGCCTGATTTTTCATTCAGACGCCAAAGGCAACGCGAGGGGAATCATGGCGCTGGACTGGGATAAGCTACGCGTATTTCACGCAGCGGCGGAGGCTGGGTCTTTCACCCATGCCGCCGAAACGCTGCATCTGTCGCAATCGGCTATTTCGCGACAGGTCAGCGCGCTTGAGCACGATGTCGGCGTAGCGCTGTTCCACCGCCATGCGCGCGGCCTGGTGCTGACCGAGCAGGGCGAGATGTTGTTCCGCACGGCGCATGACGTGCTCATGAAGCTGGAAACCATAAAGACGCGGCTGACCGAGACCAAGGACCGGCCGTCGGGCGTGCTCAGGGTGACGACCACGGTGGGCCTTGGCGCCGGATGGCTGACCGAGCGCGTGCAGGAGTTCATCGAGCTCTATCCCGAGATCAGCCTGCAGCTGATCCTCGCCAATGAGGAGCTCGATCTCACCATGCGCCAGGCCGATTGCGCCATACGGCTGCGCCAGCCGCAGCAGCCGGACCTTATCCAGCGCCGGCTGTTCACTGTGCATTTCCATCTCTATGCGGCGCCGTCCTATATCGCGAAGTTCGGCAGGCCGGCCTCGATCGCCGAGCTAAGGAACCACCGCATCGTCACCTTCGGCGTGCCGGTGCCGTCGCACCTGTCGGAGCTGAACTGGCTGGAGACGGTCGGCGATTTCGAAGGCGCGCAGCGGGTGCCGACGCTGCAGATCAACGACATCCTGTCGATCAAGCGGGCGGTGCAGGGCGGCGCCGGCATCGCCATGCTGCCGGACTATGTGATCAACAAGGACTCCAACCTGGTGCAGTTGCTGCCCGAAACCGAGGTGCCGTCCTTCGACACTTATTTCGCCTATCCCGACGCGATGAAGAACCAGGCGAAACTGCACGTTTTTCGCGATTTTATCATCGCCAAGGCCCGCAGCTGGTCCTACTAGGATATTCAGGTGAGGCCGGCCTGCGAACGGCAGGCTCCTGCGCTTCCGGTACTCACGTACTGAAGTACGCTCCGCTCCGGCCTTCGTCGGCCGAAGCCCTCATAAGTGTCTACGCTCTATGAAGGCTACGGCCGGCGTAGGCCGGTTCTCGGAAGCCATCACCCTCGACTCGGCCTGACCTGAATATTGGCGCTTCCTAGGGAAAGAGCGGATTACCCGCGCCAGGGTGTCAGTCTCGGCAGCCAGCCGGGAACGGCGCGGCGGTAAGTTTCGTATTCGGCGCCATAGCGGCTGGCGAGTGTCGGCTCTTCATAGAGTTTGACGAAGGTGATCATCGCTGCCGCGGCGATCACGCCGTAGACGACGACGGACCAGCTCGAAAACAGCAGGGCCTGGCCGAGGATGATCGACAGCACCGCGACATACATGGGGTTGCGCATATGGCGGTAGATGCCGCCGACGACCAGCTTCTCGGTTGGCGCGACGGGAGCCGGCGTGCCGAGGCCCTCGATGGCGAAACGAGCGAAGGCATGAAGCAGGATTGCGGCCGCTCCCACCACCAGAATGGAGCCCGCGGCCACGAAGCCCGGCACGGCCGACAGAGGTTTGCGGTAATGGTCGGTCAGCAGCCATGGCACCAGTCCGGCGACAACGCCTGGTGCCGCGACAAGGAATAGCGCGCTGCCGGCGATTGCTGAAAAAGTTCGCATCGTCGGTCTCCTGCCGCAAAAATAAACTCGGTTTGCCGAAACCGGCATCATTTGCCGACTTGCCTATATTTCCGAGCAAAATCGGCTCGGTTTTGCATGTCGGTGGTCGCTGTAGAGCCGAAAGCGCCGCGAAATCGGCGATTTTCCTGGTCCTATTGGTTCCGGGAACAGGTTGGACCACAGCCTGCGTCTTTTTGCATGCGTGTGTTGCAAAATAGATGCTTGTTTCTTGGGCATGATGAGCACATATATAGTGACATCTCCAGGGCGCGTTCTCCTCCCATTAGCGCCCTCGAGTGTTCCCCTCTGGAGGTTAGCCTTAATCGGCACTTCCAATCAAACTCAGCCGGATCTTTATTGATCCGGCTTTTTTGTTGCCTGCATGTCCTCGAGCCGGCGGAAGAACGACTGAATCCGCCACGTAACAGTGACATGTAACATCGGGTAACATGCCGCAGGCGCACTCTATCGTTTAAGTTGATCATAGGACGCGGTTGGTCGGTTCGGGAGATGGGGGCATCACTCGAAATGGCCGGGCTCAGGCAGCTACCGCGTCCGAACCTTTTTTACGGATGCGGCGGACCTGCCGTTGCCTCCCAGGAAGACGGTCCGCAATAGGAACGGCGTCCGGATCACCCGGACGCCGTTTTCGTATCTTCAAGAGAAGGCCGGTCAGGCGGCCTTGCCGTTCGCGTTCATCGCCTCGTCGGCGAGGCGGCCAGTGAGTTCGGCCATGTGGTCGAACGCTGCCTTGTAGCTGGCGACGCCAGCCGTTGCGGAGCGCAGCTCGATGATCAGGTCACCGATTTCGGCCAGCGGCATGGTCGCCTCGACCACGTCCCAGCCCGGCCAGTCGGGCCGCGCGTCATAGCCGAGGATCTGGCCGCGGCGCTGCGGGATCAGCGCGATGATCTTCGAGGTCGCGTCGGAGGGCGTGACGATCTCGACCTTCATCACCGGCTCCAGCAGAACCGGCGAACAGGCGGCCATGCCTTCCTTCATCGCCAGCTTCGCCGCCATCTGGAAGGCCATGTCGGAGGAGTCGACCGCATGGTAGGAGCCATCCGACAGGTTGACGGCGACATCGACGACCGGGAAGCCCAGCGGGCCGGTTTTCAGATAGTCGCGAATGCCCGTTTCGACCGACTGGATATAGGTCTTCGGCACCACGCCGCCGGTGATTGTGTCGGAGAACTGGAAGCCTGTGCCGCGCGGCAGCGGCTTGATCTCGATCACCACGTCGCCGAACTGGCCGTGGCCACCGGACTGCTTCTTGTGGCGGCCACGCTGCTGCGCCGATTTGCGGATCGTCTCGCGATAGGGCACCGCCGGGGCATGGCCCTCGATCGGGATCTGGTTCTTGCCCTCGAGGCGCTCGCGCACCACACGCAGATGCATTTCGCCGTGGCCCGACAGGACGGTTTCGGCCGAGTCCTGATTGTGGCGCAGGCTGAGCGAGGGATCCTCCTCGGCCAGCCGCTGGATCGCCGCAGACATCTTGACCTCGTCCTTGCGCTCCTTGGGGCGAAGGGCGAAGGCAAAGACCGGCTGCGGCGGCTCAAGCGCGACCAGAGGCCGGATGCCGCCCTTGGCCGAACTCAGCGTCTGGCCGGTCTTGACGCTGTCGAGCTTGCCGAGCGCGACCGTATCGCCTGCCTTGGCGGATGTCTGCTTGATCTGGTCCTTGCCGAGCATCTTGTAGATGCCGGAAACCTTCGCCGTATCGCCGTTGGAAAGGAAAAGCTCGGCCGCGTCGGCCAGTTGGCCGGAAAGCACGCGCGACACCGAGAGCTTGCCGCCATGCGCGGTGTGGATGGTCTTCATCACCTGCACCACCGTCTGGCCGTCCGGCGCGCCAAGGCGTTTCCTCGTTGCCTCGACATCGGGTGCATCGTGGCGAATGGCCTTCAACAGGCGCAGCACGCCATTGCCCTTCTCGGCCGTGCCGATCAGCACCGGCGTCACCGCGCCGGCGCGCAGGTCGGCCGAGAGATCGTCGAAGATCGCATCCTTCGGCGGCTCGATCTCCTCCAGCAACTGCTCCATAAGATGATCGTCATGGTCGGCAAGCGTCTCCAACATGGAGAAACGTGCCTCCAGTTCACGCGCCTTGTCGTCGCCCGGAATCTCGGCCACTTCGCTCTCGGCGTATTCACGGTAGATATAGGCGCGTTCCAGCGCCAGATCGATCGAGCCGATGACGATGCCGTCCTTGCGCACGGGAATCTGGCGCAGCAGCAGCGGCACCGAACTTGCCGGCTGCAGCATCTTTAGCGTGTCGCGCACGCCTGCAATCGCCTTGTCGACCTTGTTGAGGAACAGGATGCGCGGGATGGCGAGATCGTCGAGCTTGCGCATGATGAGCTGGAGCGCCGGGATCTTCTTCTCGTCGGCCTCGGCGACGACGACCGCGAGGTCGCAAGCGGCAAGCACCGGTTCGGCCTCGAAGGCGAATTCGATTGAGCCGGGGCAATCGACGAAGGTGATCTGCTCGCCCATGAAATCGGTGGTGGCGAAGGTCGCCTCGACGCTCATGGCGTGGGCGCGGGCTTCGGGCGAATGATCGGAAACGGTGTTGCCCGATGAAACGGGTGACTGGCGGGGAATGGCGCCCGTGCGGGCGAGTATTGCTTCGAGAAGTGTCGTCTTACCGCTTGCAAAGGGACCGACTATGGCGATGCATTTCGGTCCCGTGCGTCGTCCTCCGGCGCGAGTACCCATGGCTGACCTCCACTCAGGCGTTTCCCAAGAGAGCGATCAGCAAAAGTGGAAACCGGTTTTGCGTCCGATCGCACCCTATGCAGAGCGGCGGCCGGCCTGTTCGGCCGTCGCGGGCGGGGTTTATCCACCCCTTCCCAAGGCCATCGTCACACGGGTTTGCCGGGAGGGCAAGAAAAATAGGATGTTCGCCGGCTTGGGTTCGTCAGGCCGTCATTTTTTGTTTATCAGGCGGTCAGGGCAAGCGGTTCACGAGCGGCGGCACACAATGCGCTTGCCTTGTCGCGTGGCACCGGCTTGCCGAAGAAATAGCCCTGGAAGCGGCTGCATCCGGCAGTCCGCGCAAGGGTGAATTCCTCCGCGGTTTCGACGCCTTCCGCGACGATTGAGATCTCCTGGATGCGCGCAATCTGGGCAAGTGCCGAAACGAAGATCTGCGCTACCTGGTCATGGGCAAGGCTGCGGATATAGGAGCGGTCGATCTTGACGCTGTCGATGGGCAGCGACTTCAGATAGTTGAAGCCGCAATGGCCGGTGCCGAAATCATCGAGCGCTATGTGGAAGCCGAGGCCGCGCAGCGCCTCCAGGCGTCTCAGAACTTCGGGCGTCGCGGCCGTTGCCGCCGTCTCGGTGATTTCGATGATGAACTGCGACGCGGACCGGCCGGTTTCGCGCAAGACCCGGTCGCACATCGTCACGATCTCGTCGCGCTTCAGCTGCTCGCCGGAGACGTTGATCGAGATGCGCCGTCCGGCAAAATGCCCGATGTCGGCGCAGGCGCGCTTGAAAACCCATTCGCCGATCATGTCGATCAGCGTCGAGCGCTCGGCGATCGGGATGAACTCCGCCGGTGAGATCAAGCCGCGCACGGGATGACGCCAGCGGATCAACCCTTCCAGCGCGTCGACCAAGCCGTCAGGGTCGACGATCGGCTGGTAGTGCAGTTCCAACTCGCCGAGATAGATTGCGGCGCGCAGCTCGCGTTCCACCAGCCGGCGATAGCGTTTGTCCGACAGCATCTCCTCGTCGAAGACGGTGACGCGGCCGCGGCCGCCCGCCTTGCTCTCGTAGAGCGCGAGATCGGCCAGCAGCAGCAGTTCGGCGCCGTTCGAAGCATGCAGCGGCGCAAGCGCGACGCCCACGGAGATCGACAGCGGAATGATCTTGCCTTCATGTCTTTTGCCTGCCCGCACCGCATCCAGCAGCCGGCGCACGTCCTTGTTGATGACGGCGATGTCGCCGTGCGGAACCATGATGCCGAACTCGTCGCCGCCGAGCCGACCGATGACGCCGTCTTCGAAGATGCGCTGCGCTTCCGTGACCAGATGCGCCAGCGCCAGATCACCGAACTGGTGGCCGAACGTGTCGTTGAGCTGCTTGAAATGATCGAGGTCGATCAGAAGCAGGCTCGCCTGGCGACGGTTGCGCAAACCACCCAGCCAGTCGCCCAGCGCTTCGATGAAATAGCGCCGGGCCATGGCGCCGGTCATGGCATCGACGGTGAGAAAGCGGTGCTTCTCGGCCTCGGCGTCCGCCACCGATTGCAGGCGCTGGACGATGCTCGAACGCATATACATCAACACCAGCAGCGCCATTAAGGTCGACGCCACCGCCATGGCCAGCGCGCTGGCGCGGGAGGCGTTCTCCGTCGGCGCGAAAGCCGCAAGCCCGATGGCGGCGATGCTCATCACCAGCAAGGCCTGGATGCCGCGATAGATACGGCCGCTGTGATCCTTGATAGTCGCCAAGATACTCATGTCCGCGCCCCCACAGCACGCGCCATGGCTAGGATCTAAGCCGTTAAGAAACACTGAGCATGGCTCCTGCCTTACCCCATTCTTCTTCGATTGGATGGAGACGGCGGTTTTATTGTTAAAAAGCAACGTTTTATGACAGTATTTATATGCGCTAATATAACAAGCTGCCTGATGCTTGAGCGCGAAACCGAGGCCCGTCTGTCAGCAACAGCCTAAAGCCGGTTGCAATGGCCTCCCCAGAGGATGAAACTGCTCGACGATCAGGCCGCGCGCGGCCTCTGTTCGACCAATGAGCCCAAGGATTTGAACGATGAAAATCATTGCGTGCGGCAGCGTGCCGACGATCGCCGCGCCGGAGACCTATTTCACCGGGCGGGTGCTGCAGACGCCGATCATAGAGAAAGAGGCGCCGGCGCGGCTCAGAGCGACACTGGTCAGTTTCGAACCCGGCGCGCGTACCCATTGGCACACGCATCCGCTTGGGCAGACGCTCTATGTCACCGCCGGCGCCGGGCTTGCCCAGACCTGGGGCGAGCCGGTCCAGGTGATCAGGGCAGGGGACGTCATTTCCTTCGCGCCGGGCGAAAAGCACTGGCACGGCGCCGGATCGAAAACCGCCATGACCCATGTCGCCATGCAGGAGGCGCTGGACGGCGTCCATGCCGATTGGCTGGAAGCAGTCTCCAACGAACAGTATGGCAGCTGAACCCGCTGCCAGCCGACTCCCGGTATTTCTTGACAGGACCGGCACCTCGGCTCCGTTCAGTGTGCGGCGCCGGATCGCATCGTTGCTCGATGAAGCCCTCGAAGCAGCGGTATAGCGACAGGTCACGTTTGGAATTCATGGATGCCGAAAAACCGCCTGCCGCTCGTTGCTGCCATATACCTCGGCTCCTTCGTGGCGCTTCTCGACGTCAGCATCGTCAACGTCGCCTTGCCGACGATCCAGCAGGCCCTGCGGACCGATTTTGGCGGCCTGCAATGGGTGGTCGATGCCTACACGCTCTGCCTTTCGGCTTTCATGCTGTCGTCCGGGCTGATCGGCGACCGTTATGGCCGCAAGCGCTCCTGGCTCTGGGGCGTCGGCATCTTCGTGGCCGGCTCGCTGATCTGCGCGATGGCGCCGAACCTGACGGCATTGCTTGCCGGCCGGGTGGTGCAAGGCATCGCGGGCTCGCTGCTCATACCAGGCGCGTTGTCGATCCTCACCCAGGCCTTCCCGGATCCCCGCGAGCGGGCCGGCGTCATCGGCGGCTGGGCTTCGTTTGCCGCCGTCTCGCTGCTGGTCGGCCCGGTGCTGGGCGGCATCTTGGTGCAGGCGGTCGGCTGGCAGAGCATCTTCCTGATCAATCTGCCGCTCGGCCTGCTCACGGTTGTTCTCGGAGCCCTTTCCATCAGCGAGACAGCCCATCCTGAACATGCCCATCTCGACCTTGTCGGCTTGGCGCTCAGCATCCTGTGGCTCGGCGCCTTGACCTTCGGCCTGATATCGGCCGGCGAGACCGGCTGGAATGACCCGAAGACCATCTCGGCGCTTGTCGTCGGCGTTGTCGGCCTGGCGGTGTTCCTCGGCTTCGAGGCGCGCACGCCGCGGCCGATGCTGCCGCTTGGCCTGTTCCGCGACGTGCGTTTTGCCGTCGCCAATGTCGCCTCGTTTTCCCTCGGCTTCACCTCCTACACCAGCGTCTTCTTCTTCTCGATGTATCTGCAGCAGGTGCAAGGCTGGTCGCCGACGCAGACCGGCCTGCGCATGGCGCCGGCTTTCCTTGTCCAGATTGTCGTGTCGCCGTGGATCGGCAGGCTCAGCGCGCGCTACGGCCATTCGCTTTTGATGACGGCGGGCTATGCGCTGATCGGCCTTTCCATGCTCGGCATGTGCTGGGCCGGGCCGTCGACACCCTACGCGGTGCTGTGCGTTCTGTTTGCCGTCAGCGGCCTAGGCAACTCACTGTCGATCCCGACGGGAAGCGCGGCAGCCATGTCCTACGCGCCGCGCGAACGTTCAGGCATGGTATCGGCGGTGATCAATGCCACTCGCCAGAGCGGCCTTGCCATCGGCATCGCACTGCTCGGCGCGCTGATGAGCATGCGGGCGACCAACCTGCTCGTCGGATATCTTGACGATGCCGGTGTCGCCAATGCCGAAGCGGTGGCTCGCGCCGCCATCTCTCGGCATGATTTCGCCACCGACGCGGCAATGGGCGAGAGCGGCGTGCACGACCTTTTCACAGTCGCCTATGCAGGCGGCTTCCATGCCGCGATGCTGACGGCAGCGATTGGCGCGTTCCTCACCGCAGCCCTGCTGATTGCCGTGCTGGCGCCGGCCGAGGCGCGGTCGGCCAGGCAAGCGAAGCAGCAGCCGTGACGTCGATCGAGGCACAAACAAAAAACCCGGCCTGAAGCCGGGTTCTTCTCGTTTGGCGGCTTCGCGTCGATCAGGTCAACGACGCGGTAAAGCGTTGGATGCGCGTGCAGGCTTCCTCCAGCAAAGTCTCCGACGTGGCGTAGGAGATGCGGAAGTTCGGCCCGAGGCCAAAGGCCGAGCCGAACACCACCGCGACACCTTCGGCCTCCAGCAGTTCCGAGCTGAAGGCTTCGTCATTGTCGATCACCTTGCCCGTCTTGGTCTTCTTGCCGATCAGCTCAGTGCAGGACGGGTAGACGTAGAAGGCGCCTTCCGGCGACGGGCAGGAGATGCCGCGCGCCTGGTTGAGCATCGAGACGACGAGATCGCGCCGCCCCTGGAAGATCGCCTTGTTCCTGGCGATGAAATCCTGCGGACCGTTGAGCGCCTCGACGGAAGCCCATTGCGCGATGGTGCAGGCGCCCGAAGTCTGCTGGCCCTGGATCATGTCCATCGCCTTGATCAGCTGGACCGGACCGGCGGCATAGCCAATGCGCCAGCCGGTCATGGCATAGGCTTTCGACACGCCGTTCATGGTCAGCGTACGCTCATAGAGCTTCGGCTCGACCTCGGCGATGGTCTTGAAGACGAAGTCGCCATAGGTCAGGTGCTCGTACATGTCGTCGGTCAGCGTCCAGACATGCGGATGCTTCAGCAGCACATCGGCCAGCGCGCGCAGTTCAGCCTGCGTGTAGGCCGCGCCCGACGGGTTCGACGGCGAATTCATCAGCAGCCATTTGGTCTTCGGTGTGATCGCCTTTTCCAGCACTTCGGCCGTCAGTTTGAAGCCGTTCTCGATCGAGGTGTCGGCGAACACCGACGTGCCGCCGCAGATCGCCACCATTTCGGGATAGCTGACCCAGTAGGGGCGGGGGATGATGACCTCGTCGCCGGGGTTCAGCGTCGCCATGAAGGCGTTGAACAGGATCTGCTTGCCGCCGGTGCCGACAATGGTCTGCTCCGGTCTGTAGTCGAGATTGTTCTCGCGCTTGAATTTCTTCGCGATCGCCTCGCGCAGCGGCACGATGCCCGACACCGGCGGATACTTGGTTTCGCCACGGCGGATCGCCTCGATCGCCGCGTTCTTGATGTTGTCGGGTGTGTCGAAATCCGGTTCGCCGGCGCCGAGGCCGATAATGTCACGGCCGGCATTTTTCAGCTCGCGCGCTTTCTGCGTCACCGCGATGGTGGCGGAAGGCTTTACGCGGGAAAGGGTGTCGGCAAGAAAGGCCATGACC
>Ga0105238_10007403_pt1 | contig 10995 bp, 4 predicted proteins | sample KBSC34metaG_FD_81526 | JGI IMG/M metagenome (GOLD analysis project Ga0105238, IMG submission 81526) | Corn rhizosphere microbial communities from Kellogg Biological Station, Michigan, USA - KBS C3-4 metaG | ecosystem: Host-associated > Plants > Roots > Rhizosphere > Soil | place: Michigan, USA...
CGTGCTGGTGCTATGCGCGGTTTTCGTGCCGACGCTGTTCCTGACCGGCCTGTCGGGCGCGTTCTACAAACAGTTCGCGGTCACGATCACCGCGGCTACTCTGATCTCGTTGCTGCTGTCACTGACGCTTTCGCCCGCGCTCGCCGCGACCCTGCTCAAGCGGCCGGACAAGGAGGCCCGCGCCAACGGCAACATGCTGGTCCGCAAGGCGCATGAATATGGCGATCGCTTCAACGCCTGGTTCGTCCGCACCTCGGAGCGCTACCGCAACGGTGTCGCATGGCTGATCGGACGCATGGGCCGCGCGATGCTTGGCTTCGCTGCTGTCGCGATCCTGCTGGTCGTGCTGTTTGTGAATCTGCCCACCAGCTTCCTGCCGGTCGAGGACCAGGGTTTCGCCCAGCTCCAGTTTACGCTGCCGGCCGGCGCCACGCAGCCTCGCTCGCTCGAAGCGGCCAAAAAGATCGAGGCCTATTTCCGCGGCAAGATGAAGAAGGATGTTGCGGTCGTTTATACGGTCATCGGCGCGAATCAGGCTGGCAGCGGTCAGAATGTCGGCCGCGGCTTCATCGCCTTGCGCCCATGGGACGAGCGCAAGGGGTTCGAGCATAGCGCGCAGGAAGTCACGCGCCGCGCCACCAAGGAAGTCGGCCGTCAGTTGCGCGACGCCGAATTCTTCGTGCTCAATCCCCCGGCCGTGCGCGGCCTCGGCCAATCCAGCGGCTTCACGATGGAGTTGCTCAATACAAGCGGTCTGAGCCGGGCCGAGTTCAGGAGCCGGCTGGAGGATCTGCTCACCGCCGCACGCGCCGATCCGACGCTGGCCTCGGTCCGGGTGAACAATATCCCGAACCAGCCAACCATGGCCATCAATGTCGATGCGGACAAAGTCGGGGCACTCGGCATCGCCCAATCCGACGTCAACCAGACGCTCTCGAGCGCCTGGGGCGGCACCTATGTCAATGATTTCATCGATCGCGGGCGCGTCAAGCGGGTCTATGTCCAGGGCGACGCGCCGTTCCGCTCAAAACCCGAGGACCTCGGCAATTGGTTCGTGCGGAATTCCACCGGGACCATGACTCCCTTTTCCGCCTTCTCGCAGGAAAAGTGGGGCTCTACGCCAAGCGTTCTCGCCCGCTTCAACGGCTCCCCTTCGTTCGAAATCCAGGGTCAGGCCGCACCGGGCAACAGCTCGGGCGACGCGATGAAGCGCATCGCGGCGCTCGCCGCCGCGCAGCCTGGCACAGGGATCGCCTGGGCCGGCATTTCCTATCAGGAGCAGATTTCGGGCAGCCAGGCGCCTGTGGTGTACGGCCTGTCGCTGCTGGTCGTCTTCCTTTGCCTTGCCGCGCTTTATGAAAGCTGGTCGATCCCGTTCGCCGTGATGCTCGTCATGCCGCTCGGCCTGGTCGGCGCGGCGCTCGCCGTCACGCTGCGGGGGCTGGAGAATGACATCTATTTCCAGGTCGGCCTGCTCACGACCATGGGGCTCTCGGCCAAGAATGCGATCCTGATCGTCGAATTCGCCGAACAAGTGGAGAAGCAGGGCAAGACGCCGCTCGAGGCCGCGCTTGAGGCCGCGCGCATCCGGCTCCGGCCCATCCTGATGACCAGCCTGGCCTTCATCTTCGGCGTGCTGCCGCTCGCTATCTCCACGGGGGCCGGGGCGCACAGCCGGGTCGAAATCGGCACGGCGGTGATAGGCGGCATGATCACCGCGACCGCCCTCGCCATCTTCTATATCCCGCTCTTTTTCGTGCTGGTGCGCAAGCTGTTCCACCGCAAGGGTGAGGGACACGGTCCGCATCGACAGCCGGAGGGGCAACCGGCATGAGGCGGGTCGCCGCTTTCCTGGCACTGGGCGCGCTTGCCGGCTGCAGCATGGATCCGCATTACAGCCGTCCAGCGCCGGCCGCTCCGCCAAGCTGGCCGCAAGGCGACGCCTATCCACAGGTGAGCGGCGCCGCACTGCCCAGCATCAGCTATCGCGATATCTTTCGCGATCCGCGGCTGCAGGCGATTATCGAGCAGGCGCTCGCCAACAATCAGGACCTGCGGCAAGCGCTCGCCAATATCGCCGCGGCGCGCGGCCTCTATCGCGTCCAGCGCGCCGACATCTTCCCGGCGGTCGACGCCAGCGCCGGCGTGACGGAACGGCGCGGTTCAAGCTCCGGCACCAGTTCGAACCATGATGTCGTCACCACTTACGACGTCCAGGGCGGAACGACCGCGTGGGAGGTCGACCTGTTCGGCCGGCTGCAGAGCCTGTCCCGTGCGGCCTTCAATCAATATCTTGCCACCACCGCAGCGGAGCGCGCGACCAGGCTTACGCTCGTCGCCGATATCGCCAATGCCTGGCTGACGCTTGCGGCGGACCGCGGTCTTCTGCTGATCGCGGAGGATACCGAAAGGAGCGCGCAGACCAGCGTCGGTCTCACCCAGGCGCGCCTCAACGGCGGCGTCGCGCCGCGGACCGATCTCCGTCAGGCGCAAACGATATTGGCAACGGCGCAAGCGGATCGGGCGCGCCAGCGCACGCTCGTGGCGCAGGACATCAACGCCCTCCAACTGCTGGCCGGCGCGCCCGTGGCGGATAAATTCCTGCCGAGCGGCATGGAGGATGCCGACAGCCAGCTGGCCGAGCTTCCGCCAGGCCTCGATTCGACCATATTGCTGCGCCGGCCCGATGTGATGGAGGCGGAATATCAGCTCCGCGCATCCAACGCCCGCATCGGCGCCGCCCGGGCCGCCTTCTTCCCGCGCATCTCCCTCACCGCTGTTGCGGGCTTCGCCAGTGGCGGTCTTTCCAACCTTTTCAGCGGTGGCGCTTTCAACTGGACGGTGGCGCCCTCCGCCACGCTCCCCATTTTCGACTGGGGCGCCAACAGCGGCAATCTGGCTTATGCCAAAGCCCAGCGCGAGGCCTATCTCGCCGCTTATCAGAAGGCGATCCAGACCGCGTTCCGCGAAGTGTCGGACGCTCTCGCCCGCCGCGGTACGATCGACGGGGAGGTGCAGGCCGACCAGCTCAACGTCACCGCCGCGGAAGATACGCTCAATCTCGACCTCGCCCGTTATCGCCAGGGCATCGATCCCTATCTCAGCACGCTCGTCTCGCAGCGGACATTCTATGCGGCGCGCCGGACAATGGTGACCATTCGCCTGACGAAGGCCCTTAATCTGGTCGAGCTTTATCAGTCGCTCGGCGGTGACCAACTCGCCGCGTTGCCACCGGTGCCGGCCAGGGCCGGCTGACCGCTTTTTCCCGTCGCGAAGATTTGAGCTTCGAGCCCCGGAAAACCCGAATTAGCCGAGGGGCTCGACGTCGACCGCCACATCGATCTCCTGCCCGTCGCGGCCAAGGAAGATGCCGTCGATCGGCGCGACGTCCCCATAATCGCGACCGACGCCGGTGACGATATGGTCGGCGCCCATCGTGACCCCGTTGGTCGGGTCGAAGCCGATCCAGCTGCGCTCGGGCCCGCACCAGATCAGCACCCAGGCATGCGTCGCATCAGCGCCGACCAGCCGCTCCTGCCCGGCTGGCGGAATGGTGCGGAGATAGCCCGAGACGTAGGCGGCGGCGAGGCCGGCCGAGCGCGCGCCGGAGATCATGATCTGCGCGAAATCCTGGCACACGCCGCTGCGCCTGGCGAAAGCTTCGGCCGGGCTGGTGTCGAGCTGGGTGGCGCTGCCGTCATAGTGGAAACCGGCCTGGATCGCGCGGGCCAGCGCCAGGCCGGCCTCGATCACGCCCCGCTCCGGACGAAGCTCCAGCGCGCACCACGCGGCGATCTCGGGAAATGCGGCGATCAACGGTGACGGGTAGAGATAATTGCCCGGCGCGAAGCCGCCCCAGTCCTGCGCGTCCCGCGCCAGCCGCCCGGCCGCCGATACCGAGGGATCGCCTGCGGCCGGGACCGGCGTGACGCGGTCGACAAGGACGTGGGCGTGGCTTTCGATCAGCAACTCGGTGGAAGGCTTGTCGATCACGATCCGCGATACGTTGACCGGGTAGCCGTTGCTCCAGCCGGGCTCCTCGGCCGCGGCGGGATCGATCCGCAACCGGTGGTCTTCCAGCCGTTGGCCGTCCCAGTCGATCGGCTTCAGACGCAGGTTGCAGCGCGCGAACCGCACCGGGAAGGCGTATTGGAAGCGCGTGGCATGGGTGATGGCATAGCGCATCAGGCGAGCGTCAGCCCGGGCGCGCGCAGCGTTTCCGACCCTTGCAGGAAATAACGCGCGGCGAGCGCGTCGGAGAGCGCCATCAGGCGATTTTCGAGGCCGAGCAGGGTCGAGGTCGACAGCGATTCCGGCTTCACCGTCAGCACCGTCAGCGCAATTTCATTAGCCATGGCGGCATGGTCTTCGAGCAGGCCGTCGTCGCGCAAGGACGGCAGGGCGGTCAGATGCTCGCGGATGCGTTCGACCTGGAAGGCCAGACTGCGCGGATTGAACGGATCGAGCGCGACCAGATCGCGCACTGGCACCAGCGCCAGCCCGGTCATGTACCGCGCGCGATAGCTGATCTGGCTGTCCATCAAATCGAGCAAGGTCGTGAGATCGTCGGCCGTGGCGGCCTCGCCGCCGAAATTCCGCGTGAGGCGGCAGGCGGCGAGCGCCCGTTCGACACGGCGGCCGAGATCATGGAAGCGCCAGCCGGCCGTGCGGCCCATATTCTCGGAAGCGAGGCCGGCGAGCGCGGCAAATCTTTCCTGCAGCGCGCCGAGCCGGGCGAGGATCGCCCCCGTATCCTGGCCCTGCGCCGCCGGCAGCGGGGCATCGATCAGTCGCCACACGTCCGCCGACAGGCGGTCGCGAATGCCCGAAGCGATATTCTCTATCGTACCGAACAGCGTCCGCACGCTCGCCAGCCCGCTGCCGTCCAGCGCCGCGCCGGCGAGTTCGGCCAGGTCGCGGATCGCGCCATGCTCGTCCTCGCCTTCCTCCTCCTCATCCTCTTCGATCTTCGCCGCGCCGCTCGAGATGAGCAGGGTCGCCAGGCGGTCGAGCGTGACCGGCACCAGGCTGGCGCCGCTGTCCGCGTCAATCGTGCCGCCGAGCGTAGCTCGCACCAGCCGCAGCGTTCCCTCGCCGCGTTCCAGATAGCGGCCAAGCCAGTAGAGATTGTCGGCGGCACGGCTGGGCAGGGTGCCGGGATTGCGGCGAACGGCGACGTGCTGCGGCAGCAGCGAGACATGTTCGACCGGCTTCAGGGCGACAATGCCGACGTCGGCGGAATAGGCGCCCTCGCCCATGATCGTCGCGCGCTCGTCCGCGACATTGCCGATACGCGCGAAGCCGCCCGGCATCACCGTCCATTGGCCCTTGCCGTCGCGGGCGGCAAACGCGCGCAACACGAAAGGCCGCGGCACCAGTCGTCCGTCCGACACCACCGGCATGGTCGACAGCCGCACGACCTCGCGCCCGACATAATCCTGCGGCCGAAGCGCGAGATCGGCGTGCAATGCGGCCCGTTGATCCGGCGAGAGCGCGGAACCGAGGACCGGGCCCTCCGGCAGGGCCGCCGTCGGATGACCGAAAGCCGGGCCCACGAGCAGGTGATCGAGCCGCGCCAGCATATCGCGGCAGGGCCCTTCCTGCCCGCACCACCAGGTCGCGATATTCGGCAGCTTGAGATTCTCGCCGAGCAATCGGCGCGCGAGCCCCGGCATGAAGGCCGCGAAAGCCGGGGATTCGATCACGCCGGCGCCGGGGAAATTGGCAATAACCGCATCGCCGCCGACGATCGTGTCCATCAGTCCCGGTACGCCGATTCGCGAACTGGCGTCGAACGCGAGCGGATCGAGCAAGCGCGAGTCGATCCGGCGCCACAGCGCGTCGATGCGTTTCAGCCCCTCGATCGTCCGCACATAGAGGCGGTTGCCGCGCACGGCGAGATCATCGCCCTCCACCAGCAGCAGGCCGAGATAGCGCGCGAGATGCGCCTGTTCGGCATAGGATTGGTTATAACGGCCCGGCGTCAGCAATCCGATACGGGGGTCGGCGCGCCGGCAGGACGCGGCCAGCCCCTCGCGCAATTCGCTGAAGAAAGGGGCCAGGCGCTGCAGGTTGAGCCTTGTCTGGAGCGGCCCCATGACCCGGCTCGCCGCCAGCCGATTCTCCAGCGCATATCCGGCGCCGACGGGGGCCCGCACATGATCGGCGAGTACACGCCATTCTCCGTCAGGCCCGCGGCCGAGATCGACCGAATAGATGTGCAGGCGATGGCCGCCGACCGGCTCGACGCCGACCATCGATCGCCAGAAATGGCGCGAACCGGTGATGAGCGAGGCAGGGAGATGGCCCCGCGTGACCAGATCCGCTTCGCCGTAAATGTCGCCCAGCAGATGCTCCAGCAATTCCGCCCGCTGCGCGACGCCCGCCGCGATCCCGCGCCAGTCATCCTCGCCGATCAGCAAAGGGATGGCGGATAAAGGCCATGGCCGTTCATTGGAATCGCCCGGCAACCGGAAAGCGGTACCGATCTCGTCGACCTGCTTGCCGATCCGATCCTGCAGCCGCTGCAACCGACCTTCGGTGAGCGTGGCGATTCCGTCGAACAGATGGTGCCACCAGCGTCCACCGCGCCCAAGATCGTCGAGCACGACATCAGCCGCGCCCAGTTGAGCGACGTAGGATTCGAGCCAGCCCTGCCCCCACGAGGGCATGCCCGGCAGCAGCGCCATGTTGGTACCCCCGACCATGCCCCCTACAAGCCGATTGGACGCCGCAGGTCGAGTGTCATCGGAAAATCACCCGCTCCTTCCTCCGACGGCATGGCTACCCGGCCAGGTGTGTGGCCGTGATCGACGAAGCGTGCCTTGCGGCGCGCCTCCGCCTCATAATCGTTGACCGGTACGCTATCGTAATTCCGTCCGCCAGGATGGCCAACATGATAAACGCAGCCGCCGAGCGAGCGTCCATTCCATGTGTCGAGCAGATCGAACGTCAGTGGCGCGTTCGCGGGTAGACGCGGATGAAGGCAATTGGCAGGTTCCCACGCTTTGTAGCGCACGCCGCCCACCGCCTCTCCTGGCACCCCGGTCGAACGCATCGGCATGCGTCGGCCGTTGCAGGTGACGATGTGGCGGCCGGGCACCAGACCGGACGCGCGGACCTGAAGCCGTTCGGTCGAACTGTCGACGTAGCGCACCGTACCGCCGATCGCGCCCGTCTCGCCCAGCACCGGCCACGGCTCGAGCGCATGAGCGATCTCCAGCGTCACGCCGCCAGCCGTGACGCAACCATGTACCGGGAACCGGAACTGGCGTTGCGCTTCGAACCAGGCGGGATCGAAATCATAACCGGCGGCCCGCAGATCGCCGAGCACCTCCAGGAAATCGGCCCAGACGAAATGCCCAAGCATGTACCGGTCGTGGAGCGTGGTGCCCCAGCGCACGAAGCCGCCCTGCTGCGGCTCCCGCCAGAACCATGCGGTCAGCGCGCGGATCAGCAATTGCTGGGCGAGGCTCATCTTCGCCTCGGGCGGCATCTCGAAGCCGCGGAATTCGACCAGGCCGAGCCGGCCGGTCGGCCCGTCGGGCGAGAAAAGCTTGTCGATGCAGATTTCGGTGCGGTGCGTATTGCCGGTGACGTCGACCAGCAGGTTGCGGAACAACCGGTCGACGATCCACGGCGGCGGCGTCTCGCCATCGCCGTCTGCAGCGAACGGGTCCGGCACCTGCGCCAGCGCGATCTCCAGTTCGTAAAGCCCGTCATGACGCGCCTCATCGATACGCGGGCTCTGGCTGGTCGGGCCGATGAACAGGCCCGAGAACAGGTAGGAGAGCGACGGATGGCGCTGCCAATAGAGGACGAAGCTCTTGAGCAGGTCGGGTCGGCGAATGAAGGGGCTGTCGGCGACCGAGCGCCCGCCGAGCACGAGATGGTTGCCACCCCCAGTCCCCACCGACCGACCGTCGATCAGGAACTTGTCGGCAGTGAGCTTCACCTCACGCGCCATGTCGTAGAGACTGGTCGTTAGATCGACCGTTTCGTCCCAGGTCGACGTCGGCTGGATGTTGACCTCGATCACGCCCGGGTCCGGCGTGACCTTGAGCACCTGCAGGCGCGGATCGGGCGGCGGTGCGTAACCCTCGATCCGGATCGGAATGCGTAGCCCTTCGGCATTCCGCTCGATCGCCGCGACCAGTTCGAGATAATCCTCCAACCGTTCGGTCGGAGGGAGAAAGACGGCGAGATAGGAGCCGCGCGGCTCGACCGTGATGGCGGTACGGACTGCGCCTTCGATGATAACCTGCTCGACCCGATCCTGCGCGCCCGGCCCATCTGCCGCCGTGACCGCCTCGCTCCGCTGGGGATGCTGATCGACGGCCCGCGGTGCCGGCCCCTGCGCGCGGAAATCGGGCAAGGGTTCGCGCGGCTCGGTCGTGTCGCGGACATGGAGATAGGGATAGGAAGCCGGCGGCACATAAGGGAGCGACCCGAGTGGCAGCCGATAGCCGACGGCGCTGTCGCCGGGGACGAGGAAGAGCTTGCCGCGCCGCACGTTCCAGCGCTCGCTCCGCCAGCGCCGGGGCTCGGGTGAAATGTCCGCCTGCCATGCCTGGATCGGCAATACGAAGCCTACCGGCTGGCTGAGTCCACGCTCGAAGGCGCGCACCATGCGGGCGCGCGCTTCGGGATCCTCGATCTGAGGGTCGGTCGGATCGGTATTGAGGGGAAGATCGGCTTCCTTCAGCACCCATTCCGCCGGGTCTTCATAGGCCGGCTCGACATAATCCTGCGGCACGGCAAGCACGTCGGCGATCCCCTTCAGGAATCGTTCGGCCGCGCCGGCATCGAGCTGAACGTCGCTCTCGCTATCGGTCGCGAGCAGCGACGGGTCCCGCCACACCGGCACGCCATCAAGCCGCCAATAGACCGAATAGCCCCAGCGTGGCAGGCTTTCGCCCGGATACCATTTACCCTGGCCATGATGGATCAGGCCGCCCGGCGCGAACCGGTCACGCATCCTGCGGATCAGCCGATCGGCATAACCGGCCTTGGTCGGCCCGACCGCATCGCTGTTCCATTCGGGCGCTTCGGGATCGTCGGCCGCCAGGAACGTGGGCTCACCCCCCGTGGTGAGACGGACATCCTGGCGCGCGAGATCGGCGTCGACCTTGCGGCCGAGCGCATCCAGCGCGGACCAGCGCGCGTCGGTGAAAGGCTTGGTGATGCGGACCGCCTCGGCAATCCGCTGCACATCCATATTGAAATCGAAAACGCTATGGGCGGGCTCCAGCAAGGCACCCTCGATCGGCGTCGCCGAACGATAATGCGGTGCTGCGCAGAGCGGGATATGACCTTCCCCGGCGAACAGACCCGATGTCGGATCAAGGCCGACCCAGCCCGCGCCGGGCACATAGGCCTCCGCCCAGGCATGAAGATCGCACACATCCTGGGCCACGCCCTTCGGGCCTTCGACCGGGATCACGTCGGGCGTGAGCTGGATCGAATAACCGGACACGAACCTTGCGGCGAAGCCGAGCCGGCGTAGCAATTGCACCATCAGCCAACTCGAATCCCGGCATGATCCGGTGGCGATTTCCAGCGTCTGCTCGGGCGTCTGCACGCCCGGCTCCAGCCGGATGACGTAGCCGACAGCTTCGTTCACGGCACGGTTGAGCTCGACCAGAAAGTCGATCGTGCGCATCCGCACGCCTTCGAAGCGATCGGCCAGCGCATCGAACAATGCCCCCTGAGCCTCAAGCTCGAAATAAGCGGAGAGGTCGAGACGCAGGTCCGGCGTATAATCGAACGGGCGGGATTCAGCATAGTCCTCGACGAAAAAGTCGAACGGGTTGATCACGGTCAGGTCGGCAATCAGATCGACCGTCACCCGGAACTCCGACGTCGGCTCTGGAAGGACGATCCGGGCCAGCCAGTTTCCGTGCGGGTCCTGCTGCCAATTGACGAAATGCTGCTCGGGCAGGATCGTCAGCGAATAATTGGGAACCGCCGTTCGGCTGTGCGGCGCGGGACGCAGACGAATGGTCTGGGGGCCGAGCCGTACCGGGCGATCATATCGGTAGGACGTGACGTGGTGCAGCGCCGCTTGAATCATTTCGCGGTTGCAGCACAGGGAACCCCCGGGGGCAAGCTTGCCTTTCCGCAAGGCGCGCGCCATCCGTTGCGAGAACGGCGCAGGCCGCCGGCAATCGGAGCGAGGGAGGCGCGGATGACCGGATGGCACAGGCGCAAGCCGATCGGCGGCGCAAGCCACGGACCGCGGCTCGCCGCTACGCTTTCTTGGCCGCATTTGATCGCGCTGGGCGTCGGCGCGATCGTCGGCACGGGCATTTTGACGTTGATCGGCGTGGGCGCCGACCGCGCCGGGCCGGCGGTTCTGCTGTCCTTCGCCATCGCCGGCGCGATCTGCGCCTGCGCGGCGCTGGCTTATGCGGAAATGGCGACGATGATGCCCGCCGCGGGCAGCGCTTATACCTATTCCTATGCCGTCCTGGGCGAAACGATAGCGTGGATCGTCGGCTGGAGCCTGATCCTCGAATATAGTCTGGTCGTCTCGACGGTCGCGGTCGGGTGGTCAGGCTATGCCGCGCCGCTGCTGACGGCCAGGATCGGCTTTCCCGCGCTGCTGACCAAGGGCCCGGAACTCGGCGGCATCGCCAACCTGCCGGCGATCTTCATCATCGCGGTCGTCGCCGGCCTGCTGTGCATCGGCACGCGCGAGAGCGCCCGGCTCAATACCGTGCTGGTGGCCATCAAGATCGCGACCCTGGCCCTGTTCGTGGCGGTCGCGTTACCGGCATTCGATGCGCACAACCTCCACCCCTTCATGCCGCACGGGTTCGGCAAGACGGTCGAACCGGACGGCGCGTCGCGCGGCGTTATGGCGGCGGCGGCGATCATCTTCTTCGCCTTCTACGGCTTCGACGCCATCTCGACCGCGGCCGAAGAGGCCAAGCATCCTGAATGGGATCTCGCGATCGGCATCGTCGGATCGATGCTCGTCTGCACCCTGATCTA
>Ga0105238_10007405_pt1 | contig 10994 bp, 12 predicted proteins | sample KBSC34metaG_FD_81526 | JGI IMG/M metagenome (GOLD analysis project Ga0105238, IMG submission 81526) | Corn rhizosphere microbial communities from Kellogg Biological Station, Michigan, USA - KBS C3-4 metaG | ecosystem: Host-associated > Plants > Roots > Rhizosphere > Soil | place: Michigan, USA...
CGGCCGGCTGCACCTCGTTGATGCGGTTGGTCATCTCCCAGTAGTCGACCCACATCGCGAGCGGGTTGCGCTCGGCGGCCGCCTGCGTCTTCAGCGCCGCGAGGCGGACGCGGTCCTTCTTGCGCAGCGCGTCGCGGGCGTCGAGGACTGTCGTCTCGAAGCTCTGCGCGACGACAGCGTGCGGCACTGCGCCGACCGCGACGACGCCCGCCAGCACGGCGAGCGCGAGCGCGCGGCGCATGCGCCCTCGCGCCCGGAGCGGCTCATATACTGGTTCGATCGGGTCTCGCCTCGTCGCTCGCATCCTGGTCCATTCGTGAACGTCGCCCCCGAGCCTGCCGCAGCGCACCCCGAGCTTTCGGGCCGGCGCGCGTTGCGTGCCAGGCTGCGCGGCGAGCGCGACACCTTCGTCGCTTCCGACAGCTTCGCCGCCGCCGCCGCCGCCCTCGCGTCGCACCTGCGCGCCGCGCTCGCGTCTCTCGAGCCGGCGTGCCTGGGCCTCTACTGGCCGATGCGATCGGAATTTAACGCAGCGGCTGCGCTCGCCGCCGACGCCCGCTTCGCGAAAGTCGAGCGCGCGCTGCCTTATGCACGGCGCGAGCCGCGGGCGATGGAGTTCCGTCGCTGGGACGGCAGCGCGCCGACGATCGTCGACGAGTGCGGCATCGGCGCGAGCGAAGGCGCGCTCGTCGTCCCCGACGTCGTCGTCGTTCCCTGCGTCGGCTTCACGGCTGCGGGACATCGGCTCGGCAGCGGCGCCGGTTACTACGACCGCTGGCTCGCCGCGCATCCGCACGTCGTCGCGGTCGGCGTCGCGTGGACCCACGCCGAGCTCGACGACGCGGTGCTCGCGCCCGAGCCGCACGACGTGCCGCTCGCCTTCGTCGTCACCGAGCGCGGCGTGCGCTAGCGACGGCGGGTGTTCCCGCCGCGCCGACCGCAGCGCGCGTTCGCCCAGCTTCGGCCTCGATCCACGTCGCGAAGCGCGCCACCTCGGGCCGCGCACGTGCCGCCGAGCCGAGCACCATCCAGTACGAGTACGGGCTCACGATCCGGCCGGCGTCGCCGAACGGTTCGACGAGCTCGCCGCGCGCAATCGCCTCGAAGACGAGCGGCAGCCGTGCCAGCGCGAGGCCGTGGCCGGCGAGCGCCGCCTGCACCTGCTGGTACGTGTAGGTGAGCGAGAGCCAGCGCTTCGGCTCGAGGGTCGCCAGGTTCTGTCGTGCGAGCCAGTGCCGCCAGCTCAGGAACTCGCTGCTCGCGCGCTCGTCGTCCTCCTCGAGCAGCGTGTGCTGGGCGATGTCGGCGGGTCGCGCGAGCGGCGGCGCGTCGCCCGCGCGGACGCGGTCCCAGAGGCTGCGGCTGACGACCGGCGTCAGGGTCTCGTCGAAGAGATGCACCGCGGCCGCTGCGACGTGCGCCGGGTCGAGGTAGCGCAGCGCGAGGTCGAGCTCGGTGTCCTGCTCGAGGTCGGTGACGGCGTCGTGCGCCGAGACGCGGATGTCGATGTCGGCGTGCTGGCGCTGGAACGCTTCGACGCGCGGCAGCAGCCAGAGCGACGCGAACGACGCGAACGTCGCGACGCTGACGCGCTGGCGGCCACGCGCGCGGCGGATCGTCTGCACGGTCGCGTCGAGCTTGAGCAGCAACGGCTCGACCACGCGCAGCAGCACGTGGCCGTCGGGCGAGATCTGGACGTGGCGTGTGCCGCGGACGAAGAGCTGCGCGCCGAGCTCGTCCTCGAGGCCCTTGATCTGGCGGCTGACCGCCGACTGGGTGACGTGCAGCTCATCGGCCGCGGCGCCGAAGTTGAGCGTCCGCGCGACCGCTTCGAAGGCACGCAGGTTGGTCAGCGAGAGCGGCCGACGGGAACGCGCACTCATGCTTGCAACGCATCAATCGAGGTTTCCGGTTTCATTGGATTTCACCCGCTAGATTCGCAATCATATCGGGCATCTGCAAGGCAGGAGATCGATGATGAATACGCAACTCGAATCGTTCGTTCCGGGAGTCCGCCGGGGTCACCTCGAGCTGCTCCAGGGCGGCCGCGTCCTGCCGCTCGGCGCCTCCGGCGGCAAGCTCGAAGTGCTCCACGGCCGGGTCTGGCTGACGCGCGCCGGCGATCCCGACGACCACTTCGTCGACTTCGGCAACTCGATCGTGGTGCCGTCGTCGGGACGCGCGCTCGTCACCACGATCGACGACGCTCGACCCGCGCTCGTCGCGTGGCGGCCGCGCGGCCTCGCCGAGCGCGCTGCCGCGGCGATGCAAGCCTTCACGGGACGGTGCTGGGAGATCGTCGACCCGGCGCCGCGAATCGGTGCCGGCGCGCTCGCCGCGATCCTCGTCGTCCTCGCCGGTGCGCTCGTCTTCGGTCCGTTCTCGGACGCACGGACGCTCGCCGCGGCCGGGGTTCTGCACAATGGCGGCGCCGCGACTGCACGCCTCGGAGCCGATGCCAGGACCCTCGCCGATCGACCCCGAGTCGACCTTGCCGCCGGTGACCGAGCTGCAAACGCAGCGCAAAAAGTTGGTCGCCGCCCGGCAGGCGCTGCCTGACCGGCTCGAGCGCTCGGTCCGCCTGCAGGAAAACCTCCGCGCCTGGCTCGTCGGCCGCCGCGAGCGCTCGATCGGCGCGTACTGGCCGATCAAGGGCGAGTTCGATCCGTTGCCGGCGCTCTACCGCTGGAGCGAAGGCGCGGTCGACGGCAGCGTTCGCCGCGTCGGCCTGCCGGTCGCCGATCGGACGACGCGGTCGCTGCGCTTCCACGTCTGGTATCCGGGCTGCGAGACCGAGCTCGACGCGTACGACATCCCCAAGCCCAAGGGCACCGAGGAGTTCGTCCCCGAGCTGCTCGTCGTTCCCTGCCTCGGCTTCGGCCCCGGCGGCGCGCGGCTCGGTTACGGCGGTGGCTTCTTCGACCGCACGCTCGCGGCGCTGTCGCCGCGGCCGGCGACCGTCGGCGTCAGCTTCACGCACGGCTTCCTGCCGTTCCTGCGCGCGGGCAACGACGAGGCACCGCTCGATGCGCTGATCACCGAGGACGGCGTGATGTGGCAGCGGCCCTGACGCGTTCGCCGTCGCAAGCCCGTCGGACCAAGGTCCCATTGGCGCGTGCGAAGCGCGCCGATAGATTCGCGGCGCAGATTCGCGCGCGACGTCGAGGCGCGGCGCGCACTCGAACATGGACGAACAGGAAACGCCGCACACGAAGGCCGAGGAGCTGAAGTCGTTCCTCCTGCTTGCGGTCGTCATGGCCCCGGTGCTGGCCGTGGTCGTCGTCTCCGGCTACGGATTCCTGGTCTGGATGCTCCAGCTCGTCGCGGGTCCGCCCGGCCCGCGGATGTGACGCGGGGATGACGAGCGCCGAGCTGCACATCGCGAGCCTGGTCGTGCACGCCGCGCCGCGCCGGCTCGAGCGCGTCGCGAGCGAGGTCGCCGCGATCCCGGGCGGCGAGGTCCACGCGTCGGCGCCGAACGGCAAGCTCGTCGTCACGCTCGAAGCGTCGAGCGGCGACGAGATGTCCCGCAAGGTCGCGACGATCGGACGCATCGACGGCGTGCTCTCGACGGCGCTCGTCTACCAGTGCGCCGACACGCTCGAAGCGATGAACGAGGAGATCGACGATGCGCAGGCGGGAGTTCATTAGGCGCTCGGCGGCCACCGCCGCGGGAGCCGCTGCCGGCGTCGCCCTGCCGGCGCACGCGCAGACCGCCGCGCGCTCCGATGCCGGCGTGCAGTGGGACAAGGCGCCGTGCCGCTTCTGCGGCACCGGCTGCGGCGTCACGGTCGCGGTCAAGGACAACCGCGTCATCGCGACGCAGGGCGATCCGCAGGCCGAGGTGAATCGCGGCCTCAATTGCATCAAGGGCTACTACCTCTCGAAGATCATGTACGGCGAGGATCGGCTGACGACGCCGCTCCTGCGCATGAAGGACGGCCGCTACGCCAAGGACGGCGAGTTCGAGCGCGTCTCGTGGGACCAGGCGTTCGACGTCATGGCCGAGCAGTTCAAGCGCGTCCTGAAGGAGAAGGGCCCGACCGCGGTCGGCATGTTCGGCTCCGGCCAGTGGACGGTGTGGGAGGGCTACGCCGCGCTCAAGCTGATGAAGGCGGGCCTGCGCTCGAACAACATCGACCCGAACGCGCGCCACTGCATGGCGTCGGCCGCGGTCGGCTTCATGCGCACGTTCGGCGCCGACGAGCCGATGGGTTGCTACGACGACATCGAGGCCGCCGACGCGTTCGTGCTCTGGGGCTCGAACATGGCCGAGATGCACCCGATCCTGTGGACGCGCGTCACCGACCGGCGCCTCAGCGCGCCCAACGTCAAGGTGGCGGTGCTGTCGACCTTCGAGCACCGCTCGTACGAGCTGGCCGACATCGAGCTCACGTTCGCGCCGCAGACCGACCTCGCGATCCTCAACTACATCGCGCACCACATCATCAGCACGGGCCGCGTCAACAAGGAGTTCGTCGAGAAGCACACGAACTTCTGGCTCGGCAACGCCGACATCGGCTACGGCCTCAGGCCCGAGCATCCGCTGCAGAAGGCGGCGAAGAACGCAGGCGCGAATGCCGGCGGCGCCAAGCCGATCACGTTCGACGAGTTCGCGAAGTTCGTCTCCGCGTACGACCTCGACAGCACCGCGAAGCTGAGCGGCGTCCCGAAGAATCGGCTGCGCGATCTCGCCGAGCTCTACGCCGACCCGAAGACGAAGGTGATGTCGTTCTGGACGATGGGGTTCAACCAGCACACGCGCGGCGTCTGGTGCAACCACATGGTCTACAACATCCACCTGTTGACGGGCAAGATCTCGACGCCCGGCAACAGCCCGTTCTCCCTCACCGGCCAGCCGTCGGCGTGCGGCACGGCGCGCGAGGTCGGCACGTTCGCGCATCGCCTGCCTGCGGACATGGTCGTCACCAACCCGAAGCACCGCGAGCACGCCGAGGAGATCTGGAAGCTGCCGCCCGGGACGATTCCGGACGTCGTCGGCTATCACGCCGTGCTGCAGAACCGGATGCTCAAGGACGGCAAGCTCAACGCCTACTGGGTGATGGTCAACAACAACATGCAGGCCGCCGCCAATCTCACGCAGGAGGGCTATCCGGGCTACCGCAATCCGGCCAACTTCATCGTCGTCTCCGATGTCTACCCGACCGTCACCGCGCTCGCCGCCGACCTGATCCTGCCGGCGGCGATGTGGGTCGAAAAGGAAGGCGCCTACGGCAACGCCGAGCGACGCACGCACTTCTGGCACCAGCTCGTCGACCCGCCCGGCGACGCGCGCTCGGATCTCTGGCAGCTGATGGAGTTCTCGAAGCGCTTCAAGGTCGCCGAGGTCTGGCCGGCCGAGCTGGTCGCGAAGAAGCCGGCGCTCCAGGACAAGACGCTGTTCGACGTTCTCTTCCGCAACGGCCAGGTCGACCGTTTCCCGGTGAGCGACGTCGAGGCCGGCTATCGCAACGCCGAGGCGAAGGCGTTCGGCTTCTATCCGCAGAAGGGCCTCTTCGAGGAGTACGCGCAGTTCGGCCGCGGCCATGGCCACGACCTCGGCGCGTTCGACACGTACCACCAGAACCGCGGCTTGCGCTGGCCGGTCGTCAACGGCAAGGAGACGCGCTGGCGCTACAAGGAAGGCCTCGATCCGTACGTCAAGGCGGGCACCGACTACCAGTTCTACGGCTTTCCCGACGGCAAGGCGCGCATCTACGCGTTGCCGTACGAGCCGGCCCCCGAGAGCCCGGACGCCGAGTATCCGTTCTGGCTCTCGACCGGCCGCGTCCTCGAGCATTGGCATTCGGGATCGATGACGCGCCGCGTTCCCGAGCTGCACAAGGCGGTGCCGCACGCCGTCTGCTACATGCATCCGGACGACGCGACCCAACTCGGCGTGCGCCGCGGTTCGCTGGTCGAGCTCCGCTCGCGCCGCGGCAGCATGCGCACGCGCGTCGAGACGCGCGACCGCAACAAGCCGCCGCGCGGTCTCGTCTTCGTGCCCTGGTTCGACGCCAGCCAGCTGATCAACAAGCTGACGCTCGACGCCACCGACCCGATCTCGTTCCAGACCGACTTCAAGAAGTGCGCGGTCAAGATCGTCAAGGTGTGAGGCGATGACGTCCCGCTTCGTCCTCGCGCTCGGCTTGCTCTTCGCGGTCTGCTGCACGCTCGCCGAGCCGCTCGTCGATCCGCTGCGCGGCCCGGTTCCGATCACCGCAACGACCGAGCCGCCGCGGCTGGGCAATGCGGTCAACGACGACAACGCGCTGCAGCGCAACTACAGCCAGCAGCCGCCCGTCATCCCGCACCGGATCGACGGCTACCAGGTCGACAAGAATTTCAACAAGTGCCTCGACTGCCACGCCCGCGACAAGACGGCGGTGTCCCAGGCGGTGCCGGTGAGCGCGACGCACTACGTCGATCGCAACGGCAAGGTGCTGGCGCAGATCTCGACCCGGCGCTACTTCTGCAAGCAGTGCCACGTCAGCCAGGAGCCGGTGGCGCCGCTGGTCGGCAACACGTTCCGCGGCGACCCGGCCGATGCCGCCTCGGCGCCGCAGCGATAGCGAGCACGACGCCATGCTGAAGCGCATCAAGCACTACTGGGACATCATCCGGCGGCCGAGCGTGCACTACAGCCTCGGCTTCCTCACGGTCGGCGGGTTCCTCGGCGGCGTGATCTTCTGGGGCGGCTTCAACACCGCAATGGAGGCGACCAACACCGAGGCCTTCTGCACCGGCTGCCACGAGATGCGCGACAACGTCTTCGCCGAGCTGAAGACGACGATCCACTACACCAACCGCTCGGGCGTGCGCGCGGCCTGCTCCGACTGCCACGTGCCGCACGAGTGGACGCGCAAGATCGCGCGCAAGATGCAGGCCTCGAAGGAGGTCTGGGGCAAGGTCTTCGGAACGATCGACACGCCCGAGAAGTTTCGGGCGACGCGGCTCGAGCTGGCGCGGCACGAGTGGGAGCGACTGAAGGCGAACGACTCGCTCGAGTGCCGCAACTGCCACCAGTACGCGTCGATGGACTTCACGCGCCAGAGCGTGCGCGCGCAGAACATGCACTCGACCTATCTCGCGAGCAAGGAGCGGACGTGCATCGATTGCCACAAGGGCATCGCGCACCGACTGCCGCACATCCCGGCCGGCGAAGGGCCCAGCGACACGCCCGGGCAGCAGGTGCCGACGCCGTCCTCGGCGCAGCAGGCGAGCCTGGCGCCGTCTGCCGAGGCGAGCGCAGTCGGGCGGTGAGCCGGGTGCTCAGCGCGGCGCGCCGAGCGCGCTGCCGGCACCGGAAGCGATCCGGCGGCAGATCTCGAGCGCGAGCGCCGACTGGTTGAGCGTGTAGAAGTGAAGCCCGGGCGCGCCGCCGGCGATCAGCCGCTCGGCGAGACGCGTCACGACGTCGAGGCCGAAGGCACGGATCGACGCCGCGTCGTCCATGAAGCCTTCCATCTTGAGCGCGATCCAGCGCGGAATCTCGATCCCGTCGCGCGCCGCGAACTGCGCGATCTTCGCGAAGTTGTGGAACGGCATCACGCCGGGGACGATCGGCACCTCGACGCCGAGCGCGCGCACCTCGTCGACGAAGTGGAAGTAGGCGTCGGGATTGAAGAAGAACTGCGTGATCGCCGCGTCGGCGCCGGCCTTCACCTTGGCGGCGAAGTGCTGCAGGTCGCGCCTGGCGTAGCGCTCCTGCGGGTGGTACTCGGGATACGCCGCGACCTCGATGAACCAGTCGCTTCCCTGCGCCTCGCGGATGAAAGCGATCAGCTCGCTCGCGTAGCGGAACTCGCCCGCCGTCGCGGTGCCGCTCGGCAGGTCGCCGCGCAGCGCGACGACGCGGCGGATGTTCCGCCCGCGGTAGGTCGCGAGGATCTCGGCGATGCCCTGCCGCGTCGAGCCGACGCACGAAATGTGCGGCGCTGCCTGGTGGCCGAGCGCGGCGATGTCGCACACGGTCGCGAGCGTTTTCTCGCGGGTCGACCCGCCGGCGCCGTAGGTGACGCTGAAGTAGTCGGGCCGTGCCTGGGCGAGCTCGGCGACGACGGTCTTCAGCTTCTCGCTGCCGACCGGCGTGTTCGGCGGAAAGAACTCGAAGCTGACGGGGACCGGCAGCGTCATCGTGGTCGTGGTCATGCCCGTCCTCGCGCGCGGACGAAGAACTCGCGGTTGCCGTCGCCGCCGGTGACGGCGCTCTCGAACCAGTCGACGACGTCGAGACTGCTCGTCGCACAGGCTTTGCGAAGCTTGCGCTCGACGTCGGCATACGCGGAAGGGTCCTTGACGATCCCGCCCTTGCCGATGTCCTTGGGCTGCAACTCGAATTGCGGCTTGACGAGCAGCAGCAGCTCGCCCGCAGCGAGCGGCGCGAGCGCCGGCAGGACGAGCGTGAGCGAGATGAACGAGAGGTCGGCGACGATCAGGTCGAAGCGGCCGACGGGCAGGTCGCGCGCGTCGAGGTGGCGTGCGTTGATGCCCTCGCGCGCGGCGACGCGCGCGTCGGCGGCGAGGCGACGGTCGAGCTGGCCATGGCCGACGTCGACGCCGACGACGCGCGCCGCGCCGCGCTGCAGCAGCGCGTCGGTGAAGCCGCCGCTGCCCTGGCCGACGTCGAGGCAGACCAGGCCGGCGACGTCGATCGCGCAGTGCGCGAGCGCGGCGTCGAGCTTGAGGCCGCCGCGCGAGACGAAGCGAAGCTCGGCGTCGTCGACGACCTCGATCTCGGCGGCATCGGGAAGCTCTTCGCCGGCTTTTCGCGGTACCGCCCAGCCCTGAGCGGAGCGCCAGCGGACGCCGCCGCGCGCGATCAACCGCTGCGCGGCCGATCGGCTCGGCGCGACGCCGCGCTCCACCAGCAACTGGTCGGCACGCACGCCGCTCTCGCTCAGTAGCGGTAGGTGTCGGGCTTGTACGGCCCGTCCTTGGCGACGCCGATGTATGCCGCCTGCTCGTCGGTGAGCTCGGTGAGCATCGCGCCGACCTTCTTCAGGTGCAGCCGCGCGACCTTCTCGTCGAGGTGCTTCGGCAGCACGTAGACCTGGCCGACTTCGTACTTCGCGCTCTGCGTGAAGAGCTCGATCTGCGCGATCGTCTGGTTGGCGAAGCTCGACGACATCACGAAGCTCGGATGGCCGGTGCCGCAGCCGAGATTCACCAGCCGGCCCTTGGCGAGCAGGATGATCCGCTTGCCGTCGGGAAAGATGACGTGGTCGACCTGCGGCTTGATCTCCTCCCACTTGTATTGCTCGATCGCAGCGATGTCGATCTCGTTGTCGAAGTGGCCGATGTTGCAGACGATCGCCTGGTCCTTCATCGCCGCCATGTGCTGGTGGCGGATGACGCCCTTGTTGCCGGTGCAGGTGACGAAGATGTCGGCCTTGTCGGCGGCGTACTCCATCGTCACGACCTTGTAGCCTTCCATCGCCGCCTGCAGCGCGTTGATCGGATCGATCTCGGTCACCCAGACCTGCGCCGAGAGCGCGCGCAGCGCCTGCGCCGAGCCCTTGCCGACGTCGCCGTAGCCGGCGACGCAAGCGACCTTGCCGGCGACCATGACGTCGGTCGCGCGCTTGATGCCGTCGACGAGCGATTCGCGGCAGCCGTAGAGGTTGTCGAACTTGCTCTTCGTCACCGAATCGTTCACGTTGATCGCGCGGAAGAGCAGCGTGCCCTTCGCGGCCATGTCCTTCAGGCGGTGCACGCCGGTCGTCGTCTCCTCGGTGACGCCGATGATCTCCTTCGCCTTGCGGCTGTACCAGGTCGGATCCTCGGCGAGCTTCCTGCGGATCGCCGCGTACAGCACGCGCTCTTCCTCGCTCGAATGCGTGTCGATCAGCGACAGATCCTGCTCGCAGCGCTTGCCGAGGTGCATCAGAAGCGTCGCGTCGCCACCGTCGTCGAGGATCATGTTCGGGCCTTCGCCGCCGCTGCCCTTGCTGCCGAATTCGAAGATGCGGTGGGTGTAGTCCCAGTAGTCCTCGAGCGTCTCGCCCTTGACCGCGAACACCGGCGTGCCGCCCTCGGCGATCGCCGCGGCCGCGTGGTCCTGCGTCGAGAAGATGTTGCACGACGCCCAGCGGACCTCGGCGCCGAGCGCCTTCAGCGTCTCGATCAGCACCGCGGTCTGGATCGTCATGTGCAGGCTGCCGGCGATGCGCGCGCCCTTCAGCGGCTGGCTCTTCGCGAACTCCTCGCGGATCGCCATCAGGCCGGGCATCTCGGTCTCGGCGATGCGGATCTCGCGCTTGCCCCAGGCGGCGAGCGCGAGGTCGGCAACGATGTGCGGCGCAGTGGCCTGCGGCTTCAGGACGGCGTTCATGTCGTGGCTCCTGTCTGTCGAACCAAGGAACCCGCCGCGACGGCCGAAGGGGAGCGTCGAAGCTCACCCACGAAGACCATCGTGCGGGTGAGCGCGGTTGCAACGTGGGCTGCCAAGCCTGGGACGAGGGGCGGGGCCCTGCCTTGCAACGCTCCTTGGACAGCGGCGCCATTCTAGCGCGGCGCGTCTGCACGCGACCCCGCTCGTATCATGGCCGCGTGATTCCGCCCTCCGCACTGCCGTGGTCGAGCGCGGATCCGAAGCGCCTCGCCGGCATCGTCGGCGTCCTCACCGACATCGACGACACGCTGACGACCGAGGGCGCGATCCCGATGGGCGTCGTGGCAGCCATCGCGGCGTTGCGCAAGGCCGGCCTGCCGACGATCGCGGTGACCGGCCGGCCGATGGGCTGGAGCGAACCGATCGCGCGCGCGACACCGCTCGCCGCGGTCGTCGCCGAGAACGGGGGCGTCGCGCTGATCCACGACGGCGACGACGTCCGCATCGAGTTCGTCGACGCCGACGACGTCCGCGCCACCAACGCCGCGAAGCTCGCGCGCGTCGCCGAGCGGATCGTCGCCGAGGTTCCCGGCGCGACCTTGGCGCGCGACAGCGCGGGCCGCGCCACCGACATCGCGATCGATCACGGCGAGTTCGCGCA
>Ga0105238_10007409_pt1 | contig 10991 bp, 9 predicted proteins | sample KBSC34metaG_FD_81526 | JGI IMG/M metagenome (GOLD analysis project Ga0105238, IMG submission 81526) | Corn rhizosphere microbial communities from Kellogg Biological Station, Michigan, USA - KBS C3-4 metaG | ecosystem: Host-associated > Plants > Roots > Rhizosphere > Soil | place: Michigan, USA...
CGATTTCGGCCTGGTGCCGGACGCGGCGACCAGCATCCTGGCGCCCCAGAAGCTCGGCTATGCCGGTGCCTTCCGCTTCTTCTGCCTGGGCGACACGCTCGGCGTCGAAGACGCCAAGGCGCTGGGCCTGGTCGGCGAGATCGTGACGCGAGGCAGCGCCGAGGAAGCAACGCTGGCAAGGGCGAAACAGCTGGCCAAGAAGCCCGTGGCGGCATTGCTGCAGACGCGGAGCCTGCTCAAGGGCGATACGGGCGTGCTGTGCGACCGCATCGACCACGAGATCACGCTATTCCAGCAGGCGCTTCAGGATGACACCACGCTGAAGCGGCTGCAACGGATCGCCCGGCTGGCCGCCTGAGCGCACAGCATGAAAGTCTCAGCGCCGCGCGAGCCGAAAGCCGCGCGGCGCTGTAATTCGCGGTCTTTGTTGAAGCATGTCGTTTTCCCAAAAACCGCCGCGCCCTTCGGACGACATGCATTAGTCCTTCAGGAACCCAGGTCCTTCGCCGATGATCTTCTTGTCGGGTTTGCCGACGGCATCGAGGTCGCGGCCGTCATAGGGCAGCGACAGAAGGATACGCTGGATCACCGCAAGCCGGGCGCGGCGCTTGTCGTTGGCGCGCACGACGATCCAGGGCGAGAACTCCTTGTGCGTGCGCTCGATCATCTGGTCGCGTGCCTTGGTGTAGTCGTCCCACTTGCTGACGCCGGCGATATCGATCGGCGAGAACTTCCAGTTCTTCAGCGGCGACCAGCGGCGGTCATGGAAGCGTTCGAGCTGCGTCTCGCGACCAATGTTCAGCCAGAACTTGAAGAAATGGATGCCCTCGTTGCAGATCATGCGCTCGAAATGCGGCGTCTCGTCGAGGAACTTCTCGTGCTGCTCCGGCGTGCAGAAACCCATGACCGGCTCGACGCCGGCGCGGTTGTACCAGGAGCGGTCGAAGGTGACGAACTCGCCCGAGGTTGGGAAATGATCGACATAGCGCTGGTAGTACCATTGCCCCGTCTCTGTCGGCGTCGGCTTGGTCAGCGCCACGTTGCGCGCGGTGCGTGGGTTCATGTACTGTCGCAGCACGAAGATCGTGCCGCCCTTGCCGGCCGCGTCGCGCCCCTCGAACAGCGCCATCACCCGCTTGCCGGTCGCCTGCAGCCAGGCCAACGCCTTGACCAGTTCGATCTGCAGCCGCTCGAGCTCCTTTTCGTAGTCCTCGCTTTTCATCTTCTTGTCGTAAGGATAGCCGCCGGCGGTCAGCTTGTTGTCCTCGATCCAGTCCGGAAGCACCGGATTGTCGATGTCGAACTCGCGCTCCTTGCCGCCGATCTTGATCTTGATCGGTGCCGTGGCCGGCACCGCTTCAGCCTTTTCATTGGCTTTTTTCATCCAGACGAACCTTTCCAGTTTGCGGACTCATGCTATGGAGCCTGTGCAGCGCAGCGCCCATCCGGGCGCAAGGACGCTGTAGCATTTTGATTTTGCGCATGAACCTTCGCGAAAATCGATCCTGATTTTCAGGGCCTCATGCGCCAGGCCAGTCCAGCGAGCCGCTGACCGGTCGACGGGATGCGGGGTAGCGCGGGCCGATGGCAGAGACGGGCGCGGGGCAAGACAGCGGGGGGCAAGCCCTGGCGGCGCGGCTTTGGCGCAACCGCTGGCTGCTTGCCGCGGGCGTTGTCGCGGTGGTTGCCGTCTATTATTTCGCCGGTGCTTCCGCCTATGTGCCGCTGCTGGCCCTGGCCGCGTTGGCGATCGCGGCAATGCTGCCTGCCGATGCCGAGCGCCGGTCAGCCGAAGCGGCGGCCGCGATCGAAGCCAGCGGGCTGCAGAAGCTTTCCGGCGAGTTTCTGGCGGCCGCTGTCGCCGATCCGCTGATCATCTTCGACCATTCCGCCGCCATGGTTCACGCCAACGCGGCCGCCTTCGCCGCCTTCGGCGGGCTGGCGCCGGGCATGTCGCTGGCATTGAAGTTCCGCGCCCCGGAAATGCAGGCATTGCTGGACAGCATCCTGTCGGGCGAGGTCGCCGCCGATGCGGTCGACTACACCGAAAAGCTGCCGGTGGAACGGACATACCGGGTCAGCGCGTCCACGGTCGGCCATGCCACCGGCCTCTATGTGCTGGTGTTCAAGGATCAGAGCGAGACGCGCCGCATCGATCGCATGCGGGCCGATTTCATCGCCAATGCCAGCCACGAATTGCGCACGCCGCTCGCCTCGATCGCCGGCTTCATCGAGACGCTGCGCGGCCCGGCCCGCAACGATCCGGCGGCGCGCGACCAGTTTTTGCAGATCATGCAGAACCAGACCGGCCGCATGGCCCGCCTGATCGACGACCTGCTCTCGCTGTCGCGGCTGGAGATGAAGCCCTATCTGAGGCCGGGCACGGAGGTCGATCTTCGCCAGACGATCGAGAGCGTCATCGATTCGCTCGGCCCGCTGGCCGCCGAGAACGGCATCGTCATCGAACGGGAGTTCGCCGATGGGCGGCTTGTCGTTCCCGGCGACCGCGACGAACTGTTCCAGGTTTTCGAGAACCTCCTGGAGAACGCCTGCAAATATGGCCAGTCAGGCGGCCACGTCACCGTATCGATTACCGGCGCAGAGGACGTTCAGCAGCCTGGCTTCGACGTTACGATCAGGGACTACGGCCCGGGTATCGCCGAAGAACACATTCCCCGCATCACCGAACGCTTCTACCGCGTCGATGTCGAAAACAGCCGCACCCAGAAAGGCACCGGGCTTGGCCTTTCGATCGTCAAGCATATATTGACCCGTCATAACGCAAGATTGTCGATAAAGTCGGAAGTCGGCAAGGGCGCGGCGTTCACGGTTCATTTGCCGGCTCGCTGATCGTGTACCGGTTGCTAACCGGGATTTTCTTCTTTCTGTCATGCGGTTCGCGTATCAGCGACGGATTGAGGGAACGCACCAGCCGGCACAAACCGGGAAGGCATATCCATGCAGTCCGTCCATATTGTCAGTGCCTATGATGAAGAGCTGAAATTCCTGTCGAAGCGCATCGCCGCGATGGGTGGCCATGCCGAGCGCATGGTCGAGCAGGCGGTCGCGGCCCTTGTAAACGCCGACCATGGCCTGGCCCAAAAGGTCATCCAGGACGATCTCGTCCTCGACGAAGGACAGCGCGAGATCGACGACAAGGCCATCATCATCATTGCCAGGCGCCAGCCGATGGCGACGGATCTTCGCGAGATCGTCGGTGCCATCCGCATCTCGGCCGATATCGAGCGTGTCGGCGACCTCGGCAAGAACGTCGCCAAGCGCGTGGCCTCTGTCGACGGCCGCCAGCCGAACAGCCTTTTCCGCGGTCTGGAGGCCCTTGCCAACCTGGCGCTGACGCAGCTCAAGGAAGTGCTCGACGTCTACGCCTCGCGCTCGGTCGAGAGGATCGGCTTCGTACGCGACCGGGATGACCAGATCGACGCCATGTACACCTCGCTGTTCCGCGAGCTTTTGACCTACATGATGGAAGATCCGCGCAACATCACGCCCTGCACGCATCTTCTGTTCTGCGCCAAGAATATCGAGCGCATCGGCGACCATGCGACCAACATCGCCGAGACCATCTACTATATCGTCACCGGCGACCAGATGCCCGCCGACCGGCCGAAGGGCGACAAGACCGACAAGGTCGTTCTCCCCGGCCTGATACCGGCTAAGTGAATTCAGGCCCTCGAACGGTTTTCTGATTTAGGCTAAGCTCTTCCAGGCACGGCGATTTGTCAGTCGCAGTCTCGGGAGGTTTGCGATGGAACAAGTTCGAAACCTGACCCCGGCCCCACAGCCAATGTCGGGCATCATAGCGTCCAGCGTCTATTCGGGCGGCAAGCGCGTCGCTGACATCGCGGTCGAACAGGCCGGTGAATGGGCGGCTAGGCCCGGCCATGTCGTCTGGATCGGCCTGCTCGAGCCCGATCGCAACCTTCTGCTCAGGGTGCAGGCGCAATTCCACCTGCATGACCTGGCGATCGAGGATGCCGAGCATCCGCATGCGCGCCCGAAGATCGAGCAATATGGCGACGCCCTGTTCATCGTCGCCCGCACCGCCCAATTGATCGACGGCCGCGTCACGTTCGGCGAAACGCACCTGTTCGTCGGCACCGGCTACATCGTCAGCGTCCGGCATGGTCCCTCGACCTCCTACGCCGCCGTGCGCCAGCACTGGGAAAGCTGCCCGCATTCGCTCGCCAAGGGCGAGGATTTCGTCCTCTACGCCATCCTCGATTTCATCGTCGACAATTACATGCCGGTGCTGGAGCAGATCGAGGACGAGGTCGAGGCAATCGAGGACAAGGTGCTGTTGAAGCCGATGACGGGCGCCGACATCGAGCGGCTCTACATGCTGCGTCGCGATCTTCTCAGGCTGCGCAACGCGGCGCTGCCGCTGGTCGAGGTCTGCCGAAGGCTCACCAGCGCCGAACTGCCGCAGATCCATGCCGCCATGCATCCGCTGTTTCGCGACGTGACCGACCACATCCGCACCGTGCAGGAAAAGATCGACAGTTTGCGCGAGGTCCTGGCCTTCGCCTTCGAAGCCAGCCTGCTTGTCGGCCAGAGCCAGGAAACGGCGATCTCCAAAAAGCTCGCCTCATGGGCCGCCATTCTGGCGGTGCCGACCGCGCTGGCCGGCATCTACGGCATGAACTTCGACGACATGCCGGAGCTGAAATTGCCGTATGGCTATCCGATGGTGCTGGTGGCGATCGCCATGGTCTGTTCGTTCTTGTATTGGCGGTTCAAGAAGAATGGATGGCTCTGAGAGAGCGAATAGCGAATAGGGAACAACGCAAAAACGGCTTGCTTCCCTATTACAGAGACCAAGCCGTTCTATTCGCTTTCGTTATTTGCTCAGCGTGCCCTGCGCCGCTCCGACGCGGGCTGGAATGCAACACGGGAATGGTACTTGCAGTACGGTCCCGTTTCGGCGGCGTCATTGCCGCAGAAGCTGAAATCTTCCGACAGGGGATCGCCATTCGGCCACTTGCAGGTGCGCTCGGTCAGTTCGACGAGCTGCAGGTTGCGCGAGATCGGCACGACGACGTTCTCGACCGGGCGGATGTAGTGCCGCGCCACCGGTTCGGCGTCGAACTGTATCTGCAGCGCCGTTGCGCCGACGGAGGCCGTCACATGGCGAGAGGTGCTTGCGGCGCGGGCCACCGATTTCTGCATCGAGGCGCCCTGCACCGTCTTTTTCTGGCGTGCCGGGGCGGCCGTCGCGCGGCCGCGGCCCGAAAGCTTCAGGCGGTGCACCTTGCCGATGACGGCATTGCGGCTCACTCCGCCAAGCTGTGCGGCAATCTGGCTCGCGCTCAGACCCTCCGACCACAATTTCCTGAGAAGTTCTACCCGCTCGTCAGTCCAGTTCATGGGGCCGCGCTCCTATGAAGCGTGCGGTGGTCAGAATCCGTCCCCGACCCGGCTCCCGCCGGGCAAACAACACCACATATACCGGGTGATTAGGTCCGCCGCACGAAATCTAGTTATTTCTCAACTACAAATACCTTATGCGCTGACTCGGTGACAAGAGTCCCCAGGGCAACACGATTCGGTTTTTTCGGTTTTCCCCAACTTGCCGGTCTACTCATGAGCCGGCGTGACGTCGGAGGCTTGCCACGCGCTTCTGCGTGACGTTTTCGTTGACTTCATGGCCGAAAAACATGATAAGCCGCAAAGGCCGCCGCATTGGCGGCTTTTTTGATTTCCGGTTCCGGAGACGCATATAATGAGCGGTTCGGCGCTTTACGAGACCTTTGCTCGCGCACCCCTGGCTTTCGACCGTGGGGAGGGGACCTGGCTGGTCACCGACAAGGGCGAGCGATATCTCGACTTCGCGGGCGGCATCGCGGTGAATTCGCTGGGCCACAGCCATCCGCATCTGGTCGCGGCGCTCACCGAGCAGGCCGCCAAGCTCTGGCATGTCTCCAACCTCTATGAGATCCCGGAACAGCGCCGGCTGGGCGAGCGGCTGGCCGATGCGACCTTTGCCGACAAGGTGTTCTTCACCAATTCGGGTGCCGAGGCGCTGGAATGCGCCATCAAGACGGCCAGGCGCTATCATTTCGTCAAGGGCCATCCCGAGCGTTTCCGCATCATCACCTTCGAGGGCGCCTTCCACGGCCGCACGCTGGCGACGATCGCCGCCGGCGGCCAGTACAAATATCTCGAAGGTTTCGGCCCGAAGGTCGAGGGCTTCGACCAGGTGGCTTTCGACGACATCGACGCCGCTGAAAAAGCGGTCACGCCGGAGACCGCGGCGATCCTGATCGAGCCGGTGCAGGGCGAGGGCGGCATACGCCCGGTGCCGACGCACTCGCTGAAGCGGCTGCGGCAGCTCTGCGACAAGCATGGCCTGCTTTTGATCTTCGACGAGGTCCAGTGCGGCATCGGCCGCACCGGCAAGCTGTTCGCGCATGAATGGACCGGCGTCACGCCCGATCTGATGGCAATCGCCAAGGGCATCGGCGGCGGCTTCCCGATGGGCGCCTGCCTTGCCACCGATGAGGCGGCGGTCGGCATGACGGCCGGCGTGCACGGCACCACTTTCGGCGGCAATCCGCTGGCGATGGCCGTCGGCAATGCCGTTCTCGACGTTGTCCTGGCCGACGGCTTCCTGGAGGACGTGCAGCGCAAGGCACTACTTCTGAAACAGGGCCTTGCGGCGGTAGCCGACGAGTTTCCCGATGTCATCGAAGGCATCAGGGGAACCGGCCTTATGCTGGGCTTGAAATGCGCCATGCCCAACACCAAGGTGAACATGGCGCTGCGCGACCAGCACCTGCTTGCCGTGCCGGCGGGCGACAACGTCATCCGCCTGCTGCCGCCGCTCACCGTCACCGACGAGGAGATCGGCGAGGCGTTGAAGCGCATCCGCGGCGGCGCCAAGGGCCTGACCGACGCGATTGCGGCCGAAGCCGCGAAATAATTTCTGGAACCCGCCGATGAGTGTTCGCCACTTCACCGATCTATCCGCCGTTTCCGCGGGTGACCTGCGCATCATGCTGGACGACGCGGTGGCGCGAAAGACCAGGCTCAAGGCTGGCGAGCGTTCGAAACCGCTCGATGGCAAGGTGCTGGCCATGATCTTCGACAAGCCGTCGACGCGCACGCGCGTGTCCTTCGACGTCGGCATGCGTCAGCTCGGCGGCGAGACCATCATGCTGACCGGCACCGAGATGCAGCTCGGCCGCTCGGAAACAATCGCCGACACGGCGAAAGTGCTGTCGCGCTATGTCGACGCCATCATGATCCGCACCACCTCGCATGACCGGCTGCTGGAACTCACCGAGAACGCCACCGTTCCGGTCATCAACGGGCTGACCGACGACACGCATCCCTGCCAGCTCATGGCCGACATCATGACCTATGAGGAACATCGCGGTCCGGTGGCCGGCAAGACCTTCGCCTGGACCGGCGACGGCAACAATGTGCTGCATTCGCTGCTGGAAGCCTCGGCGCGGTTCCGTTTCAACTTGAATGTCGCGGTGCCGGAAGGCAGCGAGCCTTTCGAGAAATATGTCGACTGGTCGAAGGCCAATGGCGGCAAGGTTCGCTTTTCCCGTTCCGCCGAAGACGCCGTCGACCAGGCCGATTGCGTCGTCACCGACAGCTGGGTCTCGATGGGCCAGGAGCATCGCGCCCGCGGCCACAACGTCTTCCTGCCCTACCAGGTCAACGCAGCACTTATGGCCAAGGCCAAGCCCGATGCGTTGTTCATGCACTGCCTGCCGGCGCATCGCGGCGAAGAGGTCACCGACGAGGTGATCGACGGCCCGCATTCGGTGGTCTTCGACGAGGCCGAAAACCGGCTGCACGCCCAGAAGGCGGTGCTGGCCTGGTGCCTGGGCGCTTGATCCGACGCGACTGGCCCGGGGATATGTCGACTTGATCCGGGGATATGTGATGCCTATTTGCGGGCCATCACGTAAATTGAACGCGCTTCGACGCATGCGGCTCATCGGGTTGCATGGCTGCGCCCCGGAGTATTGTCATGTTGGAAACCCAGATCTTGGCTGAACATAAACCCCAACTCGGTGAATTCGGCTTCGCCGGCGACGACCATGTCGTGCCTTACGAGGTCGCGCCGCTCGATGTGCGCGGCCGCACCGTGCAGCTCGGGCCGATGCTCGACGCTATCTTGAGCCGCCACAATTATCCCGAGCCGGTCGCCCGCCTGCTGGCGGAAGCCTGCGTGCTCACCGTCCTGCTCGGCACCTCGCTGAAGTTCGAAGGCAAGTTCATCCTGCAGACCCGCACCGACGGGCCGGTCGACATGCTGGTGGCTGATTTCACCACGCCGCATGCATTGCGCGCCTATGCGCGCTTCGATGCCGACCGGCTGCAGGCCCTGATCGCCGCTGGCGAGACCACGCAGCAGACGCTGCTCGGCAACGGCGTGCTGGCGCTGACCATCGACCAGGGCGAGCACACGCAGCGCTATCAGGGCATCGTCCAGCTCGACGGCGAGACGCTGGAAGACGCGGCGCGGACCTATTTCCGCCAGTCGGAGCAGATCCCGACCGAGCTCAGGATGTCGGTCGCCAAGCTGGTGACGCCCGGCCCGGCCGGCGCACGCGAGCAGTGGCGCGCCGGCGGCATCCTGGCGCAGTTCCTGCCGCAGGCGCCCGAGCGCATGCGCATTCCCGATATTTCGGGCGGCGACGGCGACGACCGCGAGGTGACGGACCACCCGGCCGACAATTCCTGGCAGGAATTGCTGGCGCTGCTCGGCACGATCGAGCCGACCGAGCTGATCGACCCGACGGTCGGCGCCGAGCGGCTGCTTTACCGGCTGTTCCACGAGCACGGCGTGCGCGTTTTCCGCGGCGTGCCGGTCGCCGACCAGTGCTCCTGCTCGCGCGACAAGATACGCGGCATCCTTGAAGGCTTCTCGGCTGAGGAGATCAAGGACTCGACCGAGGACGGCGGCATCCATGTCGCCTGCGAGTTCTGCTCGACGCAATACGACTTCGATCCGGCCGAGTTCGCGAAGTAAGAACCTTTCCTTCTCCCCGTGACACGGGGAGAAGGTGCCCGAAGGGCGGATGAGGGGCGGCGCGAACGTTGGTGGAGGTTGTGCCGGCACCCCAACGCTGTCGTTGAGCTCAATGGTAATCTCAGAAGCTCGGTGCTGCCCTCATTGCCCTGCCGGGGCATTTCTCCCAGTAAACGGGGAGAAAGCAGCTGTTCCGCCAATCGCCGAGGCCTAATTCACCGTGCGCCTGGTCCCCGGCATATCGAGGGAAAACGCCGGAATGGCGATGTCGAACGTCTCGCCGCGGCCGTTGCGCATCGTGTAATGGCCGACCATGATGCCCGACGGCGTCGAGAGCGGGCAGCCTGAGGTGTACTGATAGCTGTCGCCGGGATTGAGTTCCGGCTGGTCGCCGACGACGCCGGCGCCGCGCACCTCCTCGACACGGCCCCGACCGTCGGTGATGTGCCAATAGCGCGACAAAAGCTGCACGAATTCGTCGGAGCGGTTGTCGATCGTCACCTGATAGCCCCAGACATAGCGGTTCTCGGACGGATCGGAGCGGTCCTCCAGGTAGAAGGGCCTGACCAGCACTTCGATGTTGCGCGTTACTGCGCGATACATGGGCCACTCCGGTTGCCGTTGCGGAACATTGGTCACACTCCGCTCTTAGTAGGTGAAGCGCCGACCATGCTGCCAGCCTTTAAGCGCAAGTGCCGAAAAACAATGTCATTTAAGTGACACATGACAATGTTGGTGTGCACGAACGATGCCGGGCGACTCGGGCGCTCTGTCGACTGATGAAACGGCTGCATGCGGCCTTTCGGGAGTGACCAGATCTCGATGGAACTGACTATCGCAGCCGCGCTCGCTTCGTCAGCCCTTCTTCTCTCGAATCTCAGCAGCATCCTGCTCGCCTCGTCGCGGCTGAAACGGCGGCGTGTCATTGCGCCGCCCGCCGGCGTGCAGCCGCCGGTCTCGATCATCGTGCCGTCGCGCGGCGTCGAGCCGTTCACGCGGGAGACCTTGCAGCGCGCCTTCTCGCTCGACTGGCCGCGCTATGAGCTGATCTTCTGCGTCGCGCATGTCGAAGACCCGGTGGTCAAGCTCATCAATACGGCGATCGCGCGCTACCCGAAGGTTCCGGCGCGGCTTCTGGTCGGCGACGACCGCGTCAGCGCCAATCCCAAGCTCAACAACTGTGTCAAGGGCTGGCAGGCGGCGCGGCACAATTGGGTCATCCTCGCCGATTCCAACGTGCTGATGCCGGGCGACTATGTCCAGCAGCTGATGGCGGCATGGCGCCCGGATACCGGCCTCGTCTGCTCGACACCGATCGGCTCGCGGCCGGACGGCTTCTGGGCCGAGGTCGAATGCGCCTTTCTCAACTCGCTGCAGGCGCGCTGGCAGTATACCGGTGAGGCGCTCGGCCTCGGCTTTGCCCAGGGCAAGAGCATGCTGTGGAGCAAGCCGATGCTGGACGCCAATGGCGGCATTCAAGCGCTTGGCGCCGAGAGCGCCGAGGACGCGGCCGCCACCAAGTTGGTCAACAGCCTGGGCCTGCGCGTCAATCTCGTCGCCTCGCCTTTCGAGCAGCCGCTCGGCCAGCGCAGCTTCGCCGAAATCTGGTCGCGCCAGGCGCGCTGGGCGCGGCTGCGCCGCGTCACATTCCCGTTGTTCTTCTCGCCTGAGATACTGACGGGCGCCGCGGTGCCACTGTTCTTCGCGCTGATTGCCGCGGCATCCGCCGGCGTCAGCCTGCCCAGCACGGCTTTATGCGTGCTCGGCATCGCCTACCTGCCGGAATGCCTGCTGGCCTATGCCAAGGGCTGGTACCTGTCGCCGCGCAGCGTCACCGCCATGATCGTGCGCGACGCGATGCTGCCCGCCATCTGGGCGCGCGCCTGGTTCGGCGGCGCCGTCGAATGGCGCGGCAATGCCATGACCATCCGCACCAAGGCGATGACCGAACTGGAAGAGGGTGCCTGAACGACGCTCAGGC
>Ga0105238_10007412_pt1 | contig 10990 bp, 12 predicted proteins | sample KBSC34metaG_FD_81526 | JGI IMG/M metagenome (GOLD analysis project Ga0105238, IMG submission 81526) | Corn rhizosphere microbial communities from Kellogg Biological Station, Michigan, USA - KBS C3-4 metaG | ecosystem: Host-associated > Plants > Roots > Rhizosphere > Soil | place: Michigan, USA...
ACGATGAAATACATGCTGATGATGCACACACCGGGTAGCGGGCCCTACCAGATTGGCGAATGGCCCAAGCAGGACATTCAGGCGCACATCGGACACATGATTGCGCTCAACAAGAAGCTGCGCGCGGCGGGCGAGCTCGTCGGCGCCGAAGGTCTGTCGGGACCCGACCAGGCCAAGCTGGTTCGCGCGGGCAACGACGGCGCGCCGGTGACCGACGGCGTGTTTCCCGAGTCGAAGGAATTTCTCGCCGGCTACTGGATCGTGGACGTGGACAGCCCCGCGCGCGCGTATCAGATTGCCGCTGAAGCGTCGACCGCGCCGGGTCGCGGCGGCGCCCCGATGAACATGGCGATCGAAGTGCGCGAGGTGATGAGCGGCATCCCGCCCGAGTTCCTGTGAGCGCCTCTCCACCCGCCACGCGCGTCGAGCCGCTGCTGCGCGACCTCGCGCCGCAGGTGCTCGGCGCGGTGATGCGGCGCTATCGCGATTTCGCCGCGTGCGAGGACGCGGTCCAGGACGCGCTGATCGCCGCGTCGCAGCAGTGGCCGCGCGAGGGGGTACCCGACAATCCGCGCGGATGGCTCATTCAGGTGGCCTCGCGCCGGATGGTCGATCAGATCCGCAGCGACAGCGCCCGGCGCGAGCGCGAGCACGTGGCGGCGCTCGATCTCGGGCAGGTCGTGGCGGCCGCCAGCGTCGAGAGCCGGCCGGTCGAAGACGAGACGCTGACGCTGCTCTTCATGTGCTGCCACCCGTCGCTCACGACGGCGTCCGCAGTGGCGCTCACGCTGCGGGCGATCGGCGGTCTCACGACTGCGCAGATCGCCAGCGCGTTCCTGGTGCCCGAGTCCACGATGGCGCAGCGCATCAGCCGGGCCAAGCAGACGATTCGTGCCTCTGGTGTTCCATTCGAAGCGCCCGCCGCCCGCGCGCGGGCGGAACGGCTCGAGGCCGTGCTCCACGTGCTGTATCTGATCTTCAACGAGGGCTACACCGCGAGCGCGGGAGAGAACCTGCAGCGCGTGGACGTCGCGACGGAGGCCATACGGCTGACGCGCGCCGTAAGGCAGCTGGTCCCGGACGACGCCGAAGTGTCGGGCCTGCTCGCGCTGATGATCCTGACGGATGCACGGCGGCTGGCGCGGACCGGGCCGCGCGGCGAGCTCATTCCTCTGCCGCGACAGGATCGCTCGAAGTGGAACCGCACGGCCATCGACGAGGGCGTGTCGCTGCTCACGGCAGCGCTCGCAAAAGGGCGCGTCGGTCCTTACCAGTTGCAGGCCGCCGTCGCGGCGGTTCACGACGAAGCGGCCAGACATGAAGACACCGACTGGCCACAGATAGCTGCGCTGTATGCGCTGCTCGAGCGCGTGAAACCCAACCCGATGGTGACGTTGAATCGCGCCATTGCGGTGGCGATGGTCCAAGGACCTGCGGCAGGTCTCCAGATACTCGATGTGTTGGCCGCCGGCGGACAGCTGGCATCCAGCCACCGTCTCGATGCCGTCCGCGGGCACCTGCTGGAGCTCGCCGGCGATCGTGACGGCGCCGTGCGCCACTATCTGGCCGCGGCGAACCGCACGACGAATACATCCGAGCGCAACTACCTTCTCACACAGGCGGCGACGCTGCGCGAGAGCGGTTCGACGTAGGGGCCGCCTGCAGGCGGCCCGGCCATGTCGATCCTCCTCCCCTTCGTTCGACGTGTAGGCAGGAGGACGACTGACATGACTTCGACACGCACCTGGGCCGGCCGGATCCTGACGGGGCTGGTCACGGTTTTCCTGCTCTTCGACGGCGCGGTCAAGGTGGTGGCGCCGGCATTCGCCGCCGCCCACTCGGGGCAACTGGGCATTCCCGACGATCTGATGTTTCCGATTGGCGTGATCGAGCTGGCGTGCCTGGCGGTGTACCTGATCCCGCAGACGTCGGCACTCGGCGCGGTTCTCCTGACGGGATTTCTCGGCGGCGCCATCTCGACCCACTTCCGCGTGAGCGACCCGCTGCTTGGGTTCACGCTGTTTCCAACCTACGTGGCGGCGCTCGCCTGGGGCGGGCTGTTCCTGCGCGACGACCGCCTGCGGGTGCTGGTTCCGTTCAGCCGGTCGATTTGAGGCCGGCTCATTCGACGAGAGATCAGAGGGCAGGCCTAAAGGCCCGCAGCCACGCAACACCGCAGGCCGGAAGGCCTGCAGCTACGCAAAGGAGACGACGATGCGATTCATGGCGATCTACAAGCCGGGCTTCGAGAAGGATGCCCCGCCGACCGAGAAGGAAGTTGCCGACATGGGCGCGCTCATCGCCGAGATGACGCAGAAGGGTGTGCTGATCACGACCGACGGCCTGCAGCCCAGCAAGAAGGGCGCCCGCGTGAGCGTGAAGAACGGGACGTTCACCGTCACCGACGGACCGTTCACCGAGACGAAAGAGCTCGTTGCGGGTTTTGCGATCATCGAGGTACCGTCGATGGCCGAGGCAATCGAGTGGACGAAGCGGTTCCTGAGCGTCGTCGGCGAGGGCCAGAGCGAGATCCGGTTGATGCACCACGTGCCGGCGATGGTCACGTTCCAAGGCTGAAGGAGAACGGCGATGCGATTCATGATGCTGGTGATTCCGAAGGGCTACGAGAACGCGCAGCCAGGCACCGCCCCCGACGCCAAGGCGGTCGAGCGGATGATGAAATACAACGAGTCGCTGCAAAAGGCCGGTGTGCTGCTGGCGCTCGACGGGCTGCACCCGCCGTCGACCGGAGCGCGCGTGAGCTTTCGCGACGGCACACCCACGGTCAAGGACGGCCCGTTCGCGGAAGCAAAGGAAGTGCTTGGCGGCTACTGGATGATCCAGGTCAAGTCGAAGGAAGAGGCGCTCGAGTGGGCCAAGCGCGCGCCGATGGGCAACAACGAAATCATCGAGGTCCGCCAGGTGCAGGAAATGGCGGACTTCCCCCCGGACGTTCGCGAAGCCGCCGCCGGCTTCGAGAAGATGCAGCAGGAGGCGGGCAAGCGCACGTCGTAGGGGGCGGTCTGCAGACCGCCCTAGATTTCGCCGGTCGCCATCCACCTGGCGCAATCGGGCGTCAGGTTCTCCTTTACGAGGCGGTCGTACTTCTCCAGGTCGGCCGCCGTCAGCACGTCCTTCCAGCGCCCGTTCGTGCCCTTGTTGAAGAACGTGGCCCCGCCCTGCTGAAAGAGCATATCGATCACCGGCGAGTGTTGCGAGGCGGTCCGCCGCATGTGGTCGAGGCTGCAATGCTCGAGCATCGCCGGCATCTTCGCTTCGTCGATCGCGATGTCGAGGAACGCGGCGATCCGGCGCATCTGCCCCGGCAGGTCGGCCTGCAAATCGTTGAAGTGCAGCAGCAGCACGTTCGGCAGGTGGCGAATGTCGAACCAGCCCTGCACGTGATCCCAAAACGAGACGCCCATCGGCAGGCCGCCGCCGTCGAGCCATTCGAGGAAGTACTCGCGCACGTCGCCCGTTGGCGGCGTCAGCGGCTCGCCCTGCCGGCCAAAGACGTTGTTCATCATCGGGTAGATCTGTTCGGTGAATCCGGCGTGGTGATTGAACATGCTCCACGCCACGTCGCGGCCATCGCGCACCACGTAGAGATATCTCGCCTTCGGCGAGAACACGAGCGCGTCCACCGGCAGATGCGTCTTCATGAATCGCCGGTGCGTTTGCGCCGCGATGCCTTCCAGCATGATCTCGAGCGGCACCGACCGCATGTCGATCCACGGCGATACCTCGAACAGACCGTGGTCCTCACCTTGGTGCACGAGCTGACAGACGATCTGCTGTGTCCACGTCGTGCCCGTCTTGGCATAGGTGGCCACCACCACGTCGCCGTCGCGGAACGTGACGTAGTTCCAGCGGGTGGAATCGGTGATGACGTTCTTGATGTCGCGGGTCTTCACGGGATAGGTGAGCGTCTCGGTCACGGCAGGCTCCTTGCGGCTGGGCTTGCTGAGGCCGGAAGTATAGTGGGAAACCCGTGGAGGCCACCGAGACCCAACGCGCCATCGACGCCGTCTGGCGCATCGAGTCTGCCCGGCTGATCGCCGGGCTCGCCCGCATCGTCCGCGACGTAGGCGTGGCCGAGGATCTGGCGGCCGACGCGTTGGTCGCCGCCCTCGAGCAGTGGCCGAAGGACGGTATCCCCCGTAATCCCGGCGCGTGGCTCATGACGGCTGCCAAGCACCGCGCCATCGACCACGTCCGCCGCGGGTCCATGCTCGAACGCAAGCACGGCGAGCTGGGTTACGCCGTAGAAAGCGCGCGGCCCGACACTGCCGAGGCGCTGAACGCGGCGCTCGACGACGACATCGGCGACGACCTGCTGCGCCTCGTGTTCACCGCCTGTCACCCGGTGCTCACCACCGAGGCACGCGTCGCGCTGACGCTGCGGCTGCTCGGCGGCCTCACGACCGGCGAGATCGCGCGCGCGTTCCTGGCGCCCGAGCCGACCATCGCGCAACGCATCGTCCGCGCCAAGAAGACGCTCGCCAAGGAGAAGGTGCCCTATGAGGTGCCGCGCGGCGAGGAGCTCGCGCCGCGCCTCTCGTCGGTGCTCGAAGTGGTCTATCTGATCTTCAACGAGGGCTACTCCGCCACCACGGGCGACGATTGGATGCGCCCGGCGCTGTGCGACGAAGCGCTGCGGCTCGGGCGCGTCCTTGCGGAGCTGGCGCCGCAGGAGCCCGAGGTGCACGGGCTGGTGGCGTTGATGGAGATCCAGGCATCGCGCGCGCGTGCTCGCGTCGGCCCCAGTGGCGAGCCGATCCTGCTCCTCGATCAGAATCGCGCGCTGTGGGATCAGCTGCTGATCCGCCGCGGCCTGGCGGCACTCGATCGCGCCGAGTCCGTACGTAGAGGGCGATCTTCAGAGGGCCCTGACCCGCGGGGTCCGTATGTGCTGCAGGCCGCCATCGCCGCGTGCCACGCGCGCGCCCGGGAAGCTGCCGATACGGACTGGAACGCGATCGTCGCGCACTACGACGAGCTGCTCGCAGTTGTGCCGTCGCCGGTCGTGGAGCTCAATCGCGCAGTGGCCGTGTCGATGGCGGCCGGTCCACAGGCGGGTCTCGATCTCGTAGAGGCGCTGACGTCGGCGCCCGCGCTCGAGCAGTATCACCTGCTCCCCAGCGTGCGCGGCGATCTGCTGATGAAGGTGGGGCGCCGCGACGAAGCGCGTGTCGAATTCGAGCGCGCCGCCGACATGACCAGAAACGCGCGCGAGCGCGCGCTGCTCCTCGAACGCGCCCGCGCCGCTGCGACGTGAACCTGCTGCTGCTCGAAGCGGACCAGGTGCGCGGCAGCCGCGCGAGCCTCTCGGACCGGCAGGCCCGCCACGCGCGCGAGGTGCTTCGTGTGGTGCCGGGTCAGGATCTCCGCGTCGGACTCCTGGACGGCCCGCGCGGCATCGGTCGAGTCTTGCAGACCGGAAACTCCGTCGAGCTCGAATGCGCGTTCGAGCCGCAACCTCCGCCGATTCCGGACATCGATCTTCTGCTGGCGCTCCCGCGGCCCAAGGTGATGCAACGGCTATGGGCGCAGCTTGCGGCGCTTGGTGTCGGCCACCTCATCCTGACCAATGCCGCGCGCGTGGAGCGCAACTACTTCGACACGCACGTGCTCGATGCGGCCGTGTACCGGCCGCTGCTCGTCGAAGGCCTCCAGCAGGCGCAGGACACGCGCCTGCCGCGTGTCTCGATTCACCGGCGCTTCCGTCCGCTGGTCGAGGACGATCTCGACGCGCTGTCATCGAGCGATCTTCGACTGGTGGCGCACCCCTCGCCACACGCGACGCCGATTGCCGGGGCATGGACGCCGGACGCTGCGCGCACCTTGCTCGCGGTGGGACCCGAAGGCGGCTGGGATGATTTCGAACTCCGCCTGCTGACCGATCGTGGCTTCTCTCTCGTGAGCCTCGGGTCGCGCACCCTGCGCGCGGACACCGCCTGCGTCGCGCTGATGGCCGCGTTACGCGCCGGTCGCGACGCCTGAAATGGTGCGCTGCGGCGCCGACTGCCACGCTGCGCGCGCGTCGGCGACGGATGGAAACGACGACGCCAACTCGCGACCTGTAATCTCGATCCCTAACCACCCGCCTGCGAACGGGTCCGGCGCGATGACGAGCCGCGGCCCATCGAGTCGAATGTCGTAGCCCATCTCCTGCGCCTGGCCGCCGGTCTCCACGCCGCAAAACGTCAGCGAGGCCAGGTCGGCCAGCCGCAGGAACGCGTACTCGCGCTGCAGCGTCTCGATCGTCTCGTGCGAGGCCGCCAGGTGTACGTCGCGCGCCGCGGTCAGGTCGACGAAGAACTGGCGCCACCCTGACTGCTGACGCATGCGACGGTAGATGTGCACGGCGTGCTGCGCCACGAGCGCGGCCGCATACGGCTCGCCGTTCAGCCGCGCGACGCCCCGCGTCCACACGCCGTGACGTACTTCTTCCGGCACGTGGACGAAGTCGAGGACCTGCCCCGTTGCCGGATCGAGGCACGGCTCGGCATCCACCTCCTGCCAGCCGTTGTCGTGTGTTTGAATCGCCAGCATGATCGCCGTGTAACGCGGCGAGTCGGGAAGGCCGCCGCTCTTCCAGCCGCGCATGATGGTAGCGGCCACCGCAGCGTGATCAGGCTGCGTGATAAAGAGCGGCGGATCCAGATCCGTTCTAACGATCACTGCGAGGCATTCAGCGCGCCCCGGTGTAGACGACGCGCCAGACGCGTCCTTTCTGGCTGTCGCCGATGTAGAGCGTGCCGTCGGGCGCCTGCGCCACGCCGTCCGGACGGTATACCGCGTCATTCGGATTGACGAGGGTGTCTTTCTGAGTGAATCCCTGCGCGAACACTTCGAATGCGCCCGACGGCTTGCCGGCGGCAAAGGGCTGGAAGGTGACGTTGTAGCCGGCCTGCGGCTCTGGTGAGCGGTTCCACGATCCGTGGAAGGCGATGAACGCGCCGTTGCGATACTTCGCCGGGAACTGCATGCCGGTGTAGAACTTCACGTCCACCGGCGCCCAGTGGGCGGGGAACGCCGCGACCGGCGCCGTGAACATCGAGCAGCGCCCGACGTTCTTGCCGTCGCCGCCGTACTCGGGATTCAGCACGAACATCTTCATCCCGTAGTCATAGAAGCAATACGGCCAGCCGAAGTTCGAGCCCTGCACCGCGCGATACAGCGGCTCCGCGGGGCGCTCGGCGTTCTCCTTGGCGTTGAAGAGACTCGGCCAGAACACATCGAGCTGATCGCGGTTGTTCATCGCGATGTAGAGCGCGTCGTCGTGCCAGGTGATGGCGGGCATCTGCCGCAGGCCGGTGGCGAACCGCGTGCCCTGGTCCTGAGTCTGGTTCGCCTTGTTCTCGTCGAACTTCCAGATGCCGCCGTGCTTCTCGAGGATCGGGCACGGGTCCACGCCCTTCACGCCGGGCCGGCGATCCGGATCCTGGCAGGCATTCGACGGCGCGCCGACGTTGATGTAGAGCCCGCCGCGGCCGTCGAACGCGACCCCCTTGTCCTCGTGCTGCCGTTCGGTCGGCAGCCCCTTCACGATCGTCTCGGCAGCGCCAGTAGGTTTCAGGGTGCCTTCGGTGAGCTTGAAGCGCTCGATCACCTGCGGGTGCGCCAGGTAGATGTAGCCGTTGCGGATCGCGATGCCCGTGGTGCTGCCGGAGCCGAAGCGCTCGACGACTTCGAACTTGCCGTCCCCATTGGCGTCGCGCAGCGCCACGGCGCCGCCGCCGACTTCCGGCTGACCGCGCCCGCCGCTCGTCTGCAGCGCCACGTAAAGGTCGCCGTTGCGGTTGGCCACCATATGCCGCGCCGCCCCCAAGTTGTCGGCGGCCACGACCGCGCAGAAGCCCGTGGGCAGCTTGATGCCGCCGTTATCGGGGTCGCACTTCGGCAGGGTCTGTCCGTGAACGAGTGCGAGTGCCGACGCCGCAATCGCGGCGACCGCGAGAACGCCCCACGCGCTGAACCGATGCTTCATGTGCCTCTCCTGGCTCGAATCCTACCACCGCGTCCACGTATGCTTGAGCGGATGCCACGCCGCTACTGGCTCATGAAGTGCGAGCCCGCCGCCTACACCATCGACGATCTCGCGCGCGACGGACGGACCAGCTGGGAGGGCGTGCGCAACTATCAGGCGCGCAACTTCATGCGCGAGCAGATGCAGGTCGGCGACGGCGTGCTTTTCTACGCGTCGAACGCGGACCCGTCCGGCGTCACCGGGATTGCCGAGATCGTGCGCGCCGGATATCCCGACCACTTCTCCTGGACGAAGGGGCACAAGTACTTCGACGAGGCGTCGAGCGAAGCGGATCCCGTCTGGTACATGGTGGACGTGGGCTTCGTCGAACGCTTCCGCGGCACGCTGCCGCTCGACGTGTTGAAAGCCACCAAAGGGCTCGAGTCGATGATGGTCACGCAGAAGGGCAGCCGTCTGTCCGTTCAGCCAGCTACGAAAGCGGAGTTCGAGATCGTCGCGCGGCTCGGGCGCACGACGACGGCCTAGAAGCGGAAGCCGCCCCCGAGGCGCACCATCGTGTCGGGTCCGTAGTTGGCGTGCTGGTCCACCGCACCCTTCACGAACCACCGCCCCCAGTCGTCTTCGACTTGCTCGGCGAATCCGTGCACGTACACACCTTCGTCCCCGTGGCCCGACTTGTAGGAGGTGTCGAGCGTGATGCGGCGTTTTCGCGGCATGTAGTGCTTGAGCACCACATGGGTGACCTGCTGGCCGGTGTCGAGGCGGTTGTCCCAGATGGTGTAGCCGGTCAGGCTGTCTTCGTCGCCGATGTGCCATCCGGCGCCAAGCTGCCACGACTCGTTGGGATCGAACGTGAGGTTGGCGTAGGGATGCAGGTTGGTTCGCGAGAAACCGGCGACGAGAAACACGGTCGGCCCGATCTCGGAGTAGACCGAGCCGCCGACGAACCCGTGCGACGCGATCTGCACCGACGGCACCAGGAATAGATTCGGGCGCTTCCAGTCGTACTCGACGCCGGCGCGCCCCTGATTGTCGTCGTTCTGCGTGCCGTAATAACCGGCCCAGGTCGTGAAATTCCCTGCCGTGTAGCGGACGTTGAGGTCGAGGCTGGTGTCGCCACCGGCCTCGTACACGGTCATCGTCGCTTTGCCGTGATAATCCTGCGCACGTGCGTCGCAGGCCCAGCTCGCGGCGAGGGCCAACATCAGCACGACGCGCGTCATCCTCTGATTATGATGAAGAGACGCGCCATGATCACCACCCCTTATCCCGCCGCCTCGATCGTCGCACCGAGAGTCCGCGACTACTTTCTGCGCCACCTGGCGGCGATCCCCGCCGGCGGCGGCGAGGGCATGGCGCCCGTGCCCGACGTGGTCGTCCTCGAGAGCCTGATCAACGCGGCGTTCTGGACGAGCCTGCGGCGCGAGGAAGGCTTCGTCCCCAAGATGTCGCTGGCCTACCTGCCGCCGGCCGACAACGCCTACTCGATGCGGTTCGAGCAGCCGATGCCGCTGACACCGATCACGATGGCCAAGGTGGCGCCAGTCGTGGAACGGGCCGGCATTCATCTTGGCGTGTGGGCCAAGGACGGCGAGCTGTTCGGCTGGGGCACGACTCGATCGATTCCCACGCTCGGCCTGGTGGTCGAGATCGTGGAACCCGCGCTGCTGGTCGTGAAGCACCACCGCGGCGAGAAGACCGGCAAGTACGTCAACGTGGCCGTCCTCGAAGGCGACCAGGTGAAGCTCGTGGACGAGAGCGCGTCGAGCCTGCCCGACTGTCCCGCGCTCGTCGGCTCGCTGCTCGGTTTCGACTCGCCGCAGTCGTGGGTCGGATCGATGAACGTGCTCGTGCAGCTGGCGGTGTCGATGCGCGCGCACGGCCGCGGCGGCCTGCTGCTCGTGGTGCCGTCCGCGTCGGAGTTATGGCGTGACTCGATGGTGGCACCGATGGCGTACGCGATCTCGCCGCCGTATCGCGGCCTGAGCGAGCTGCTGCGCGACGGCGTGGACGGCAAGAAGAGCGACCGGTTCCAGCAGGCGCTGCGCGAGGTCGTGGATGTGATCGCGGGGCTCACCGCGGTGGACGGCGCCGCGGTGATGACCGACAACTACGAACTGCTGGCTTTTGGCGCCAAGATCGCCCGCAAGCGCGGATCGCCGCAGGTGGAGCTCGTCACCGTCACCGAGCCGGTCGTGGGCGGAGAGCCGCGCACGGTGACGCCGGCGCAGCTCGGAGGTACGCGGCACCTGTCGGCCGCGCAGTTCGTGCACGACCAGCGCGACGCCATCGCACTGGTGGCGTCTCAGGATCGGCGCTTCACGGTGTTTGCGTGGTCCCCCTGCGCCGATCAGGTGCACGGCCATCAGGTCGAAGCGCTCCTGCTGTAGCGGCCAGCTTCAGCTGGCCCGGGCCGCCTGAAGGCGTCCCCTACGACGACAGTTCCACTCCTGAAAACGCTTTGAGGCGTTCGGCGGCGGCGGTCACGGCGCGTTGTTGTGTTGGGCTGAGCGTCGTCTTGATGACGAGCTCCACGCGCGTCGTCCGGCCCGAGGTTCGGCGCGTCCAGTGCCCGGCCAGCATGCCGTCCACGACGAGCGGGTGCTCGAAGGCGTTGAGCCCGGCGATCCCGCCGCGCGGCGCCGCACCAGGCGGCACGATCAGATGCCGATCCTTGTAAGCGATCAGGTACTCGTCATAGTTGGGCAGGAGAAAGGTGGCTTCGGGCGGGCGCGCTGACGTGTCCCAGGCCGGCGACCAGTAGGTAAAGCCATCGATGTCGCGAGCCTCGAGGGCGGTGTGCTCGATCCCTTTCTTCGCCTGCGCCACCGTCAGTCCGGACCACCAGACGTAGTCGCGCAGCGTCGCAGGGCCGTGGCTGGCGAAGTAGCGCATCGCGAGCTCCGCACCGGGATCCGCTGGCGTGCGCGCCCGCGCGCGCGGCGCCCGCTCGTCGAACAGCGCGTAGGTGAGCTGCTTGCCGCGCACTGGACCGCT
>Ga0105238_10007415_pt1 | contig 10988 bp, 8 predicted proteins | sample KBSC34metaG_FD_81526 | JGI IMG/M metagenome (GOLD analysis project Ga0105238, IMG submission 81526) | Corn rhizosphere microbial communities from Kellogg Biological Station, Michigan, USA - KBS C3-4 metaG | ecosystem: Host-associated > Plants > Roots > Rhizosphere > Soil | place: Michigan, USA...
GCCCGCCGGCAGGCTGTTGGCGCGGCTGATGCCCGGCGACATGGTCCTCGTGGCGGCGCGGCCGGGCCAAGGCAAGACGCTGATGAGCCTCGAACTCGCGGTGACGGCCATGAAGCAAGGCAATCGCGCTGTATTTTTCACCCTGGAATATGTGCACGCCGACATCCTGGACCGGTTCCGCGACATCGGTGCCGACCCTGCCGATTTCGACCGCTTGTTCGAGTTCGACAATTCCGACGCCATCAGTGCCGGCTACATCATCGAGGCGTTGCGGTCGGCACCGCGCGGCACGCTCGCGGTCATCGACTATCTGCAGCTGCTCGACCAGAAGCGGGAAAATCCCGAGCTCATGGTCCAGATACGCGCGCTGCGATCGTTTGCCCGAGAACGCGGACTCGTGCTGGTCTTCATCTCGCAGGTCGACAGGTCTTATGATTCTTCCAGCAAACCGTTCCCGGATATCGGCGATATCCGGCTGCCGAACCCGCTCGACCTGTCGCTGTTCGACAAGGCCTGTTTCCTGAACAAGGGCGAAATCCAGTTTCAGGCGACTTGAGAGCGATCTGGTACAGAGAGACGGACGATGATCGAAATCGTCAAACCCGCGCTCGAACATTTGCCGTCCTATAAGGCGGCGTTGGAGCGCGGGTGGTCGCCCGACAATGTACGGCTCCTTGAGGCGACGCGCGAGCAGCTTGAGGCGATCGAGAAGGATCCAGTTGAATTTCTCGCCAGCCTTGACGACCCCGAGGCGAAGGGACCGCCCATCACTCTGCCCGACGGCACCAAGGTCGCGCGGCTGCCAAGCTTCCGGCGCTGGATCTGGGATGGCGAGGCCGCCGGCTCGATCGGCTTTCGCTGGCAGAAGGGAACGTCGGCGCTGCCTTCGCATGTGCTTGGCCATATCGGCTATGCGGTGGTGCCATGGAAGCGGGGTCGCGGCTATGCCACCGAAGCGCTGCGGCTGATGCTGGACGAGGCGAGGGCGATCGGGCTCGACCATGTCGAGATCACCGCGAAGCCGGGCAATCCGGCTTCCCAGAAGGTCATAACAGCCAATGGCGGCAGGCTCGTCTGCCGCTTCTTCGAGGACGCCGCCTATGGCGGGGCGGAGAGCCTGAGATTCCGGATCGATCTTTAGATTTGAAGATTATTCGCCAGGCTTGGCCAGTCTTCCTTCTTCAGCCTTGTAGTAGAACTGGCTTGCCACGAGCCAGCCTTTGAGCGGCCTCAATGGCGGAATGCAGGTCGCGAGGACGACGGGCACCGAAACGAAGGCGTGGAACCACATTGAGGGCTCGAAGGTCACCTGCGCCCAGACCGCGAACAGCACAGAAGGCACACAGGCAAAGCAGATGACGAAGAAAGCCGGGCCGTCGGCGGGATCGGCAAAGGAATAGTCGAGCCCGCAGACATCGCATTTCGGCGCAAGTTTCAAGAACCCGTCGAACAGGTGGCCCTCGCCGCAACGGGGACAGCGGCCCCGGATCCCTACCTGCCAAGGTACCAGATGTGGATCCAGATGTGGATAATGCGCAAGGTCTTCCATGATCGTCGCTCCATCGACCCCGCATGAGCCAGGTTCGGCCTTGAGGTCTCTCGTACATACATATATCATACTTGTATGCATACAATGCGACAAAGTGTATGGATTGACAACACGTGAACGGCGAAAGTGATTTCGGCTGGATTCCGGTTTTGGAGGCTGGGCCGCGACCGGTCTATCTCAAGATCGTCGACGCCCTTGCGGATGCGCGGTCGAACGGCCGATTGCAACCCGGCGACAGGTTGCCGCCGCAGCGAGAACTCGCCCGGCTGCTGCGGGTCGATCTTACGACCGTCACACGAGCGTTTTCCGAAGCCAGGCGCAGAAACCTTATCGATGCAATGGCGGGCCGTGGCACCTTCATCACGCCCGGCGAACCGGAAGAGCCTATCCTAGACCTGAGCATGAACATTCCGCCGGCACCCGCCGGCCTCAACCTGCCGGCCTTGATCCGGACGGGTGTCGAAGGGTTGCTCAAGCGCTCCAGCGCGGAAGCGCTGCTTTCCTACCATCCCGGTCCGGGCTCACCCGTCGAGCGCGCCGTCGGCTCGTCATGGCTCGCCGCAGCCGGGGACAGGCTGCCGGTCGACCGGGTCGTTGTCGGTTCCGGCGCGCAGGCGCTGCTCACGGCCGTCGTCCTGTCGCAGACCCGCGAGGGCGATACGATCCTTGCCGATGCGTTGACCTATCCGGGGCTGATCGCGCTGGGCGAGACCACAGGACGCAGGCTCGCGGCCGTCGGAAATGACGACGATGGCATGCGGCCGGACGATCTCGAGCAGGCGGCGCGAAAGCATGGCGCCCACATTCTCTACCTCAATCCGACGCTGCAAAATCCAACCGCATCTGTCATATCCGAAGGCAGGCGACGCGAACTCGCCCGCATGGCCGAAAAACTCAAGCTGACCATCATCGAGGACGATCCCTATAGCCGGCTGCTCGCCGCGCCGCCGCCGGCTTTTCTGACCCTGGCGCCGGAGCGGACTTTCCATGTTGCGACATTGGCGAAATGTATCTCGCCTTTCCTGCGCACGGCTTTCCTGGCGGCGCCTGACGCGCACGCCGCGGAGCGGATCGCGGCAGCGATACGCGGCACGACAATGATGGCGCCGCCGTTGATGACGGGCCTCGCCTGCGAGTGGCTGCGAAGCGGCCTTGCCGGGGAGATCACCAATGCCGTGCGCGCCGAAGCTGAGGCCAGGCAAGAGATCGCCCGCAGCATCTTGCCCAAGGGTTTTGTGGCGTCGGGGTCCAGCCTGCATCTGTGGTATACGCTGCAGAGCCAGTTGCGCTCGGCCGAACTCGCCGACATCGCCCGCCGCCGAGGGCTGGCCATCAGCCCCGCGGAAGAGTTTGCCGTCGGGCAGGACTTCGCCAACGGCTTCCGGTTGGCGCTTGGCGCTATGCCCAACCGGGAACGGCTGATGGAAGGCCTTGAAAGCCTGGCTTCCATCCTTTCTGGAGCGCTGGGCTCCTCGCGCCAGAAGGTCTGAGGCAACAGGCCGAGAGCGTGGGCGTTACTCCGCTGCCGCCGGCAGCGGCGGTGCCGCGCGGCTGCGCCATTCCCAGGCCTGCGAGGCGACAGCCACCACCACTGCCACCAGCATGGCCAAGGCGCCGGCGAGCGGCAGGCTGCGATAGCCATAGCCGGCATTGAGCATCGCCGCGCCAAGCGATGCGGCGAGCGCGATGCCGACATTGAAGCCGGACGGGATCAGCGAGGAGGCGAGGTTCGAGGCGTCGGCCGTCCAGGCGAGAATTCGGGTCTGGATCGGCGCGCCGATGGCGAAGTTGAGACCGCCCCAGATGATGATGGCGACGATCATCGGCGCCGGGTAGGGGCTTACAAGATGGATGACGCCCAGCGTCACCGCCTGCAGGGCAAGCATGGCGATCAGGGACGGCATCAGCTTCCAGTCGGCGAGCTTGCCGCCGACAAAGACGCCGATCGTGGCGCCGACGCCGTTGAGCAGCAGCACCCAGGGGATCACGCTCTCGTCGAGGCCTGTCACTTCAAGCAGCGTCGGCGTGATGTAGGTGAAGAGGCCGAACTGGCCGATCATCAGCATCAGCATGAGGATCAACGACGTCCAGACCTGCTGGCGGCCAAGCACGCGGACCTCTCGCGCCAGGCCGGCCGGCCTGTTGGCGGCGCCGGCCGTGCGGGGCAGCAGCGCCAGCATGGCGATAATCGCGATGATGCCCAGTGCGCCCATCACCCAGAAGGTCGCGCGCCAGCCCCACAGGCTGCCGATCGCGGTGCCGGCCGGCACGCCGATGACATTGGAAACCGTCAGGCCGGACAGGATCACCGCGACTGCCCGGCCGCGCTGGTCCTCGCGCACGAGGCTGACCGCAACCACCATGGCGACGCCGAAATAGGCGCCGTGCGCGACCGCGATCGCGACGCGCAGGAAAAGCATCGAGGTGAAATCGGGCGCAAGCGCACAGGCCGCCTGGCCAAGGGTGAAGGCAATTGTCAGCCCAATTAGTAGCGTCTTACGCGAAACCTTGCCGGTGGCCAAAGCCAGGAGCGGGCCGCCGATGGCAATGCCGCAGGCATAGCCTGAGACGAGATAGCCAGCGGTCGGTATCGAAACGCCAAGGCCCTGCGCCACCTCGGGCAGCACGCCGGCGATGACGAATTCGGTGGTGCCGAAGGCGAAGGCGGCAAGGAAAAGGGCAATCAGCGGCAGCATGGTTCAAAACATATGCGAGGAATGCACGCCTGAAACCACGCTTGGGCGGGTCCGGCAATGCAGAAATTATCGATGCCGCTTTAGCTTTTCTTGAGCGTAAGCTTACACGGCTGTTTTGCGCCCATATGGGATCTTCAGCCAGGCCCGCTCATGCAGATAGTAAAGCAGCGACTTGGTGACGACTTCGGTGAGCCCGATGGTGGCCGCGAGCTTGATGCTGCCTGTGACCACCAGCGATATGATCATCGTGTCGATCGTGCCGGTGGCGCGCCACGAAAGCGCCTTGGCGAAGCTGCGCGAATGCGTGTCCATCGACCGATCGTCCTCCCAACAGGTCCAGGGCGATCCTTAGCCGACAGGAGCGACGATGGGCAAAGATTTTATTCGCGTGAGGTGCGCGGCCGCGCCGCGGCCTAACTGGCTTTCAATCGCGAGCCGCCGAGCAGGCCGCGCTCCTCGAGCACCGGATAGGCGATCGAGGCAAGCAGCGAGTTGATCTGCTTCAGGTCGCGGATGGTGTCGAGATGGATCGAGCTCGTCTCGACGCTCTTGGCGGTGCCTTCGCGCAGGCGCAGGAAATGGCTGGCGCTGGTTTCCTTCTCGCGTTCGCGCAGCAGGTCCTTTTCGAGCACCAGTTGCCTGGCGGTCTCCGGGTCACGCGAGACCAGCACGTTGAAAGCAAGGTGCGCGTTGGCCAGCACCGAGGCATGGAAGGCGCAAAGCTCCTGCCAGCCCTCAGGCGTGAATTCCAGGCCGCGCTCCAGTTTCTTTTTCACATGCACCAGCATGTTGCGCACGATGATGTCGCCGACCTGCTCCAGCTTGACGCAGGCGCCGATCAACTCCTGACACCGCAACGCCTCGTCCTCGGTCAGCGGGTTCCTGGTGATCTTGGCGAGATAGAGCTTGATCGCGGCGTGTTTTCTGTCGACGCGGTCGTCGAGCGCGGCAAGCGCCTTGATCTTGGCGGGGTCCGCATCCTCGTAAAGCTCGATGATGCGCTTCAGCATGATCTCGACCGTCTCGCAGACCCGCACCACCTCGCGCGTGGCGTTGGCGAGAGCCTGGCTCGGTGTGTCCAGGGCGCTCTCGTTCAGAGCCGAAAGCTCCACGACCTCGAGCGCGGTGGCCGGCTCTGGCTTGCTGCCCAGCGCCACGATCCGGCCGGAAGCGCGGTAGACGAGACCGGCCAGCGGCAAGCCGGCAAGCAGGATCAGCACGTTGAACAGGATGTGGGCGTTGACGATCTGATCGGGCGCGGTTTTGCCGAGGAAGGCAAAATCCGGTTTGAAGGTCATGATCAGGACCAGCATGATCAGCGAGCCGAGGCCGCGCATCAGAAGATTGCCTATCGGCACGATGCGTATCTCGGGCGCAGCCGACCGTGTCAGCATCGGCGCGATGAGCGACGAGCCAAGGTTGACGCCAAGCACCAGCACCACGCCCAGTTCCGGCGTGATCAGCCCGCGACCCGCCAGCGTTGCCATCAGCAGGACCGCGGCGATGCTGGACTGGAACAGCCAGGTGATCAGCGCGGCCATCAGATAGGTGGTGATGGAGTCGCCCGAAAAATAGTTGATGATCAGCGGCATCAACTGGCTGTTGCGCAGCGGTTCCGATGCCTGTCCGATCATCTCCAAGGACAGGATCAGCAGGCCGATGCCGATCAGGATGCGGCCCAGCTGCCGCCAGTCGCGCCGCTCGGTTGCCATGAACATGACGGTGCCCGCGATCAGGCAGAGCGGCACCAGCAGCGTGAGGTCGAAGGTGAGCAGCTTGACCACCAGCGCCGAACCGATCTCGGCGCCGCGCACTGCCAATTGTCCGGCGGCGCCTGAAACGATGCCGGCGCCGGCGAAGGAGCCGACCAGCAGCGTCACCGCGGTCGAGCTCTGCAGCGCCACCGCCAGCCCGCAGCCGGCCAGTACCGCCATGATGGGATTGCGCATGGTGGCGCGCAGCCTGTGGCGCAGCACGTCGCCATAGGCGCGCTCGACACCTGTCTTCACCATGCGGGTGGCGAACAGCATCAGCGCCACCGCGCCGGCAAGGTGCAGAAGGACGACGGAGCCGCTCACAGCCGACCTCGCGGGGCGACTCTGGCGGCGCGGAGAAGGGTACGAATCTTAGCCATTTCTAGGCCTGGAAATACACCAATTAAGATTAGCCGGGTAATAGATTTTTTAATGCGATGATCGTCTCCGCTCGACGGCACATGTCGGAAATGAATGGAAGGGGGCGTTGGTTGCATGCGCCTTCCAGCGGCGCTTCGCCTCTTGATGGCCCCGATGCCATGGCGGCACGGCCGGGTGCGACCCGAGGCCTTGTTGAAGCAGCCTGCGCAAGCGTCGGAAACTATTACAGAATTGTAATTCTCATGTTCAGTTTCAGTTCATCCGTTGGCGGTTATCCCTCCATCTATCGACAACCAAGGAGAACCGACCATGAAGCGTCTTATACTTTCCGCCGTTACTGCCTCGATGCTGGCCGCCTCGGCTTTCTCGGGTCAGGCCGCGCCGCTCGCCCAGCCGAGCGCGTCGCAGTCGAACTACACGCAGGTCGACTGGCAGAAGCCCGGCAGGCATGTCGACAAGCGAGTCGTGAAGAAGAAGGTCATCGTGAAGCGCAGCCATTGGCGCAACGGCCAGAGATATTCCAACTGGAAGCGTCACCAGCCGGTCCGCGACTGGAACCGCTACGGCCTGCGCCGCCCCGGCCCCGGCCAGGAATGGATCCGCGTCGGCAACGATTATGTGCTGGTCAGCATTCTCTCCGGCATCATCTTCGGCGCGATCGCCGCGCACTAATCCGCGACAATCCGGAAATTCAGAAGGCGGCCGCCCGGCCGCCTTCTTTTCGTCTGTGAAAAGCGGGTACGATGGGCCGGACAGAGTCGCCGCGCCCGGGCGGCTTGATTATATGGAGGGCAAACGAGTTTCCCCGATGCGCTTTCCGCCCGCCTTCCTCGATGAGATACGCGACCGCGTGCCGATTTCGCAGATCATCGGCCAGCGCGTTGCATGGGACAGGAAGAAGACCAATGCGTCGCGCGGCGACTATTGGGCTTGCTGCCCGTTCCACGGCGAGAAAAGCCCGTCCTTCCACTGCGAGGACAAGAAGGGCCGTTACCACTGTTTCGGCTGCTCGGTGTCGGGCGACCATTTCAAGTTCCTCACCGAGCTCGAGGGATTAAGCTTTCCCGAAGCGGTCGAAAAGGTCGCCGAGATGGCTGGCGTGCCGATGCCGGTGCGCGACGCCCAGGAAGAACGGCGCGAGAAGGAACGCGCCAGCCTGACCGACGTGATGGAAATGGCGACCGCCTTCTTCCAGGAGCGGCTGCAAGGACCGGAAGGCGCCAAGGCGCGCGCGTATCTGCGCGACCGCGGGCTGACGCCGGCGACGCAGCAATCGTTCCGACTGGGCTATGCGCCGGACAGCCGTAACGCGCTCAAGGAGCATCTCGCCGCCAAGGGCGTGCCGAAGGCCGACATCGAGGCCTGCGGCCTGGTGCGCCATGGCGACGACATCCCGGTGTCCTACGATTGGTTCCGCGACCGCATCATGTTCCCGATCCCGGATTCGCGCGGCAAGATCATCGCCTTCGGTGGGCGGGCGCTGGCGCCGGATGCGCTGGCCAAATACATGAATTCGCCCGACACCGAGCTCTTCCACAAAGGCAACGTGCTCTACAATTTCGCCCGCGCCCGCAAGACCTTGGCCAAGGGCGGCACGGTGATCGCCGTCGAAGGCTATATGGACGTCATCGCGCTGGCGCAGGCCGGTTTCGAGAATGCGGTGGCGCCGCTCGGCACCGCGCTCACCGAAAACCAGCTCGAGCTTCTGTGGCGCATGGCGCCGGAGCCGGTGCTGTGCTTCGACGGCGACCAGGCCGGGCTGAAGGCGGCGTGGCGCGCCGCCGACATGGCGCTGCCATCGGCGCAGCATGACCGCCGGGCGCGTTTTGCGTTGCTGCCGGAAGGCAAGGATCCCGACGATCTGGTCAAGGCCGAGGGGCCGGACGCGTTCCGCGCCGTGCTTGCCGATGCGCGGCCGCTGGATGAACTGTTGTGGATGCGTGAGACGGCGGGCGGTGTCTTCGACACGCCGGAGCGGCGGGCGGAGCTGAAAAAGAGGCTGCGGGAGTTGACCAGCCGCGTCCGCGACGAGAGCGTGCGCTACTACTACCAGCAGGCAATGGACGAGCGGGTGCGCAACTTCTTCGGCGCCCAGCGCGATGTTCGGCAAGGTCGTCAGGATTGGAAACCGGGGCAGAAGACGCCCGCACCCGGCGGGCAGTTCGCGAAAGGCGGCGGCGTCGGCGCGCGCGCCGCGATCACCGAGAGCTTGGGACGTTCGGCGCTGGTCAAGCGTGGCAGCGAGGGGATGTCGGTCCGCGAGGCGACGATCATCGTGGCCTTGGTCAACCATCCGGCGCTGATCGACGAGAATTTCGCCCATGTCGAGTTTCTCGATCTCGCCAACACCGATCTGAAGCGGCTGCACGCCGCAATCCTCGACGCGATGGCGCATGACGCGGCTGACGAGCGCGGCGCGGTCATCGCCACCATCGAGCGCGCCGGCTGCGGCGGCATCTGGGAGCGAGCGGTGGAATTGATCAAGCGCGCCCGGCAGTGGCCGGCGCTCGAAACCGCCGCGCTCGACGACGCCCGCGACGCCTTCAACCAGGCCCTGCACTTGCAGCGCAGCGCCCGCACCTTACATAGGGAGCTGAAACAGGCGCAGGCGGCGCTCGATGCAGACCCTTCGGACGAAAACTTCCGGCATCTCGTCGAGATTCAAGCGCAATTCAATGATGTGCAGGCAACGGAAGCGCTGATCGAAGGGTTCGGCGTGTCCTCGGGCAGGGTTGGGCGCGTTTAGCGTCGAACTGCCCCCAAAAGTGAAGTGGAAATGCGTAGCGCGTCGAATCGACGCCTCTAAGTCGGGTAATTGATTCGCTTTTTTCATGCGAATCATGCCAGAGGCGCTTGACCTTCTGGCAGATTGGCGGAATCAGGACGATTCGAAACGTTAACCGTGCCCCGGCGTCGGCGGGAATTCGAGCGATGTGAGGTGCTGTTGATGACTGGACAGGCAAACTGCCTGCTCCAGATATCAGGGTTAATCTGGACTTAATGCATGTCGCCCAAAAGTGGAAACCGGTTTGGGACAGCGACGTGCACAAAACAAAAGAGATGACGCGGTTGCTGGACCGGTGAAAAGCGCTCGAGCGCGTCCAGCATAACCGGTCGGCAGTTTACGCGGCCTCGATATTGGGCCGCTTGGAGACGACAAAGAATGGCGACAAAGGAAAAGGAAGAGGTCGAGACGGAACGTGAAGGCGCCACCGATGGCCCTCTGCTCGACCTTTCCGACGATGCTGTCAAGAAGATGATCAAGGCCGCAAAGAAACGCGGCTACGTCACGCTTGACGAATTGAATGCGGTGCTCCCCTCGGAAGAGACGGATCCGGATCGCATCGAAGACATCAATGCGATGCTCAGCGACATGGGCATCAACGTCGTCGAGGACGACGAGGTGGGCGAGGAAACCGAAGCCGAGCCGGCCGCCGATGCCGAGGAAGACGCCAACGAGCTCGCCGAGCAGACCGGCACCGCCGTCGCCGCCACGACCACCAAGAAAGAGCCGACCGACCGTACCGACGATCCGGTGCGCATGTATCTGCGCGAGATGGGCTCGGTCGAGCTTTTGTCGCGCGAGGGCGAAATCGCCATCGCCAAGCGCATCGAGGCCGGCCGCGAGACGATGATCGCCGGCCTGTGCGAAAGCCCGCTGACCTTCCAGGCCATCATCATCTGGCGCGACGAGCTCAACGAATCGAAGATCCTGCTGCGCGAGATCATCGACCTCGAGGCGACCTATGCCGGCCCCGAGGCCAAGCAGGCGCCTGTCGTCGAACGCATCGAGGAAACGCCCAAGCCCGAAGAGAAGCCGCGCGGCCGCGCGGCGGCACGCGAGGAAGAAGACGACATCACCAATGTCGGCGGCGACACGCGCGGGCTGGAGGAAGAGGAAGACGACGAGGACGAGGCGAGCCTGTCGCTGGCCGCGATGGAAGCGGAACTGCGCCCGCAGGTGATGGAGACGCTCGACGTCATCGCCGATACCTACAAGAAGCTCAGGAAGCTGCAGGACCAGCAAGTCGAGAACCGCCTGGCTGCCGCCGGCACGCTGTCGCCCAGCCAGGACCGCAGGCTCAAGGAGCTGAAGGACCAACTGATCAAGGCGGTGAAGTCGCTGTCGCTCAACGCCGCGCGTATCGAGGCGCTGGTCGAGCAGCTCTACGATATCAACAAGCGCCTGGTGCAGAACGAGGGCAAGCTTTTGCGCCTCGCCGAGAGCTATGGCGTGCGCCGCGAGGAATTCCTCAAGGAGTATCAAGGCTCGGAGCTCGATCCGAACTGGACCCGTTCGATCGCCAACCTGACCTCGCGCGGCTGGAAGGAGTTCACCAAGAACGAGAAGGACACGATCAAGGAGCTGCGGGCCGAGATCCAGAACCTCGCCACCGAAACGGCGATCTCGATCCTGGAATTCCGCAAGATCGTGAACCAGGTGCAGAAGGGCGAGCGCGAGGCCGCGATCGCCAAGAAGGAAATGGTCGAGGCGAACCTGCGCCTGGTCATCTCCATCGCCAAGAAATACACCAACCGCGGCCTGCAGTTCCTCGACCTGATCCAGGAAGGCAATATCGGCCTGATGAAGGCGGTCGATAAGTTCGA
>Ga0105238_10007418_pt1 | contig 10984 bp, 10 predicted proteins | sample KBSC34metaG_FD_81526 | JGI IMG/M metagenome (GOLD analysis project Ga0105238, IMG submission 81526) | Corn rhizosphere microbial communities from Kellogg Biological Station, Michigan, USA - KBS C3-4 metaG | ecosystem: Host-associated > Plants > Roots > Rhizosphere > Soil | place: Michigan, USA...
CTATTCCATGGCATCTGCTGGTGGCGGATCACGGCGACGTCGGCCGACGGCTACCCCTACAACGCCACCCGGGTCGACCCGGACAACGTGTCGCTTCAGGCGCCGCCGGACTTCCCGCTCAACCGGCTGCCGTCGAACTACCTGCCGGGGTCCGGGGTGTGGATGCTGGCCGAGTTCGTACCGAACTCGCAGGTCATCCGATTCGACTCCCCGAACGATCCGCTGCTCGTCGCTGCGTCCGACAGCATCCGCCGGTATCTGAAGCTCGTCCGGACGGCCGAGAACCTCGCCGACAGCCCCCAGGCGCGGGAGTACTTCACGCCGGCCGAGGCCAACCAGGACCCCGACCAGACCGACGTCGACGACCTAATCGACGACTGGACCGCGGCCCGCCGGCTTAACACCACCGGGTACGTGCCGCCGGCGTTCGTGCTCAAGCAGGTCGAGGCGATGAACTTCGTCGACATGCAGATGGCGCAGCTCCTCGACAAGGTCACCCTCGACGTCGCCAACGCCACCGGCCTCGACGCCGAGGACTTCGGGATCAACACCACGACCCGCACCTACCAGAACGCGGTTGACCGGCGGCAGGACCGCATTAACGAGGTCCTCGCCGTCTACGCCCTGGCCGTGACCGGGCGTCTGTCGATGGGTGACGTGACGAAGCGTGGGCAGCGGGTCGTCATCGACTGGGACGACTACCTGAAGGCGAATCCGATCGACCGCGCGAACATCGCGAAGATCATGATCGAGGCGCAGGTGTGGGCGCCCAGCGAGGTCCGCCGGGACGAGGGCTGCCCGCCGATGACGGCCGCGCAGAAGCACGAGCTCGCTCCGCCGCCCGCTCCGCCCGCTCCTGCCGCCCCGGTTGCGGCCGCGCCGCCGCCCACGGGCCCGCTCGGCAACGTGGTGCCGCTGCGCCCGGCCGCGGGCGTCCAGTACGCCGGCGGGCAGCGGCAGACCTTCGCTGGCGCGGGCGCCGTGTTCGCCGGCGCCATGGGAGGAGAGTCGATGGAGCCCGATGAGATCGTGTTCGATTTCGACGCTGCGGAGCCGGCGGCCCGGTTCGCGGTCAACATGGCGCGGCGCGAGATCGTCGGCATGGTCGTGCCGTGGAACCGGGTCGGGCGCAACAGAACCGGCAAGTGGATGTTCTCCCGCGACAGCCTGAAGTACACGCCGGCGACGTCGAACCGGATCAAGCTCCTCGTCGATCATGGGCAGAGCGAGCCTGTCGGGCATCTGGCCCGGACCTGGTCCGACGATGACGGCCAGTGGGCGGCGTTCAAAGTGGGCCAGGGGCCGGCCGGCGACCAGGCGCTACGGGACGCCCGCGATGGCGTCCGCGACGGCCTGTCGGTCGGCCTAGGTGAGGGCGACGCCCGGCATCAGTTCACCGCCGGCCTTCACCCCGACCTCGCCGACGTCACTCTCGTTACTTCCGCCCCGTGGCGGGAAACGTCCCTCGTCGCTCTGCCGGCGTTCGACGACGCACGTGTCAGCTCGGTCGCGTTCGCGGCCAACAACGGAGGAGCACAGATGCCCGAGACGGCAACCAAGGACGCGCCGGCCCCGGCGCCCGTGCAGTACACCGCGCAGCAGGTAGCCGAGATGTTCGCGGCGATGCAGGCCGGCCAGGCCCAGCAGCCGCCGGCCGCGGCTGCGCCGGCGACGCCCGCGCCGGTCACGTACACGTCCGACCAGATCGTCGACATGTTCAAGGCGCTGCCGGGCATGCAGCCGCCGGCGCCGGCCGCGGCGGGCGGGCCGCTGTTCACCGCTGAGCAGGTCGCGGCGATGTTCTCGAACCTGCCGCCGGCGCAGCCGGTCCAGCCGGAGAAGCCGATGGTCATCAACCCGACCCGGCCGAACGCGCAGACCAAGGTGGCCGAGCCACCGCTGTACCGGTTCGACGGGAACCCCGCGCAGCGGTGCTTCACCGCCGACATCGCGGCGATGGCGCACGGCGACCGCGACGCGCGGCAGATCCTCGAAAAGTTCATGGACGAGCGGATGGCGGAGCTGTTCACGAACGTCGCCCCGGGCGACGTCGCGGCCCTGAACCCGGAGCCGACCCGCGCAGACCTGTACGTGCCGAACCTGTCGTTCCCGCGGCCGCTGGGCCGGCTGGTCACCCTCGGCGCTCTGGCGTCGATCACGGGGTTCAAGATCCCGAAGTTCGCGTCGGCTACGAACCTCGTGTCCGACCACACGCCGGGTACGGAGCCGTCGACCGGCGGGCTGACCACCACGGCGCAGGACATCACCCCGCACGCGGTGTCGGGACGGGTCGACATCGACCGTGAGGTCATCGACCAGGGCGGTTCACCGCAGGCCGACCAGATCATCTACACCGAAATGGTCCGCGCCTACATGGAGAAGTTCGAGGAGAAGATCTACGCGCTCCTCTCGGGGCTGGGCCGCCCGGACACCGACCTGATCGGTACGGACAAGGTGCTGCAGACGGCGATCCTGGACCTGTTCGGCGGCTTCCAATTCGTGCGCGGCGGCGACCGGTTCACGTCGTTCGCCGTCGGCCCCGGCCTGTACAGCTCGCTGACCACTGCGGTCGACGACGACGGCCGCCTGCTGTTCCCGATGATCGGCGCGCAGAACGCGGCCGGCACGACCGCGCAGGACCTGTCGTCGGTGATGGTCGGTAACCGGGTCGGTGTGCCGGCCTGGGCGCTCGCGTCGGGCAACGGCGGCAACGGGAAGTCCTACCTGTTCGTCCCGGGCTCGGTCTACCAGTGGGCGTCGTCGCCGCGGCGCTTCGACTTCACGAACGTGAACGTCAGCTCGGTCGCGATCGCGATCTGGGGCTATCACGCCGAGGCCTGCACGCGAGTGACCGACGTGCTGCAGATCGACTGGGAGCTCGTCGAAGAGAGCTCCTGAGCCGCCCCGTGGCCGCCTGGGCGCCGCACACGCCCAGGCGTCCACGCCGCACCACCGCAACTCCCTGAGCGAGGACGAGAGGTCGAGCAACATGGACGTGGTCTACGTGGTCGGCGCCGGCGGCTCCGACGAGCTGCGGTATTCGCTGCGATCGCTGGTCAACCTGCCGCACGACCAGGTGTGGATCGCCGGTGTGCTGCCCGACTGGGTGACGGGCGTCCGTCACATCCCGGTTGCGCAGCGCGGCAACCGGTGGGCGAGCGCGGCCGCGGCGTGGCTGGCCGCCTGCAACGAGCCGGAGGTGTCCGACCCGTTCGTCTACATGAACGACGACTTTTTCGTCGTCGCCCCGATGGCCGAGGTGCCGCTGCTGCACCGCGGCCCGGCGGCCGACGTCGTCAAGCAGATCCGCACCGACGGCCACCGCCGGGCCATGGCCGACACCGAGGCGTGGCTGGCCAGCCAGCGCGTCAAGCAGGTCCTCGCGTACGACCTGCACACCCCGATGGTCGTCGGCAAGGAGAAGTTCGCCGCTGTCCTGGCGGCCGCGGCCGCCAGCCCGCGGCGGCTGCTGCCCAAGACCATGTACGGCAACCTGCACGTGCGGGCCAAGGGCAAGCAGGCCGCCGACGCGAAGGTCCACGATGGGGAGCTGCCGGCCGCCGAGCTGCTGGCGGCCGGGGCGTTCGTGTCGACGTCGGACGCGGCGTGGAAGGCCGTCGCCGGCGAGCAGATCCGGGCGATGTTCCCGGGCCCGTCGCCCTACGAGCTCGTCGCGGAGGCCGGCTGATGGCCGCGGATCCGATGTCGACGATGACGGTCGACGAGTGCGTCGACTACATGGGTGCGGACGTGGCGCGGCGGTGGAAGGTCGGTGACGACTACCCGCAGATCCAGGACGCCCTCGATGCCGAGAAGGCGAGCCAGTTCAAACGGGTCCGGCGGCCCGTCGACGAGGACGACGCCCCGGTCGACGTGCCGGATCTCGACAACGCCCTCAAGCGGCGGGTGCTGCGCAACCTGGCGCTGCGGCCGGTCGTCAACTCGTCCAAGCAGGGTGACGCGAAGCTCGGCCCGCCGCTGGTCACCGGTCTTGATGCCGAGATCCGGCGCCTGGAGGGCTCCTACCGACGGCACCCGGTGCGATGAGTACGCCGACCCGCGCCGACTTCGCCGACGCGCTCAACGGGGCCGGGTTGGACCTCGCGGCGTCCGAGTTCCCGTCGGAGCCGTTCGGTCCGGGTAGCGCCTGGGCCCAGCCGGGTGCCTGGACGAACCCGGGCGGCCTGCCCAATGGCGTGTTCGAGTGCACGTGGGAGATCTACATCGTGGTTCCGCAGGACTCGCGGGCCGCGTCCGTGTGGTGGGACACCCACGCCGCCGCGGCCGCCGGCGCGGTGATGCACCTCGTCTTCATCGACTCGATCGAGCCGATATCCCTGCCCACCGATGGCGGCGACCTGTGGGCCGTCCTCATCACCGGAAGATCGGAGTAAACCGTGCCGATAGCCACCGGCGCGTACGTCGTCAAGAACGCGAGTATCAAGCTCGCGACGGTCGAGTACGCCAACCAGCACACCAAGGCCCAGCTCGTCCCGGACACGGCGGTCGTCACGCAGAAGACCCTCGACCCGACGGGCACGCTGCAGGACGTCGACACCACGGTGTGGAAGTTCGAGGTGTCCGCCCTGCAGGGCGACAGCCTGTGGACCTACATCAACGACAACGCCGGCGACGATGTCGAAGTGGTGTTCCAGCCCAAGCCGGGCGGGACGATCGCCACGTTCACCATGAAGGCGATGCCGGTCGCCTTCGGTGACGAGCAGGGCAAGTTCGCCATGTTCGACGCGTCGTTCCCGGTCGTCGGGGAGCCCGCGTGGAGCGAGGAGTCGTCCTGACATGTCGATGATTCAGAAGATCGACGTCCAGTACGAGGACGGCACCACGCAGCAGGTGACCGCCGACGGGCGCGACCTGGTCGCGTTCGAGCGCGCCGCGAAGACCGGCTACGCGATGGCGATGCAGACCATGACCGCGACGTTCTTCCGTCACATCGCGTACCTGGCGCTGCAGCGTACCGGCGCGCTGCCGGCGCAGTACGCCAACCGGGCGCAGTTCGAGGCCGCGTGCATCTCGGCCGAGCCGGAGGAGCTGTCGCGCGGCGAGGAGAACGTCGAGGTGTTCACGCCGGCGGACCCTACGAACGCGGCAGCGCTACTGCCGCGGTCATCTGGATGGCCTGCGTCACCGGCCTAGATCCCGCGGTGATCGAGCGGTGGGACCCGCGGGAGATGGCCACAGCGGAGGACTGCATCGCGCACGTCTACGGCAACGGTGACAGCGGCAGTGGCGGTCGGGGCGGCGGGCTACGGCGCCGCCCGGGCGCGTTCGGCAACGTGTGAGAAGGGGTGAACGGGCGTGGCGACGCGGCAGACCGGGATCGTCTCGGTCGAGGTCACCGACGGCGGGAAGCTCGCCGCGATCGGTAAGGCGGTCCGCAAGGCCGGCGCCGACCGGACGCTGGTCAACAACATGGCCAAGCGGATGCGGACTGCGGCCGGCCCGGTCAAGAAGGAGATCCGGGAGTCCGCGCTGGCTATCCTGCCGGCCCGTGAGGGTCTGAACGTCTACGTCGCCGCGGCACCGATCACGGTGTCGGTACGCCGCGGCGCCCGTACCGCCGGGGTGTCGCTGCGCGAGGGCCGCAACAGCACGTCCGGGAAGCGGTCCGAGCTACGCCTGATCGACGCCGGCGAGCTGCGCCACCCGCTGTGGGGGCGGCGAACTCACTGGTACCCGCAACGCGTCCTGCCGGGCTTCGCCTCGCGGGTGATGGCCGGGCCGGGCGGCGACGTGTTCCGCCAGGCCGTGTCCACCGCCGTCGACGACACCATCGCGGAGATCGTCCATGGCCTTTGACAAGTCGAAAGACCTCGTCCTCGACGTCATCGGCCAGGACCACACCGCCGCGGCGACCGCCGCCGCCGGGAAGAACTTCGAGCGGCTGCAGAAGCAGATCGACTCGGTCAACAACGCCGGCGCCGGCTTCGGCTCCAAGATCAAATCTGGTGTGGAGGCGCTGAAGGGGCCGGCGCTGGCCGTCGGCGGCGCGATCGTCGCGTTCGGCATCCACGCGGGCAAGGCGGCCTCCGACGCCGAGCAGTCCCTGGGCGCCACTCAGGCGATCTTCGGCAAGACCGCCGACGCGATGATCAAAAAGTCGAACGAGGCCGCGGACAAGTACGGCCTGTCGGCCGACCAGTACCGCAATTCGGCCGACCTGATCGGCTCCCTGTTCAAGAACCAGGGCGTCGCGTCGAGCCAGCTCGGCGCCAAGACCGACGACATGGTCCGCAAGGCTTCCGACCTCGCGGCCGTGTTCGGCGGCCCGACCGCCGACGCCGTCGAGGCGTTCGGCGCGGCATTCAAGGGCGAGTTCGATCCGATCGAGCGCTACGGCATCTCGATCAACCAGACGGCGATCAACGCCCAGGCGATGATCATCGCGCACACCGCGACCACGGCGGCGTTCAACAAGCTGTCGATCGCCCAGCAGAAGGCGTTCAAGCAGCAGGCGACCCTAGCCTTGATCAACAAGCAGTCCGCGTCGACGACCGGTCAGTTCGCCGCCCAGACCACCACGTCGGCCGAGCGGGCGCAGATCGCACAGGCGAAGTACGCCAACCTCTCCGCCCAGCTCGGCGCCCAGCTGCTGCCCGCGTTCAACAAGGTCCTGGACATCGGTACGAAGATCATGGGCTGGATGTCGAAGCACAAGACGCTTACCACGGTCCTGATCGGGGTGCTGGGCAGTCTCGCGGCCGCGGTCTGGTTGGTGAACCTGGCCATGGCCGCCAACCCGGTCGTGCTCATCATCGCTGGCATCATCGCCCTGACCGCGGCGATCGTCTACGTGGCCACCAAGACCAAGTTCTTCCAGACCGTCTGGTCGGCCGTGTGGGGTGTGCTGAAGGCCATCGGCGGCTGGTTCGCAGGCCCGTTCACCTCGTTCTTCGTCAACGGTTGGAAGATCATCTCGGGTGCGGCCGCGGCCGTCGGTCGCTGGTTCGCCGGCCCGTTCGCCGCGTTTTTCGTCGCGGCCGGCCGCGCGATCGCGGCGCCGTTCTTGTGGCTATGGCACAACGTGATCGACCCGGCGTGGCAGGCTATAGTCAAGATCATTCAGTTCGCCACGCGGATCGCGACATCGCTGTTCAACCTGTGGGTCTTCGCGATGCGGCCCGTCGGCGCGGCGGTGCTGTGGCTGTGGCACAACGTGGTCGAGCCGGCCTGGCAGACGATCGCCGGCGTCTCCGTCTGGCTGTTCAACACGATCTTGAAGCCGATCTTCGATGCGTGGATCTCCGCCGTGAAGGCGGTCGGCGCGATCGGCCTGTGGCTGTGGGACCACGCGCTCAAGCCCGCGTGGATCGCGATCGCCGCCGCCGCGCTCTGGTTGTGGCACAAGGCGATCGAGCCCGCGTTCCGGGCCGTCGGCGCGGTCTTCTCGTGGCTGTGGGTCACCGGGAATTCGATCTTCGGCAAGGTGATGGGGATCGTCCACAAGGTCGGATCGACCTTTAAGTCCGTTTTCTCAAGTATAGGCGGGTTTATATCGACTGCCTTCGATACCGGAATCGGCGTCGTGAAGGGCTCGATCAACGGGATCATCGGCCTGGTCAACAAGGCCATCGGCGGCATAAACAAGATCATCTCGACGGCGAACAAGGTGCCCGGGGTGGACCTGCCGCACATCCCGACCATCCCCAAGCTGCAGTACGGCGGCCCGACCGTCCGCGGTCGCACGTACGTGGTGGGCGAGCGGGGCCCGGAGCTGTGGACCGCGCAGGGTGCCGGGTCGATGACGCCGACCAACCAGCTCGGCGGCGACACGCACGTGCACGTCTACATCGGTGACGAGGAGATCACCGAGATGGTCCGGGTCGAGGTGTCCAACCAGCAGCGCGCGACCACCCGCCGGTGGCGCTCGGGCGCGGGGTCGCGCGGGCTGGCGGTGGCCCGGTGACGGTCACGCTGACCTACGACGCGACGAACGCCCGAGTGCGGATCTCGGCCACCGCGCTGGCCGCGGCCGACACCGCGCTCGTCGAGCGGTCGACCGATCTGGTGACCTGGACGACGGTGCGCGGCGGCGTGGCGGCCGCGGCCGCCGCCGGCGCGCTCGTGGAGACCCTCGACGACTACGAGTTCGCCGACGGCGTCGTCAACCACTACCGGGTGCGGGGGCAAAGTTCGGCGGCGATCTCGTTCGTGGCCACGACGGCGGCGTCGACCGGGTCGTCGGGCTCGCGCGGGCCGATGACGCTGCCGGTCGGCACCATCGCCGGCGACGTCGTGTACATCCTGGCGTCGACGCGTAACTCCGGCACGGGTACGCCGGACCTGCCGGCGGGGTGGCAGCTGCTCGTCGACGGGTCGAACGCGCGCCTGTTCGGGCGGGTGTACGACGGGGTGTGGGCGATGCCGACGGTGACGTTCACCGGCGGCGCAGCGAACGAGGACACCATCACCCAGGCGGCGACCTTCCGCAACGCCGCGGTCAGCCCGACGACCTCGGCCAAGCAGCTCAACGTGGCCGCCCAGAACATCGCCTACCCGGCCGCCGGCGCGACCGTCGACGGCATGCTGTGGCTGCGCACCGCGTGGAAGCAGGACGACTGGACGTCGGTGGCCACCCTGGCCGGGGCGACCGAGATCGGTGAGGCCACCTCGACGGCCGGCAACGACGCCGGCCAGGTGTGGGACTACCTGATCCAGACGACGGCCGCGGACATCGCGGCCGGGTCGTTCGTGGTGACCGGCGGCGCGGCCGCGATCTCCCGCGGTATGACCGTCGGGTTCGCGCACGCCGACTACCTCAACGAGCAGACCGCGACCGTGACCCCGGCCCTGAGCGCGGTCTGGCTGAAGAGCCCGACCCGCCCGTTCCTCAACCGTACGGTCATCGTCGTCGACCCGGGCGACACGACCGCCGGCGGCCGCGGCGGCGCCGGCGACGTCGTTGGCCGCACGTTCCCGGTCGCGACCACCGACGTACGCCGGGCGACCGCGTTCGGCCTGACGCTGCGGACGAACACCGCCGGCGACGCGCAGACCCTCGGCTACATCCTCGGCTCCGGCGACGTGCTGTTCCTGCACGTGCCCGCTGCTTACGACTGGCCCGGCCGGCACGTCACCGTCGGCGACGCGACCTCGCACCGGCCGTTCCCGCAGTCGGTCGCGCGGACGTGGACGCTGCCCTGCCAGCAGGTCGCCGCGCCCGGCCCGGACGTGGCCGCGGCGATCGGCACCTGGGAGTCGGTGCTGGCCGGCTACGCCACGTGGGATGACGTCCTCGCGGCGTTCCCGACCTGGGCCGACCTGCTCGCCCTCGTCGGCGATCCGGCCGAGGTGATCGTCGAATGAGACCGGTCAGCGACGCGTTCCTGCGCAGCGTGGTCGGGTCGCACTCGGTGGCGATCCGGGCCACCGTGTGCAGCACCTTCCAGACCGGTACGACGCCGTCGGGCACCCGGATCGCGGTGGCCGGCGGCGATGTGCGCCTCGACGGGACCGCGCAGATCCGCGGGACCCTCGACATGACCGTCGACGGCACCGGCATGTGGCCACGGCGCGCCACCGACCTGCTCGCCCCGTACGGCAACGAGCTGTACATCGAGCGGGGCATCAAGTACAACGACTCCCTGGTCGAGTACGTCGGGCTCGGCTACTACCGCATCGACTCGCCCGAGCAGGCCGCACCGCCGTCCGGGCCGATCCGGATCACCGGTTCCGACCGGATGGCCGGGATCATCGACGCGAAGCTCCTCGCCCCGCTCCAGTTCCTGTCCGGCTCGGCCCTGGGCGACATCGTCGAGCAGCTCGTCACCGACGTCTACCCGGACGCGGTCATCGTGTGGGACGACGCCACCGACACCGCGGTACTGACCCGCGCGGTCATCTCCACCGAGGACCGGTACGCGTTCCTGGCCGACCTCGTCGCCAGCCGAGGCAAGATCATGTGGTGGAACCATCGCGGCGAGCTCGCGATCGCGAGCGTGCCCGATCCGGCCGCACCGGTGTTCGACGTCGTCGCCGGCCCGGGCGGCGTCCTGCTCGGCGGCGGCCGCGCGCTGACCCGCGCCGGCGTCATCAACGCCGTGGTGGCCACCGGGCAGGCCGCCGACACCGGCGACGGCGGCCGCGGTGTCGCCGTCGACAACGACGCGAACAGCCCCACCCGCTACGGCGGCCCGTTCGGCAAGGTCCCGGCGTTCTACAGCTCCGCGATGATCGCCAGCGACGGGCAGGCGCTCGCCGCCGCGAACGCGCAGCTGCGCCAGCACCTCGGCCTGCCCTACAGCGTGGACCTGTCCATGACCCCGAACCCCGCGCTGGAGCCGTACGACGCGGTGTCCGTGCGCATCGCGGCGACCGAGGGCCGCGAGACGCACGTGCTCGAAACCATCACCGTGCCGCTCGACCCGGCCGCGGCGATGACGGCCACCACCCGCCAGCAGACCCGCACACTCACCTAGGAGGCCGCCGCGATGAGCGCCACCACCCCCGTCTACGGGTGGCCGTACCAGAGCCGCACGGACCGGCCCGACGGCCCGACCCTGGGCGAAGACCTGGCCCTCGCGATTGAGACCACCGTCCAGGCCGTCGAGGCCAAGACGGCCGTCCCGACCACAGCCGTGTTCACCGCCAGCGGCACGTTCACGCTGTCGGACTATCCGGGCCTGCGCTCGGTGCGGGTACGCGTCCAGGGCGCGGGCGGCGGCGGTGGCGGCACCGGCGCGGCCACCTCCGGCCAGAACGCGCGCGGTGGCGGTGGCGGATCCGGCTCCTACGCCGAAGCGATCATCCCCCTCGCGAGCCTCACCCCGACGGTCGCGGTCACGGTCGGCACGGGCGGCGCCGGCGGGGTCGCCGGCCCGGGCGGCAACGGCGGCGGCAGCAGTTTCGGCGCGCTCGTCACCGCCGGCGGCGGTAACGGCGGCAGCGGCCAGACGACCACCGCCACCGCGGTGGCGGTCACCGGCGGCGCCGGCGGCGCGGCCGGAACCGGCGATGTCACCAGCGC
>Ga0105238_10007421_pt1 | contig 10981 bp, 11 predicted proteins | sample KBSC34metaG_FD_81526 | JGI IMG/M metagenome (GOLD analysis project Ga0105238, IMG submission 81526) | Corn rhizosphere microbial communities from Kellogg Biological Station, Michigan, USA - KBS C3-4 metaG | ecosystem: Host-associated > Plants > Roots > Rhizosphere > Soil | place: Michigan, USA...
AACTCGCGGTCGCAAGTTGATCCGGATCAATTCCTGTTCCCTCCATGTGGCGCAAATTTCGTTCGTCAAAGAAGGTGGAGCAATCGATGACCAGTCTCGATCGAATTGGCACATTCGCGCTGCTGATTGCCGTCGGCATCGCTTGCTCCGGCCGTGCGTCGGCGGTCGATGTGGATGCCGCGAAAGCGCTCGCACGCCAGAACAATTGCTTCAAGTGCCACGCTGCCGAAAAGGAAAAGGACGGTCCCGCCTACAAGAAGGTTGCCGAAAAGTACAAGGGCAAGGACAACGCGCAGGCGCGCCTGATCGAGCACTTGACCACCGGCGAAAAAGCGAAATTTCCAGACGGTCACGAAGAAGAGCACAAGATCGTCCAAACCACGCCACCGAAGGACATGGATCAGATCAAGAATCTGGTGGACTGGATACTTTCGTTGTAGCGCTGCATAAGTAGCTGCGTGCTCTTCGCGCGGCCTGAAAGTCCATGGCGTATTGGCGGGGAGTCAATATGAAGCGCTGGTGGAGGTTCTCGATCCCGGGTCTGCTGCTACTGCTCGGAGCAACTGCCGCATTCGCCGACGAAGACAATGCCACGGCTGCCGCGGCAGGCCGCCTCAAGCAGGATGCCGTGTGCACCAAGTGTCACGATGAATCCGAAGGCAAGCCCATCCTGGCGATCTACCAGACGCCGCACGGTGTCACGGCAGACGCGCGCACGCCAAGCTGCCAGCAGTGCCACGGCGAAAGCCAGAAGCATCTCGCCGGTAGCGCCGATTCCAAGACGCGCCCGCCGCCGGACCTCGTGTTTGGCGCCAGGAAAACCACGGCGGGATACGCGCCAAACGACGCGCAACCGCAGAGCGAATCCTGCCTGACCTGTCACAAAGCCGGCTTGCGTATGCACTGGCCGGGCAGCCAGCATCAGAGCAACGACGTCGCCTGCGCCAGCTGCCATTCGGTGCACGCGGCGAAAGACCCGATGTTGGTCAAGACCGAGCAGCCCACGGTCTGCTTCGGTTGTCACAAGGAGCAGCGCGCGCAGACGCACCAGATTTCCGCGCATCCGCTGGATGCCGGCAAGATGACCTGCTCGGATTGCCACAACCCGCACGGCTCCGCCGGTCCGAAGCTGCTCGCAAAAAATACGGTGACCGAAACCTGCTTCACCTGTCACGCGGAAAAGCGCGGCCCGTTCCTGTGGGAGCACCAGCCGGTCACCGAGGACTGCACGAACTGCCACACGCCGCATGGCTCGAACATCACGCCGTTGCTCAAGTCGCGTGCGCCGTTTTTGTGCGACGAATGTCATGACGGACCGCACACCAGTCAGAGCGCGATCGGAGCGGGCGTGGCGGGCATACAGGGCGGCGGCGTAATCCAGGGCGGCAGTCCGAGCGTGATCAATGTCGGGCGCGCATGCATGAACTGTCACGTCATGATCCACGGCTCGAATTCGCCGACCGGCGCGTTCCTGCATCACTAGTCGGGGAGATCGCCATGAAGACCGGTGCAAGAAGTTTCGCCCCAAGCGCCATGTCGCTGGCGATTCGCGCGGCGTTGTTGCTGATGTGTGCCGCACCACTCGTGGCGACAGCGGCAGACGACACGGGTGACGAGGTCAGGGCGCTAACCTGTCCCACCAACTACGTGCAAATCGGTGTGCTGAACTTACCGACCGATTCGACCAAGTTCGGCGAGTACAACGGACTCAACGAGTCCGGCGTCTATGCGCTCGCCGATTTCGAGGCGGCTGGTGGCGACGCCTACTGCCAGAACGGCGGCACGCGGCGATGGGAAGCCAGCGGCAGCAATCTCGGAACGACCTCGCGCAACATAGGCGCGAGCATAGCCGCTCAAGGCCAGTGGTCGTTCGGCATCGACTACGACCAGCTGCGGCATTACACCACCGACGGATTCCAAACACCGTTCCAGGGCAGCCTCGGCGACAACGTGTTCATCCTTTCGCCGACCTTCGGCGTGATCAACACCACCGTCACGACTACGAACGGTGCCATCACGAGTGCCAGCAAGGGCGCACAGACGTTGACAGCGACACAACTGAGCCAGTTCCATCGCGAGGACGTCTACAACGAACGCGAAAACACCGGCATCAGCGCGGGCTACATGTTCGGCCGGCAGTGGTCGGTGAAGTTCGACTACAAGCGCCTGGACGAATCGGGCGCGAAGCTGATTGGTGCGGGCAGCGACGCCTACAATCTCAGCAGTTCAGGCGGCTTCAACTATGGCGGCGAGCGCGTCGTGTTCCTGCTGAACCCGATGCAGTACAAGAACGACACGTTCAATCTGGCGCTGAACTGGGTCGGCAAGCAGAGCTACGTCACTGCCGCATACTACGCATCGCTGTTTCACGATGATTTCGCCGGCGTGACTTGGTCGAATCCATTCGTGTCCGGCGGTACCGGCAGTGCGCCGTCTCCCGCGACGGGGACGTCGCCCGGCGCCGCATTTCCGCTGAATACGATGAGTACGCCGCCGAGCAACCAGTACCACCAGATAAACCTGACCGGCGGTTACATCTTCAGTCCGGCGACCAAGCTGACCGGTGCAATCTCCTACGGACGCAGCACGCAGGATGCCGGCTTCGCCGGCACCTACACGACGGTCCCGGATACCGCGCCGGGCCTGCCGGTTTCTTCGCTCCATGGGCTTGTCATCAACAAGCACGCCGACGCGAAGTTCACTCATCAGATCAATCATGCGCTGAGCTTGAGCGCGGGCCTCAAATACAACGAGCGCGACAACCGGACGGCATCCAACACCTATACGTTCGTCGACCTCGGCGGTGAAGAAAACACCGTGGTGAACATCCCGATGAGCAACAAGCGCACGCAGTTCGACGCGGCGCTCGATTATCGCTTCGACTTGCGGCAGCGCCTGCACGTCGGCTACGAATACGACCACATCAACCGCTGGTGCCGCAACGCACTCGCCAACAACGCGCAGGGCGAGCTGACCGAGGCGAATGCCGGGTACTACACGGTCGCGTCGTGCGTGCAGATTCCCCGCAATACCGAAAACAAGCTGGTGACGACCTACAAGATCAAGCTCAACGACAAGCTCGACTTCAATGCGGGCTACACGCATGCCGATCGCAGTGCGGACGTCAATCCTTCTTTCTACAACCCGATGCAGGCCAACAACAACGGCTTCGAGAACTTCGGTTTCCGCGCCTTCTTCGACGCGTCGCGCCGCGAAAATCTGTTCAAGAGCGGCGTCACATGGCAGGCGACTGACAAGCTCAGCTTCGGCCTCAATGGCCGGCACACCAAGGACGATTATTACGATTCGCCGCTTGGCGTGCAGGACGGCAAATCCGCCAGCGCAAATCTGGATGCGAACTACAGCATTACCGAGGACGTCTCGTTCGGCGGCTACGCGAGCTGGCAAAAGCGCACGCGCGACCTGTTCACCGCGAGTGGCCGCAATGCACTGGCGCCGTTGGCCACGCTGTGGAGCAACACGCTCGCCGATCGCGACAATACGGTTGGGCTCAACGGCAAACAGAAAGGCCTGTTCAAGGGCAGGTTCGAGCTGGACGAGGACTTCACCTACTCGCTCGCGAAGTCCAAATACGTCACGACGCTGGAACAGAACATCGCGGCCACACTGAGCAACCAGGGCGCCGCGCCGAACATCAGCAGCGACCTGAAACAATTCCGGCTCACCGGCAACTACCAGCTGGGCAGGGCCTCGAGCATAAGTGCCGGCTACATGTATCAGCGGCTCAAATCCAACGATTACTACTACTACGCGTTGCAGCTCGGGTTCACACCAACCAGCCTGCTGCCCACCAATCAGCAGGCACCGAACTATTCGGTCAACACCGTCTTCGTGGCATACCGCTACAGCTTCCGCTGACGCACTAGGATCGCATGCGATGAGCAAGGCAAATCCGGGCTTCATCCGGCGCTTCTGGCGATTCCTGCGCAGACCCAGCGCCAGATTTTCGCTGCTGACACTGCTGGTTGCCGGATTCTTCGGCGGCATCATTTTCTGGGGTGGATTCAATACCGGCATGGAAGCGACCAACAAGCTTGAGTTCTGCATCGGCTGCCACGAGATGCGCGACAACGTGTACAAGGAATATCAGCAGACCATCCACTACAGCAATCGGAGCGGAGTGCGCGCGATCTGTTCGGATTGTCATGTCCCGCACGATTGGACGGCCAAGATCATCCGCAAGATCCAGGCGAGCAAGGAAGTCTGGGGACACATCACCGGCTACATCGACACGCCGGAAAAGTTCGAAGCGCAGCGCATGGCGATGGCCACCCGCGAGTGGCACGCATGAAGTCGGTCGGGTCGCAGGAATGCCGAAACTGTCACGGTTTCGACACGATGAGCAAGGATGTGCAAAAGCAGTCCGTCTACAACAAGCACATGAAGGCAAAGTCGGACGGGCAGACCTGCATCGACTGCCACAAGGGCATCGCCCACCATTTGCCGAAGGAATATCGCGACCCGGACGAGGAAGAATAACTCCGGTCGTTTGTCGGTTCTGCCGCGAAAATGAGGCTGTTGCAGCCTCATTTTCGCGTTCGGTTGTCCGCGTTTCCACGTTTTTGACGTCATGTGCCATTAAGATTGCACAGGCGGCTTTGCGGGGACTCGACCGATGCCTTTCTATGTCTACGGAAAAAATGCCCTCACCGGCGAAGTAGCCAAGCGCCAGTACAGCGAGGCGACGACGCGCGAGGAAGCGCGCCAGCAGGCCGAAAGCCAGGGCCTGGAGGTGACGGAAATCGTCGCGTGCAATCCGCAGGGCGCAGCGCCGCTGCCCCTGGTGACCGCGCGAAGGGCAGCGCCATCCACGGCGCCGCTGCCGTCGATCGCCGCGAGAAAAACCCCGGCAACGACGCCGCCGGCTGCCAATGTGGCGGCTTCCGCACGCACGATTTCCGCCGGCCCCATTTCTCCGGGCGCGCCTTCCTCAGGCGCGATTTCTGCTGGCGCGATTTCGCGCTCGCGCCTTGCATCAGGCCCGACTTCTCCGTCCGGGGCGATCGGTCAATTCCGCCAGGAACTCGACTACGCGACATCGAACACCTACGTGACGTACGCATTGATCGCGGCGAACGTGCTGGTGTTCGGCATGATGTGCCTGTCCGGTGTCAGTCCGAAGGATCCGACCATCAACGGCCTGCTGGCGTGGGGCGCGGACTTCGGTCCGAAATCGCTCGGCGGGCAATGGTGGCGCCTGCTGACCAGCACGTTCGTGCACATCGGTTTTCTGCATCTGCTCTACAACATGCTTGCGCTGGTGCCGGCAGGACGCAGTCTGGAGCGCCTCGTCGGCAACATGAATTTCCTGATCGTTTACATCGTGGCCGGGCTTGGCGGCAGTCTGTGGGCGCTGTACTGGACGCCGATGATCATCAGCGCCGGTGCTTCGGGCGCGGTGTTCGGTGTGTACGGCGCGCTTGGCGCGGTGGTGTTCCTGCGCGGGCGGATGTTGCCGCCCGACCTGGTCGCGTCGCTGAAGAAATCCGTGTACACGTTCGTCATCTACAACGCCGTCTACAGTTTTCGGCCTGGAGTCAGCCTGTCGGCGCATGTCGGTGGATTGGTGATCGGCTTCGTCTGCGGCATGCTGGTAGCGAACGCGGATCCGTCGCAGGAAGCCGAGACGATCCTGGATCGCCCCAAGCCGCTGCTCGCGTTCGGCGCGGCGCTGGTGATCGCCGGTCTGTTCGCACTGCAGCTGCGCTACCCGGAGCTATCGCGCTTGCAGGAACAATTCGCGCGCTTCGATGCGCTGGATATGAAGAATTCGGTGATCGTCAGCGATGCGGCAAACAAATTCGACAAGAAAGACCTGAGCGGCGCCGAGTTCGCGCAAATCATGAATCGCGACGTGCTGCCCGATTGGGATGCGGTGCGCGATCAGCTGGCCGCCTACCAGCCGGTGCCACGCGGCATGCAGGAGCACATCAGCGCGATCACCGACTACATGAAACTGCGCGAGGAAGGCTGGAAGCTGCTCAGCGACGCGCTGCTTGCCGGCAGCAAGGACAAGCTCGATGTCGCGGGCAAGAAGATGCGCGAAGGCAACTATGCCGAGCGCGACTTGTTCCACGCCGCGCGCACGCGCATCTTTCCGGAAGGCGGTTCAAAGAGTTGAGACGGCGGATGCCGGCGTCAGTCCGCCTTGGTGCTCTCGATGCGCGCCTGCAGGTCGGCAACCAGGCGCTCGAGCTCGGCGACGCGCGCTTCGAGGTCGCGACCGCCCGCCTCGCGTGAATCGACATCCGTATCGGCCGCCGCGCGCCGCGGCCCGAGCATGTCGGCCGATACCGGGCCCGACAGCAGGTGCATGTAGCGGTCTTCGCGCTGGCCGCTGGCGCGGCCGATGTTGATCGCCAGCGCCGGCACCCGCGCGATCAGGCGCTCGAGCGTGTCGTTGAGCGATTCGATGTCCGGGAAATCCGCCAGGCGTGCGCTGCGCGTGAGCAATTCCGCTTGCGTCTGCGGTCCGCGCAGCAGCATGAGCGCGATCAGCGCGCGCGAGCGCGACGTCAGATTCAAGGCGGCGTCGATGCAGTGTTCGTAGCGCACCGCGCGTGCGCCACGTTCCTGGCGCACCAGGTTTTTCGCTTCCAGGGTATGCAACGTATGCCCGACGTCGCCGAGATCGGCGTGCATGATCGGATCGCGATTGGTCTTCTGGTTGCAGGCGAGCTGCAGCGCATTGAGCGTGAGCGGATAGACGTCCGGCGTGGTGGCGGCTTTCTCGATCAGGCAACCGAGCACGCGGGCTTCCAGTGCGCCGAGCACGACGAGTTCGATCGGAGCGGGTCCGGGCGGCGTTGCGGGTTCGCTGCTGTTCGCGTCGTCTTCGCTCAACGCGGTATCCAGGATGGGTGAAGCAGGGGATGTATGAAGCAGGGCATGTGGAGAATGCGACAGGAGCGATCGGGCAGAGCTCAAGCAGGACACGCTTAATCGGAGCCGGTTTAATCGGAACCGACGAACAACGCCCTGCAAAGACAGGGCGTGTCCGGAAAGATTGCGCGCCGGAGCTTTAAGCTCCGGCGTTCAGTCAGTCGATTACAGCGCGGACTCTTTCAGCTTCTTCAGTGCGCGCGCCTTGACGCGAACCGAAGCGGGCTTGGCATCGAACCAGCGCTCGACACCCGTGAACGGGTCCTTGCCGAAACGCTTTTTCTTGGCCGGAACGGCCTGCGAAGTGATCTTGATCAGACCCGGCAGGACGAACTGTCCCGCGCCCTTCTTGTTGATGGCTCCGAGCATCGTGTTCTCGAGCGCGGCCAGCACGGCCTTCACGCTCTTGGACTCGACGCCGGACTGGTCGGCGATATGACGCACGAGTTCGCCCTTCGAGAGAACATCCTTGACGGGCTTCGGCGCGGCCGGGGCCGCTTTCTTTGCAGATTTGGTTTTTGCCATGGGTCTCACTATGGATAGGTTGGCTTACGGCTCCGCCCCAGCGCTGCGCGCTGGAGAGCGAGGCCAAATGTACCCTATCTGGCGCGCCAGCGCATCGGTATTGCGTGTGCGTTTGCAGCGAAAATGCCGGTTTTTCGTGCTTCAGGCGCTCGCGGCCGCCTGGCAGCGCCTGATTTGGACGCCTGCCGAGCGCAGCGCCTCGCTCAGGCGGCGCGCGAACAACGCCGCATCCGGACGGTCGCCGTGCACGCAGATGGTATCGGCGTGCAGCTCGAATGTGCCGCCAGCGTGTGTGTCCACTTTTCCCATTGTAGCAATGTGTACTGCTTGCGCGACCGCGGCGTCGACGTCTTCGATCACCGCACCGCCCGCGGAGCGCGGCGTAAGGCTACCGTCTGCCTGATAGCGGCGGTCGGCGAAAGCCTCGTGCGCCACGCGCAGTCCGGCCGCCGTGCCGGCCCTGGGCAATGCGCTGCCGGCCAGGCCGAACAGCACGAGGCCGGCGTCGAATTCGCGCACGGCGCGGGCAATCGCATCGGCCAGCGCGGCATCCCGCGCGGCCATGTGGTACAGCGCGCCATGCGGCTTGACGTGTGCGAGGCGGGTGCCGGCGGCGCGCGCGAAGGCATCCAGCGCACCGAGCTGGTACAGCGTTAGCGCGTGCGCTTCGTCGGCCGACACGCGCATTTCACGCCGGCCGAAGCCCTGCAGATCGGGCAGCGAGACATGCGCGCCGATCGCCACGCCATGCTGCTGCGCCAGCGTGACGCTGCGCTGCATGGTGGCGAAATCGCCGGCATGGAAACCGCAGGCGATGTTGGCCGAGCTGATCCACGGCATCACCTGCGCATCCTGGCCCATGCTCCAGGCGCCGAACGATTCGCCCATGTCGCAGTTCAGATCGATGTCAGGCATGCACGCGTTCCGAGATATGGCGCGCAATCCTGAGCAGCGCGCGTTCGCGCAAAAGATAGCGCGTTTGCGCATCCTCCAGCGAGGTTTCCGCGAGGCGCACGCTGTCGCCCGGCCGGCGCTGTGCCAGCCGGGCCAGGTCGACGCCGATCACCTGCGCGATGCGCGGATAGCCGCCGCAGGTCGGTGCCTCGGCCATCAGCACGATGGGTGCGCCACCTGGCGGCAGCTGCACGGTACCCGGTTGCACGCCTTCGGAGATCAGCTGCGCCGGTTCGCGCAAACTCAAAGCCGGGCCTTCGAGACGATAGCCGACGCGGTTGGAGGCCGCGCCGATGCGCCAGTCGGCGCCGCACAGCGCGCGCTGTGCTGCATTGTCCAATTGTGGAAAATGTCGTCCCGCCACGAAGCGGATCGGGATGCGCGTATCGGCATCGAACCACGGCCGCGGGTCGAGCTGCCAGGCAGGCGCTGCGCAGGCGCGCTTGGCCGCGTTTGGCAACAGTGCCGCCAGCATCGTCCGGGCATTCGCGGCCGGCTCGCCGCATTCGAGCACGCCGTCGGCGGCCAGCGCAGCCGGGCCAATGCCGGCATTGATATCCGTGCTGCGGCTGCCGAGCACCGCGGGCGCGGCGATGCCGCCGCCGACGGCAAGGTAACTGCGCGCGCCATGGCGCACGTTGCCGAACGAGATTTCGCCGCCGGCACGGATCAGCACCGGACGCCACGCCGGCACGGGCATGCCGTTGCAGTGTGCATCGAGCGTGCCGCCGGTAAGCGCGAGCAGCGTGTCGTGACGGAAGCGCAACTGCGGCCCGCGCAACGTGATTTCGAGTCCGGCCGCATCGGCGGCGTTGCCGACCAGCAGATTGGCCAGCCGCAATGCAACCGCGTCCATGGCGCCCGCGCTGCCGACGCCGCTGGCGGCGTGGCCATGCCGGCCGCCATCCTGCACCGTGCTCAGCAGGCCGGCCGCAAGCACATCGATGCGCCTCATGCGGCGCCTGAAGCGAATTGCGCCGGACGGATTGCGCGAAAGCGCACGCGTTGTCCAGGAGCGAGCAGGGCAGGCGCGGTACGCGTGCTGTCGAACAGTGTCAGTGGCGTGCGGCCGATGATCTGCCAGCCGCCGGGAAGCGCGTGCGGATAGATGCCGGTCTGCGCGCCGCCGATCGCCACGCTGCCAGCCGGCACGCGCACGCGCGGACTGTCGCGGCGTGGCGTGTGCAGCGCCGTATCGAGACCCAGCAGATACGGAAAGCCCGGCGCGAACCCGAGCATGGCGACGCGATAGTCGCCGGTGCAGTGTCGCGCGACGACTTCGTCGGCGTCGAGCTTTGCGTGTGCCGCCACGTGCTGCAGGTCCGGTCCGAATTCGCCGCCGTAGCAAACGGCGATGTCGATGCTGGTGGCATCGGCGACGACGGGTCCACCGGCAATCTCGTCCTGCAGCAACTCGCGCAGGCGTGCGGCAATCGCCGCGAACGGGCCTGCATTGCCTGCGCCGCTCCAGGCGACGGGGTCGTAGCGCAGGCACACGCTGGCGTAGGCAGGTGCCACATCGCCGACGCCGGGCAGGCTTGCCGCGTTCAGCCGTTCGGCCAGTGCCACGGCGCGCGCATTGAGCTGCGCATCGATGCGCTCGCCGAGAGTGATCAGCAGCGCGCTGTCGCCCAGTGCCTCGATGCGCGCTTCGGTCACGGTGCCGCCAGGCGCAACGCCGTGCGTAGGGTCGACAGGCGTGCGCTGCGCGTCGGCATGGAAAACGGCTCGCGTTCGCCGACGCCCCAGATCGGGCGCGGCCAGGCGGCATCGTTCTTGTGCCGGGCGACGATGTGCACGTGCAGCTGCGCGACCACGTTGCCGAGCGCGGCGACGTTGAGCTTGTCCGGCTTGAACAAGGCGTGCAGCACGTGCGAGCAGCGATTGATCTCATCGAGCAGTGCGTACTGCTCGTCGCGCGGCAGCTCGATCAGTTCGCGCTTGTTCGCCACGCGCGGCACCAGGATCAGCCAGGGGAAACGCGCGTCGTCCATCAGCAGCAGGCGCGACAGGGCGAAATCGCCGACCACGTGCGTTTCCGCGGCAAGCCGCGCGTCGAGCTGGAAAACCTCAGGTTCGGCCATGCTCATGTGCCTTCAAGATGCTTGTCGAAGAATGCCAGGGTGCGTTCGAGTGCCAGCTTCGCGCTGCCGGCGTCGTAGTGCGACGCATCGATGTCGCGATTGAAGGCATGGCCCGCAGGATAGGTGTAAATATCCACTTGTGGACCGTCCTTTTGCAGATATGCCTCGCGGTGGCGCTGCACGGCTTCGGCCGGAATGCTCGCATCGCGTTCGCCGAAGTGGAACTGCACCGGTGCGCGTGGCGGCTCCTCGAGAAAGCTGACGTTGCGCGCCCCGTAGTAGCTGACGGCCGGCAGGCCCAGGCGCGTCGCAGACAGCAACGCGATCGTGCCGCCCCAGCAATACCCGACTACACCGATGCGGCCGGCCGAGCGGATCGACTCCGCGGCGCTTGCCACATCCGCGAGCGCACGCTCGATGCCGACCTCGCCGACCAGCGCACGGCCGCGCGCGAACGCTTCCCCGCCGTAGTCGAGTTCGACGCCGCTTTCGACATGATCGAAGAAGGCCGGCGC
>Ga0105238_10007422_pt1 | contig 10981 bp, 7 predicted proteins | sample KBSC34metaG_FD_81526 | JGI IMG/M metagenome (GOLD analysis project Ga0105238, IMG submission 81526) | Corn rhizosphere microbial communities from Kellogg Biological Station, Michigan, USA - KBS C3-4 metaG | ecosystem: Host-associated > Plants > Roots > Rhizosphere > Soil | place: Michigan, USA...
GCCGCGCGGCGCTGTTCCCGAACACGCCGGTGACGGGGACCGCCCGCATCGCGCAGGACGTGGCGCGCGGCGGCGCGCTGGGGGTGGTCGGCGGCCGCCTGACCTACCTGGACGGAACGCCGTTCACGGCAACCTCCAACGGCAACGGCCTGGTCATGGACGCCTTCGTCCGGGAACAGGACATCACCCTGAAGGAGTGGATCAACGACCTGCGCATCACCCGCACGTTCGACATGGGCGATCAGCGCCACGACTTCGCGGCCGGCTTCTACTTCGCCAAGGCCGACGAGACGTTCAAGCAACAGGGCGCGGCGGTCCTGATCGACATCCAGGACAACGCCCGGCTCCTGAACCTGCAAGGCCTGAACGCCGCCGGCCAGGTGGTGGCCAACTTCACCGAGAACGGCTTCTCCCGGTACGGCACCCAATTCAACAACGCCTCGGGCACATCGAAGAGCTACGCCTTCTACGCCTCCGACGAATGGCGCATCACCGACAAGCTGCGCATCGACCTGGGCGCCCGCTGGGAGAAGATCGACCTCTCCGGCTCCAACGAACGCAGCGCCGCCATCAACCTGAACCAGACGGCCAGCTTCGCCGACGACAACGCCATCCAGGACACGGGCGTGTTCGACGCCCTGGACCGCAGCTTCCACGGCTGGTCCGGCACCGCGGCGGTGAACTATCAGATCCAGCCCGACTTCGGCGTCTTCGCCCGCTACACGCGCGCCTTCCGCCTGCCGTCCCTTGGCGACTTCATCACCAACCCGACCAACACCGCCCCGCGAACCCAGAAGTTCGACCTGGCCGAGGGCGGGCTGAAGCTGGAGAAGGAGAAGATCAGCGCCTACCTCACCGGCTTCTATTCGAAGTTCAACAGCCAGAGCTTCTCCGAGACCCGCTACGACCAGGCGACCAATTCCTACATCTCGACCACCCAGTTCGGCGCCAGCCGCGCCTATGGCTTCGAGCTGGAGGCCACGGTGCGGCCCTCGCCGATGTTCGACGCCAGCTTCGCCGCGACGGTGCAGGACAGCGAGGTCAAGGACCTGATCTTCAACCAGTCGGTCGCCAAGGTGAACGGCGCCTGTCCCCTGCCCAGCGACACCAACACGGCGGGCGTGAACTGCCTGCGCCTCTTCAACTTCGACGGCCACCAGCAGATCCGCACGCCGAAGGTCAGCCTGCGCGTGACGCCGGGGATCAACCTGCTGGACGGCCGCTTCCGCGCCGAGGTCGACCTGCAGTACTTCGGCAAGCGCTTCTCGGACCTGGCCAACCTGACGGTGATCCCGGACTACTACCTGCTGAACGCCCAGGTTCGGTTCAACGTCACCGACAGGCTGACGCTCTACGGCTACGCCACCAACCTGACCAACGAGATCGGCCTGACCGAGGGCAACCCGCGGGCCGGGCAGTTCATCTCGAGCGAGGCCGGCTCGCAGTTCTACCTGGCCCGGCCCGAGCTGGGCCGCGCCTTCCGGGCCGCCGTGCTATACCGCTTCTAGTGCGAGGCCTCGTCGCAACTTTGTCCACGGCGTCCGCGGCGGTCCTGGCCGCCGCGACGCTCAGCGGCATCGCCCACGCCGAAACGCTGACGCTCACCGGCGTCTTCACCGGCAAGGACCACCAGACCTACCGCGAGGTCCCGTTCAAGGTCCCGGCGGGGACCACCGCCGTCACCGTCGAGTTCAGCTACACCGGCAAGGATCAGAAGTCGGTGATCGACCTGGGCCTCCGCGACCCGGAGCGGTTCCGCGGCTGGAGCGGCGGCAACAAGAGCCGCTTCACGGTCACCGAGACGTGGGCCACGCCATCCTACCTGCCCGGACCGCTGCCGGCGGGCGCCTGGAAGCTGATCCTGGGCGTTCCCAACCTGCGCAAGGACGGCCGCGCCGAGTACACCGCCAAGGTCACCCTCGACCACGACCCGACCTTCCACGGCTTTGCCGCCGCACCGCTGAAGACCGGCCCCGGCTGGTATCGCGGCGACCTGCACATGCACACCGAGCACTCGGACGGCTCCTGCGCCAGCCGGACGGGCCAGCGCACGCCGTGCCCCCTCTTCAAGACCCTGGAGGCCGCCACGGCGCGCGGCCTCGATTTCGTGGCGGTCAGCGACCACAACACCTCGGCCCACTTCCAGGACCTGGCCGAGCTCCAGGGCTACTACGACGACCTGCTGCTGATCCCGGCGCGGGAGATCACCACCTTCCGCGGCCATGCCAACGTCTTCGGAGTCACCGGCCCCCTCGACTTCCAGCTGGGCTCGCCGCGCCTGCCCACCGTGGCGCGCCTGCTGGAGCAGGTGGAGGCGGCGCACGGCCTGATCTCACTGAACCACCCGGCGCTGCCGTCAGGCGAGGCCTGCATGGGCTGCGGCTGGACCTGGGACACCGACTACGCCCGCATCCCGGCGATCGAGGCGATCAACGCCGGCAACAGCGGCGGGCCGCTGTCGGGGATCGGCTTCTGGGAGCAGCGCCTGAACGCCGGTTTCCACATCACGGCCGTCGGCGGCTCCGACAACCACGACGCCGGAGTCGATCCGGCCAGGGGCGGCGTCGGTGTCCCGACGACCGTGGTCCACGCCCAGAACCTGTCCCAGGACGCCATCCTGGCCGCCATCCGCGCCGGCCACGTGTTCGTTGACGCCAAGGGCACGCGCGATCGGAGCCTGACCGTCACGGCGCGAGCGGCCGGACGAACGGCGGAGATGGGCGACACGCTGGGCGCCCTGGCGGCGGGCGACCGCATCGAGCTGGCGGTCCATGTCGGCAAGGCGAGCGGCGGCCGGCTGGTCGTGCGCGGCCCCGCTGGGCCGCCGGAGGGCCCGCGTCTCGACAATGACGAGGCCGACGCGGTCGTGACCTGGGCCTTCGACGGGCGCTCACGGTGGATCCGTGTCGACGTGGTGGGTCCGGACGGCGCTCCTTGGCTTCTCGGGAATCCGATCTACCTGAACGCCGCCCGCTGACCCGGCTTTAGGCCGTCAGGGCCCGGCGGCGGCGGAGCAGCGCCCCCATGCCGCCGAATCCCGCCAGCATCATCGCCCACGACGCCGGCTCGGGCACGGCCGTGGCGTCGAGGCTGACATTGTCGACCAGCACGCTGATGTTGTCGCCGCCGTCCGCTTTGAGGAAGGCGGAAAAGGCGCCGGCCTGATCCGCGCGGAACGAGAGCAGGTAGTGCCCCCACGGGAAGTCCGAATTGGTCGCCTCGGGGCGATAGATGGACGTCACGTTCGCGAACGGACCCAGCGGCCCGCTGGCCGCCGTCGGCGTCGCGTAGAGGACCTGCGAAATGCCGGTCGGGTCGGTGAAGGCGAAGCCGAACCGCCAGATGTCCGAGCCGCCGCGCTGGTTGCCGGATGCATCGAACTGCAGCGTCACCACCTGGCCGACGCTGAGCGCGAAGGTCGAGGTGCTGAGGGTCCCGCCGGCGTTCGTGGTGCCGTCCAGGTCCACCATGCCGTCGCCGAACGGCGTGTGCAGGCCGAAGTCCGGTTCGTGCACGTAGTCCACGGATCCGCTCGTGACCGTCAGGTCCGTGAAGCCGGTGAAGTTGAGATGCGAGGTGTTCCCGTAGCTCTCGAAATCGTCGAACACCAGCGTGCCGGCGTTGGCCACGCCCGCGCTCAGCGCCGCGGCAGCCACAGCCGCTGCGGCGATCATCGTCCTGTTCATGATGGTCCCCCACGCCCCCCTGGGCGCGTTAACCATCCTCACCAAGGGTCTGCCGCACAAGTCGCCGCACGTCTCGGGCGAAGCCCCGCCGCGGCGCGATTACCTCAGGCTGCAGCGGCGCTGCGATCTTCCCGAGCGGCCATGGCGTGGAGGATGGCCTCGATCAGCGCGTCGGGCCGGATCGGCTTGGAGAGATGGGCGTCCGCGCCGGCCTCGAGGCTGGCCTTCACATGTTCGTCCAGCGCATTGGCCGTCAGCATGATCACCGGCGTCCGCGGCAAGCCCTGCTCGCGTTCCCAGGCGCGCAGCTGAGCGGTCGCCGACAGGCCGTCCAGCTCGGGCATCTGCATGTCCATCAGCACCACGTCGTAGCGCGCGGCCTTGAGCGCGGCGATGGCCAGGGCGCCGTTCTCGACGATCTCGGGGACCACGCCGACGGAGTCCAGCACCAGCTGGACGACCTTCTGGTTGGTCGGATGGTCCTCGGCCAGCAGCACGCGGGCGCCGGAAATATCGAAGTCCTCATAGGCCGCTTCCTCGACCTCGGCCGCCTCGCCGACGGCCGGCTCGAGGGGTACGAGCACGGCGAAGGCCGAGCCCTTGCCGGGTTCCGACGTCACTTCGATGGTCCCGCCCATCAGCTCCACGAGCGAGCGGCTGATGGCCAGGCCCAGACCCGTGCCGCCGAACCGGCGGGTGATCGAGCCGTCCGCCTGGTGGAAGCGGCGGAAGAGACGCTGTGCGGTCTCGTCGTCGAAGCCGATGCCGGTGTCGGCGACCGTGAAGCGCAGGGCGCCCTCCGGGGCGACATCCACGTCCAGCCGGACCTCGCCGGCCTCGGTAAACTTCACCGCATTGGAGAGCAGGTTCGAGAGCACCTGGGTCAGGCGCACCGTGTCGCCGGCGAAGCGGGCGTCGGCCTGCGGCGACACCGACCAGCGGAAGCCCAGGCCCTTGGTCTCGGCCGACGCCCGGTGCAGCTCGGCGATCCGGCCGACCAGGGTGGTCATGGCGAACTCGTCGCGGCTGAGCTTGATCTCGCCGGCCTCGATCTTGGAGAAATCCAGGATGTCGGTCAGCACCCGCTCCAGGAGACGGCCCGACGAGACGATCAGCTCGGCCAGCTCCTGGCCCTTGGGCGTCACCTGCTCGCGCGACAGCGTCTCGGAGATGGCGATGACGCCGTTCAGCGGGGTGCGCAGCTCGTGGCTCATATTGGCCAGGAAGCGGGACTTCTCGGCGTTGGCGCGCTCCAGCTGTGCCGTGCGCTCCTGCACCCGGTCCTCGAGAGAGGCCAGCACCACCTCGACCTTCTCGCGCTCGGCGCGCAGCGAGCGGGCGAGCACGCCGATCTCGTCGTTGCGCTTCTCCTCCTGCCGCACATCCGGGCGCGTGGCCTCGCCGAACGCATCCGGCTCGCAGGACGCCGCCAGCCGCTGCAGCGGCCAGACGATCGAGCGGCGGGCCAGCAGCACCACCAGCAGGGTCTGCACCGCCGTCGCCAGCGCGCCCATCACCAGCACCCACGAGGCGGAGCGTGCGGCCGTCGCCGCCAGCTGCGCCTTCGGGTACGTCAGCAGCAGGTACCAGTCCGGCCCGTTCAGCCGACCGTAGGCGACCACCTCCTTGCCGTCCGGGCTGGTGATCACCCCGTTCTGCCGGCCGTCCTTCATCAGGGCGGCGACCAGGGTCTTCAGGCTCAGGCGACGCTCAAAGTCAGCGACGGTCTTCTCGGAGGCCTTCCCCGGCACGGTGAAGCCCGGGTAGGCGATCAGTTCACCCCGGCCGGTGACCAGCAGCGTCGAGGCGCCCGGCAGCGAGCGCTTCACCGCATTGGCCAGGAAGCCGGTCAGCTCGATGGACGAACCGAAGGCGCCGATGTTCCGCCCGTTCGCGTAGGCCGGGGTCAGGCACGCCGTCGCCAGCCGTTCGCCCTTGGTGTCCTGGATCAAGCGCTGCAGGTTCGTGCAGCGCGTCAGCCCGTACGGATCCTGGTCCTGGCTGGTCAGCGTCGACATCTCCTCCTTGGAGATGTCCAGGTCGGCCGGCGCCTCGTGGCGGTAGAACATCAGGTGGTCGGGCCGCTCGGGGCCGTAGAGCACCAGCCGCGTCTGCGGCGGAATGAAGAAGTAGAAGTTGTCGTAGTCGCGCCGGGCCGCCTGGCCGAAGTTCGCGACCAGCTCGAACGACGCCACCAGCGCCTTCTTCTGGTCTGCGGGCAGGTGGCGCGCGTCGCCGATGTAGGAGCCCATGCCATAGACGTAGCGGCCGTCGGCCATCTTGCCGTCGAAGTATTCGTCGCGGCTGCGGCGCGTGCCGTCGGCCCTCATGGGGAAATAGACGTCGGCCAGCCGGTCGGCCTCGGCGTCGGACAAGTGGTTGATCCGCCGCTCCAGTTCCTCAGCGGCGGCCTTGTGCAGGGCGGTCAGGTTGGAGAAGCGGCGGTCGACGTTGCTGGCGCGCTCGCGCACGTAGTCGGACAGATAGGCGATCTGTCGGTTCGACAGCTCGCGCTGGAACACGACGAAGGCGCCGACCGTCCCGAGGATGGTCACAGCGAGCGACATGATGCCGACGCTGATCAGGAATCTGCGGGAAAGAGACTTCATAGCTCTAGGTGGACCACCCCCAAGTGTCGGTCATCCTTGAACCTTTTTGGTTTAAGCCGGGTATACGAGCGCAGCGCCACGCTCGCCGAACAATGATCGATCCGGGACGCCTAGCCACGCTTGGCGGAAGCTGGCTTGATAGCGCCATGACGACCTATCGCATCGGCGTGATCGGGCTGGGCCAGCGCATCGCCCACGTGCTGGCCGCGATGGCCGAGGTGGGCTGGAACCTGCGGCTGGACGCCTACGTCGACCCCGCGCCGGTGGGGCAGCCGATCCTCGAAGCCGCCGGCCTGCGCATGGGCCGCGCCTGCGCCACGCCGGCGGAGCTGCTGGCCGAAGGGCCGTTCGACCTCCTGATGCTGGGCGCGCCGAACCACCTGCACCTCGAGCATCTGCTGATCGCCCTGGAGGCGGGCACGCCGATCTTCGCCGAGAAGCCGATCGTGCGGACCGAAGACGAGACCGAGGTGCTGGCCCGCCGGCTGGCGCGTCCGGGAACGCCGCCGATCCATGTGGGCCTCGTCATGCGCTCGCTGCCGATCGTGCGCGAGGTGCTGGCCCGGGTGCGGCGCGGCGAGCTGGGCGAGATCGTCTCGGTCGACGCCACCGAGCACCTGGCGCCTGACCACGGCGGCTACCTGGCCCGCAACTGGCGGCGCAAGCAGGCGTGGGGCGGCTCCTACTTCCTCGACAAGGTGGTCCACGACTTCGACATCTTCGGCTGCATCGCCGGCGCGCGGCCCGACCGCGTGGCCAGCTTCGGCGGCCGCCGCATCTTCACGCCGGAGCGCCAGGACCCGCCGCGCACCTGGGAGGACGGCTCGGACGCCTACGCCCTGCGCGACGCCGGCTGGATGGGGGCCAACGACGTCTTCCAGTCCGACATGGACGTCACCGACCACCAGGTGGCCATCGTCGAATACGCCAACGGCGTGCGCCTCGGCTTCCACGCCAATAGCCACACGGCCCTCACCGAGCGCCGCTGGTACGTGGCCGGGACGGAGGGGACCCTGATCGCGGACCTGGCGCGCAACAAGCTGATGGTCCGCCGCGCGCTTTTCCGCGGCAAGCCGGAGCGGATCGACTACGGCGGCGTCACCGCCGACGCCCACAATGGCGCCGACCAGGCCATGGCGCTGGACCTGCTGGCGTCGCTGGAGGGCCGCGCGCCGTTCCCGGTGACGCCCTATGAGTCCATGGAGGCGGGCCTGACCGTCATGGCCATCGACCGGGCGATGGAGGCGCGCCAGGTGGTCGAGTGCGGGCCGATGTGGGGGCGCTACGACGCCGCCTGCTCAGGCGCCCAGCAGGACGTCGCCTAGCAGCTCCTGCAGGGCCGGCGTCTTCGGATAGGGTTCGTGCCGGTACTGGCGGAACCCCTCGGCGAAATCGGCGCCGAAGTCCCGCGCCACCCGCCGCGTCCAGCGCTCCAGGTCGGCCAGCTGGTCGGTGACGCCGTGCTGCTTGGCGACCCAGGCGGCCTGGCTGTGGTGCTCGGCCAGCATGGCGCGCTTGGTCTGGAAGGTCGCCGAGACGTCCGCCGCGAAGTCCGGCTTCAGCCATACGCCGTTCCGGTCGCGGCCGCCGATGGGGTCCATGAAGTAGAGGTGCGGTATGCCCGGCGGGGCCGCCGCGGAGCCGGTCCGGTAGTTCATCACCGGCGCGGCGAAGCAGGCGTCGCGGACCAGCAGGCTCACCGCCTCGTGGTCGGGGTGGTGATCCACGGGCGAACCGGTGATCACCACGTCGGGCGCGGTCTGGCGCAGCAGCTCGGTCACCGCCCGGCGTGAGGCGTCGTCGTTGAAGACGCCCAGGTCCGGGAAGCCCAGGCAGCGGTACTCGGCTCCGATGAGCGCCGCAGCGGCCGCCGCCTCGGCCTGGCGGATGCGGCCGGTCTGCTCCGGGCTGAACTCCGCCGAGCCGCCCTCACCGGCTGTCGCCGTCACGATCGTCACCGCATGCCCGCGCGCGGCCAGCAAGGCCATCGTCCCGCCGGCCAGCAGCTCGATGTCGTCGGGGTGGGCGTGGACGGCGAGGATCCTGGCCATCAGCGGTCGAACTTCGTGGAGAGGACGAGGGAGGTGTTGGTGCGCTCCACGCCCTTCATCGCTCCGATCTCATCGATGACCGCGTCCATCTCGGCCACGCCGGCCGCCTCGACGGTGGCGATCATGTCGAAGGGTCCGCTCACCGACTGCAGCCGGCGCACGCCGGGCAGGCGTTTCAGCCCCGACGTCACCGCGGCGGCCTGCTTCGGCTCCACCGTCAGCATGACGAAGGCGTGGACCCGCGCGCCCTCGTAACCGCCCGCCAGCCGAACCGCATAGCCGGCGATCACCCCGGTCCGCTCCAGCTTGGCCAGCCGGCTTTGCACGGTGGTGCGCGACAGCCCCAGCGCCCGGGCCAGTTCCGCGACCGGCGCGCGGGCGTTCTCGCGGAGTTTCGACAGCAGGTGCTCGTCCAGGTCGTCCATCGGCATTTCGCAAACTCCCGTCGGCGATCCGCCCAATCTAACGCCGCATATCGCCGGGGCGCCAATTGAAACCGGCCGGGAAGGCCAGGATTCTGAGTCGTCTCGAGGAGGAGCTCATTCCATGCGCAAAGTGGCCGTCATCGGCGCCGGCAAGATCGGCTCCACCGTCGCGGACCTGCTGGTCAGCGGCGGCTATCGCGTCGTCATCGTCGATCAGGACGCCGAGGCCCTGGCCCACTTCGCCGGCCGCCAGAACATCAGCACGGCCGCCATGGCCATCGACGATCCCCGCGCCCTGGCGGGCGAGATCGCCGGCGCCTTCGCGGTGGTCAACTGCGCGCCCTTCCACCTGACCACCGCGGTCGCCCGCGCGGCCAAGGCGGCCAACGCCCACTACCTGGACCTGACCGAGGACGTGGCGGCCAGCCGGATCGTGCGTGAGCTCGCCGCCGACGCCACCACCGCCTTCATCCCGCAATGCGGCCTGGCCCCGGGCTTCATCACCATCGCCGCCTGGGACCTGATCAAACATTTCGACCAGCTGCACGACGTGCGCCTGCGGGTCGGGGCCCTGCCGCGCTATCCGTCAAACGCGCTCAACTACAACCTCACCTGGTCCACCGACGGGGTGATCAACGAGTACTGCGAGCCCTGCGAGGCCATCGTCAACGGCGCCCGGCGCGAGACGCCCGCCCTCGAGGAGTGCGAGGAGTTCGCCCTGGACGGCGTCACCTACGAGGCCTTCAACACCTCCGGCGGCCTGGGCACCCTCTGCCAGACCCTGGACGGCCAGGTGCGGAACCTGAACTACAAGACCATCCGCTATCCCGGCCACGCGGCGATCATGAAGGCGCTGCTGAACGACCTGAACCTGCGCAACCGCCGCGACGTCCTGAAGGACATCCTGGAAAACTCCGTCCCCGCCACCATGCAGGACGTGGTGATCGTGTTCGTCACCGTCTCGGGGATGAAGGCCGGCCACCTGATGCAGGAGACCTACGTCAACAAGGTCTTCGCCCAGGAGATCGGCGGCGAGGTGAAGAGCGCCATCCAGATCACCACGGCCGGGGCCATCTGTGCGGTGCTGGACATGCTGGCCGACGGCTCGCTGCCGGCGAAAGGCTTCATCCGCCAGGAGGATATCCCGCTGCACGCCTTCCTCGCCAACCGCTTCGGGCGCTATTACGCGCCGGAAGAGATGTCCTTTCGCGCCGCCGCGGAATAATTGATCCGCTCATCCCGGCGAATGCCGGGACCCAGATGGAAAGGCTCAGACGTGGGTTCCGGGAACTCAGAGCTGATCCGATCGGCCCAAAGCTTTGGGATCTGGGTCCCGGCATTCGCCGGGATGAGCGGGATTTGAGCAGGATCCCCACCATGACCGTCCAAGCCAAGATCACCTCCGCCGCGGCGGAAGCCGCCGCCGTCCTGGGCCGCCTTGGCGTCGCCGAAGCCCTCTGGACCGGCGGGACCCGCGCCGTCCGCTCGCCCGTCACGGGCGAGGTGATGGCCAATGTCCACGACGCCTCGAAGGCCGAGGTCGACGCCGCCATCGAAGCCGCGCACACCGCGTTCCTGGCCTGGCGCAACGTCCCGGCCCCCCGCCGCGGCGAGCTGGTGCGGCTGTTCGGCGAGGAGCTGCGCGCGGCCAAGGCCGACCTCGGCGCGCTGGTGACCCTGGAGGCCGGCAAGGTCACCTCGGAGTCCCTGGGCGAGGTCCAGGAGATGATCGACATCTGCGACTACGCCGTCGGCCTGTCGCGCCAGCTGTTCGGCCTGACGCTCGCCACCGAGCGGCCGGACCACCGGATGATGGAGACCTGGCACCCGCTGGGCGTGGTGGGCATCATCTCGGCCTTCAACTTCCCCGTGGCGGTGTGGTCGTGGAACGCGGCCCTGGCCTTCGTCTGCGGCGACGCCTGCGTCTGGAAGCCGTCGGAGAAGACCCCGCTGACGGGCCTCGCGGTCCAGGCCCTGTTCGAGCGCGCCTGCGCGAAGTTCGGCGACGTCCCGGCCGGCCTGTCCTCGGTTGTGATCGGCGGCCGCGAGGTCGGCGAGGCGCTGGTGGACCATCCGAAGGTGCCGCTGGTCAGCGCGACCGGCTCCACCGCCATGGGCCGCGCCGTCGGCCCGCGGCTGGCCCAGCGCTTCGCCCGCGCCCTGCTGGAACTGGGCGGCAACAACGCCGCGATCATCGCCCCCACTGCCGA
>Ga0105238_10007428_pt1 | contig 10975 bp, 10 predicted proteins | sample KBSC34metaG_FD_81526 | JGI IMG/M metagenome (GOLD analysis project Ga0105238, IMG submission 81526) | Corn rhizosphere microbial communities from Kellogg Biological Station, Michigan, USA - KBS C3-4 metaG | ecosystem: Host-associated > Plants > Roots > Rhizosphere > Soil | place: Michigan, USA...
CGCGGGTCGGCCATCGAGAACAACGCGGGTTCATGTCCTCGCTGCCGCATCATGTCCATGGCCGAAAAGAGGTATCCCTCAGTGCCGCTGAACGGGAAGTTATATTTGTTGCAGTACAGGATTCTCATGAGCTTGCTCCTGTACAGCCGCAGACGCTGCTTGCGGTTCAGTTTCCACCCGCGACAAGAAGGTCTTCGCCAACCGCGACAGGTTGGTGTGGCTGTTGAAATTTCGCAGGACGTGTTCGCGAGCTGCTCTTTTCATTTTGTTCAGCAGGCGTCCGCCATGTAGAACGGTTCGTAGCTGGATCAGCAGGTCTTCCATCGATCCCGGCTGGTACAGAAAGCCTGTTTTGCCGTGCAACACAAGCTCCGGGATGCCTGTAATCGCTGGTGCGATCACCACACACTCCATCGCCATCGCTTCCATGAGCGTGACTGGAATTCCCTCGCTGTGGCTGGTCAGGACCACGACATCGGCGCGCGAGTAGAGATTCGGAAGGTGGGCTCGCGGGATGTGTCCGGCAAGCGTGACCTCTTCTTGCAACTGCAGCATGGCGATCAATCGCTCAAGGGCGGCTCTCTCCGGGCCATCACCCGCGATCGTGCAGCGAACGTCCACACCTGCTGACTTCAGAGTGTGGCAGGCCAAAAGCAGAAACGAATGGTTCTTGACAGCATGAAGACGTCCCACGCTGACGATGTAAAAACCGCTGTCGTGCACTCGCGTCTCCAACGGTTTCCAGAAGCTTGGATCCACACCCAAATGCTGCACAACAATCTTGTCCGGGGTCACCGATGGATAGTGCTCCAGAATGTAGCGGCGATTGAATTCGGCAACCGTGAAGCAGAATTTGCACGCCTGCAGTTTCACGTCCAGATAATCCGCTCGCACTAGAAGATCTGAGCCGTGCAGAGTGATGCTGAAGCTGATGCCGAGGAGGCGCGCAGCGACCATTCCCACCCACGACGCGAAGTATCCGTGATGGATGTGGACGTGGTCAGGAGGATCATCCTTGAATATCGTCGCGTAGTAAGCGCCCAGCCAGGTGTGCGCGAATGCTCGGATGCGCCGCGACATCGGTTCCGGGCCGTGGAGAACTTGGACAAAAAGATCCCGAATTCGAGGAAATCGCCGAAGCAGAAGGCAAGTCGCAGCGAGACACTGAAAGAAATGCAAGGGAAGCAGGTAGACCGCAATGGGACTGGACCGGGCGGGAGTGGACGGACGCCGTACGCTGTATGTGGCCACCTCCACGGCGTAACTTCGCAGTTCTTCCATCTCCTCGCCCACATAGGATTCGCTCGATTCTGGAAAGCTGTTGCAGAGATAAGCGATGTTCATGGTCGACCTCTGAGTCCTTCGTCCTTCTGATGGGCAGCCAGGATTCCAGCGATCGTAAACATGTATCCGTTTAGGAATTGGTAGTTCATGACCACCACAGTCGCATTCAGCAGATACACGCAGAGCATGATTCTCCACATAAGGCCGAATCCCGGCCCGAACGGGCATTCACGCGCGGCATGATTGAAACTCGACAGGGTGCCGAGACGAAAAAAGGCAATGAACATCCAGATATAGAGCGCAACTCCTACCACCCCGTGTTGAACCGCAAGCTGGAGGTACGTGTTGTGAAAAATGTAGTATTCGGGACGGAAGCTGCTGACGCGCCGCTCGACTTCAGGTTGAATATTGGCATCGCTGCCCCACCCGAGGAGCGGCTTGTCCGTGAACATCTGCCAACCAGCGCGGTACATGTCGACACGGAATTCAATCGGAGAACGATCCTGCAATCTCTCGATCAGTTCACCGGGTCCGGGCTGCAGAAGCCATGCATACGACATCACTACTGCGGCAAGCAGAACGACAGCGACAACCACCACACGCGAGCGACGGCCGCGAGCGAAAAGGACGATGAGCGCGCCTGATAAAGCAGCACCGAGCCACACGGCGCGAGTCTTAGTGGCAAGCAGTGCAACAGGGGTGACGACCAGGAGCAGTGTCGCCAGAGATGCGGCCCTTGAAAATCGCCTAGGGTTTGGAATTGTTGCCGGGCGGCGGTCGAATGCGTGCAGTGCGACGATCGCGAGCATATTCAAGCACATGCCATTAGCGACCGCCTGAAGAAACGGTCCGCGCGCCCGGTCGGCGTGAATGCCGATTGACTCGTCGAGGATGTATCGGGGGAAGATGAGCGATTTGATATCCAGCAGCCAAAAGACAGGAATCAAAGATAAATACAGCAGTACCGCGATTGAGAACCACTCAAGCTTTCGTCGAGACTCGGCGGTGCTGAAGACGGTTCCGCTGAGATGAAACATCGCGACAGGAACGATCCATTGAGCGGCGAGCACGCTCCACGCTTTGCTGTCGTAAGGCTGGAACACGGTCCCACACAACCCTAAAATCAAGAGCACCAGCATCGGCCAACTCGCGGCGTACATCCGAAATCGGTCGCAGCGCAGCAGGAATCGCAGGCAAGCACCTGCGACGAGGAGAGCGAAAACTAACCGATCGGCGGGAAAAACCTGCAGATCGGGAGGACAAAACAGCATTGCCGTAAGCGCGAGAAGAAACACATGCTCCGGTGCGAGCAGCAGCAAGTACAGAACCTTGAATGGGAAGCCCAGCAGCCGCGTTCCCACGCGGGCGCGAGAATCTACGGCAATGGCCTCGGCACTCATTCACCGCTCCCGCGCACGACCGCCGGCAGGGTCCTTGCCAATATCTGAAAATCAAGAAGCAAGTTCCAGCGATGGATGTAGTCGAGATCGAGAGCAACACAGCGCCGAAACGAGGGGTCTCTACGTGCGGTCACTTGCCACAAGCCTGTCAAGCCTGGGGTGCAGTCCAGACGATGGAAGTCTCCAGGCTCATAGCGTGCGACATCGTCGAGCGGATGCGGCCGCGGCCCCACCAGGCTCATTTCACCGCGCAAAACATTCCAAAGTTGGGGCAGTTCGTCCAGGCTGTAGCGTCGGAGCCAACGACCGAGGCGCGTCACCCGGGGATCGTCGTGCAACTTGAAGAATGCGCCGGCGCGCTCATTGCGTAAGCGCAAGTTAGGCTTAAAGAGGTCGGCGTCCCGGCACATAGTCCGAAACTTGTAGCAAGTGAAAACCAGCCCCTTGCGCCCGACGCGCGGTGATGCGTACAGAACGGGACCACGCGAGTCCAGTTTGATCGCGACCGCGATTGCAGCGATCAGTGGCAAAAGAGCAATGATGGCAAAGCTTCCGAGAAAGACATCGATCGCGCGTTTGACTGCGAGTTGCTGGGATTTGGAGTTGCGTTGGCTCTCGGGTCTCGCGGCGCGGGAGAACACTAACGCGAGACCGTGCGTCAGGAGGTTCTCAGTACCGATGCTTTCAGGTTCCGGAATCGCAGCGGTTTGTCCCATAGTGTTCAGCTTCAGAGTCGGGAATAAATCGACTGGGGGACAGGAAAAGTCCGGCGATCGAGTACAGCGCCGAGTAGTTCCACATTCCAGCTGAGAAGGATTTCTTTTGCGCGCAGCGCAGCCTCGCGGCGCGTGTGGTTCGCCGTGATGACCAGCACTGCCCCGGCGCTCGCCTTGCAGAACAGTGGTGCCGCACTGTCGCCGATGCTCGCGCCAAAAATCAAGTAATCGAAGCGCGGGAGGTCCACAGCAACGTTTCCATCCGCGCAATGCGTTTCATATAGCTTGAACGGTATGCGCCAAAGGCTCCCGCCTGGTTCACCCTCCTCCCAAACAGTCTCGGACAGAAACGCGGACCCGGAGTTGCGTGCGACGAGACCCACCGTGCCATGGGAAATCCCCGCCACGGCTCTCCCAATTCGTGCACAAAAATCCGGCATGTTTGTCAGGTTATCGGCGCTCGCGAAGAGGACGCGCGTGCGCGGAACGCGACTAAAGAAGATTTGACGCACTAAACTCATAGCAGGGGTGTTCGGCGCCTCGGCAGTGGCTAATTCCCGAGTCGCGGCGCCAAGGCTTCTCGCGCGCAGATCTGCAACCCGCGCAATGGTCTGTCGCCAAACTCCAGTTCCCGTACTCATACAGCCCTCAACTTCGCCTGGACGGCGGTCACCGGTAAAGAAGCCAGGACTGGCACGTCCAACAAGGCAGTTATCTCGGCAGCAGTGCGCAGTGAGGGATCAAAGTAGTCGACAACGCAGACCGCCCCGGTGCTGATGACGCTAGCCGCGAGAAACGAAAGGCATGCGGTCACCCACAAGGACGTTGATGGGAGAGCTGGTTCATAGGGCGGTTGTGCAATGGCTACGTTTAGAATTCCGGTCTGGTCGAGCGCATCGCCGATGCGGGCTTCCTCGTGTTTACCGACATAAAGAAGGTATTTATCTTGAGCCGCCTTAAGCTTCCGCTCAAGGATGCCCTGTTTAATGGCGCTGCTCGTCAGCTGTTGCGCCTTCGTCTGATACTTAGCCAGCTGCTGCCGGGCAACTATCTCTCTGCTTCGCAACGCCTGCAGTTCCACTCCCGCCTTGACGTGTTCTGAATTTGCCCACACGAAATCGGGATTGTCTTCGGTTACTTCATCGCGCAATGGGGTGAAATTCTCAGCTCCGAGTGTTGTCTTCGTCTGGGCGATCTGTTGATCAACCTCCTGAACCAGGCGATACGAGGATTGGAACTTGGTAAGCAGTTGGGTACGGCGAAGCTCTAGCTCAAGCAGCTTTGACTTCAGTTTTTCCTGGAGTTGGGAATTGTCGGAATTTCGCACCTGGGTCACCCGGCGAGCCGGTAGTTGCTGGAGTTTCTCGCCAAGAGATTGCAACCTGCCTTGAGTCTCGGCCATGGACGCCTGCAAAGCGAAATCGCCGGCCTGAGCTTCGCTGAGTCTCTGTAGAGTTAGATCGCGTTCCAGTGCAGCCGAGACCACTCCTTTGCTACGCGTGAACTGCTCATATTCTTCCTGCGCACGCTGCAGTTCGCTGCGGGATATGCTGACCTGCTCTTCGAAAAATGCCGACTGGCCTCGCGGCCGCTGCGTTTGCATTTGTCTTCCTAAGTAGGCATTCCCCAGACTCTCCAGGACCGCGGTGGCGAGCTTGGGATCATCAGAGCGATACGAGACACTTATCAGCTGTGACTTGCGGAGCGGTTGAACATCGAGTCGCTTCGAAAGCCTGTACAGTGCACGTTGGTTTTGTTCCTGCTCGGACTCGCGCTCAAGCCAAGAAATCCACGAACGGTTTTTTACCAACCCACTTCGAGTGATGACTTCGCGCAGCACATCCTCATCCCGGAACAACGCTGCAGCGGAGTTCAATTCCTCTTCGCTCACTCCAGAACTTTGCAACAAGGGCGCGACGGTCTGCGTTGGGCTCACGACGGGATCAATGCGTCCGCGCCGAACCAGGAATTTCATTTGAGCGACATAAGACGTGGTCAAGAACCCATACAGGACACCAACCCCAAATACCAGGCCGAATGTCACTGCGAAAATTCGCTTACGGCGAAAGAACACCGCCGCCAGATCGCGTAGCGTGAAGAGCGCCTCGACCGGCCTGTGCGCGAGTTGGAGTTCCCCATGCATAACCCTAGAACTGTGCCGGCGTAAAAAACGTGCTCAAGGATGCGACCGGTAAGAATTTCTTGATCTTGGAGATTCGGTTCTGCGGCACAAAAATCATGTCGCCGGTTCTGAGTTCAAAATCCTCAACAAGTTTGTGCGATGACAACATCGCTTTCACATTCAGCACATACGACTCGACCCAACCATCGCGCACTTTCCGAAACAGCACCACTTGCGAATGCTTGGCCTGTTCGGTCAGGCCACCGGCAATCGCAATGGCCTCGGTGACCGTGGTCGGAGAACGCAATTCGTGTTTGCCGGGGCGGCCGACTTGTCCTCCAGCAAGAAAGAAAGGTCTTTCAAAGTCTTTGAGCACGACGCTGATTTCCGGATCTCGCATAAAGGAATAGGCCCTTGAAACGGCAGAGGTGAGTTCTGGCACGGTTAGGCCCTCAGCAGATATATCTCCTGCACCTTTTAAAGTGATGAACCCGTCCGGTGCAATGGTGAGAGTTTGATCGTACTCAGGAGCAAAGGTGAAATGAATCTCGATAACGTCACTTTTTCGCAGTCGGTACAGCAGATGGCGTGCCCCCGTCAGGGCTGGATTCGTGATTTGAATCGTTTTGCCGCCCGCTGTACCGCCTGGCGAACTTGCAGTTGTTTGCGCGTCACACGCGAAAACAGACGGAATCGACACAACGAGCAAAAGCGCGTGGATGAGAATCGTTTTCACGGCCCCAGCATTTGATAAGAGAACTTTAAGGACTGAGCAACTTAGCGCTTTGCCGGAGTCGTCACAAGCCGCGCAAAGTGGGGTAGGCAAAAGTTGGCGGTCGCCTCATGTACGACCTAAGTTGTAAGTTCAGGAAACAGACTCAGGCGCCGTAGTTTGGGCGCGCCGTCGGCAGTTCCATTTTGGAAACAATTGGGACACCTTGGTCGCATCTGCTCCCACAACGGGAATTCCACAAACAAATATCGATCACACTGTTCTCTTGTCACAAACATTTGCCGGTCGAGCAAGCTACAGTAGGTCCATCCATGCAGATCGCCTCATGGCAATCGTATGAGCGATGAAAGAAATGGCCGGTCTTCAAATCTCCGCATAGTTCTTGCAGACTCCCGCTGCATGCAGAGTCAACTCCTCGCACAAGCTTTGCGGGAGCAGGGATTCAGCGTACATCAATGTCCGGGAGATGTAGGGGCGGTACTGCAAGTGCTCGAAGGGGAAGCCTGCGATGTCCTTGTGGTGAGCACGCCACAGAATTCGCAAGATGTTTCCCCTTTGAGGACCGTCCACTTGACCACGCCGCGCCTGCCGAAAATTGCTCTGCTTGATTGCGACGATCGCGATGTCGTGGTGCAGGCATTTCGGTCGGGAGCGCGGGGCGTCTTCTCGCTCGCAGATTCCTCGTTTGCCTCGCTTTGCGAGTGCCTCCAGCGCGTATATAGAGGAGAGATTTGGGCGTCCAGCCGGCACCTGGGATATCTGCTCGACTCGGTGTGCCAGACGCCCACTTTGCAGGTGTTGACGAACTCAGGAGATAGACTCTTGACCTCGCGCGAGGAGCAGGTGGTCGCACTTGTAACGGACGGACTCAGTAATCGCAATATCGCCAGCGAATTGGGCCTGAGCGAGCATACGGTGAAGAAGTACCTGTTCCGAATCTTTGAGAAGCTGGGAATTTCAAACCGGGTGGAACTGGTGCTGTACGCCGTGCATCACAGCGAACCAGCGCATAGGACCTGGGTGGCAACGGCGTAGAATTCAAAGCTCAGATTTCATCGCCAGCAACCGCACTCAACTTCACAGTTCGGTTACTGCGTGGCCGGAATCCACGCCCAGTATTGGGTTGACCCCAGATGGATCCACTCTGACTGGTTCGCCGCATTCAATACCGGAGATGTGGCAATCACTGCTTTCACGCCTTGCGCCGCAAACACATTGAGCAACGCATGTTGCGTGGCAAGCGGAGCCTTCCAGAATTCGGCGCCGCGGTCTTTGTCGACTTCTGCCACGATCTCGGTGCGAAGGAGTCTCTCTACAGTGAGGTCGGCATTACCGACCCCGATGCGAGCGACGGGATCCTCGGCCTTGATGCCAAGCCTCTGAAGTGCTTGAGCGGCTTCGAAAGATTCGTTGGTCTGCGGAGCGTGAGCCGCATAAACACGGTGAGCGGCGGGAACGACAAGCAGAGCGACTGTTGCGATAACCGCGAGCTGCGCAATCTTGCGACCCAACTCCGCAGGAACAGGCAGGCCAACTAGTATCCCGATGCAGAACAAAGTCAAAAAGGCCGTTACGTAGCGCGGTTCGACCACGATCACTGCATACATGACGCATCCCACGAGCCCTATCAACCAGATTGGCCATGCTCGCAGCAGTGCAGCCTGAACCTCGTCTTTGCTGCTGCACAGAAATGCGAGAACCAATATCGTGCCCAGCACACCAGCGAGTTCGCGAAATAATTTGGCAAAAGTGCGGATGCTCAGTTTGATCGCCGCGGCTTCACGATCTAAGGCAAGATGTGGTCGAACTCCGGCCAGCCAATAGGACTGATCGTAACGGAGCGGCTCAGTCACACGAAATGGGAACGGGAATGCGTAAGCCGGAGGACCAGAAAATATCTTTTGCGGTGGGTGCAAGAACGAACCCTTGGCACTACCAAGGGTCTGCAGATACCAGTGCGGGCTGGCTTGATCGACGTTCACCGTATAAACGGACCTCCCAGCCTCCCCTAACGTGAAGTGCCCTGTCTGAAGAGACAGCGGAACAAAGTATAAGCATCCGATCAGGAACATGAGGGCGGCGGCAACCGGCACCATCTTAAGAGCCGGCCGCCAATCCTCCACGATCAACAAGGTCGATGCCAGCATCAGAAGCCCAATCGGAAGCATGGCCTCTTTGGCCAGAATCCCCACTCCAAGGATCCCTCCGAACACCAGATAGCTCTTCCAGCGAGCCGGCTGATGACTCATGCACAACAGGAAGCCCGCAGCCAGGAAAATGAAGCCGGACAGGAGCATGTCGGCTCGCGGAATTTCGAGGGAAATGTGCTGGATCGCCGACCACAAGAACACGCAATAGGCGATTGAAACGAATGCCCACTTGGGCAGAGGAACCGATGCCAGTTTTCCGCCCAGGATCTGGGCCTTAGAGTCAAGCTCGCGAACTGCTGACGCCAGGAAGAACTCGAAGCAGGCGAAAGCGAACACAAAGAGCACCACGCCAAAAAGATGTGCCGCGGCAATCTCATTGCCGGGCGAGATATGGAAGGTTCGACGAAAAACCCCCAGGAGGAACGGGTAGAGCGCACTGTACATCCCATTGATCAGCCGGTGCCAGTCTTGGCCGTGGAGGACCCCATCGCTCATATCGAAGTAGGAGATGGAATCGGCCGAAACCTCATAGCGGAAGATCCAGGCCTGAATTGAAGCCAGCAGGATTCCGACGCTCCAAAACGCAACTCGAAATGGGACAAGTGAAACCTGGCTTGGTTTGCGGCTTAAGAGCTCAAGTGTGGGTTGTTTTTTTGCAGTCTGCGGACTAACAGCGCTCTCGGCGTAAGGCGTCATGTCTGGGATGCTCGTGAACTGGGTTGGCGGGGCGAGTTTCTCAACGCGCGCTGACCTTAAATCGCTCCGTTACAAAGACCCACAGGAAATACGGAGAGTCCCAGCAAAGGGAGAGACACAACCCACCTGCAAAAAACGACTGCAATACAGTTGCCACTTGTCAGCCCTCTGATTGCTGGTCAGATCTGATTCCGCCGACGTCAAGGAACGCAAAATCGAAGAACAGGATAGGAAATCCTTTTCCCTTCAGTACTGTGCGGATTCCGCCAGGCGGCTTGTTTTGCTAGCCGTGGTGCTTTCCAGACGACATAAGCAAGGCCATCAGCACGACGAGCGTCAAGAACTCCACGCAAACAGCGGAGGCGATCAAGAGTCTGGAGCGACGAAAACGTGCGAGCAGGAGGCTCGAGACCAGTGCGACCAGCACCAGAGGTGAACCGAATAGCCGAAACATACAAACCCAGCCCAAAATCGAGGTGCCCTGAGCGACTGCCGGAATACTGATAATCCCAACGCTGAAGGGGCAGGTGATGCTCAGCCCCAGCAGGACCTTGGAGTAGGTCGTATAAGCGGCTTCATGGTTACGGATGACGAAAACCAGCACAGCGGTCGGCACGAGCAACATGCAGCCGATCATCAGCTCTAACATCAAGTCGCCACCCGCGTACATCCCGCCGTACGCCGCGACATCATCTGGGTGCCGCGCATACTGCAAGTAGCGCATAAAGATCAGGGCAGCGGAAACTACGGTTACTGCCGCGTAGCCGCTCGCGACCAGCCTAAGTCCCACACGCGAGGGAGCAGCGTTCATGGCGTAATTCTAGCCGTCCTGGAGAAAATGGAGCATGACATCCTGGGCACTGGGGCGGTCTTCCGATTATGAGGCAGTGATACCAGGCCGGCCAAAGCCTCCGGATGCCCAGGTGCTACCGGACAAGGAATCGAATCTCTGCTCCTGCCAAGATGCGTTGCCCGGGAAGAGGCTGCTGGCCAACGATAATGGCGGCGGGAGATGAAGCGTTCGGGGTCGCAGGAGCCGACGCTGGCGGGACTGGAGTCGGTTGGGGCGTCTGGCCGGGCGCTGCCACAGCTGTCGGCGAAGTTGTCGAGGCCGCCTGGTCAGCGGTAGTTACTTTCCCCAGCGTGAACCCCGCGCTTTTGATCGCAAGCGCCACCGATCCTAGCGGGCGTCCGAGGAAGCTGGGCATCACGTAAGCGTTGGGTGCGGCATCGCTGGCCACGAGCAGATTCACCTTGGGTGCGGCAACGTCCGTTGCATTGGCTGGGGGATCCTGCGCGAGTACTTGGCCCGCAGTTGCGCCCGGCACATCGACTTCTGAAACCGCGATATCGAGCCCACGTTGTTGCAGCGTGATTCCTGCAGCCCTCTGACTTTGCCCGACCACATGGGGAATGGTGACGCGCTGCGGACCGAGACTCACGGCAAAGCGAAGGTTCCATCCGCGCCTGACGATCGATCCGGCAGCGGGTGTTTGGGAGATGATTCTGCCCTCTGGCACCGCAGCACTGTAGTACTGGCGATCAACCTGCGCGGTTAAGCCGTCTTGCTCGGCGAGACGCCGCGCTTCGGCGGGTGTGCGCGCGTGCAGATCGGGCACTTTCACTTCGCGGGCATGCAACGCGATACGCATAGTCAGAAGTGCGGAAACCAAGGCAACGGTGATCAGAAGCAAGGCCATCCATAGCAGTCTTAGAAAATTCCGCATTCCAGGGATTATAATTTGCGCTTCTCAGGCAGTAGGTGAAAGGAGAAAAGCAACTTGAAATTCATCTTAGGCATAGTGGTTGGAATCATTCTGGTGGCGCTTGCAGGTTATTTCTATTTCGCGACCGGAAGCGCACCGGTTGCAACG
>Ga0105238_10007431_pt1 | contig 10975 bp, 9 predicted proteins | sample KBSC34metaG_FD_81526 | JGI IMG/M metagenome (GOLD analysis project Ga0105238, IMG submission 81526) | Corn rhizosphere microbial communities from Kellogg Biological Station, Michigan, USA - KBS C3-4 metaG | ecosystem: Host-associated > Plants > Roots > Rhizosphere > Soil | place: Michigan, USA...
AATGGACGCCTGCACGAAATTGTGGCGCCCCGGCGGAGGGCTCGTTGGTGCCAATCCTCTCGCTTGAGAAAGTGTCCGGCTCACACTTCCAGCCGCTGTAAGCTGCCATTCGGCTAACCACCCATCCGCGTCGTTCCGACATCCGATTTGCAGCGATCATAAACCGGATCGGCAGCACTGGATGATTCGCAACACCCTTCGCCCAGCCCAATCGCCGGGATGGGTGGGAGGCGGGCAGGCGGCTTCCGCGATAACATAAGGCCATACAAGCCATTGAACTGGTGTCGAGAAAGAGCGAGATTTTGGAATGTCGGTCCGGTCCGCGATCATATGGATAATCTGCGTTGCCGCTGCCCTCTGGCTCGGTTTCCAAGCATACGCACGGCATTATCAGGAAGAATCGATCCCGGAAAAACTCAAGACCGGTTGGTTCTATACGCGAGGCGAATGCGGCGGAATGCTTGGTTCTTGGGGAGGATTTGCCATCAGCCTTAAGCCGGAGGTGTCGGCGGCAATCAAAAGCCAAGGTTTGCGATATTTTCGCGATGTGAAGTATTCTAGGGGACACGAAGGCAATCGGATATTCGAGGAGTGGGTACAAACTCCCGTTCCGACTAGCTGGTGGTCAGATAGACTGCCTCCATCCCTATATTGTGGCTCACGAGCCTGGCTCTGGCCGAAGGCAGCGATCCCTGCCATGAAACGCTCCGGCGCTTATTATAACACCAAGGGACATGGCACCTTGATAGTCATCCCAGAGCAAGACTTGGCCGTCTTCCTATGGATGGATCGATAACCGCCTAACGGCAATGAGGTCCGCTATAGAGACGCCCATACTTCCAGGCGGATGGCCTAAAGCTGGTCGAAATAGGCAATCACACGCCCAGCCACTCCAGCCCGCCGATAAGTTCATCTGCGGAATAATCTATCTGCAAGACGCGACGATGGCTTAAGGCAGTTGCAGCTTCAGACGCATGGAGAATCGGTGTCGCATACACCCAAACGTCGCCAGCCTTGGCGAGACAGGCGTAAATTCCGCACCGGGCCACCACATCATCATATTTTTCTATCGGCACACGCCCGGCAATATGGGAGCCGGGAGCAATCAACAGTGGCGAGTTTCCGGCAGACACATCATCCAGATGCACGCGAAGCGTGATCATGCGGGCCAGCAATTCAAATGGCGGAGCAACATGCTGCATTCCGCCTTTGATGGTCCAAGGCCCATAACCCTCGACATCAATCCGCTTCTTCACGCAGATCGTGCGATCTTGATGCCATGCCAGCGACCAGTTCGTTGCGGCGGTTTTGTCAAATAAGATCGCCCTAACGGGGCGGCATTGCGGTCCAAGAAATCCTGCCGCAACAGCGCCTATTGCTCCACCCTCATTCAAGATGGGGCGCAGGGCTTCGATACCATGGATACGAACGCCAGCTTGCTCCGATGGAAGTTCACATAAAGCTTCGTGTATGTCTGATAGCAACGGCAAGGCAGCAGCGCGCACGCACTGAGCACCGTGTTTATCGAGGCTCAGTTGGTCGATAGTGGAAGATTGATTCATCGGATCATGTAATGCGTTGCGTCGCACCGGAGCAACGTCTGGTTTCGGATAGCGCTCAAGGCTTTTCAAATGACAAGAAATGGTCGGGTTTGGCGTCATCGGCTCACTACTGACCAGTCTAGTTCAAAGCGTGTCAAATATTTTCGCAGCCGGTCGGCGTCGTTCGAACTGCTGCGGCGAGCGCGCGAGGCGTTGAAAAGAGTTCGCCCTGCCTCCGAAAGCGAGCGGCTGGCTCGGCATATCTTGATCGTCTCGGCAAGTTGGAAGCGATCGAACAGGTCGAGTTCGGCAATCTGCTCGTCAGCCAATATCTCGGAGAGAATGTCGGCAGCGCTATTAGCCTGACCTGACCATAGCCGCCGCAGCCGCTCGATTTCCTTGTCGACGCAGTCCACATCGATCCGCCCCTTCGGGCTGAGTGTGGCCATGCGGGTTATGCTGGCGGCCAGATCACGGAAGTTGCCCGGCCAGCTTGCCTCTCCGGACGTCGCGAAGGCCAGATAGCGTTGGCGCGCTTCCTTGTTGAAGCTGGACTGATCGCCTTCGCGCTCGGCGAACCGATCGAGCTCATAGTCGAGATTGGGTTCGATATCCTCGCGCCGATCGGCGAGGCCGGGCAGGCGAAACGTCCAAAGGTTCAGGCGTGCGTAGAGGTCATCCCGGAACGCACCCGCTGCCACAGCTTCGCCCAGATCGCGGTTGGTGCCGGCGATCAACTGGAAATCCGACGCCACCTCCTTGTCTGCGCCTACAGGAAGGAAGCGTTTGTCCTCGATAGCACGCAGGATCATCGCCTGTTCGTCGAGGCCGAGTTCCCCGATCTCGTCCAAGAACAGCATTCCCTTATCCGCCGAGCGGAGCAAGCCGGGACGGTCGGCGACAGCCCCTGTGAAGGCACCCTTGCGATGGCCGAACAGAGCCGACATCGCGCTATCCCCCTTCAGCGTCGCACAGTTCACTTCCACGAACGGCCCGGCAATCTGATGCTTGGCCTTCTTGAGTTCGTAAATCCGACGCGCGAGTTGGCTCTTGCCTGCGCCGGTCGGCCCCATCAGCAACACTGGCGCGCGAGACCGCAGCGCGACCTGCTCAATCTCGTCGATCATGCGGTTAAAAGCAGGATTGCGCGTGTCGATGCCGGACTTGAGGAAGGACGTGCTCTCCGCACTCGCGACGGCGAAGCGGGTCGCGATGCTGTCATAGCGCGACAGGTCGAGGTCGATGATGCTCCAGCGGCCGGGTGCTCCGCCATCCTCGGCGCGCTTGGCTGGCTGGGTCTGGAGTAGGCGCCCCGGCAAATAGCGCGCCTCGGTCAGTAGGAAGAGGCATATTTGCGCGACGTGCGTGCCGGTGGTGATGTGGACGAGATAATCCTGCTCATCCGGATCGAACGGCTCGGCCCGCGCGAAATCGAGCAGCTTTCCATAAACCTCCTCAAAGTCCCACGGATCGCGGAAGTCGAGCACGCGCATGTCAACCTGGGTCTCCGGTGAGACCGAGGCGATATCCTCCGCGACATATTCGGCAAGACGCCGGTGAGCGGTGCCGTGGAGCAGCACCAGTCGATCGACCCGCAGGTCTTCATGCATCGTGAGTGCGACTGTCGGCCGCCACTTGTTCCAGCGTGACGGCCCGAATTTGCTCGCATCGAGCGTAGAGCCAAGGAAGCCGATGACGGTCAGAGGTTTCATTCTTATACTATAGGATAAAAGCATATCTTTCGCGATATGAAATTTGGCCACTGTCTAGCGAGTTGCATCGCGGGGCTAGAAAATAAATCGCTATATTTCAATGTTATGTGATTTTCGCGCGACCCAATTTGTGGATTGGCACGCCTCCTGCAAATTGAATTTGCGTTGGCCGAGGCGGATTACTCGGCCGGCAGGCGGAACTGGGGCGGCCGGAATGGGCTGGCCGCCCCAAGGACTGAAATTCACAGGGCGTAGCTCAGCCTGCGCAGAGCGCCTGCCTTGGGAGCAGGAAGCCGCAGGTTCAAATCCTGCCGCCCTGACCAGATGAAGGAGTTGGACGATGGCCAACAAGGGACTGTTTGGAACCGCCGTGGCGAAGCTGTTGCCGCGCACCGATACGCTGAACCGGGAGGGCGCGCCGGCCTATGTCTATGAGCCAAAGGCAAAGCTTGCCCAACTGGCCGCGACCGGCACGCTGGCCGATAATTTCTACGGTGCGGCGGAGACGCAGCTTGCCGAGGTGCTGGAGGCGGCTCGCTCGGTTGATCCCACTTTCGTCGCCCAGGCTGCGGTCTATGCCCGCACCTCCGGTGCGATGAAGGACATGCCGGCCTTGCTGGCGGCCTATCTGACGGTTGCGGATCCGGACCTCGCGGTCCGGGTGTTCGGCAAGGTCGTGAACAACGGCCGCATGCTGCGCAGCTTCGTGCAGATCATGCGGTCGGGTCAGGTCGGGCGAACCTCGCTCGGCTCGCGGCCGAAGCGGCTGGTCCTGCAGTGGCTGGAGCAGGCGTCGATCCGCGACCTGATGCAGACTGCGACCGGCAATGCGCCGAGCCTGGCGGACATCGTCAAGATGGTCCACCCGCGCCCGGCGGATGCACAGCGCAAGGCGTTTTATGGCTGGCTGATCGGTCGTCCCTATGACGTCGCCGCGCTACCCGCCGAGATCGCCGCGTTCGAGGCCTGGAAGCAGGATCAGGCACAGCCGTTGCCGGAGGTGCCGTTCGAGTGGCTGACCGCTTATCCGCTGAGCGCGGAGCAGTGGGCGGAGCTTGCTGGCCATATCGGTTGGCAGGCGCTGCGGATGAATCTCAACACACTGGCGCGCAACGGTGCGTTCGGTGTGGAGGGGCTCACCGATCAGGTCGCGGCCCGGCTTGCCGACCGCGACGCGCTCCGCGCCGTGCGGCCCATGCCCTATCAGTTGATGGTGGCATTGGGTCAGGTCGGTGACGGCGTGCCGCTCAAGGTGCAGGCGGCATTGGAGGAGGCGCTGGAGCTGTCGCTCCGGGGCGTACCAAAGGTGCCGGGCCGCGTGGTCGTCTGCCCCGACGTGTCGGGTTCGATGGGGATGCCGGTGACGGGTTACCGCAAGGGCGCCTCGTCGAAGGTTCGCTGCATCGATGTCGCGGCTCTGGTCGCGGCGGCGATGTTGCGGTCCAACCGTGAGGCGCGGGTCATTCCGTTCGAACAGGCGGTCGTGCCGGTGACCTTGAAGGCCACCGACCGGATCGCGGTGAATGCCGCGAAGCTGGCGGCCGTCGGTGGTGGCGGGACGAACGTCTCGGCGCCCCTCGCTCTCCTCAACAAGGAGAAGGCGGCAGTCGATCTGGTCGTCATCGTCTCGGACAACGAGTCCTGGGTCGATGCCCGGCGGAGCGGATCTACGGCGACGATGCAGGAGTGGACGAAACTGGCGAAGCGCAATCCGCAGGCCAAGCTCGTCTGCATCGACATCGCGCCCTACGGCACCACGCAGGCGACCGGGCGACCGGACATCCTGAATGTCGGAGGTTTCTCCGACGCGGTGTTCGATACGATCGCGCGCTTCGTCTCCGGCGAGACGCGCGACTGGGTGAGCATCGTCGAACAAATGGAGGTCTGAACGAATGGGGTCGTGGCGAATGCTGGTAGGACTACATGTCTCCAAACCACGAGGCCCGACGAGTAAAGCGCCCGGAAGGCAGTTGTGCCGAAAGGGAGATGCGGGTTCGAACCCCGCCGCCGACACGTAGCTTAAGGGCCGCGTCTTGCCGAACCTCGTCGCCACGACCCGACCAAAATATCACGGCGAATGCCGAGAAGGACTACATTGGTAATGTGGTTGTCGCGGGGTCAAATCCCGCCCGTATCGGCAACGATGCGGTAGCTCAGCTGGGTAGAGCGCCAGTCCCTCGGGACGGTCTTTCCACTTCTCGTCGCCGTGACCCGAAATGCAAAACCATGGCGAATGCCTGACGGACTACATGGCCTATCACGCCCCGGATGCGGGTTCGAATCCCGCCGGACCGCCCAATCGGTCCGTAGTGTAACGGTAGCACAGGGACCGTCCGCAAGGACGGAGAGAAGTCTGTCAAAAACTTGTCGCCATGACACCAAATTCAAGCTGGCGAATGCTGGCGGGACTACATCGGTAGAGGCCGAAAGGCCGAGCGGTTCGAATCCGCCCCGGAGAAATTCGGGATGTCTCGCCAAACCTTGTCGCCGGCACCATGACTATACAGGGAGGTCATAATGACCGAGAGCAGGACTTACGATATTCAGCACGTCGAGGGCGGCAAGCCCATCAAGCTGTGGACACGCGGCGTGCCGGTCGACGAGAAGGCGCATGAGCAGCTCCGCAAGGCGGCGCAGATGCCCTTCGTGTTCAAGCATGTGGCGGCCATGCCGGACGTGCATGTCGGCATCGGTGCCACTGTAGGCTCGGTGATTCCGACCAAGGGCGCGGTGATCCCGGCGGCCGTGGGTGTGGACATCGGTTGCGGCATGATGGCCGCGCGCACCTCGCTGATGGCGAGCGATCTTCCGGACAATCTGGAGGGCATCCGCTCCGCGATCGAGCAGGCGGTGCCGCATGGTCGTTCGGTTGGTCGTGGCCAGCGCGATCATGGTTCGTGGGGTGCCCCGCCGACCGAGATCGTGGAGGCCTGGGCGACGCTTGTGGAACGGTTCGACCGGATTACGGCGAAATATCCGCGGTTCAAGAACACGAACCAGCTTACCCATCTGGGGACGCTGGGGACGGGCAACCACTTCATCGAGCTGTGTCTAGATACCGAGCAGCGCGTGTGGGTCATGCTCCATTCGGGTTCGCGCGGCGTGGGGAATGCGATCGGCACGTTCTTCATCGAACTGGCCAAGCAGGATATGCGCAAGTGGTTCATCAACCTGCCCGACGAGGATCTGGCCTACTTCCCGGAAGGGACCGACCATTTTGACGATTATGTCGAGGCGGTTGAGTGGGCGCAGGACTTCGCGGCGCTGAACCGCCGGATGATGATGAACAATGTGATCCGGGCGCTGCGCGGCCAGATCGCCAAGCCCTTCGACGCCGAGCTGGAAGCGGTGAACTGCCATCACAACTATGTGACGCGGGAAAACCATTTCGGTCAGAATGTGCTCGTGACCCGCAAGGGCGCGGTGCGCGCAGCGAAGGGCACGATGGGCATCATTCCGGGTTCGATGGGCGCGAAATCGTTCATCGTGCGCGGTCTCGGCAATGCGGAATCGTTCGAGAGCTGCAGCCATGGCGCGGGGCGCGTGATGTCGCGTACCCAGGCCAAGAAGTTGGTCTCGCTCGACGAGCATATCGCCGACACGGCGGGTGTCGAGTGTCGCAAGGACGAGAGCGTCATCGACGAGACGCCCAAGGCCTACAAGCCGATCGAAGCCGTGATGGCCGCCCAGGCCGATCTGGTCGAGATCGTCCATACGTTGAAACAGGTGGTGTGCGTCAAAGGCTGATGCCTCGGCGCGCACCGCCTACCGACCGAGAAATATCATGCAGACTGTCACTGACACGGCCATTCCCGCTACCGTTCGGCGCGAGATCGAAGTGCGACTGGACACTATCGAGCGGATGCATAACGTGCGTATCCTGCTGGCGGTGGAATCCGGATCGCGCGCATGGGGCTTTCCATCACCGGACAGCGATTATGATGTGCGCTTTCTCTATGTGCGGTCGCGCCGCTGGTATCTGTCGCTCAAACCCGGACGGGACGTGATCGAGACGCCGATTGAGGATGAGATCGACCTGAACGGATGGGACATCCGCAAGGCGCTGGGCCTCTTGCTGAAGTCCAATGCGGTGGTCAGCGAATGGATCGAAAGCCCGATCCGCTATCGTCCCGATCATCCAGTCGTGGCAAGGCTCACCGCTCTGGCGGATCGCGCCACGGATTCGCGGGGCATCGCACATCACTATGCCAATCTCGGCAGCAATGCGGCCGACCGCTGGCTTAAGGATGGCGGCGATGTGCCGGTGAAGAAGTATTTCTACGCCCTTCGTCCGGCGCTTGCGATCCGCTGCCTTCGTCTCCATCCGGACGTGCGTCCACCGATGAACCTTCAGGGGCTTGTCGATCGATGCGCGCTGTCGGTGGGTGTGCGGGATGAGATTGCGGCACTGGTCGAGGCGAAGCGGCAAAGCAATGAACGGAACAACGCCACACGCATAGCGGCTCTCGACACGCTGATCCGTGACGAACTGTCTCGCGCGGGCGAAGTGGCGGCGCGGGAAGTGGACCCCGGTGCCGACACTCAGGCCGAGCAACTCTTTCTGGAATTGGTGGACACATGATTATCATCGACGGATCAGAAGGCGAAGGCGGCGGGCAGGTCGTGCGCAATGCGTGCGCGCTTTCGCTCGTCACCGGCAAGGCCATCCGCATCGAGAATGTCCGCGCGAAGCGGTCAAAGCCGGGCCTCATGCGCCAGCACGTTACCGCGATCGAAGCGGCGTGCGTCATCGGCAATGCCGAATGTCAGGGGCTGCATGTCGGCTCGTCCGCGCTCAGCTTCACGCCGGGCAGCGTGGTACCGGGCGAGTATCATTTCGCTGTTGGTACAGCGGGATCGACAGGCCTCGTCTTGCAAACCGTGCTGATGCCGTTGCTGATCGCTGACGCGCCGTCGCGGCTGGTGCTGGAGGGCGGGACGCATAACATGCTCGCCCCGCCGTTCGACTTCATCGCGAAATGCTTCCTGCCAATCATCAACCGCATGGGGCCAAAGGTCGAGGCACGGCTCGTCCGGCACGGCTTCTATCCGCGCGGCGGCGGACGGATCGAGGTCGACATCACGCCGGCTCCGTTGCGGGCGATCGAGTGTCTCGAGCGCGGGGCGCTCCTCGGCGTCAGCGGGCGTGCCCTGTTCGCCGGGCTGCCCTTCGAGATCGCGGAGCGGGAGATCACTGTCGTGCGCCGCGACCTTGGCTGGTCGGAGCGAGATGCCTGCGTCCGTGAGCTACCGGCCGATCAAGGGCCGGGCAATATCCTGCTGCTGGAGGCTCAGTTCGAGCACGGCACGGAGATTGTCAGCGGCTTTGGCCAGCTGGGTGTCACTGCAGAACGTGTTTCCAAGAAAGCAGTCGGGCGCATGCGCGGCTATCTGGAATCGGATGCGTTCGCCGGTCCCTATCTAGCCGATCAGTTGCTGCTTCCCTTCGCACTTGCTGGCGGCGGGAGCTTCACGACGGGCAAGCCGAGCCAGCACAGCCTGACTGCGATTGACGTAATCGGGCGCTTCCTCGATCGGCGCCCCGGTTTCGCCCAGCAGTCGGACGGGACGCATCTGCTGACCATCCGATAACCATGCAGCCATGCTCCGTACCTTGCGGAGCATGGCTGCAATTCGCCAAAGCGAATGGACAGAGGCCCGGTCCCCGGCCATGCAGAATCCGTACGCCAGCCCCTGCATACCAACACCAGTGGCACCGGGAGTGCATGGCCAAGCACCAGAGCGGTACTTATCCTGTAAGCTAAGCAGATTTAGTCTGTCTCTGATCTGGATTGGAGGCACACATGACACCTGCCACGCCTTTGCACTCCCCCTTCCCTGCGGGCGGAATGGCCATCGCACAGCCAGATGTAATCTGGTCGGAGATCAGGACATGATCGAGCGGGCCTGGGAAAGGAAGATCGAGCCGCTCACTGTGCGGGTATCGACGGCAGTGCGCATCACCGGGCTCAGTCGATCCCGAATCTACGAGCTGATTCAGTCCGGCGACCTCGAAACGGTAAAGGTCGGGCGCGCCACCCTCATCCAGTATGGGAGCCTCAAAGCCCTTACAGAAGGTACATCTGCGTAAGAGCAGAAGAATGCCTGCGGGGAGCAGGCCGGAGCCTCCCCCCGCAGTATACGGACCTTTATTTCCGGGAACGGCCGCGGGGCCGCCCCGCTCCGGACTTTCGGGCCCTGGGCATTTCACCTGCGGCTTTCTGTGGCCTTGGCCCATCTGCCGCATCACGCAGACCATCCAGATAGTCCGACCAGTGCTGCATCATTCTCACGCGCTCCTCCCAATATTCGCCACGCGCGTAAGCACGGCGCACAGACGAGGCCTCCTGATGCGCAAGCTGACGCTCAATCGCATCCGGGTTCCATTGCCCCATCTCATTGAGAAGCGTTGCGGCCATTGCCCGGAACCCATGGGCAGTCATCTCGCCAGTTTCATAACCAAGCCTCCGCAGCGCCTGGTTCACACCATTTTCGGACATTGGGCGCCGCGGACTTCCCAGACAGGGAAAGAGATAGTCGCGGTGACCGCTTATCTCCCGCAACTCCTCGAGCATGACGAGGGCCTGCCGGGATAGAGGCACTCTGTGCGGCCGACGCATCTTCATCTTCTCGATCGGGATCGACCAGACTGCCTTGTCGAAATCGATCTCCGACCACTCGGCCTGGCGCAACTCTCCCGGCCGGACGAAAAGATGCGGGGAAAGTCGCAGTGCCATGAGGGTCACCTGCTGTCCCATATAACCATCAAGCGTTTTCAGAAGTATCCCGACCTCTGCAGGGTCGGTGAGGGCAGCATGGTGGGTCGTCCGAGGCGTGGTTAGCGCTCCACGAAGATCAGCAGCGACATCCCGATCGCATCGGGCAGTGGCGATCCCGTAGCGAAACACGCGGCTAAGCACGCTGCGCATGCGCCTGGCGCTCTCATACCGCCCTGTTCCTTCGACCTTGCGCAAGACAGCCAGCGCCTCCGTCGGTGAAATGGCGTTGATCGGATGGGAGCCGATCAGCGGGTATGCCATGGCCAGCAACCAGCGAATCTTGTCTATCGTGACCTCTGCCCGGCCTTCCCGTTCGCATTTCTCGATCCATTCCAGAGCGACATCCTTGAAGCTCGTCGCAACCGCGAACTTGGCCGTGATCTTCGCGCGCTTCTTCTCGAGAACAGGATCCACGCCGGCCGCGACGCCTTTGCGCGCCTCCCGACATTTTTCACGCGCGTCGGCGAGCGAGATGCTCGGCCAGGGACCGAGGTGGAGCGTCTTTTGCCGCCCGCCATATCGATAGCGAAAGCGCCACAGCTTCGATCCGTTCGTCTGAACGACGAGAACGAGGCCCTGCGCGTCGGCCATGTTATATGGCTTCGCCCTGGGCTTGGCGGAGGTGATCTGGAGTTGTGTCAGCATCATCGTGTTCCCGGAATTTCCCGGGTCCATCCAGCAGTCACAAAATGAGACTCTTTTTGTGTCTCTTTTGCCGGAATCAGCTGGATCAACCCGGACGGTTGCCAGCGATGGTCGATGAATTTATGCTGTAAAACCAGCCGCTTGCTGGACGCCTCTGGACGAATCCAGAGGCAGAAAATGGTGCCCAGAAGAGGACTCGAACCTCCACGACCTTGCGATCGCCAGCACCTGAAGCTGGTGCGTCTACCAATTCCGCCATCTGGGCACGGGGTAGGAGCGCGCAACTAGCCTCTGGTCG
>Ga0105238_10007434_pt1 | contig 10972 bp, 10 predicted proteins | sample KBSC34metaG_FD_81526 | JGI IMG/M metagenome (GOLD analysis project Ga0105238, IMG submission 81526) | Corn rhizosphere microbial communities from Kellogg Biological Station, Michigan, USA - KBS C3-4 metaG | ecosystem: Host-associated > Plants > Roots > Rhizosphere > Soil | place: Michigan, USA...
CGGCATGCCGAACGATGCGATCCTGAAATCGGCCACGCTCATCAGTGCCCAAGCGGCAGGCCAGCAATGCGATATGGGCAGCATCGAGCCGGACAAACTCGCCAACATGGTGGTGCTCACCCGCAATCCGCTTGCGGACTTGAAGAATCTTAAGTCCGTGCTGATGACCGTTAAGCGGGGTCGCGTTTATGCGCGGAGTGCGTTTATACCTTTGGTGAAGGACGACATTACCGATAGGTGACCTGGCGAGAGTACCCAATCGTATTCGACTTCCTCATTGGCTTGCCCGCATCGTTTCATCTGCCCCGATTCGTTTTAGCAACCAAAGAAATTTGAAAGATGTTGTTGGTGACGATGCTGGTCTAGCGAGAAGGAGATTGGACGTGAAGAAGCGTTTTTCCGAAGAACAAATCATCGGCACCAGCGCGGCTAGCGCGATGCCGCGGCCGCCGGTTCGACACCTTTGCCGCCTTCTGCGGCAAGCCATTTAACGAAGCCCGCCGACGACCGGTCGCCTTCGAGGTCGCGGGGTAACAGGGCCACATAGCCTGGACGGGATACCTGGATATGAGGCAGCGGCGTCACCAGCGTGCCGTTTGCCATGTCGATGCCCAACATCGGCAACGGCCCTATGCCAATGCCGAGGCCGTCAGCGACGGCCTGGCGAGTCACGTAGAAATGGTCGAACACCTGCCGCGGCAGCGCGGCAAGCTGCGGGATGCCCGCGGCGTCCAGCCAGTTCGCCCAGTCGCCGGGGCGGGTTTCACTGGCGAGCAAGGTGTGCTGCTCGATGTCCTGAGCACTTAGGACGGGCTTCTGCGCGAACAAGGCCGGGCTCATGATCAGCGTGTCCACGTCGTCCAGCACTGGCACCACGTGATGGTGCGGCCACGCGAGCCTGCCGACGTGGCCGCGTCGGATAGCGACGTCCACGCCGCCGCGGAATTCCTCGAGCGTCGTCGAGACCGTGGTGACGATGACCTCGATATCGGCATGAGCCTCGTGGTAGCGACCGAGCCGCGGGATCAGCCATCGCATCGCGAAGCTTGCCGGCGCGCTGACGCGCAGGATGCGCCGGGCTCCTGGCCGCCCGCACGCTTCGGCTGCGGCGGCCAGGCGACCGAACGACCTACCGGCCTCGGTGGCGAACGCCTGGGCCATCGGGGTGGCGACCATACGGCGCCCAATCCGGTTGAAAAGCTTGAAACCCAGCCATTTTTCCAGGGTGGCAACATGGCGACTGACGGCGCCGTGGGTTATCCCAAGCTCGGTCGCAGCGTCCGCGTAGCTACCCTTGCGGGCGGCAACTTCGAAGACGCGAACGGCGTTGAGTGGCGGGAGGCGAGGCATGCAAGGGTTGAGTAAAAGTCACGCGTAGGGTGATTGAGGGATGCCTTGTTGCTTATTTGTACCATCCTTATCATGGCATGATGGTCATCCCGAACGAACTTATCCTCGGCGCGAAGAAATCCGGGACCGATGCCGACCGATCGCGCAGCCTCGTCGCTGCCTCCCTGACGCACGCACTGCACGACGGCTACACCGATAGCCTCTATGCCTTCCTGCCGGCCTGGCAGGCACAATTCGGCTTGTCCTACGCGGCGCTCGCCATGATGCGCGCGCTGTATTACGCGACGATGGGAGGCCTGCAGATCCCAGCGGATCGCGCCTTGCGTGGCTGGTCGCCGCGCGCTGCACTGATCCTGTCCACCGGACTTGCCGCCGGCGGGTTCCTGCTCATGGCCTTGTCCATGGGATTTGCGGGGCTTTGCATCGGCCTGGTGGTGGCCGGCATCGGCTCGAGCATCCAGCATCCACGCGGTTCGCTGCTAGTGACCGACGCCTACGGCGCTGCATCGCGTCGCGCGCTCGGCATCTACAATTTTTCTGGTGACCTCGGCAAGGCAGCCTTGCCGGCGCTGGTGGCCCTGGCGTTGCCACTGCTTGCGTGGCGGCCCGTGGTTGGCCTGATGGCGGTGCCTGGCGTGGTGCTGGCATATGTGCTGCTTCGGCTGGCACCTGGCACGCGTGGTGCCAAGGCCGCCGTTACGCGTGGCGACACCGCCCGGGGCCGCGGCGGCTTCGGCATCCTGACCGCGATCGGGGCACTGGATACGGCCACGCGCATGGGTTACCTGCTGTTCCTGCCGTTCCTGGTGCACGCCCGCGGCGGCGGCTCGCCCACCGTCGGCGTCGCCCTGGCGCTACTTTTCATCGGCGGGGCATTCGGCAAGGCGACGTGTGGCTGGCTTGGCGAACACCTCGGCGTGGTCGCCACGGTCATCGTGACCGAGACGGCCACCGCGGCTCTGATCGTAGCCACGCTGTTCACGTCGCTGGCATCAACCCTGGTGCTGTTACCGATCCTCGGCGTCGTGCTCAACGGTACCTCGTCGGTGTTGTACGGCACCGTGCCGGACCTTGCCAGGAGCGACACCGGCCGCGCGTTCGCGGTGTTCTATACCAGCGTCATCGGTGCCGGCGGCATCGCACCGATTTTTTACGGCGTAATCGCCGACCACAGCAATCGTAGCGTCGGCATTGTGGCGTCCGCAGCAACCGCTCTGCTGATCGTGCCGCTGGTATTTGCATTGCGAACGTATCTTCGCCATCCGACTACAGAACTCGCCAATGAATGATCTGCCGGCTGGAAACGTCATTTTAATCACGGGCGGCGGACGTGGCGTGGGCGCGGCGACTGCGCGGCTGGCCGCCGCACGCGGCTATGACGTAGCCATCAGCTTCATCGCCGATGAAGCCGCCGCGTTCGCCGTGGCAGCTGACATTGCCGCGCTCGGGCGTCGTGCCCTGCCCTTCCGCGCAGACAGCGCGGACCCCGTGCAGGTGGCGGCGCTCTTCGCTGCTATCGATAAGCAATTTGGCCGGCTCGATGTCCTCGTCAACAACGCCGGCATGATCGCGCGGCAGTCGCGTATGGAGGATCTGGATTTCGCGCGGATGCAACGTATTTTCGCCGTCAATGCCATCGGCCCGATCCTGTGCGCGCAGCAGGCGGTGAAACGCATGGCCTATCGCCATGGTGGCCAAGGTGGCGTCGTGGTCAACCTGTCGTCTGCCTCAGCGAGGCTTGGTAGTCCGCACGAGTATGTCGACTATGCAGCGTCAAAAGGCGCCGTGGAGACGTTCACAACGGGGTTCGCCAAAGAGGTTGCACGCGAGGGCATCCGGGTCAATGTCGTTCGGCCGGGGCACATTTATACGGATATGCACGCGAGCGGTGGCGAGCCCGGCAGGGTCGACCGCGTCAAGGAGTCCATCCCAATGGGCCGGGGAGGCCAACCCGAGGAAGTTGCGCGCGCTATCCTTTGGCTGGCCAGCGCGGAAGCATCTTTCATCACGGGCACATTTCTCGATGTAACCGGCGGGAAGTAACGACGCGGCATCGCCCTAGGACTGGTCCGCTTCGGATCATAAGCGGACATCACGTGGCCACGACCCCATTAGGCTCATATCGCAGCAACTCCGTTCCCTCTAAATAGTTGCCGTAGTACTCGCTCTCGCGCAACCCGGGATTCGCCTCGAAGTTGATATAAGGTTCCCCGCAATGCGGACAGCGAAACGGGTTGAGGTAGCTATATCGCGAACCGTCAGGTGCGAGAGGCAGGGATTGTTCTAGGGTGAAAAGCGCCTGGGGATCTGGCGCTGAGAGGGGTACTGGACAACCCGGAACCATTGCACTAACTGTGAGCGTGGACTTTCCAGAGTCGGAATAGAAATACCCTGAGTTGCTGAATCCAGCGTGGTAAGAGCGAACCAGAAAGCTACGGTGGCATTTATCACACTCGCACGATAGCAGTATGTTTCCGGGGGTAATGGTTCCGCTGAAGTGCAAGCCGCGGTTGAAGAGGCCTTTACCTACCAGTCCATCGTTAGAAGCTGCAGCGCCTGGCAAGAAAAACGGCTGGAATCGAATCCCTGTTGCTTTGCCCTGTGCAAGGGCGGTCGCGTCAAAAGTTGGCGAATCACTGATGACACAGTCGGCCTGACATGCCTTGCTGGCATGAACTCGAACCGAAAAATGTGCCCAGCCTCCGGCCGATCTCAACACATGTTCATGCATGATGCCGGAGCTGTCGACGAAGGACACCCGCGCATCCGCATTAACCTGCGTGGACGGCGTTTTCTCACTTGGGAGCTCATTTTCGCGAAACTCGCATAGCACTTTTCCGCTCACACGAACTGTGAGAAGCGCAAGTGACTTCTTCTTGAATATCTGGAACATCACTCCCCCTGATGAAATTTGGCTAAAGCTGAGCGGCATCGACCAGCACGGTAATGCGGTCATCGCCTTCCTGGCTAGCTAGGCGTCCCCTCACTTAGCCAAATCCCCTCCCGGTTACCTGAAGTCACAGGCCTCGTATGCCCTCGGCCTTGTCAAGTTTCATTTCCAGCCCCCAGCCGTAACGGCCGCGCATGTCAGGCGTGTTGGCGTCGATGGCGACCACCACGTTGTTCAGGCCTTTTTTCAACTCGATGTCAAACCCTGCATTATCGAGCGAGAGCCGCCCGTCGGGCGGCAGACGGCTACCGGGCACGTTGTATAGGTTCTTGCCAGCAAACACTTCCTTGCCGTTGACAAATACGGCGACTTCTCGGAGAAAGCCGAGCGCGACGTGGCGGGTCTGGGCGTGGGCAGCGACCAGCGTAGTGCGAAGCCAGGCGTACTGGCGGAGAGCGCCGCGTGCGGTCGGCGGGAAGCGGCGGGCGAGGTTCACGAGGCCGCCTTCGTCCACGCGCAGAGCTGCCCAGCCAACTGTCGGCTGGTCGTCAGCGGTTGGCTCGCCTGCGTGACCAAGTGGCGCGGGCGGCGTGACGGCCCAACGCGTCACCATGGACCCTGCCTGATGAGGGGCGTCGGGCGTGCGCCACACAATGCCCTTGGGCAACGCAGGAGTAATAGTCAGGTTGGCGTAGACGGCCTTGCCCTCGAGTGCCAGGGTGCCTGAGCGGCCCTCACCTTGGAGTCTTGCCGTCAGACTCGGCTCGCTCTGGTGGTTGACGAAGACAGCCAGGCGTCGCCCGGCGACAACGAGGCGAAGGTGGTTCCACACGTCGGGCACAACGGGTGCGGATGCCTGGAACTGCGGGTACATGTCCCAGAGGATCCGTCCATGGAGAAGCGGGACGTATTGCAGACAGTCCTGGGAGGCCGGGCAGTCAGGACTGGCGCGGATGTAGACCATCTCGGCAGTACCATCGGGACCTTGGCGAAATCGCACGCCTGGCATCTGGTCGTTGACGGGCTTGATGTCAACGTCGATGGTCCCGCTGGAAAACACGCCGTCGGTAAGGGTGACGTAGCCCTCTTCGCTGTCGGAGGTGACCTGCAGGAGGCCGCCTGGGAAGGCTTCCCTGGTGAGGAAAGTGGCGTTGCCGTGGGCGGTCCAGTGCCCTGCGGTGAAGGGCACGGAGACAGCTGGCGTGGCGAGCACGGGATTTGTATCTAGACCGGCGATGATGAGTCCGAGAAAGGCAAGACGTGCCATGGAATGCGGCATGAGGTGGTCCAGTTGGCCGAACAGGAGAACTGCAAGTGGGGTACGCGGTAAAGCTGCGCGCTTTATTGACCCAGGATTACCCAAGTTGCTTACGGGCCTTTTTGCCCTATCGAGCAAAGGCGCAGCAAAAGGGCCATCACGCTCAGCTATGGCCGGATCTGTTTCACGAACTCACGACGACGGCGACTAAAGCTGGCGACTTCAATCTTTCGCAGTAGCGTTTCCACACCGCGACAAGAGCACCAACTCGGCCGCCTCCTCGGCGTCTTTCAGGAGCACCTTGCGTGGCGCGCCCAACTGCGCATGCATCGTCAGACCGCGAGCAAGGTCGAGGACCTGGCGCGCGCGCGTTCCGGCTGGAAAGTCAGACGGGATTTCTCCCGCGCTGATCCCGTCGTGGAAACGGCGTTCTACGAGCGCCAAGCCGCCAGCCGCGGCGTCCTTCAGGAACTGCTTGACCTCGGGGTCGTCCACGAGGGGCGCGACGCACACCATTAGACATCCTCGGACGGACCCTTCCTCGGTCGCAGCTTCCACGGCGTGCCTCAGGAAGCCGGCGATCGAGTCGCGAAGAGTCGGGGGCGAGAAGAGCGCCTTCGCCGCGCCGGCACCCTTCCGCTCAGCGTACGCCCGCAGGACACGCAGGAAGAGCGTCCGCTTGTCCCCGAAGACGGAATAAAGGCTCTGCCGTCCCACACCCATGCCTACGATGAGATCGTCGATTGCTACACCGTCGTAGCTTTTCGACCAGAAGATCTGCGTCGCCTTGTTCAGCGCTTCGCTCTCGTCGAAGGTTCGCGGGCGTCCGCGCGGCCTGTTTGAATTTGTCAACATTTAGTCCAAAAATCCTTGACCCGGATGTCCAGAAGAATATATAAGGAACCAGTCCAAAAATTGCAAGCTGACTTCTGGCCTCTCCATGGAACCAAATATGAGACATTCAATCGCTCTGGTCACCGGCGCTACGTCCGGGCTCGGTCATGCCGCAGCTCGCTTGCTCGCCGACGGTGGATGGCAGGAGGTCATAGTCACGGGACGGAGCCTGGCCAAGACCAAGGAAACCGCCGCTCAGCTCGCGGACGAGACCAGGAAACGGGTGTTCACGCCGCTGGAGCTTGATCTGAACAAGGCCGCCAGCGCCAAGTTTGCGGTCGCCGAGCTGGTCAAACGAGGTCGGCCGATCGATTTCCTGCTGCTCAATGCCGGATTGGTCCCAACCAAGAAGCGAGTGATCACCGCGGAGGGCGTTGAAGCTTCTCAGGCCCCGCTGATCGGCCATCATGAACTGGCTGTCGGGTTGCTCAATGCCAAGCTGCTGAGTCCCGACGCGCGGATTGTCATCACCAGCGCGGAGCCTGCCCGCGGGGGTGTGCCCTTGTTCAAATATACCGACCTGCCGGCGTTCGCGGCCAAATACTACGGGGGCGACCAAACTGCGGCTGCTGAAGCCCTCATTCGCAGCGGACCCAACGTGAAGTACTCACCTAACACTGCGTACGCCGACGCGAAGCTCATTGTCGCCTGGTGGGCTGCGGCTCTGGCGCGCCGGCTGCCCTCCGGCATGGCCGTGTACGCTGTCTCGCCCGGTGCGTCGAACGACACCCAGGTCGCGCGAAACGCTGGCCCGTTGTTGAAGTACCTGATGATTCCAATCGTGAACCTCATTCCCGGCATGAACCAGACGCCGGAGACTGCGGCCGGTCGTTACATCCAGGCGTCGGAGTTTGGAACCGAAGTCTCAGGGCAATTCTTCGCCTCGGCCAAAGGGAAGTTCTCAGGCCCAATGGAGCTGCAGCGCGAGCCACACCTCCACGACCGCGCCAGCCAGGAAGCCGCGTGGCAGGCCGTCGTCAAGGTCTCCGGCGTCGACTTGTCTCGTCCCGCAACCTTAAGCGCGGTGTCCTGAAAGAGCGCCGGTACGCAAACGTTTCATACTGAATTGTCCAAAAATATATGGACGCCAAGGGCGTCCCGGGGAGAACCAGTGGTATGAGGGCGACGCGGGCCATGTCGTTATTGGAAGGCAAGATCGCTGTCGTCACGGGCGGCAGCAGCGGCATCGGCCTCGCGACCGCAACGAGGTTCGTTGAACAAGGTGCCTATGTGTTCATCGCCGGACGGCGGCAGGCCGAGATCGACAAGGCCGTTGCCGAGATCGGCGACAACGTCACCGGCGTAAAGGCGGATATCTCAAAGCTCGACGACCTCGACCGCCTCTACGAGATCGTCGCGAAAAAGGGAAAGATCGATGTGCTTTTCGCGGGCGCGGCCTTCGTCGAAAAGACGATGACTGCCGCAGCGACGCCGGAGCATTTCGACAAGACCTTCAACACCAACGCCCGCGGCACTTACTTCACCGTTCAGAAGGCGCTGCCTTATCTGAATGATGGTGCGTCAATCATCCTCGTGGCGGCGGCGGGGAAGAACAAAGGCCTCCCGGGCCGCAGCGCCTACAGCGCGACCAAGGCCGCGATCCGGTCATTCGCGCGGACCTGGACCAGCGAACTCAAGGATCGGAGCATCAGGACCAACGTGTTGAGCCCTGGCGCGGTCGACACGCCCATGTTCGACGATCAGTTCCCGTCCGGAGAGGGCGCAGCCGAAGCCCGAAAGCAGATCGTCGCGATGACGCCTTTGGCGCGCCTTGCATACCCCGATGAGATAGCCTGCGCGGCTTTGTTCCTCGCCTCAGACCTCAGCAGCTACGTCGCTGGCATCGACCTTCCCGTCGATGGTGGCCTGACGGCTATCTAGCCCGAGGCCCCCGCGTCATGCCGAACGTAATTTTCCGAGGAGCCTCTGATGACACACACAGCGAACCATGCCGTCCCTGAGCTGGGGAAATTTCGCCGCGCCGTCGCGGCCATCCGGGCCTTCCTGCAGGCGATGGATTCGACCAGCTTCGATCATACGCTCGATCGCATCGAACGCCTGGAGCGAGAGGTGGTTCGACTGAAGGAGGAGCTGCGCCAAAACAGGAATCTGGAGGCAGGCGATGCCCACGTAGCTAGCGCCGCTGCGCCGGAACATTGAAAGCGGGGACCGGACCCGGCCGGGTTTCACCGGTGCTGACTTGAAGAATCTCAGGTCCGTGCTGATGACCGTTAAGCGCGGTCGCGTCTATGGGCGGAGTGCGTTTGTACCTTTGGTGATGGACGACATTACCCATAGGTGACCGTCCACGTAGGCATATTCGATGGATACCGTAATTTGGCCTTAGTAGTTTGACCTTCCAAAACGCTATCCGCCATCCAGCCTAGCTAGGCTACCTACTCCCCATATCACGCTCCAAGCAAATAGCAGGCCCACGACGATCCCGACGATGTACCAAGCGATGTGAACGCTCTTACGAAGCATGGTTCGACAATGCCACGACGCCATCGATTGACCATCACTGCGGTCACAATAAAGGCGATCACAACGAGCCAAAATACGAACGCAGTCCAATTCAATATTCTTCCCCTGGCTCTAACGCGTGGAGGTATTTTGGACAGCAACCGGTCGCGTCCCTCCCCCATCGCGTGGCCGAGTCCGCGGGCTCCAATGAAGGCCCGCATCGTTCATCTGACCCATTCATTTCAGAGCCTACCGGAGCCAGAGATAATCATCGAGCGCTTGCGGTTCACCCGGCTGTCCTCGGTACGGCCTCGCCTCCTCACCATAAGTCTCTCGGAGCGAGATGTTACAAACGGCCGCGAAGATTCGGAGATCCCGTCGTCCGCGCGACAGGGGTCAGTGAGGTGGAGTGAAGTAAAAGGCCGGTGCCGGGCTCTAGTAGACATAGTCAGATTGCACGCATCTCTACCTCTTAAGCATTTTCAACTGTTCATGCGCGTCCGGGTGACCCAATGTCTTCGCAACACAAAACCAGTGAGCCGCCCATCGGGCATCATGCCGATTAAGGTAGCTAGCGGCGAGGTTATAGGCTCCTTCGGCGCTCCCTCTAGCGGCAGCGCGTTTGTACCAGTAACGCGCAGTATCGAAGTTTCTTGTAACGCCGTCACCATCGTCGTAGATGTTTCCCAGGTTGACTTGTGCCTCTAGACTTCCGCCAACAGCAGCTTTCAAGAAAAGCTTCGCTGCCTTCGATCGGTTACCAGATTCAAATAACTCGCAGGCCTCTTCAAGAATTTGACGAACGCTTCGCTCTTCGGATGCGACCGATGATCGAGGCGGCTTAAGAGTTTTCATTACGCACCTACCGGTAGCAAAATTATAATTATGATTATTACAACAATGCCCCCAACAGCCACGCTCTGCGCGGCCGGACTCGGTGCATAGCTCGCTGGGTAGTCAGGCTGCGAATTATCGTCGTACGGGGGTAGCGAGTCGAGAGGTGGCAGGATCCATCTGGCCAGGCCGGGTGGATGAACGCATGGAACGCGTGGAAGTGTTCTTGGACTACCGGTCGCTCCCCTCCCCCGTCGCGCGACCGAGTCCACGGGATCCAGTGAATAGGCCCGCATCGTTCATCCGCCCGATTCGTTACCTGATTGGGCAGATCAGGCCCCTACTCGCTCGATGGAAGGCAGCTTAGATAAAGTGTTGCCGTCAAAGCTGACATCGAGACCAGCCAACGCCAGGCCCTGCAAAAATGATCGTGGATCAAACATGGCTCCTGCGGAATGGACTCCGTGCCGATACCTCGCATCGCCTGAAATCAGCCGCATGGCAGCCTGCACAGCCATCGGTGCCGTCACGTAATAGATGTCGCGGCCTTGCGCGCGGACCATTCGCAGTTGACCCCGCTTTCTGACAAGAACATCCATGACGAACTGCTGATCTGACCGGCCGGTATGGTGGTTCGACGTGGGAGGGGGTGTGGCGGCGTCACGTAAATCTTGCAAGGGTTCTACGTTGAGCCATGGTGTGATGGTGTCTACCCGCAGATGACTAGCCAGAGTAACTACCTCCGTAAACGGTTGGGCCACCACCTCCCGCCGTCCAATGGGTTCAGGAAAGTTCCAGTAGCTCCGATGAGGTGGGCTTGCAAGAAGTTCCAGACGACCTCCCTGCAGGACAACCCGTGGGACGTTGTTGCGTTTCCCGGTCAGGCGAGTGCCCAACGTTGGATGCCAGCTGTCCAATCCGATAGCAATTTCAATCTCGTCGACTGTCTCGTTCTCTTCGATGACTGCGCTTGCCATTAAGTCGGCAAGACCGCCATAGAAAGCCATGGCGGGCACAACCGGCACGCCAGCAGCTGTCGCAAGGGCGTGACGGGTATCGAACATGGCTTTGACCGCCGCCTGCTCCGCCGCAACATCGACGTAGGGAATGCTCGCTCGTAGGGCTGCATCCAGGACTTGTAGTCCGGTATCCAGGAAGGGTCCAGCACAATTAATGACTGCGGACGCTCCTCTCAAAGCCACATCAAGCGATCTGGCATCGTCGATGGTGGCGCAGCGTGCTTCGTCTTCCGGGAATGCTCCCGCGTCTGCATTGAGCTTTGC
>Ga0105238_10007437_pt1 | contig 10970 bp, 10 predicted proteins | sample KBSC34metaG_FD_81526 | JGI IMG/M metagenome (GOLD analysis project Ga0105238, IMG submission 81526) | Corn rhizosphere microbial communities from Kellogg Biological Station, Michigan, USA - KBS C3-4 metaG | ecosystem: Host-associated > Plants > Roots > Rhizosphere > Soil | place: Michigan, USA...
CTGTAAACAATCGTTTTCCCTTCGCGCGCCAAAGTTTGAATGAGCGCCTTGAAACCAACCGCGGCATTGGCGTCGAGGCCATCCAGGGGCTCATCAAAAAAGACGACCTTGGGATTGTGCAGGAGCGCAGCGGTGATGACGACTTTGCGGCGCATGCCTTTGGAATACGCGCCCAGAAGTTTGTCCGTGAGCGTGTCAAAACTGAGATCGAAAAACGTGAGGAATTGCCGGATGCGAATGCGTGCCGCGTCCTGCGGAATGCCGTACAACGCGGCGATCATTTCCAAATACTCCAGGCCGCTCAACGATTCAAAAACCGCGCCGGATTCGGGAACGAAACCGACATTGCGCTTAACTTCGACTGGCTGGGTTTTAAGATCGAAACCGCAAATCGTCGCCGAGCCTTCGGTCGGTTCGATCATGCCAGTCAGCATTTTCAGTGTGGTGGATTTGCCGGCGCCGTTCGGGCCGAGAAAACCGACAATCTGCCCAGCGGGAATCTCAAGGGTGAGCGCGTTGACGGCGATTTGCTGCCCGAAACGCTTGGTCAGTTGATTCAGCGAAATCATGAATGGATTATCCTCTTACCGGAAACTCCGGCTGGCAAACGGTAGCCGCGAGTTCGAGGCAAATCAACGAAAGAACAATATTTCCTTCGTGCTGCGGCGTTACGAGGCAAAAGCGTTTAATCCTGGATGTAAACGATATCCCCGGGGAAGAGGGGATAGTCCGCGCCGTTCAATATGGCTTGCGGATCGATCTGCAAGGGTTGGTTGTTCCGGTAAATCGTAATGGAGGCCGGCGGATTATTCGGTTGGTATTCGGCGAGCACCAACGCGCGCGCGAGCGACAGACCATCGCTCCAAAGCAGTACCGGATTTCGGACCGATCCAAGAATTCGCACCTGCGGATCGCCGGAGGGCGAAATCACGGGTTGCTGGACTTGAGTCTGCTGCATCTGCATCCGGGCGCTTGCGGCGCCGGCGGCGTAGGCACGGCGAATTTGTTCGTCCGTTTTCTGTTTGTGACCGGCGCAACCGAACGCAGTGAGAGCGATCGCGCAAACCGCCGCGCAAACCCGCGCTTGAGCGACAGGGAGACCAAAACTCAGCCTCGCTAAATGCATCAGATAATGTACACTGGTTTTTCGCGCCGTCATTTTTTGAAAGGATTGCGTTGCCCGGGAAAGAATTTGTCCGAAATGGTCGCGAATAATTTATCCAGCTCACCGTTTTCAGAGGTCAGATTGTCACCGTTCTGCACAATCCTGAAGACGGCCGAGTGTGTTTTGAGGTCAATGAAGGCGATTTCTATCCGGCGAAACCGCCACCAATAATCGAAAAAGCTGTAATAGCCAAAAACACAAACCACCGTCGGCTGCTTCAACTCCTCATCCGTAACGTTTCCGGCACGCACCAGGGCGAGGGATTTCTTCGCCCCCTCAAATCCATCGTCGTTCGTTCCGGAAGGCGGCAACGTAACGTGATTCGTTTCAAGAAACGCGCGAATGATGTTTGCCTTGATCGCGAAATTGACGTTCTGCGGAAGCGCGCCGCCCGTTTGCTCGGCTATACTGAGCGGATTCAAAGTCGCAGAAACGACGCCAATTGCTTCAGCGCGTGGATTGAGCAGGGGACCGCCGCTATTGCCGGGTTGGACCGGCGCGGAAAGCTGGACCATTTTGGGGTCATCATCCAGACCCACCGTGGCGCTGAGCAGTCCCTTGTTGAGCCGCGGTTCGCTGCCTAAAACTCCCACCAGCGGAAATCCCATCGTGTAGACATCCTGTCCCATCGCGTAATTGGTTTCCGCGGCGAACAGCATCGGGCGGAACGGCAAATGATCCGCTTCCACGTGCAACAGCGCCAGATCGCGATTTGTATCGCAGGCCAAAACGCTGCACGGAAAACGCGTGTTGTTGATCCATACGGTCGCATTGGTGAGTCGCCCAATCACATGCGCGCAGGTCAGGACATCACCCTCCGGGGTAATCACGAAACCGGTTCCCTGGCTGGCGACGGGAGAATTTGATTCCACGAGTGAAGCGTCAAATCCCGCTTCCTTTAGGCGCCCAAGTATGCGCGGAGTGACCGCGCGCGGATCGCCGTGCGAGGGAATGAGATAAACCTTCCGATATTTTTCGAGGTGCGCGTCCGGCGCGACGGCGAATTGCGGCGTGCTGCAACTGGTCACCGACGTGGCAATTAAAGCGAAAAGCAAACCGAGCCAGAGGATTCGAATTTGCGGCTTCCAGTTCATTGGGTTCTTCACGCGATTAAATATCAGTTTGGAATTTGCGATGTGCCGGACCGAACTGTGCCTTGGGATTATCTCGGAACGGATTGGGCTGTCCGGGGAAGAACGCATCGCGAATCTTCACAAACAAATGATTCAGTTGGGTGTTTTCCGGAAGTGCGACGTTCTCGAACTTGTAGTTGTTGCGACTGGCTTTGTATACCATCTGATCCTTTTGAATGTCGGAAAACTCAAGATCAACCGATACGAAGGTGTACCAGGTGCGGTCATAACTCCAGGAGATGACATAATCGAATCGACATACGAGGGCCGGTTGGGCGCTTTCCTGCGCGGCAATTTTTTCCAACCGTTCAGTGTCAACTTCGCTGGCGTCAAATCCGGCAGCTTTCAGTCGGGCTAAAACGCCGGCGGTCAAATCCTCCTCGTCTCCTTTTGGCCGCACCAGATAAACTTTGCGATATTTTTCCAAATCCTTATTCGCGGCGGCATTTCTGCCTTCCGTGGTGCATCCATTCAAAGAGAGAAGCACGAGGGAAAGGAGAAAGGTCGCCCAAGGAATACGAAATAGCCTCACAAGATTCATCGCGGGGATTAAGCCGGACGGAGCTATGAGTCGCAAGGAAAATTCCAGAGAGTATTGGAACGGGAATTCGGCCTCTAATGTCCTCGGAAGCCTTTCAACAACTCGTCGGCACTTCCTGCAGCACTTCGACGCAATGCGGAATCGCGCCGACAACGAAGCCGAGGCATTCGACCGCGCCGCTCGGTTTGCCCGGGAGGCAAATGACCAGGGCTTTGTCCACTACCACGGCAAGATTCCGGGAAAGGATCGCGTTTTTGGTAATCTTCATCGATTCCGCGCGCATGACTTCGCCGAAGCCCGGCAGCTCCCGAATGGCAATTTCCCGCACCGCCTCCGGCGTGACATCCCGCAACGCCACCCCCGTGCCGCCCGTCGTGAGGATAAGCTGGCACCCTTTGGCGACGTGTTCGCGGATGGCGCGTTGAATATCTTTTTTCTCGTCGGGCACGAGCGATTCCCCGAGGACTTTCCACTGGTAACCTTCCGCCGCCTTTTTCAAAGCAGGTCCGCCAAGGTCGTCATAAAGCCCCTTCGATGCGCGGTCGGAAATCGTGATAATGCCAGTTTGAATTTGCATGCCGGGGTTTTCATACCGGGAAGCGCGACGTGTGGCAACCAATTCGCACTCCGAGTCCAGGTGCGACGCCACCTTGCCACGAAATTATTACATATCTCTTTAACGAAAAACACGTTGTGGCAAGAGTTTGGCTTAAAGCTCTGGCGTGTGGCAGCCGATCGTAATGTGGCGGTTTGTTGACCTCCATTACCAGCGCGAGGCACGCACCCTTGAAAGGCTTGATCCCGCCGGGTTTCCGGGAAGAAATTGGCCGGGCTTCGCGGGAAACCTGAACGACGCGGCAGTGAAGGCCATTTGCCGCTGAGATTTTCAGCGGGTCGCTGGATTTGCGCTTACGCTGGATGGTCCAATCCCGAGACGGGACTGTATCGAATCGGGACGGCTGCGGAATGGAATGTTGAAACTTTTACGAGCAATTGGCTTTTTTTTGTTGGCGTTGGCGCTGTTTTCCAGCGTGACGACGAGCCGTGCCGACTCGACGCCCTCCGAGCCGCAGATGAAGGCTGCGTTTATCCTGAATTTTCCCAAATACGTGGAATGGCCGCCCGCCTCGCTGGCCTCGCCGTCGAGCCCGATCCTGGTCGCCATACTGGGTGACGACGCAGTGGCGAATGAATTGGCCGCCATGAGTGAGGGAAAATCGGTCGACGGCCATCCGATCCAGTTGCTGCGAAATCCCACCCTCGCGCAATGTCTCGAATGCCACATCCTGTTTCTCGGCAGCGCTGAGCCGCAGAAGGCCGCGGAAATCGTCGGTCAATTGAAATCCGCCAGCGTGTTGACGGTGGGCGAGAGCGATCAGTTCATCGAACAGGGCGGAATGATCAACCTGGCGTTGCGCGAGCGGCGCATCGTTTTGGAAGTTAATCTGGAGGCTACGCGCCAGACTGAACTTCACATAAGTTCCAAATTGATTGCGCTCGCGAAGGTGAGAGGAGGAAAGAAGTGACAGCGCTCTTCCGGAGAATTTCCATCCGCCGCAAGCAGGTGCTGATCATCATGCTCACCACCACGGTGGCTCTGCTGCTCGCCTGCTCGGCGTTTGTGTTTTACGACATTGTCGATTTCCGCGCTGAACTCGTGGAACGCGTCGGAAGCATTGCGGAAGTAATTGCCGACCACTCCACGGCCTCACTCGATTTTAGCGATCCTAAAACCGCCGAGCAGACGCTCGCCGCACTTGGTACAGAATCGGAAGTAGTCGCCGGCTGCATTTACGACCGGGATGGACATGTGTTTGCTGAATACAGTCGGGACGGCAGGAAATTTGCGCCGCCTGCGCCGCAAGCCACCGGTCATGAATTCACTGGTGGGCGGATGCGGCTATTTCGGCCGATCAAGGAAGGCGCGGAAACTGTCGGCACCATCTACGTGGAATCCGATTTGAAGGAATTGCCCCATCGCCTGCGCCGGTACGCGGCAATTGCCGGGATGGTTTTTGCCATTGCGCTCGCGGCCGCGCTGGCGCTTTCCAGCCGGCTGCACCGCCTGTTGTCCAATCCCATTCTGCACCTTGCGCAAATTGCGCGCTCGGTGGCCGTCGATAAGGATTATTCCGTGCGCGCGACGAAAACGAGCGAGGATGAATTGGGGCAGCTCATCAATGGCTTCAATGAAATGCTCGCCCAAATCCAGCAACGCGAAAACGCGTTGCAGGGAGCTCGCGACACTCTGGAGAATCGCGTGGAGGAACGGACCAATGAACTCGCCAATTCGCTTTCGTTGCTGAACGCCACGCTCAACTCGACCGAAGATGGCATCCTCGCCGTGGATCTGAGCGGGCGGGCCATTTGCCACAATGAACGCTTTCCCGCGATGTGGGGCATGCCGGAAAAGGTGCTCGCGACCGGGAGAAATGAAGCGTTCATCGAGCATTGCGCGACGATGGTCGAGGACCCGAAGGCGTATTATTTCCGGATCCAGGAATTACTGCTCCAGCCGCATAAAGCTTCACACGACGTGTTATGTTTGCGGGACGGGCGTTATTTCGAGCGCGTGATTCATCCACAGCTCATGAACGGACGGTGCATTGGGCGCGTGCTGATGTTTCGCGATATCACGGAACGCAAACGCGCGGAATCCAATTTACAAAAGGCGAACGCGGAACTGGTTCAGGCTTCGCGTCGGGCCGGCATGGCGGAAGTCGCCACCAACGTGCTGCACAACGTCGGCAACGTGCTCAACAGCGTCAACACTTCAGCCACCCTTGTGATGGACCAGGTGCGGGCCTCGCGGTTGAAAGGCATCTCGCGTGTGGTGGAAATGCTGGAGCCGAATGCAAATGATTTGGCCGGCTTTTTCGCGCGGGACAAACGCGGACCACAAATGGTCACATACCTGAAGACGCTTTCGGATTTCCTCGCGCAGGAACAAGAGGCCATGCTGAAGGAATTAACCGGCCTCACGAAAAATATCGAGCACATCAAACAGATCGTTTCGATGCAGCAAAGTTATGCCAAGGCGTCCGGCGTCGAGGAAATTCATTCGCCCGTGGCGTTGATGGAAGACGCATTGCGCATTCATCTCGGCAGCCTGGAAAAATACCATGTGGAGGTCATTCGCGATTACGAAAAAGTTCCGGACATCACTGCGGACAAGCACAAGGTGCTGCAAATCCTCATCAATCTTATCGGCAACGCTAAAAACGCATTGACCGAATCGGAACAGCCGGCGCCGCAAGCGATCATTGGCGTGAAAGGAAACGGTGGAAGCTCCATGTATTTCACCATCAAAGACAACGGCGTCGGCATCGCGCCGGAAAATCTGATCCGGATTTTCTCACACGGTTTCACGACCCGTGAAAATGGACATGGCTTCGGCCTGCACAGTGGATTTCTTGCCGCCAAGGAAATGGGGGGATCGCTCTCAGTGCATAGCGACGGCCCGGGCCGTGGGGCGACTTTCACGTTGCAATTGCCGCTTAAACCCATCGCGAAATCTTAGGGCAGTGGGTGGGTGGGGCGCGTCGCTCCGCGCGCGCCGCAGGAACTCTCGGAAACGAAGCGCTTCCCAGGTGGCCAGAAATTTATCGCGGTGTCTTCGTCTTGGAAAGCAAACGCACTGAGCCGATCGTCATCTGCTTATCCACGGCTTTGCACATATCGTATATGGTTAGGGCCGCGACGGTCACCGCAGTAAGCGCTTCCATTTCCACGCCCGTTTGCGCCGCGATTTTAGCCGAGGCGACGATGCAAATTCGGTCGCGCGTCTTGGGAGTCTCAAAATTCACTTCGCAATGCGTGATGGGCAGGGGATGGCAGAGCGGGATGAGGTCGCCGGTTTTCTTGGCCGCGAGAATGCCTGCCAATCGCGCAGTGGCGAGCACGTTGCCCTTGGCGATTTTATTGCTTTCAATCAGTTCGAGCGTTGCCTTTTGCAATTTGATTTCCCCGCGCGCGACAGCTTCCCGCAACATGACCGGTTTTGCCGACACGTCGACCATGCTGGCTTCGCCGCGGGCATTGACGTGGGATAATTTGCTCATGGTTATGGTTGCCCGGGCATCTCGACGGATTTTTTCCACTCGCGAACCGCGGCGCGAATCTGCTCGGCAGCGTTCATTTTCGGCTTCACGAACTTGGGTGTGAACCAGGGAAATCCGCCGATCAAATCCGGCGTCACCAGAATCTGCCCATCACAATCCGGGCCGGAACCGATGCCGATGGTGGGGATCGGAATTTTCTGCGTGATTTCCTTCGCCACGGCGGGCGTGACAATCTCCAGCACCAGCGCAAATGCGCCGGCCTCCACCAAAAGCTCCGCATCGCGAATAAGCGCCTGGTGTTCGGCTTCATTCTTCCCCTTGATTTTGTAACCGCCCTCTTCGCGAACGTGCTGCGGCAACATTCCAAGATGGCCGCAATATGGAATCCCCGCCGCGACAATCGCGCGCACTTGATTGATGATCGCCTGGCCGCCTTCCGCCTTCACCGCCTGGGCGCCTGCGGCAACCAATCGGCGCGCGTTGGCGACTGCCTCGGAAACGGTGTCATACGTGCCGATCGGCAAATCCGCCGCCAGCATGGCGCGAGGTTTGGCCCGGGCGACCGCTCGCATGTGATGCTCCATGTCGGCCATCGTCACCAGCGTGGTGTCGGGGTAACCCAGCACCACCATGCCGACGGTATCGCCGACGTGAATGAACGGAATGCCCGCTTCATCCAGCAATTTGGTCGTGGGGAAATCGTACGCCGTGAGTGCGGCAATTTTCTCGCCGCGCGCTTTCATCGCCCGGATGACGTCCGCTGTGATCTTTGGAGAATCCATTGGCCAGGAAATTTAGGCGCGAAAGCTTTGCAGCAATTCGTCCGGAGTCACCGTGGCGGTGCCAATTTTGCCGACCACAATGCCCGCCGCGTGATTCGAAATAATCGCCGCTTCGAGGGGCGACGCGCCGGCAGCAATCGCCAGCGTGAACGTGGCGATGACAGTATCGCCCGCGCCGGACACATCATAAACCTCGCGCGCCACGGTCGGAATATGAAACGGCTTTTGGCCTCGTTGGCAGAGCAGCATGCCGAGTTCGCCGAGCGTAATCAGGAGAACCGCCGGGCTGAGCTCGCGATGCAAACGGTCGGCGACCGCCATCAAATTGTCGTCCGCGAGCGGATTGTTGTTGCGCGTGGTATCGGGAATGTTCGCCAATTCGAACGCTTCTTTGCGGTTGGGCGTGATGAGCGACAGGCCGGCGAGATTCAAATGATACGGCTTGGGATCGAGGCTGATCCAAATGCCGCGCGCGCGGCACAGTGCCTTGATTTCGTTCAGCAATTGCTGCGTGATGACACCCTTGCCGTAATCGCAAATGATGACCGCATCGGTTTCTTTTAACTGCGCCTTGAATGTTTCCAAGAGCCGCTGCATCAGCGCACCATCCAAACCATCGCGCGTTTCGCGATCGATGCGCACCACCTGTTGTTTGTGCGCCACGATGCGGGTTTTCAAACTCGTCGCCCGCGTTGCGTGTGGCAGGAGTCCGTCGCATCCGATATTCTGCTCCCTCAACAATTCTTTCAGTTGTTTAGCGGCATGGTCATGGCCGACGGTGCCGAATAACTCCGTGTTCACGCGTAACGCGGTGAGATTGCGCGCGGCGTTGGCGGCGCCGCCGGGCATGAAGCTCTCGCGCTCAAATTCCACGACCGGCACCGGCGCCTCGGGCGAAATGCGGGCCACGCTGCCCCAGATGAACTGGTCGAGCATGACGTCGCCCACGACGAGAACACGGGTTTGGGCCGCGGTGGAAAGAATGTTGCGGACTCGCGGAAGCGATAAGGTTTTTGAACTCATGAGCTAACTGAGAAATCCGGTGAGCGGGCTGGTGGCGCTGGCGGTTTCCTGCTGCGCGGCCAGTCCGGTTTCATAGGCCGCGCGGCCGGCTTCGACCGCCATTTTGAAAGCGACAGCGATTTTGTTCGGATCGGGAGAAACGGCAACAGCCGTGTTGACCAATACGGCATCCGCGCCCAGTTCCATCGCTTCGGCGGCGTGGCTGGGAGCGCCGATGCCCGCATCGACAACCACCGGGACAGTCGCCTGTTCAATGATGATGCGAATCTGGTCGCGGGTTTGGATGCCGCGATTCGAACCAATCGGCGAGCCGAGCGGCATCACGGTGGCCACGCCGACCTCCTGCAAGCGTTTGGCAAGCACAGGATCGGCGTTGATGTAAGGCAGCACTGTAAATCCTTCCTTCACCAGAATTTCCGCCGCCTTGAACGTCTCCACCGGGTCGGGCAGGAGATAGCGGGGGTCGGGATGGATTTCCAATTTCACCCATTTGGGCAACCCAGCCGCCGCCGCGAGTTTTGCGAGCCGCACAGCTTCCTCCGCATTCATGGCTCCGCTCGTGTTCGGCAGCAGCAAATATTTTTTGGGATCAATGAATTCGAGAATGTTCGCGAAAGGATCGCGTTTTCCGGATAGATCGGCGCGGCGCAAGGCTACGGTCACCATTTCGGTGCCGCTGGCGGAAAGCGCGTCGCGCATGGCTTCGGGCGACGAAAACTTTCCGGTGCCCATGATGAGGCGCGACCGAAAAATCCGTCCCGCAATTGCCAAAGGTTGATTGACTAGCGACATCCGGCTCAATTTGGCGGGGAAGGGCGATTTTGTCGAGCGAAGGAAAATGGCCGGAAAGACAGAATGAAGAAGAGTCGCGAACGGAGCGCGGCCGTCTCGTCCGCAGCGATGTCAAAACGAGGCCTGGGGTGAATGGTCGAGCACTCGAAATACGAATGCTGCTGCGCCCGGGGGCGGACGCGCTCCAAAATGCCGAACGCTAACCTTAACTCAAATGCGGGATGGATTGCCGCATGGCGGACGGGCGAATGCCGGGGCGGCTGTTGGGATGGTCGAGGAATTTGCGCAAGCGATGGGAGAGTTCGACAAAATCAATCGGCTTTTGAAATACGGCTCGACGCGAGGCGTACGGCGATTCAGAAAGATTCGGCGGTTGATTGAGGCCGGTCATCAGCACGACCGGCAAATCCGGGCGCAGGTCGCCAACCTTTTCGGCAAGTTCGGCGCCGAGCATTGATGGCATGGTATGGTCGGTGATGACGAGATCGAACTGCGTCGGTTCTGCGCGAAACGTTCGCAACGCCTCAATGCTATCCGCGCGGGTGACGACGCGATAACCCATTTTGCGCAAGCGTTGTTGCATCATGCTCAGCACGGGAAGTTCATCGTCGATGATCAGAATGCGCTCATTTTTCCCATGCAGGACTTTTCCACTGGCTTCATCTGCCACAACGGGTTCCCGCGAATAAGGCAGGTAAATATGAAACGCAGTTCCTTTGTCCAACTCGCTTTCGACGGAGACTTGGCCGGCGGAACGCGTGATGATCTTTTGCACCAAAGTCAGGCCCAGGCCGGTGCCCCGTCCGGGCGCTTTGGTGGTAAAGAATGGCTCGAAAATCTTCTCGACCGTTTCGCAGTTCATGCCGCAGCCGGTATCGCGCGCAATCAAATGAACGAAATGGCCGGGTGCCAACGAAAGCAAGTCTGCCTGGGCGGGATTGAGTTGCACATCTTCCAAAATGTATTCCAGCTTGCCGCCTTTTGCTTTCATCGCGTGCCCGGCGTTCGTGCCCAGGTTCATGATGACCTGGTGCATCTCAGTCGCGTCCGCCACCACCACGTCCTCATCTGATTTAATCGTCACCAAAATTTCGATGGAAGAGGGCAGGGTGGCATTGAGCAACTTGACCGCTTCTTGAATAACGGGGCTGAGCTTAAGCGGGCGTCGATCCGTTTCCTTCGGGCGGCTGAATGTGAGGATGCGCTTGATCAAATCCTGCGCGCGCTGCGCGGATTTGAAGACCGATTGGAGATTCTCGCGGGTGCGGCCCTCAACTTTGTTGTCGAACAGCGCCAATTCGGTGTAACCGAGAATCGCGCAGAGGATGTTGTTGAAATCATGCGCCATTCCCCCCGCAAGCGTGCCGACCGCATCCATTTTCTGCGCCTGGAGCATTTGTTTTTCCAGACGGGCGCGTTCAATTTCCGCCTCTTTGCGTGCGGAGATGTTGTCGATGAACCCCTCGTAAAAAC
>Ga0105238_10007440_pt1 | contig 10970 bp, 6 predicted proteins | sample KBSC34metaG_FD_81526 | JGI IMG/M metagenome (GOLD analysis project Ga0105238, IMG submission 81526) | Corn rhizosphere microbial communities from Kellogg Biological Station, Michigan, USA - KBS C3-4 metaG | ecosystem: Host-associated > Plants > Roots > Rhizosphere > Soil | place: Michigan, USA...
GAAGTCCTGGCCGATCTTGACCAGCGCGGCCGACGTGATGTCTCGCGCGTTCCTGGTGAATTGCCAGCGAGGATCCGACCGGACCTGCTGCTCGAACTGCCAGAGCGGGACCGCTTCCTTCGTCCCGGCCTTGTCACCAGGAGCGGTTACCCCCTGCATCGCCTGACGGATGGCCGGCGTGTACGCGCTAAGCGTCGCCGGGTCGATCTCGAGCAACTGCGACATGCTGTTGACGTACGGGTCGGCAAGCTGCTTGACCGTCGTGCCGGCGTCGATCTCCTTCGACAACGGCGGGAAGGCTGACTTCGCCCACGTCTTCAGCTGCTGCTGATACGTGTCGATCGTCTGATTGCCCATCACGATCTGCTGAGCACGCTGCTCGAGCTGAGCCGGCGTGTACGTGAAGCCGTAGTCCGAGGCCAGTGACTGAAGCTGCGACACCATCGCGGCCATCCCGCCGGACAGACCGTTGGTGTTCTTGGCGTTGCCGTAGTCCTGGCGCTTGCCCAGCTGTTGCGTCAGCCACTGCTGGTTCGTGTCGTTGCCGGTCATCATGCCGTGCAACGCGATAGCGGCTGCCTGGTCGCCGGAGACCTTGAAGCCCAGCTGCTTGCCGAGCGTCTCGACGGACGTGACGGCGTTGTTCAGCGCCTGCTGGTAGCTCTGCGGGTCGTTGGCCTTCTGGATGATGACCTGGCGAGCAGTCGCCGAGTGGTTCTTCCACCACGCACTGTCTTCGACAGCGTTCTGGAACTTCGCCGATGTCCAGTTCCCGTCAATCGCCTGATTGACCAAGGTTCGGAGTTCGGGGATTGCGTCGAGCAGTGAACCCAGTCCGTCGATCCCGGCGAAGTCGGCTTGCGTTGCCTGATCCGGCGACTTGCCGGAATACGGAACCTCGAGATAGGGGTCGATTGTCGTCTTCTGAGTCACGGGCTATACCCCCGGTACGGGCGTCTGGTTCGGCCGCTGGCCGCCCAGCAGGTTGACCAACTGGTCAAGGAAGGCCGTGCGCTGGTTGTCATGGAAGCCCTGTGGGTCGGACTTCTGGGCGTAGGCCATCGCCTCGGAACTAAGGTCGGGCATCGACGAGGTGCCGCCGCCGCTCACCAGTTGAGCGTTCGTCTGTGCAGACTGGAACTTCTTGACGAACGAGTCGAGCAGCTTCTCGTCGGCGCCCTTGCCGAGCGCCTCCTGAAAGGCGCTCTGGGCGGCAGCCTTGATCTCCGCCGGGTCAGTGAGATTGATGACCGGCGGGGTTGAACCCTGCAAGCTGGTCCCGTCACCGCCGAGCGCCTGAGCGGTTGCGGCGGTCTTCTGTAGGTACTCGGAGAACGACATCGCTACTCCGGCGCCGTGGCTCAGCTTCAAGTACTGAGCCATCGCCGAGCCGAGTGCAGCCTCGGTGTACTTGTCGAAGGCTCCGGTCTGGTGGACCGTGCCCCACGGGCCGGAGGCCAGCAGCTTCTGGACCGCGACGAATGCTGCCGGGTCGTTAGCAGACAACGCGGCGTACTGCCGCATGATCTTCGTCGGTGACGCGAAGATCTGGTGCGACGTCACGCTGGCGATGTCGTTGGTCCTGCCGGTCTTCAGGTCGAGCGTCTGCTCGTGAGCGGCCGAGTGGCCGATGTCAAACCAGATCGGCTTGTTCGGGTCCACCCCTGTCGGGATGTCCCAGATGCTGACCTTGCCAGTCGCTGCCGACTGCGCCTGCCCGGAGGCACGCCCATAATCAGGCGTGCCATCCGGGAGCGTCGGCACCTTCGGCGTCGGCGGCTGCGGCGAGATGCCAGGAGTCGGTGATGGCGACGGGTACGTCATCAGTTACTCCCGGAGAGTCGATCGAAATTGGTATTCAGCACTCGGAAGACGCCGTTAAAGAGGTCCGCCAGTGGCGTCCCCGCCAGATGCGTCTGCGCCCAGGCATTGAACGTGTCGAGAGCAGACGACCGAGCACCCACCGAGACCTTGTCCCCGCCGGCGTTCCTAGAGCGGAAGGTCTCGTAGTTGTCGTAAGCGGTGACAAGCTGGGATAACTGCGTGTTGAGACCGTCAGGCACTTCGCCCTTCCGCAACATCTCGCGGATGTTCTCGAGTTGCTGCGTCGCCTTCTGTCGAGCGGCGCCGTAGTCGTCCATCTTGGCGCCGAGCATCGGGTTTCTGGTCTTGTAGTCCTTCTCCCACGAGTCCTTCTGAGCCGACAGCTGACTAGCTAGGGCGTTGTCGCCCTGGTCCTTCGCCGCCTGGATCCGACGGTTCCACTCATCCACTGCGGGGTAGAACAGCTGCTCCGCGTGCTTCGTGTAGACGTCGGACATGAACTCGGCCGGCGTCTTCCGCTGGCGTAGTCCGAGTTGGATCTGCGCCTGGTAGGCCGCCTGCGAGAAAGGCTCGTTGCTCGCCTGGTCGGGCAGGAAGTAAGCCGCCACCGACCCGTACTTCTTGACGAAGGACTCGTGGTCGGTGAGCCACTGGAACGTCCCGGCCGTAGCTGGCAGGTAGGCCCCAGAAGCGGTCGAGCTCGACTTCGCAGTCTCGAAGGCCGAAGCCGGAAGCTTCGCGTGATCGAGAGTGCCGTCCTGCTTGTAGGCGACGTCGTCGGGGTGCAGCGTCGTGAAGATCGCATTCGCTCGACCGACGTCTCCACCGGTGTCGTTGAGGATCTGCTTGTACTCGTCGGACAGGTTCTTGATCCCGTCCAGCGACCAGGCGTAGTCAACCTTCGTGCTGGCGTCGGTCGCCTCAGAGGGAGTCGACGGTGCAGCCGGAGCAAAGAGCGCGAAGGCGGCACGCCAGTACAGCTGGTTCTTCACCTGGGTCTGGATCCGAGAACGGAACTGCTGGATCTCAGCCGGACTGGCGTCCGGCGGAGGAAGCATCCCTGCAGCAGCGAGGTTGGCGATCGCCCCGTTCATCGCGGACGCCATCGCGCTGTTACGCGCGTCCCCGTCCATCGCCGTGTAGATCTTGCGGACGGCGGTCGGCACGAACTGGCTGAACGTCTCGCCAGTACCGATCGGGCCGTTGACCATCGAGTCAACGCTCATCAGGTCACCGCGCCAGGCGGTCGGCAGCAGATTCTCGTAGACCAGTCGAAGAGGGACCGAGATCATCGGACCCATCGACATCCGGAACGGGTTGTCCGCACCGGGCACCGACATCAGCACTCCGCCGGTCATGTCACTCGAGACCGGGAAGGCTGCGATACCGTCAAAGCCAGGCACGTTGCTCAGCGCCCGCATCGCCTGGTTGAACACCGCCGAGCCGGGGTAGGTGAAGGTCGGCTCGCCGTAGGCGTTGTCGTAGATCAGACCGGACTGAACCGCGCCCTCATACGCGAGCATCATCTTGCGAGCCGCGACGGGGTTCTGCCACAGGCCCGTGCCCCACCGGCGAATCATCGCCTGCGTAGCTCGAGCGAACGGGATCATGTTCCGGGCGATGACATCGAACTGGGCCTTCTGGCCCGGGTCGTCGATCAGTTGCTCGGTCTTGACCCAGGCGTTCCTGATGGCCAGTTCCTTCGCCAGAGCCTCGGCCGCCTCGGTCGAGACGCCGGCCTCGTTCACCATCTGCTGAACCTGAGTGTTCAGGCCCTTTCGTTCGATGGCGTAGTTAGCCAGGAACACCGGGCTCGAGGTCGTCCGCTGAAGCGGTCGCTCGACCATCCACTGGTAGGCGCCACCTTCGACGTCCTGAAGAGTCGTGGCGATCGACCGGATACCTCCGGACGGCATCGCCATCACTTCCGGCGCCAGAGCGTGCTCTGGGCGCATGTCGTTGGTGAGGTGCTGCGAGATCCAGTCAGCGTCCGGCGCGTGGCCGAACTCGTGGACGTAGTCGGCTAGCTCCTGCTGAAACTCGCCGTTCCGGCCGGACATCAGCGTCGTGTGCTCGTCGACGAGCTTCCGAGCCCAGTCCAGCTTGCCTTGAGCAACTTCAGCGTCCGTAGCCGCCAGGCGGGCAGCGTTAGGCTCCCCAACCGGGTCCGGGAAGAAGACCCGGCCCCAGGCCGTGTTCTTCATTTCCTTGTCGGCTGCGTCGACGATGTGCTTCAGTCCGAGCTCGGGGTTCTGGACGTAGTCGAGAACGGCCCGGGTGGTCTGCGGCATCGCGTCGATGCGCTGGTGCAGAGCGTTGGCGTAGCGGTCGGCGCCGACTGTGTCGTCGAGTGCCTGCATCGTCCATCGAACCTGCGAGTCGGCGCTAGCCTCAGCGCCCTTCCGGCCCCGCTCGAGCGAGCGGTGGACAGCCCAGCGGATCTTCGACGGGCCGTAGCCGGCCTTCGAGATCTCCGTCGCTTCCTTTGTCGCATTGGCGAAGCCGAGATCACTGTGCAGGATCTGCTGGCCGTAGCCCTCCATTGCATCGGCGAGCTCTTGCGGAGACAGCGTCAACAGTGCGTCGACGGTCTCCTTGTCCATGAACTGACCGACCATCGACCGGTAGGCGCGGCCGATCCAGGCCAGCGGAGCGAGGTCCGCCAGCTTGGTACCCGGCGTAGAGCGACCGAGCAGTTCGCCATGGAGCATCGAACCGTTCTCGATCTGCTTCGCCATGGCGGTGTCGCCAGCCTCCGTCGCCAGACGGTGCTGGACGATCGGGGTTTGACTGACCTCTTCCATCGCCTGTCGTGCCTGGCGGATCTGGTCCTGAGCGTCGGCGCGTTGCGCCTTGCTCAGACCACCCGACTTCAGCATCGACTGAAGACCTTCGACTTCACCGCGTGCGCGGACGAAGGCGTCCAGGTCTGCCTGGCCGTGGCCTCGAGCCCAAAGCTCCTTGTTGCGAGCGGTGGCGAGGGCACGGGCCTTGATGGCATCGCCGGCGCGGCCCTCGAGGATGGTCCGGAGCCAGCCCTCAAGCTGGTTACGAGTGACGGTGCTCGGCTTGAACAGCGCGCCCATCTTCCACTGCGCCATCAGCTTGTCGGCCTGCGTGCTGGTGAGCGCGCGACCGAGAGTGGACTCCCAAAGCCCGACCTTCGCTGAAGCCTGCTGGATCGCCTGGAAGCTCGGCAACGTCCACCGAGCCCGAGTCTGACCCTCGAACAGAGCCATCGGCTCGCCGTAGAGACTGATGTCCGAGCCGGCAGCCGAGTAAGCCTCGTCAACCGTCTTGGCGCGGTCGAGAATCGCCTGTCCGGTCGGCGTCTTGCCGAGGCCGGCCGCGTGGCCGATCTGGTCGATCAGGCCATGGACGATTGCCTTCCGCTCACCAGGGCCACCGAAGTTCCACGCTGCACGCAGAGCCTGGGCGTTGCCCCGGTCAAGGTAGGTCATCGCCATCTTGTAGATGGTGTCGCCGGCGCGACTGTCGTTGATGTCCACGACGGTGTTGCGCGGCAGCAGAGTGCTGAACCGGATAGCAGCCTGCCGCGACCGAGCGGCGACGGCAGTCGGCGAGAAGTAGCCGAACCTGCTGGCATCGGCCAGCGGATCACCAGTCTGTCGCAGGTTGCGGACGACGTCGCCCTTGCCTGCTGGCGTCAGTTCGAACTGGGCGCCACGCTGGGCGGACGGCAGTGCGTGCTCCGCCTCGGCGGCGGCGGTGGCCCGGTCAGCGAGGACCGTGTCACCGTGGAGAACGATCGCGTCGTCAGCCTCGGCCGGGATGCGGACGAGAGCGCCTTCGTCGATCAGCGACTTCGCGAGAAGCGGGTCCGCTTCGGCCCGACTGACAACAGTCGAGAACGCGCCTTCCGCTCGAGCGGCACTGCGGGCTGTCATCCAGCCCGACATCACGCCCTTCAGCTTGCGGTAGCCGAAGGCGCTGACAGCGCCGGGCATCAGGCTCGACTGCGTCGCCGCCCGGCCATTCCGAAGGAGGTTCAGACCCCACTTGTTGCGGATGAACTGGGCCGCCTCGTCGAGCGTCTTAATGCCGCCCGTCTCGCCGAGAACCGGCTGGGCACCCTTGATGCCCTTCGCGAGCTCCGCGACGGTCGGGTTGCGCCAACCTGTCAGTGCGGTCTTGCCGACGAACTCCGGCATCAGCGGACTGAGAGATGGAAGCTCAGCGTTGAACTGGGCGGTCAACTGCGCCAGCTTGACGCTGTCGCCGGCGGCGTGCGCCTCGCGCATCTGCGAGCCGTAGTCGATAGCACGCTGCCAGCCGCGCTGGACGCTCTTCGCGAAGATGCCCTTCCGGGCCAGGATCGCGGCAGCAGTGTCGGCGTCGCCGAGAGTGTCGAGACCGACCTGCCACGCCTTCAGCGTCTTCACCGCGCCGAGAGCCTGGACCGTCGGGTCCAGGACGAACGACGCTACGACGTTCGTACCAGCGGCGGTGAGGTTGTAGGCCGTTGCGTCATGTACCGGGTCGATGCCCAGTGCGTTGGCGAAGTCGTTGCCGACGGTCGCCTGGTGGGCGTTGATCCGGCGGGCCAACGAGTTGAACTCGGCCGACCCGAGGTAGGACAGCTTCGCCCGGCCCTGAGAGCTGAGCAGTGTCTGGCCGTTCTGGTCCTTCTCGTAGTTCGCCGGGTCGTTCTCGACCTGCTTCCGGTACTGGTCCGGGTTCGAGAGGAACTTCAGACCCTCGTCGACCTTGTCCAGCCCGTACTTGTCGATCAGGTTGCGGAGGTCGCTGTGCGCCCGGCCGGAAGCCTGGAACGCCATCATCGACCAGAACGAGTCAGGGTTGTAACCCTGAGCGGTCATGTCGAGCTTGTCGGTGTTCTGGCTCTGCGCCGCAGCGCTAGCTGCCTTCTCGGTCTGCGGGTCGCTCCCGCCACCCATCCCCAGGATGTTGTCGGCGATGCCGTGGACACCCTTGTCGACGCCAGTGGCGACGAAGTTGTAGCCCTTCTGCAAGCCGTGCAAGCCCGCAGTAGCCGCGCCCTTGAGCGTGCTACCGACAGCACCGACCGCGTCGGTGAACCAGTTGCCGTCGTCGTGGTGCGACTGGACCTTGACGTACTGGATCTGCCCGTTCTTGTCGAGGTCGAGCGACCCGTCCTGCTTGATCTTGACGGTCATCTTGCCGTTGCTGGCGTCCAGCGTCCGCTGGACCGCAGTCTGGGCTGCGCCCTTCGGCGTCCAGAGGACGTCGTTGTAGGCGACACCGTTCTGGTCGAGCATCGCCTGCTGGGTGTTGTCCAGCTTGATCGGCTCACCGCTGGCACGGTGGATCTCGACCTGCTTCTCGAGGTCGAGCGCCTGCATGAACTGGTCGATCGCCTGAGCGTCCTGCGGCCGAGCCTGAGCCTGGTGCAGCGAGTAGACGACACCGGGCTCGTTCTGCATCATCTGCGTGCCCGTGAGCATCAGCGAGATCTTGTGCAGAGCGTCTTTCTCGTTGTCAGTGGAGACCGAGTCCCAGGGCGAAGTCAAGCGGGGCTCCTTTAGGCGAACGAATCAACCCTCAGGCGTTGCGGGCCTGTGCCGCTTGGAACAGCGTCCCGAGGATGCCGGTCGTGTCGGTAGAGGCGTAGCGCTGAAGGAGGGCGGTCATCTGACCCGTCCCCTGTCCGGGGCTCGGTAGACCGAGGATGTCGGAGCCGGCACCAGGGCCGATGTCGACGCCATGCGTCACTGGCTCGTCTGGGCGCTGACTCGGTGCGTTGAAAGCCGGCCCGCTGTAAGCAGGCATCGCACCCTCACTCCCGGCCCCCGGAGTAGCAGGGGCCGGGAGGGGTGCTGTGCCAGCCATCGGCGCCACACGTTGGGCGTCGAGTTGGGCCTTCTGCGCCCCGTACGCCTGATCGGGAGCCGCGCTCATCACTTGCGCCGGCCCTCCGTCTGTGCGTCGGGAGTATTTGCCCGGTCCTGAAACCGGGGCAGGGTGCGTCGGCTTTCTATAGCCGCCGTGGTCAGCCACGCTTGCCCTTCTTTCGCTTGGCGAGGCGAGACTCAAGCTTCTTGATCTGACGGTCCTTAGCCTTGACCACTGCTCTGAGGTCCGTGGTCAAGCAGGCGTGAAAGCCGAAGGCTTCCGCGCCGCAGAACTCGCAGTAGTCCATTACCGCCCCGCGTTGATGAGGTTCAGCAGATCACTCGGGGCGACGAGCCCCTCTGGTCTGCCGTCCGGGAAGAGCCGGACACCGGCTCGCTCGTAGGCGACGTCAACCAGTTGGGCGCACTGAAGCCGCTTCGACGTGCTCAGTCGGCGTAGCGCCCACTTCGGAGCGTGCCACTTCAGCACCCGGACGATCGCCTGAACGGCGATGTCCAGAAATGAGTACGGCGTGCCCACGAGGCTTAGCGCCGCGTTGGCGATGTCATGCCGCTGGCGACTGGTGAGGTCGATGACCGACCAGATCGCATTCGGGTAGGCGCTGACTCGCGTCAGCTTGGCCCCTCCGGGCTGAGCTTCGACGATGTACTCGAGTCCGATGTAGACGGCGGCGTGGTTGACGCCCGAGTGAGTGATCTCGCGGATCTTGCGAGCGAACCACCCACCCGTGGCCGTCACCATGTAGTCGCCAAGATCAGGCATAGCGACCTCCGTGCTTAGGTTCCGGTCGCTACCGACCTGCGGATCGTGAACTGGTTGACCGGCAGGTCCCCGTTGCCGCGGAAACCGGCGACCATCTCGCTCAAAGTTGGCCGACCACCGGGCGGAAGCCCTGCTTGGCCGGGTGCGATGCCCGGCGCAGGACCACCCTCGAAGCCCCCCTGCCCGGCGTCGGCGGGAGGGCCGCCCTCAGCGGCCTGCTGCTGCTGCATCTGCTCTTGCTGCGCCTGCTCTGCGGCCTGCTTCTGCTGCTCGAGCTGGGCGTAGGCGCCAGCGATGGCAACTTCGACCGGCTGGCCGTCCTGAAGCGCCTTGATGACAGCGACGGACAGCTGCATCACCGGCGTCGGGTCCTGACCCTGTGCGGCCATCTGGCCGCTGGCCTGGACGAGGGCGAAGAAGCCCTGCTTCAGCGCCTCGCGACTGCCTTCCACGTTGATCTTCTTCATCTCCTGAAGAGGATCAACGCCGAAGGGGAGGTTCTGCTGCGTCGTACCCTTCGCGATCAGGCCCGCGCCCTCGAGTTGCAGCATCGTGACGATGGACTGCGACGGGTTGAGGCCGGCGGCGAAGCCATAGGTGACGGTGCAGGTGTAGCGCCCGTTGATGTCCTTCGCCGGCGTGTAGCTGAACTCGTAGCTGGCACCGCTAAGGGTGCCGCTGACGACCTTGGAGTCGTTGGGCCACCAGACGTCGTCCATCTCGAGGCAGATGGCCGTGGCGTCTTCCAGTGCCGCCTTCAGCACCATCTGACCGCCCTTGATCTGGGAGTCGAAGGTGCCCAGTAGGGCCTCTACGCCCTTACCGGTGACGACAGAGGCGTTAATTCCGCCCGACCTAGCCTCCGGGTACCGGGAGCCCAGTCGAAGCTCTGCATCCAGAGCCTGGCTCTCGGCGAAGATGGTCGGCGGGACCTCGAGGGCCACACGGTGGACTTGGTTGGCGTCCTTGCCTTGCAGGATGGCGTGCGGGCCGACCGGCAGTTCGTCCATCCCTTCCGGGATGGCGATAGGCGCCTGGACGGCGAGAGCCGCCGCTTCGAGGGCGAGCGTGCCCATGATCGAACGAGCTACCTGAACCCAGATCACGTCATCGAACTGACCACGAGGGGAGTCGTCCTCGCTCGGCCGTTCGGCGATGACCGCCGGCACCCGGCTCAGCCGGTGCTCGTAGCTGTCGAGAGTGAGGCCCTGGACGTCCGGGAGGAAGAGGGTGACGCGCTTGTCGTCGACCCACCGGATCAGGCTTAGCTCCTGATCGGCCGGACGCTCACGTCCGTCCTTGTCCTTCCGGATCAGGAAGGAGAGGTTCGGGTACATCGCCGCGAGGTCGTCGACCCGGCGAAGCCAGCGCTTCACGTAGATCTTGCAGTTGCCCCACCGGTCGAGCTCGTAGTAGGCGTAGCGCGGATCCTCGGCGTGGAGGTAGGGCAGCTTGCAGTCGACGTCCGGTTCGATGAAGAACGGCAGGAAGCCGTAGGTGACGTACCGGTCGGCGCCCTTCAGCATCTGGATCTCGAGCTTCGAGTGCCGCCAGAAGTTGTCGCCGATCCGGTTCTTCACCTCGGCGCGCTTCTGGTCCGCGTCGGTCTCCATCTTCCCGGAGACACACGCCAGCGCCGGCAACGGCGCCAGGCCCTCGGCCATGTCGTGCGCGACGATGTCGACGAAGTTGGCGATCGGGCTGCCCTGGAACTCGAGCGAGAAGTCGAGCTCGGAGGGGAACAGCTGCCTGATGTGACCCCGGCGAACCTGATGGATCAGTTCCGCGTTCCGGTCACGGCTGGCGAACTTCGTCTCCAGTCGGCGGTAGTGCGCCAGCTTCGCGCTGTCGAATGTCGGGAGCGACATCTGCGTCATCAGGCGATGCCCTCCATCATGGCTCGTTGCTTCTCGGCCCTAATCGCCTTGAGGTCGATGACGCCCTGGCGCCGGCGCGCAGCCGGCGACATGAACGGGGACGAGAAGTGGGTGATTCGGTTGGACTTGCGGTTCAGCTGCGCCATGAACGCGATGTGGGTGAACCACAGCGCCATCACGAGGTCGGTCTTCTGCTTCTGCGCCATCCCCTGCGGCTGCCAGATCGTCAGTTGCTGAACCAGTTGGTTGACCCAGGCGTTCTGCCGGGTCGAGGGAATCTCGATCAGCCCGGTACCCGTGCCGACCCAGCGCTTCCGTTCCTCGTCGAAACGGACACAGGAGTCGAACAGCGGCCCCATCGTCGAGACGCCCCAGTCCTCGTCGAACTTGTTACTGGTGGTGTGATGGGGGGTGATCTTCACGCCTCGCGAGGAGGCGTAATTGACGATGTCGGGCAGTTGGGTCAGGAAGCGCTGGAAGGCGTTCTTCTCGATGACCCACTCGTGCGGCCGGTACCGGTCGGTCAGTTCCTTGAACTTCTCGATGATGTCGGTGGCGGTCGCATTCGGCTTGTTCCAGCCGTCGATGACGTACCGCTTCTGTGTCTCCGGGTCCAGCCCGGCGACGACGATCGCGGTGTTGCCGGAGGCA
>Ga0105238_10007442_pt1 | contig 10969 bp, 12 predicted proteins | sample KBSC34metaG_FD_81526 | JGI IMG/M metagenome (GOLD analysis project Ga0105238, IMG submission 81526) | Corn rhizosphere microbial communities from Kellogg Biological Station, Michigan, USA - KBS C3-4 metaG | ecosystem: Host-associated > Plants > Roots > Rhizosphere > Soil | place: Michigan, USA...
TGAGGACAGATCCTTCGATCGTGCACAATCACGACTTCATGCAGGACCCGCGCTTCATCGCCGCTTACGAGCGCGGCGTCGTCGCCGAGGGTTACGAACCGCGATATTTCTGGCGGACACACGTGGCGCTGTGGTGTGCAAGCGTCGCGGCCAGCCTCGGGGGCGATTTCGTCGAATGCGGCGTGTGTCGCGGGATGTTGAGCTCCTCGATCATGACCTACCTCGACTGGAACAGCATCAATCGACGCTTTTTCCTGTTCGATACGTTCACAGGCATCGACGAGCAGATTGTCTCCGACGAAGAGGTTGCCAATGGCAATCTCGGCTTCTTCCGTGAAATGCACAAGGAGGACATCTACGACGACGTTGTTCGCAACTTCGCCGAGTTCAAGAACGTCGAGATCATCCGCGGAAGCGTCCCGTCTACTTTGTCGGCCGTCGATATCCGGTCGGTCGCCTATCTTTCCATCGACATGAACAACGTCACGCCCGAGATCGCCGCCATCAACCATTTATGGGACAAACTGCAGCCCGGCGCCCCGGTTCTGCTCGATGACTATGGCTTCGTCAGATACGAAACTCAAAAGCGGGCGTTTGACGCTTGGGCCGCACAGCGAGGAGTCGAGATCCTGGCTATTCCAACCGGACAAGGCCTGATCATCAAGCCTCCCACGAGTGCATAGTCGTAATTGCGGTAACTACGGTGACAGTCCAACACTGTCACCGTAATTTGGTCTGCACGACAGCTGCTTCGCGCAATCGCAGCTGATCCGCAGCGCGGCCGAGTCGAGGCCAAGGGCAAGCCGGTCGACTTCGAGGAGTTGCTGCGGCTCGAACCCGACAGCGGCACCACCAACATCCGCAACGTCAACAGCGCCCATTGGAAGCGCTGGCTGACGCCGGCGAACCGCTGCCTGGTGCCATTCACCTCCTTCAGCGAGTATGACACGGTCGACGGCAAGAAGGTCCCGGTCTGGTTTGCCGTCGACGAGAGCCGCCCCCTGCTCTGCTTCGCCGGCCTGTGGAGCACCTGGACGTCGGTACGGAAGGTCAAGGAAGGCGAGGTCACCTGCGACCTCTACGCCTTCCTCACCACTGAGCCAAACGCGGTCGTAGCGCCCATCCACCCCAAGGCGATGCCGGTGATCCTGACCACGACGGAGGAACATGACGTCTGGCTGCGCGCAGCATGGGACGGAGCCAAGGTGTTGCAGCGGCCGTTGCCCGATGATGCGCTGACCATCGTCGCGCTGGGCGCGCTCGAAGATCCTGGGCTGTAGGGCGCGAGCGGGTCTCTCAGCGAGCGCCGAGAATGTCCGCTTGGAGGGGGCAACCAGAAGCGGTTCGTCGATTGACCGGGAGGCCGCTTTTGACCCGGAGCCGACGAACGTCGAAATCCGCAGCATGTCCTGCGAGGGCAACGCTGGAATGCTAGTTCAGTGCGCCATTAACAATGGCAAGTCCGCGTGATGCATGATGTGGCTCGTGGCGCCACCGAAAATCATTTGCCGCAGCCTGTGCCTTGTGAAGGCTCCCTTCACCAAGAGATCGCAGCCTTGCGCTTTGGCCGCGGCGAGGACCGCTTCACCGGTGCTGCGACCTTCCAGTTCGATGCTCATGGGCTCGGCGGCGATCCCGTTATATCGCAATTGCTTGCGCACCTGATCGGCGGACGGACCTGGCACTCCTTGCCCTCCGATAACGGTCAACACGGTCACGCGTCCGGCCAAACGTAGCAATGGCAAAGCCAAAGCGTTGGCGCGGGCCTGCTCGGTACTGCCATTCCAGTGAATCATGATGTTGGTCCCGATCTGCTTCGGAACGATCGGTGGCGCCAGTAGAACAGGTCTGCCGCTTTCGAACAGTCCCGACTCGATCGCGCGGAGATATAGAGCGCCCGTATCAGCGTCCGGCCTGCTCATGACGATTACATCGAACGTGCGGCCATGGTTTCCGACCATATCTTCACCCGGCGGCACCTCGGCGAACCAGCCGAACCAAGGCCGATCCGCGGTCGTCCTGGCGGCGGCAACACCGTGCTCCTGCATGAAGGTCTCGAACAGCTTGCGGGCCTCCGCTGTTGCTTCTTCGCGCCGCACTCGATAGGCGTCCACGGAAAAGCTGCTGGCGAACTCTGTCGCGACAAATTCAGGAACGCCCAACCAGAGTGGAATACCCTCGATATAGGCGCCTGTGCGCTGCGCGAGCAGCACCGCGGCCTCGAGGGTGAATTTCATGCCCGGAACGTTTTGGGTTGGCACCAAGATCGTCTTCATCGACGCCTCCCCGCCCAGCGAATGAAAGATAGTCAAAAGCGCCAAAATGGCACTAACTTTCGACAAAAAAACTTCGAGACAAGACCGCCAAGGTATTGATCCCGAGAGTTCCCCCGACTGCCCCGACCTGGTGATCGAATAAGCGGGAGCGAATGTCGCCTTCTGGCCCATCTCGGACCTCCCGGCGATGCACCGAGAATGTCCGCTCTGAGGGTTCAACCAGAAGCCGGCCGTTGAAAGAGCGGGCACGGGCGCGGGCGCCGAGGCGCCCGCGATCAACTTTCATTGCGCCGAGATCCCCACTGTTGTTTGCGTCCTCACAACCGGCGGCGGATTCCATCGGCCGGTCAACACTTCCGACTTCGGCGCGTACAGGCGCATCGTCAGATTGAATGGCGCTTTCGGCGCAGGAAGCCAGTTGGCTTCGAGTTCCTTGCCGGGGCTTCCGTTCTGGAAATAGAGGTCGAGCGAACCATCCGCATTGTACTTGAACGGCATCCAGCTAGAGACAGCAAAGCGGTTCAGCGTATTGCCAACCTGGAATCCATCCTGATCGTAGAGCGTGATCGACCAGAACGCATTGACAGGCGGCGTGGCGCCCTTCTCGAAGGTAATGATGTATTTGTTTGCGCCATCGAGGGGCTTGCCGGACTCGTCGGCAAGATTGAGAGGATAGATGGCATCCTCGACCACGTTCGCGCCCAGCCCCTGCTGTGAGAGAATGGCCCGCTTCAGGTAATAGTTGCCATAGACGCCCACCGTATCGGTGTTCATCGACCAGCCGTTGGCAACCCGCGCCAGCGTCGGCAACTTCCAGGCCATCAGCTTTTGCGCATCCTGCGGTGCGCTTTCCACCGCCCGCTGCACGCTGGGATCGAGCTTGCCGATATCAAAGCTCTTGCCGACCTCAATGCCGATTTTCTTCATCTGCGCGAGGATCGGCTCGTCGGTGATATGAGGCGGATGCAACTTGAGCAACTCGGCGGCGTTGGCGAAATACACGCCGGCCGCCATGGTGTCGACCTGTACTTTTGGCGGCGTCTTCATATCGACGCTTGGGTCCGGCTTGAATTCGAGCGGCCTTGGCGGTTTGCCATACTCGGAAAGAAGCGTGACCTTGTAGCTGGCCTGGATCTTGTGAACCGCGGGATAATCCGGCGGGCCGTCGGTCTTGGTCCGGCCAATAACCCAGACATAAGGTGTCGGCGCTTCGATGCGCTGGGTGTCCTTCGGAAGTTTGAACTCCTCTGCAAACGTGTCGCGCAGATCAGGCCGCCAACGCGGGGGCGTCACCAGAAACGTCCCGGCCTTGGTGCCCGTCGTGCGCCAGCCCGGAGATGCAAAAACATCGGTCCACATGTCGAGCATCGGCAGAAGATAGTAGCGTCCATCGGTATCAGGCACGGAGATGACGACGGGTTCCTTGGTCATGTCCAGCCATGAGGCAGAATACAGCGTATCGAAGTTGGAGCGCACCACGCCCTTGAAATCCGCGGGCGGATATTCGGCCACATTCATGAACGTGTTCATCGGGCCCTTGAAATCGGTCGTGCCGTTGGTGAATTGCTTGCGGGACACGTCCATCGACAGTAGCGGGTAGAAATAAACATAGGCGTCCACCGCGATGGTGTGCGCCTCCTGTTCGGTGATGGGCCCCCCCGATTGGGCCAGCGCGGCGGGTGCTGACGCCGCACCAAGGCACAAAGACAATGTCAGAGTCAGAATTCCTCTAAGCATATCGAATCCCCTGTTCTGATTTGGTTTTTGAAGTCGTCACGCGCGGCTTCGTCAGATCTCCTTCTTCACCGACAGCCGGCGACGCTCTTCAGAAAGCCCCGCATCGTCGTCGACAACGATCACGACCGTCCGCCGCGCCAGCAATCTGTGTCCAGCCTCTGAGGCACATGCGCCGCGGGGATGGCCGACCCTTGATCTGGATCAAGAAACCTAGCAAGGCCGCCTCAGTTCGGACCGCAATCTAGCGGCGACCCGATTCACTAACCCCACGCCAATTTCTCTTGGCGGGTGAGCAATACTGACCAGCGCCGAACCCAGCGGCGGTTCCACAGTGTTCCATCACCGCCTCCCACGGCAACGACCGGTGACTGAGAGTTTCGTATCGCTCTCGCCTGATCAAGGCGTGTCCCATGCTCCACGATCTCCGAACGCCATCTCCAATGTGTCAAACAGAAGCGGTGCTGGCTCGGCTTAGTTCCGGCCACTTTGGCTACGACAGCCGGACGATTGAGTGCCCCGCGTGCAAGGACGTCCACCAGCTCATGGCCGATCTGGTTGATCCGATGGAATCCCCTCGAACGACCGGCTGGCTTCGCGGTCAATTGCAGGCGCCGACGTAGCGGCAGCACCCTATCGGGCTCGGTTTTTGTATCAGGGCCTTGAATACACGGGGACGGTGCCAACCTCACGTCCGTCATCGCCGATTACGGCGATGCGACGCTCAGGATCATCTTCGGGTTTATCAAGCGAAACGCCGATGGCCAGCGTCGCCGCCCGGATGATTGCAGCGATATCGTTGTCGCAAACAAAGCCCGATGAATCAAAAAGCCTGTCGCCGTCCACAACATCAAAAAAGTAACGGGGCATTGGCAACCTCCAGATTGCCAAGTTCTTGCAGGTGGCATTGTTCCGAGGCCTCATGAGTTGGCGGCCCTTTTCTCCCTGGGTTGGCGATGCCAACGCACTGCCGGAGCCAGCTCAGGACGTCGGCCGTGGCCCAATTCGGACGTTCCGGTCCGAGGCGAAACTGTAGCTGACAGGGTTCAACCGGAACTAAGCTGCCGGTGACCTCAAGGCCCTTTATCCCCATGCCGGAAGTGGCGCCTTTTGGCGAACGGTCACTGATTGCACCAAACCACTGGAGGCCGCGATCCGCTTGACGCTCCAGCGACAAGCAAGGTCACCTAGGTATTGCGCGGCACCGCTTCGGCCTCGATAGCCGCGACAAGCTCGGGCGCAAGGTGCGCGGACAAACGTTGAATGATATTGAGTAGCTGCAAGATTTCCTGCTCACGCAAGGCGTCAATCTTATTGTGTAGCAATTCGATTTCGAGTTCAGCCTTCACATTTATTCGGTAGTCGTGTTCTGCGTGCCTGCGGTCAATCTCGGATTGACGGTTCTGGCTCATCATGATGATGGGCGCTGCGTAGGCTGCCTGAAAGGAAAGAACTAAGTTCAGCAGGATGAAGGGATAAGGGTCCCAATGGTTGATGAACGCCAACATGTTCAGAACGATCCAAATGCCTAGCAGGGCGCTTTGGATGATGATGAAGCGCCAAGAACCCACTGTTTCGGCGACCCGGTCGGCAAGCATCGCGCCCGGCGTCAGTGCGAGCTTGGGTACGTTGCGGGCTGGCTTTTGCGCCCGAAGTTCTCGCAACCGCTCCTGGTCTTCAGGACTTAGGTGCACCTTGTGGCTTTGCTCGTTGGTCATTCGTCGCATCCACAGTTAAGAAAGGTCTTTCCCGCATCGCGTCTTAATCCAGGGGCGGCTCTGTCTAATTCCTGCTCTGTTCGAAATAGGTCGCAAGTGAGCCTGCGGAATTCCCGTTTCGTTAAAGTGTCGGTAATGAGCAACTTTGAGCATAAGCGCGCCCTGCGCGGTGACACAATGGTTATCCGCAGGCGCACATCCTCCGGATCTTAGGAAGTTCGAAGTCCCTGTGACGTCGCACGTTTGGCACGCATGGATTGCGGGCGTCTGCTGATTCAAGTTCATTCTCGAATGAGGGAGGTCAACTATGGAGTCAGCTATGGAGGAGTTCATTCATCGAGAGAACCTGGCCCTGTTCAAGAAACGTCTCGCCGAACAGCACAGTGAAGCGGCGCGGGGAGTGCTCTTGAAATTGCTGGCGGATGAGCAGGCGAAAGAGCCTGCGCAGAAGAATGGCGTTCTCTACCCGCGTTGAAATTGCACTCAACGAACGGTCGCGCGCTGGCTGACGCCGGCAAACCGCTGCCCGGTGCCGTTCACCTCCTTCAGCGAGTACGACGCCGTTGACGGCAAGCAGGTGCCGGTGTGGTTTGCCGCCGACGACAGCCGCCCGTTGCTCTGCTTTGCCGGCCTGTGGACCAGCTGGACGTCGGTGCGCAAGGTCAAGGAGGGAGAGGTCACCTCCGACCTTTACGGATTCCTCACCACTGAGCCAAACGCGGTCGTAGCGCCCATTCACCCCAAGGCGATGCCGGTGATCCTGACCACGGCGGAGAAACATGACGTCTGGCATGCGCGCAGCATGGGACGAAGCCAAGGCGCTACAGCGGCCGTTGCCCGATGATGCGCTGACCATCGTCGCGCGGAGCGCGCTGGAAGATCCTGGACTGTAGGGCGCGAGCGGACCTTTCAGCGAGCGGCGAGAATGTCCGCTTGGAGGGGGCAACCAGAGGCGGTTCGTCGATTGACCGGCAGGCCGCTTTTGACCCGCTGCGGACCTCCCGGCTTCGAGAGTGCGCGTAAAAGCTGTATTTATATGATATTGCCCGCTAAAGTTTTGAAATCTTCACAACCGTCAGCTATACAGTCCCGCTGGAAGGGTTTTAGGCGGAGGACACCATGCGAAAATTTGTTTGCGAGGAGCTGCCCAGCCCGGAGCGCCGCTCGTTCCTCACTGCGGCGGCGGCGACGGGCGCTACATTTGCAGCGGGTATTTCGACGCAAGCCGCGAATGCAATGCCGGCCGGTAACCCGAAATTCATGGAGGAGGCGACCCGGCTTGCCATCGAGTCGGTGGAGAAGGGGTGGGGTGGTCCGTTCGGCGCCGTGATCGTCAAGGACGGCGAGATCATAGGGCGCGGCCAGAACCGCGTCCTGCTGACCGGCATTCCAGTCTTCCACGCTGAAGTCACGGCGATCATGGACGCGTCCGCACGTCTCAACCCCAAGGCGCTGCTGGGCACCGATTATGGGTCCGGCACGATCCTCGAAATGATTCCGCGTGAAGCCGGTTCGCCAGATCCGGTGGAGCATCGCGCACGCATGTTGAAAGGGTGCGACATCTACATCAACGGCGCACCGTGCCCGATGTGCATGAGCGCGATCTATTGGTCTCGCATCGACCGTGTCTATTTCGCCGCCAGCCTGAAGGACACCAGCGCGATCGGATTCGACGATGCCTTCCAGTATGAGGATTTCGCCAAGCCGTGGACGGAGCGCCGGATCGAGGTGGCGGAGAACTTCGAGCGGGAAACCGGCCTGAAGGCGTACAAGGCCTGGATGGACAAGAAGGACCGACATCCCTACTGAGAATGGCCCGTCTGCTTCCGCTGTTGGCCCATTGCTGACTTTGCCGATCCCGCCGCTCGCGTCCGGTCTTGGGGGAAAGCGGACCAAATGCGATTGGCCGGTGACGGCCGCTTATGACCCACTGCTGACATTCGCTCCGTTGAAGGAAAGGAGCAATGTGCGTTTGCCTGCTTTGCCCCTTAGTAATGATTCCATGGCATCGACGAGTCTTGATGCAAATTTGTTCCCGTTCGAAAGGGACGGCGAATGTGGTCGCCGCATCACGAAGGCATAGACATGGAACGTGCTCTGGCTGAACAAATGGTCGGCGAGATACTCGCCATGGGAGAGAGCCTCAATCGCCTGAACGATCTGATCGAAGCCCATGTCGCGGAGGGTGCTGTCAAAATGCAGTTTAAGAGAGCTCTCGGAGAGGCGATGGGAAGCGGAGCGGTATTGCTGCTGCCCATCGTAGGCCTCCACCCCGATCTTGATCCAGACAAATAGCTTCGACTGATATGCGGCCGACCGCCCAGGTCGGCTTGTGGCCTTTTTCGGACCTCCCGGCGATGCACCGAGAATGTCCGCTCTGAGGGTTCAATCAGACGCGGGCCGGTGATGGACCGGGACGCCCTTTGATCTCTCCCAGCCGATTACACTCAAGCGCAACGACGCAGCTGGGACAATACTTCAGGTAGTGAATTGAGCCCCTTTTTCGTTGGAGAACAAGAGCATCATGCCGGGAACGAATCGTAGCTGAAGGACTCGAATCGCTTGTTTGCGCGGAGTCCTTGTACGGTGGCGTTGCAGCGTCGGAAGCCGGCGGCAGTCGGCACCAAATTACCTTACCCAGGGTTCATCGAGCCGGCGCTGGCTATGTCGGTTGACCGCGTGCCTGCAGGCCGGCGCTGGATTCACGAGATCAAGTTCGACGGTTATCGCGTGCAGGTGCATCTGCAACGCGGCAAGGTGACGGCCTACACCCGCCGCGGCTATGATTGGACCAGGCGCTTTCGCAAGGTCGCCGGCGATGCCGGCGAGATCGACGCCGGCTCGGCCATCATCGACGGCGAGGTCGTGGTGCCACAGGCCAACGGCGCGACGGATTTCTCGGTACTGCAGAACGAGCTCAAGGGCCGCTCCAAGAAGATCGTGCTGGTCGCCTTCGATCTGCTCTATCTGAACGGCTTCGATCTGCGCGCGCTGCGCCTTGTCGAGCGGAAAGCGCAGCTGAAGAAGCTGATCGAGCATACCGACGTTCAGTTCAGCGACAGCTTCGAGATCGAAGGCCGCGAGATGATCAGCCACGCCTGCAAGGTCGGGCTCGAGGGCGTCGTCTCGAAGGTGCGCGACAGCCGCTACGTGTCCGGCCGTGGCAACGACTGGGTGAAGAAGACCTGCGCCCAGCGCGAGACGCTGCCGATCGCCGGCTTCGCGCTCGACGGCGACGATTGGGACGGCATCTATGTCGGCCGCTATGAGGGCGACGAGCTCGTCTATGCCGGCAAGGTCGACCACGGTTTCGACCGCAGCTCAGCCGAAGAGCTCCGCCGGCGGCTGAAGCCCCTGATCCGGAGCACGCAGCCCTACGCAAAGCGCATCGCACACCGCGGCATCTGGGTGGAGCCCGAGCTGCTGGCCGAGATCGAGTACCGGACCAAGTCGGCCACGGGCAAGGTGCGCCATCCATTCTTTAAGGGCTTACGGGAGGACCTGTGATGTCCACATACCGTCCATCAACGAAGCCGCGGCATTCGATGAGTGTCGAAGAGTTACGCTACACTCTCTATAGCGACCAGCCGCCGAAGTATCCTCACCCCGAAAACGGCCAGCAGCCCGATCTGCCGCACATGCGCCCCGACGAGCGGCCACAGGACGAGCATCTCGATGGCCGCGACATGCGCTTCCACGGCTACCGGGTCAGGACGCTGGAACAAGGCGGCGAATACCCCGATACGATGCCGCAAGCTATCGAGGCGACAGATTCAGCGGGCCGGCAGGCGCTCTACGTTCCTCTCTCAAATGACGGAAAGGTGGTGCGCAGCGCGGGCATCATCGAGGCGCTGAAGCGCTGCGGTCTCATGTCTGATAGCAGCTGACCTCCCGCTTGTTCAATGTCGATCCGATAACGAGAAAAAGCCCCACCAGCCTCTCGGGCAGCGGGGCCAAAAGAGCCATATCCTATTTCGCGCGGTTAGTTCAGGCTTCGAGCCCTGCCGTGTCGTATGCAGCGAACGTGCGTTTCAGCCAGGACCTCGTGTAGCCGCGAGGCGTCTCCGACTGCCCTACTCGGCGTGGACGAGGCAGGGCCAATGCGCCGAGGGCGTCTCTCGCTTGTCGGCCACCTCACGGTTCGAGCGTGCTCGCAAGGCCGAGCGAACGGCAGCGCAGAAGGGCGCGTCGTCGGGCGCGTTGATCTGCGCGGAGATTTCGCGGAACGCGCGCAACGTCGCGATCCGCTGATCTGCCGCCGCCCGGGGAGGCCGGGTGTTGAGGTCGGTGCCCAGGATCCTGCGCCGCGTTACCGGCAGCGAACACGGCGGCCGCAATCAGGAGGCCCAGCGCAGCAACAACCACCATGACGATGCGGGCGATGACCTGGCCGACATTCCCGTGGCCGGCATGGGGAGGCCCCCAGCCGAACAGGCCGACCATCGCCGTTGATCCGAAGGACGCAGCCATACGCCAAGCGCATCGCTCACCGCGGCATCTGGGTGGAGCCCGAGCTGCTCGCCGAGATCGAGTACCGGACAAAGTCGGCGGAGAGCAAGGTGCGCCATCCCTGCTTCCAGGGCCTAATGGCTCGCTCCGAATGTTTCCCTCGATCAGCACTTTCGTGGCGCTCTCCTCGGATTGCTCGCCGTAGCCCACATAGGATCGACCGCCGCGCTCAGCGATTCGTGAGGACCCTCATTCGGTCTGAGGTTGTGGTTCCTTCCAGGAACTAACGAGCCAGTGATCCGGCTTTTGATTTAGCGCAAGCCCAGGCCGGTCATCTCCCGATTGTGCTGAAGTTCGAGCACCTTTCTTTCCCGATCCAATCGGCGCTGAGCGGAGCAAGCGATCATCATGAACAGCACATTGCTAATTGGCTTGGTTGCCTTTGCAGCTCTTCTCGGAGGCGCATTCGTCGGCGCACAGGCGAGAGTTCGTCTTCCAGAGCATCACCTGAGCGAAGATACAAAGAACCTCGTCTCGGTCTCGACGGCCGTGGTCGCGATGGTTTCGGCACTCGTGCTCGGCCTGCTCATCTCCAATGCCAATACAAGATTTACGCGGCTGGGCGGAGAAGTAACAGCGCTATCGGCTCAGATCCTGCGATTGGATCATATCTTGCGTCGATACGGCGCAGACGGAGAGCCTGCGCGAGCCCTGCTTCTCCAATATGCGGAGCAAAAATCGCGTGATCTGTTTCCGGAAGACGGCAGCGACGTGCGCCTCGGCAACCCCTCA
>Ga0105238_10007445_pt1 | contig 10968 bp, 10 predicted proteins | sample KBSC34metaG_FD_81526 | JGI IMG/M metagenome (GOLD analysis project Ga0105238, IMG submission 81526) | Corn rhizosphere microbial communities from Kellogg Biological Station, Michigan, USA - KBS C3-4 metaG | ecosystem: Host-associated > Plants > Roots > Rhizosphere > Soil | place: Michigan, USA...
ACGCTTTCATCTTGTGGAGGTCGCGGCGCACGGCCTGCGACATCGCATCGGCGCGCAGCCAGTCGGGATCGAGCGGGTCCGCGCGCAGGCTGGGTTCGATCTGCAGCCGCCAGAGCAACCGATAGAGCAGTGCGAAGCGCTCGGCGTCGCGGTGCAGGATCGCGCTCTCGGCGAGCGGGACGAACGCCGGCGGAACGTGCACCGGAGGCGCCGACGACGCCGTCGCGGCGGCGTCGTCTCCGCCGGCCTCGAAGAGGTCGGCCTCGATGTCGTCGGCGCATTGCCAGACCACGCGCTCGGGCACGACCTGCTCGGCCCAGAGGGCCCGGCACGCCGCGCGAAAGCCGGCGAAGTCGACCGCGCCCGCGAGGCGCACGGTGCGCACGTCGCTCGCCGGCGCGATCGTCGGCGGCGATGTGCTTCCAGCCGCCGTCATGGCGGCGAGCTTAGCGCTCCTTCGGGCTCGGCGGCGGCGCTGTCGAAGAGCGTCGCCTGGCGCGCTGTCGACCCCGACGCGGCGGCGAGTCGGCGCTCGAGATCGGCGGCATCGAGGATCTTTCCCGGCCGGTGGTCAGCGACCTCGACGAAGGGCAGCGTCTTCGCGAGCGGAACGCGCAGCCGCTCGAGGTCGACGAAGCGTAGCCTCCGCACCCGGCGCGCCGCGACGATCCGCGCGACGGCGCGCGTGCCGAGTCCGGGGACGCGCAGCAGAAGTTCCTTCGGCGCGCGATTGAGGTCGACCGGAAAACGCTCGCGATGCGCGATCGCCCATGCGAGCTTCGGGTCGACGTCGAGTGCAAGCATGCCGCCCCTGGCGACGATCTCGTCGTGCGCGAAGCCGTAGAAGCGCATCAGCCAGTCGGCCTGGTAGAGGCGATGCTCGCGCACGAGCGGGGGAGCCCTGAGGGGCAGCGCCCGCGCCGCGTCGGGGATCGGGCTGAACGCAGAGTAGTAGACGCGGCGCAGCCGATACGCGCCGTAGAGGGTCGCGCTGGTGGCGAGGATCGTCGCGTCGCTTGTCGCGTCGGCACCGACGATCATCTGCGTGCTCTGGCCAGCGGGAGCGAAGCGAGGCGGCCGGGCGCGACGCGGCGCGAGCAGCGGTTGCGATGTCGGCGACAGCGAACGCGCGGCGTCCTTGGCGTCGTCGATGTGGACGCGAAGCCTCGCCATCGAGCGACGGATCGCGACACCGTCCTTCTGCGGCGCCAGCGCGGCGAGCGACTGCACGGTCGGCAGCTCGACGTTGATGCTCAGACGATCGGCGTAGCGGCCGGCGCGCGCGAGCAGGTCGTCGCTCGCCTCGGGGATCGTCTTCAGGTGGATGTAGCCGCGAAAGTCGTGCTCTTCGCGCAGCACGCGCGCGACCTCGACGACCTGCTCCATCGTGTAGTCGGGCGAACGGATGATCCCCGAGCTGAGGAAGAGCCCCTCGATGCAGTTGCGCCGGTAGAAGTCGAGCGTGAGCCGGACGACCTCGTCGACGCTGAAGCGCGCGCGCGGCACGTTGCTCGAGACGCGGTTGACGCAGTAGAGGCAGTCGTAGACGCAGAAGTTCGTCAGCAGGATCTTCAGCAGCGAAATACAGCGTCCGTCGGGCGCGTAGCTGTGGCAGATCCCCGAGCCTTCGGTCGAGCCGATGCCACGGCCGCCGATCGAGCTGCGCTTGTCGGTGCCGCTCGACGCGCACGACGCGTCGTACTTGGCGGCGTCGGCGAGGATTGCGAGCTTGCGGTCGAGGTGCACGGGACGATCGAGAGGACTGTACGAATATACAGTCCCCGCCGCCCGCCCGTGCGGCGCTCGGGCAAGCCCGCGCCGGGCTACGAGCGCTCGAAGATCAGGCCCGCCTTCTCGCTCTCGGGTGCCGCATCGGTGGGCGGCTTGTCGGGCGGCCGCGCGTGGACGTCCGCCGGCGTGAAGATGACCGCTTCGCCGTCGTCGCCCTCGCCGGCCGCTGCCGCTTCGCCTTGCGCGGTCGCTTCGCCGTGCGCAACGACGGCCTCGGGTTCGCCGCTCTTCTTCGCTGGCGGGTCACCGTCGGTCGTGGGACCGAGCTGCGGCGGTGCGCTCTCCGGCACCTGCTCACCGTAGCCGGCGCCATAGTGGCCAGGCTCCTGGTTCGAGTCAGGAGCCGTCGAACTGCGCTTCGAGTCTCCCATGCGCGTCTCCTGTCAGCGTCGATCGACGACGCAGCAATCGACGCGCCCGACCGCGCGCTCCTCAGGCAGGCACGTGGAAGACCTGGCGCAGATAGGCGAGGAACGTCTCGTCGTCGCAGAGGAGCTTGCCCGGGCTGTCGGACAGTTTCGCGACCGGCTGCCCGTTCGCGCTCGTCAGCTTCATGACGATGTGCAGCGTCTTCAGCCCCATGTCGTTGGTGAGGTTGGTGCCGATGCCGAAGCCGCACGGTGCGCGGTCGGCGAAGTGGCGGTAGAGCGCGAACGACTTCTCGAAGTCGAGGCCATCGGAGAAGACGAGCCGCTTGGTGCGCGCATCGACGCGCAGCTTCTCGTAGTGCGCGAGCGCCTTTTCGCCCCACACGAACGGGTCGCCCGAGTCGTGGCGCAGGCCGTCGAACAGCTTCGCGAAGTAGAGGTCGAAGTCGGCGAGGAAGGCATCCATGCCGACCACGTCGGTGAGCGCGGTGCCGAGGTCGCCGCGGTATTCCTGTACCCACGCCTCGAGCGCGGCGCGCTGGAAGTCGCGCAGCCGAACGCCGAGCGTCTGGAACGTCTGCAGGTACTCGTGCGCCATCGTCCCGATCGGCACGATGCCGAGGTCGCGCGCGAAGAGCACGTCGGAGGCGCCCTTGAAGTACTCGGGCACCTCGCGCTTGAGCGTCACCAGCACTTCGCGGTGCCATTGGTGCGAGAAGCGCCGCCGCACGCCGAAGTCGAAGAACTCGAACGGCGTCGCCCGCCGCGCCTCCCTGGCGAACTCGCGCATCAGCGCGATCTTGGCCGCCAGCCGCCGTCTGCCTTCGGCGAGCGCGGCTTTGGCGTCGAAGCGGCGGAAGTAGAGCTCGTTGACGATCGCGAGCACGAAGATCTCGAACGCCATCACGTGGACCTGCGGTCCCTTGGCGACGATCTCGAGCGTCTTGCCGTCGGCGCCTGCGCGCGCCGTGATGAAGTCGCGCTGGAAGTGGAAGATGCGCAGGAAGTCGACGAAGTCGGAGCGGACGAAGCGCCAGCTGCGCAGGTACGAGAGCTCGTCGGGACGGAAGGTCAGCGCGCAAAGCGCGTCGAGCTCGCGGTCGATCTCGGGGACGAGCTCGGCGAGCGGGAACGCCGGCTCGTTGCGGCACAGGAAGGTGTACTCGGCCTGCGTCTCGGGATGGCGATGCAGCATCGCCTGCCACATCGTGAACTTGTAGAGGTCGGTGTCGAGCAGGCTGGTGATGACGGGTTGCATCGCGTCTCCGTCCCGACGATAGCAACAGTCGCGGCGCGCCGGCTCAGCCGATCAGCAACTCGACGTGGCCGTCGGCGATGCGTGCCGGCCACGTCGCAAGCGCGACCTCGGCCGGCGCTGCGGTCGCCGCGCCGGTGCGGACGTCGAACCGGCCCTGGTGGTGCGGGCACTCGATCTCGTGGCCCTCGAGGAAGCCGTCGCACAGCAGCGCGTCGCCGTGCGTGCAGCGATTCGCCGTCGCGTACACCGTCTCGCCGACGAGGTAGAGCGCGATCTCGCGCCCGGGGGCGACGACGGCGATCGAATCGCTGGCTGCGAAGTCGTCGAGCGTCGCGACCGCCGTCCACGCGCTCATAGCGGGTAGATGATCGAATTCGGGATCATCTCGCTGTCGTAGACGAGGGTGCGGCTCTTGAACTTCCAGCCGGCAGGCGTGTCGACGACGACGTCGATGGTGCGGCCGACGTTGAAGACCGTCGTCGCGCCGTCGAGCTTGGTGCGAAAGACCGCGTAGTTCGACTCGCTCTCGATCCTGCCCGGCGCGCAGCCGATCACGAGCGGCGGCCCGACGACGTGGCGCTGGTAGTAAGGATCGTGGAAGAGCGTCTCGCGGATGCCGTAGACGCGGTCCTTCAGCATCGCCTTGCTCTCGAACGCGAGCGTCGCGAGCGGCAAGTTGCGCTCGTGGTTCTCGCGCGGCACGAGCCGATACGTGCAGTCGTCGACGAAGAACTCGGGCCAGAGGTCCCAGTCGCCCGAGTCGACCGCCGCGGCGTAGTCGGCGTACAGGCGGACGAGCGCCTGGAAGGTGGCGAAGTCGAGGTCGCTCACGCCTCCATCACCTCGCGCCAGTAGCGGTACATGCCGCGGATCAGCGTCTCGGTGACCATGTGCTCGGTGTCGGCGACGTCGGTGCCGCCGAGCTCGGCGAGGGTGCGGTGAAAGGGCTTCTGCTCGAAGCCCTGCTGCGACAGCTCGATCACCTCGCCGTCGTCGGCGGAGACGAAGCCGGCGGGGCCGAACAGGTTGGCCTGGCGGAGCCTTCTCTGCGTCATCTCGTCGCTGTCGTCGGCGAAGCCGAAGTGCGTCCAGACGAAGTCGAAGGCGCCGTGGCCGTCGGGCTGGATGTGCCGCGTCGACACCGAGTTGACCTGCTGCTGCAGGATCACGCTCGGAAAGATCGTCGTCATCACCGCCGTCGGGCCGTGCCACCACGGCTCGGCGACGATGTCGAGGAACCTCGGGTCCTCGAGCTTCATGTCCTGCTTGAAGCTCGCGACCTGCGTCACCTGCTTCGCGTCAGATCCTGCGGCCGACGAGCCGCGCGTCGAGATCATCGCGGCGTGGCGGAAACGCTCGTCCATGACGAGTCGCGAGCGGTTGTCGGCGCGCCAGAGTCCGAAGGTCACGAACCACGTGTGCAGAAGGCCCGGGTGGTACGGGTCCTTGATGTTCTCCTGCATCAGCTTCCAGTTGCCGGGGATGCGCTGGCGGTTGTAGCCGAGGAGCTTGAGCGCGCGGCCGTCGAACAGGCGGTCGAACCAGGGCACGATCGCCGGGCCGAGGAACTGCTCGAGCGGCTCGACGTCGTGGTCGAACGACGCGAAGACGACGCCGCCGCGCGTCGCCACCTTGAGCTTGTTGAGGCCGTTGGTCGAGGGATCGAAGTCGGCCGGCATCCCGCCGTGGACCTTGCCGTCCTGCTTGACCCCGCGGCGAAACGGCACCCCCTGCAGGTCGCCCTTCAGCGAATAGTTCCACTGGTGGTACGGGCAGGTGAAGTCCTTGCGGTTGCCGCTGCGTGCCCGGCAGAAGCTCATGCCGCGGTGCGCGCAGACGTTCTCGACGACGTGGATCGTGCCGTCGAGCGCGCGCGTGAGGATCACCGAACGCTCGCCGACGACCGTGCGTTTGAAGTCGCCCGGCTTCGCGATCTCGATCTCGAGGCCGACGTAGCACCAGTGGCGCCTGTAGAAGAACCGCTCGAGCTCGCGCCGATGCAGCTCCTCGCTCGTGTACGCGGCGAACGGAACGCGGCTCGTCCCTTCGCCCTCCCACACCGGCAGGGCGGGAAAGACGGTGTCGATCGTCGAACGGTCCATGCGGCCTCCCGCGGGAAGCCTCGACTGTGCCCGAATTCGGCGGCCCGAGGACGACGGTTCAGCGCCGCTTGACGGCACGACCGGCGACCAGCATCTGATAGCGATGGTCGCGGTGCTCGAGCTCGTCGCTGCGCAGGTCGTCGGTGCACAGGCCTTGCAGGAACGCAGTCGACGCGAGCACGTTGCCGTACGCCTCGACCTCGACGTTGGCGCTGCCGAACGGCTCGCCGAGCAGCCTGCCGAGCGACTGCGCCGTGAAGCGCCAGTACTCGCCCCAGCGGTCGCGGTCGTACGGGCTCATCTGGCTGATGCCGGGCACTGTCGCGAGAAGCACACCGCGCGGCCTCAGCATGCGGTGGATCGTGCGCAGCGCCGAGCGCACGTCGTAGATGTAGGTGAGCGTCTGCGTGCAGATGAAGCAGTCGAACGTGTCGCTCGGCAGCGCGTTGTCGTCGGCGAGGTCGCCGACCAGCGTCGCGTTCGGGTTCGAGTCGTCGGCGTGCAGGATGTCGCTGCGCGTGACGCGGTGGCCGCCGTAGGCGCGTGTGTACGTGTTCTCGCCGACCTCGAGCACGCGGCCGCGGATGTCGTCGGCGTTGCGGCGCAGGAAGTCCTCGATGTAGTGGCGATCGACCGGCTTGCCGCGGCCGAGGCCGAAGCCGGCGTCGACTGGCGTGACGCGACGCAGGTCGCCGAGGTCGATCGTGGAAGTCGTGTCGTTCATGCGGTCTTCGGCCCTCTCGGGAGCAGACCGCACGAATGGCAACCGGCGCGCCCGCGCGCGGGCGCGCGAAGCTCAGTGCATGTCGGGGTTGGGGCGAAGCACCGCGATCGCCGCACCCTGCGGGTCGCCGATCACCGCGAAGCGGCCGACGTCGGGGATGTCGGAAGGCGGCACGACGACCATCGCGCCGAGCTCCTTCGCGCGCGCGACCGTCGCGTCGGCGTCGTCCACGCACACGTACGGCGTCCACATCGTCGGCACCGCGGCCTGCGGCGCCTTCATCAGACCGGCACGACCCTTGCCGCCGGCCTTGAGGACGTAGTAGATGGCGTCGGGCATCGCCATCTCGTCGTGGTCGAACGAGAACACCTTCTCGTAGAACGCGAGCGCGGTCTTTTCGTCCTGCGTCGTCAGCTCGTTCCAGATCCAGCCGCCGGCCGGCGTCGTCTCGACATCGGGCGGGTCGCCCTGGTTGCCGCGCCAGAGCGAGAAGACGCCGCCGGTCGGGTCGGCGACCGTCGCCATGCGGCCGACCGGGCCGACGTCGAGCGGCGCGACGACGCTCTTCGCGCCGGCCGCGATCGCCGCCTTGTACGAGCTGTCGACGTCCTGGACCGAGAGATAGGACATCCACTGCGTCGGCGCTCCGGCGCGTGCTTGCACATAGCCGCCGATGCCGTCGTTGCCGTTGTGGATGATGACGTAGGGATCGGTGCCGGTCATCGCCATGACCTCGGCGTTCCAGCCGAAGAGCTTGCTGTAGAACGCGCGCGCGGCTTGGACGTCGTTGGATTGGTGCTCGAACCAGACGAACTTTCCTGGCAGGTGGGCCATGTGGGCTCCTTGTGATCGGGTGAAGGGTGGCCGCAGGCGCTGTGCGCGGCGGGCCTGCCATTCGGCGAGCCTCGGCGGCGAATGTCAATAGCGATGACGCGAGCATGGCCGGCGACCCCGCGCTTGCGCACCCGCGCAGCGCGGGCGGTGGAAAATCGGCCGCCTCCCCACCGCGGACTCGCCATGCCACGCATCCTTCGCCTCGCCCTGCCCGCTCTCGCCGCGACGCTCGCGGCGTGCGTCTCGTCCTCGTCGCCATCGGCGTCTTCGGGCGACCGCCGCACGTTCGACGCGATCGACACGCTCGTCGTCATCTACGCCGAAAACCGCGCGTTCGACACGCTCTTCGGGCTCTTCCCCGGCGCCAACGGAATCCCTGGGGTGAACCCGACCGCCGTCGGCAGCTACGCGCCGCAGGTCGACCGCAACGGCGGCGCGCTCGCGACGTTGCCGCCGTCGTGGGGCGGCCTGATGGCGCGCAACCAGCCGCTCTCGATCGCCGAGGAGCAGACGCGCGGTCTCGCGAACCGGCCTTACCTGCTCAACGGTCCGAACGCGCTCGCGGGCGGCAAGGGCGTCGTCGTGCCCATCGAGCAGATGACGCGCAACCTTGTGCACCGCTACTACAACAGCATCATGCAGATCGACGGCGGCAGCAACGACGGCTTCGCCGCGTGGTCGGACGCCGGTGGATTGACGATGGGCTACTACGACGGCAGCGGCCTCGCGATGTGGCAGGTCGCGCGCCGCTACACGCTCGCCGACAACTTCTTCATGGGCGCGTTCGGCGGCTCGTTCTTCAACCACCAGTACCTCGTCTGCGCGTGCGCTCCCGAATATCCGGATGCCGACCGCTCGCCGGCCAAGGACCTGATCAGCGCGGTCGAGACCGACGCGCGCGGGCGCGTCCGGCTGGTCGCTGCCGCAAACTCGGCGAGCAGCGCGCTCGCCGGCCCGCCGCGCTTCGTTCGCGACGGCGACCTGACGCCCAAGGACGAGCGCGGCATGTTCTACGCGGTCAACACGATGCAGCCGGCGTACCAGCCGAGCGGCATCGCCGCGGCGGCCGGCGGCGACGCGCGCTTCGCCAACCCCGCCGACGCGCACACCCTGCCGCCGCAGCGCGCCGCGACGATCGCCGACCGCCTCGACGCCAAGGGCGTCTCGTGGGCGTGGTACTCGGGCGCCTGGAGCGCGGCGAGCGCGCAGACGCCGGCGGCGCGGCAGATCATCTACGGCGGCGACGTCCGCTTCCAGCCGCACCATCAGCCGTTCAACTACTACGCCGCCTTCGATCCGGCGACGCACGCCGACTACCGCGCGGCGCACCTCAAGGACTTCGACAGCCAGTTCCTGGCCGACATCGCCGCCGGCAAGCTCCCCGCGGTCTCGTTCTACAAGCCGCAAGGCAACCTCAACCAGCATCCGGGGTCGAGCACCGTCGCGCTCGGCGACGCCCACCTCGCCTCGGTGGTCGCGGCGCTCGAGAAGAGCCCGCAGTGGCCGCGCATGCTTGTCGTCGTCACCTATGACGAGAACGGCGGCTTCTGGGACCACGCGCGCGTGCCGAAGGGCGACCGCTGGGGGCCGGCGACGCGCGTGCCCGCGATCATCGTCTCGCCGTTCGCGAAGAAGGGCTTCGTCGACAAGACGCCGTACGACACGGCGTCGATCCTGCGCTTCATCACCCGGCGCTGGAACCTCGCCCCGCTGCCCGGCGTCGAGGCGCGCGACCGCGCGCTCGCCGCCAACGGCGAGCCGCCGATGGGCGATCTGACGGCAGCGCTCGAGGCGCCGCGGTGAGCGCAGCGACCGCGCCGCGCGCGCCGCAAGAGGCGCGCGATGTCAGCGTGCACGGCGATCCGCGCAGCGACGAGTACCACTGGCTGCGCGACCGCGACGATCCGCGCACCCTCGCGTACCTGCGGGCCGAGAACGCGTACGCCGACGCCTGGTTCGCTCCCTACGCCGAGTTGAAGGAGCGCCTCTACCAGGAGATGGTCTCGCGCATCCAGCAGGACGACGACTCGGTGCCGATGCGAAAGGGCGAGTGGTGGTACTCGACGCGGACGCGCCAGGGCGAGCAGTACCCACGCTACCTGCGGCGGCGCGCGCTCGGTGCCGACCGGCGTTTCGACCCCGACGGCGTCGACGAGACGCTGCTCGACCTCAACGCGATGGCGATCGGGCAGCCGTTCTTGCAGCTCGGCACGACCGCGGTCTCGCGCGACGCGGCGCGCCTTGCCTACACCGTCGACCACACGGGGGGCCGCGACTACATACTGCACGTCAAGGACCTGGCGAGCGGAGCGATCGATGCCTGGTCGGTCGAGCAGGTGTCGTCGGCGGCGTGGGCGAACGACGGCCGCACGCTCTACTACGTGACGATGGACGAGACCAAGCGCGCGAACCGGCTCTGGCGCCACGTCGTCGGCTCGGGCGCCGCCGCCGAGCTGCTCTTCGAAGAGCACGACGAGCTGTTCGACGTCGGTGTCGCGAGGACGCTCGACGAGCGCTTCGTCCTCGTCGGCAGCCAGAGCAAGGACGCGTCCGAGTGGCGGGTCGTCGACGCCGACCTCGGCGGCGATGCCGCGTTCGCGATGCGCACCGTCCTCGCGCGCCGCGCCGACGTCGAATACGACGTCGAGCACCGCGCCGGCCGCTTCTGGATCCGCATCAACGACACCGGGCGCAACTTCCGCCTGGTCACCGTCGCCGCCGCCGCGCCCGACCTCGCCGCTGCCGACGAGGTGATCGCGGCGCGCGACGACGTCATGCTCGACGACGTCGATGTCTTCGCGCGCCACGTCGTCGTCACCGAGCGGGCCGCCGGAAATCTCAGGCTGCGCGTGATCGATCTCGACAGCGGCGACGACCACGCGATCGCGTTCGACGAGCCGGCATACAGCGTTCACACCACCGGCAACGCCGAGTTCGAGACGCGAGCGCTCCGCTTCGTCTACACGTCGATGACGACGCCGGCGTCGACCTTCGACTACGACCTCGCGACGCGCGAGCGCGTGCTCAAGAAGCGCCAGCCGGTGCCCGGCTACGAACCGGCTCTGTATGCGAGCGAGCGCACCTTCGCGACCACGCGCGACGGCACGCGGGTGCCGATCTCGCTCGTCTACCGCAAGGACCGCAAGCTCGCGTCGGCGCAACCGCTGCTGCTCTACGGCTACGGCGCGTACGGCATTCCGATCGACCCGGCGTTCTCGCAGACGCGCGTCTCGCTGCTCGACCGCGGCGTCGTCTTCGCGATCGCGCACATCCGCGGCGGCGGCGACCTCGGCCGGACCTGGTACGAGGCCGGCAAGATGGCCAGGAAGCAGACGACGTTCGACGATTTCATCGCCTGCGCCGAAGCGCTGATCGCAGACGGCTGGACGACGCCGGCCCAGCTCGCGATCGAGGGCGGCAGCGCCGGCGGCCTCTTGATGGGAGCGGTCGTCAACCAGCGGCCCGAGCTCTTCCGTGCCGTCGTCGCCGCGGTTCCGTTCGTCGACGTCGTCACGACGATGCTCGACGAGGCGATGCCGCTCACCGTCGGCGAATTCATCGAGTGGGGCAACCCGAAGATCGCCGAGCAGTACGCGTGGCTGCGCGCGTACAGCCCGTACGACAACCTGAAGGCGAGCGCGTACCCGGCGATGCTCGTTCGCACCGGGCTCAACGACACCCAGGTCGCTTATTGGGAGCCGGCGAAGTACGTCGCGCGCTTGCGCACGCTGAAGACCAACGACCGACCGCTCGTCTTCAGGATCAACCTCGAGGTCGGCCATGGCGGCGCGTCGGGCCGCTTCGACAGCCTGCGCGAGATCGCCGAGGACGACGCCTTCGTCCTCGTCGAGCTCGGCGTCGCGCCCTGAGCGCTGCCGCCTCCGCGGGTCA
>Ga0105238_10007447_pt1 | contig 10967 bp, 4 predicted proteins | sample KBSC34metaG_FD_81526 | JGI IMG/M metagenome (GOLD analysis project Ga0105238, IMG submission 81526) | Corn rhizosphere microbial communities from Kellogg Biological Station, Michigan, USA - KBS C3-4 metaG | ecosystem: Host-associated > Plants > Roots > Rhizosphere > Soil | place: Michigan, USA...
AACAGGAAGCCATCGACAAAGCCAACGACTCCATCTACGGCCTCGCCGCGTATGTGTCCTCAAAAGACCTCGCACATGCGCGCGCCGTAGCGGCGCAGCTGCGCGCCGGCACTGTCAACATCAACTATCCCGACTGGGATACACACGCGCCGTTTGGCGGTTACAAACAATCCGGCAATGGGCGGGAGTATGCGGATTGGGGCATACACGAGTTCCTGGAGGTGAAGGGCGTGGTGGGGTACGGCACTACGAGCGGCTGACTGACGACTCCAGCCGTGCGGGCGAGGACGCGTGACCCGCTTCGCGCACGAACGCGGTAAACTGATCTACGCCGAGGGGCTGACTGAAATAGAAACCCTGGGCCGCCTGACAACCGTGCTGGCGCAGAAAATCGAGCTGCGGTCGGGTTTCCACGCCTTCCGCAATGGTCTCGATGCCAAGGCTGCCGGCAAGATTGATGATTGCCTTCACAATGGCCTGGTCATCCGGGTCATGCGCCAGGTCACGGACAAATGATTGGTCGATCTTCAGCTTGTGGGCGCGGAAACGCTTGAGGTAGCTCAGGGATGAGTAGCCGGTACCGAAGTCATCGATTGCGATGCGCACGCCGAGCTCATGAAGCTCGTTCATGATGGCGATGGCACCCACTGGATCATCCATGGCGACCCGCTCAGTCAATTCCAGATGCAGGTAGCCCGCCTCGACGCCCGTCTCATTCAGAATCTTGCCAATGAGGCCCGGCAGGTTCGGATGACGAAACTGTGCCGAGGAGAGATTGACTGCCACGGAAAAGGGCTCGAGCCCTTCTGCAAGCCAATGCCGCAGTTGTGCCGCCGCCGTCCGCAGCACCCAGGTGCCGATCTGCACAATCTGTCCGCTGTCTTCGATGATGGGAATGAATTCAGCCGGGGACACACTGCCCAACTCGGGATGATTCCAGCGCAGCAGCGCCTCTGCCCCGGTGAGGCGCCCGTCTGACAGCGACACCTGGGGTTGATAATGCAGTTGCAGCTCGCCGCGATGGATGGCGTGCCGCAAAGCAATCTCGAGCTGTTGGTTTCGAGCCGAGCGGGTCTGCATCTCATCTGCGAAGAATACGTAGTGATTGCGGCCATTGTGCTTCGCCCGGTGCATGGCGGTAGTGGCGCATTTGAGCAGCGTTTCGAAATCCGCGCCGTGAGTGGGAAAGAGCGCGATCCCCATGGCAGAGGTCACGATCAACTCGAGCCCGCGTATCCTGAAGGATGTGGACAGGCTGTCGAGCAGCCGTTGCGCTTTGCGGGTCGCATGCGTGGTCTTCGCCCCTGACACCATCATGACAAAGGTGTCGCTGTCCACCCGACCGACGATATCGTCCTCGCCGGCGAGTGCCCTGACCCGCCTGGCGACTTCAACGAGCAGCTCATCGCCGATGGTCTGGCCGAACGTGTCGTTGATGTTCTTGAGCTTGTCGATGTCGAGCACCAACAGGGCGAGGTTGCCGCGTTGGCTGTGCGCCAGCACGACCTTTGCCGCGATCCGCTCACTCAACAATGTCCGGTTCGGAAGCCCGGTCAGTGTGTCGTAGTGGGCGAGATGCTGGATATGCTCTTCGGCACGTTTCTTATCCGTTATGTCGATACGCACGCCCAGCATGCGGGTTGCCCTTCCATTGCTGTCGCGTTCGACGGCTTTGCCTCGTACGCTCATCCAGCGGTACGAACCGTCCGCGCTTCGAATGCGCGCCTCGTATTCATAGAGTTGAGGCACAGCGCTTCTTGCCCCTTCGATTGTTGCACGCACCCGGTCCCGATCCTCCGGATGAACCCGCTCGAGCCACACTTCACGATCGCCAGCCTGGGCCTCCGGGCGGTATCCCAGCACGGTGTAGTACTCCCGCGACGCATACCATCGGTCATGTTTGATATCCCAGTCCCAGATGGCTATGCGGGTCGCCTGTAATGCAACTCTCAATCGAGCCTGTGTGAGCCTGGCAGCTCTTCGGGCCCGGTATCGGGCCGTCACGTCGCGTGCGATACCCACCACTCCGGTAATGGCACCATCAGCACTTCGCATCGGCGCCTTGATGGTCTCGAACAGACCCCGATAACCGTCCCGGGCGAATGTCAGCCATCGTTCATTGGCGCACGGTTGGTCAGTTTCCATGGCCTTACGATCGTTCTCACGAAAAGAATCCGCCAGTTGACGGTCAACGAACTCGTAGTCTGTGCGACCGACGATGTCGGCTTCGGGTGCCCCGAGGTACCTCTCGAACTGCGGATTGCAACTCAGGTAGACACCGTTGGTGTCCTTCAACCAGACAGGGTCGGGAATGGCATCGAGCAGCGCCTTCAGGCGGTCCTTGGTCAACTTGATGTCGGCCGATCGTTGCGCGACCAGTTGCTCGAGCTCGTTGCCCCGCGCTCTCTGCGCCAGCAACAGATTCGCCAGATACGCCGAGAGAAACGCCACAATCAACCCGACGGCCGCCTGGCGTCCGACAGCAAATGGGTCGATCCAACCGCGATCCGGTGCGACGCTCAGCTTCCACACGCCGTTGGGCAGCGGAACGTCAACCTCGACGGGATCAACGGGCACGCCTGGGGAAGATTCAATGATCTGCCGCGCCCCGGTTTCGGGATTCCAGCGCCACAGTGAGTACCGGTAACCAGTGGCGATCAGCTCCGAGAGTTGCGCAGGCCGCAGAGCGGCAGGCAGGCGCATGACGACCTCACTGAATCCCCAGAACTGTCTGCCACCTGCCTCATCTCCCAGAAACACAGGTAAACGCCCGACCAGAGCCTGCCCTCCCTGTACCAGCTCCAGCGGACCTGCCACGGTAAGCTGGCCAGTGGCCCGGGTGATGGACGCCTCTGCCTTCTGGCCCGGGGACCTCAACACATCCAGGCCCAGGGCCTTTTCATTGCCTGCCAGGGGTACTACCTGCCGGATTACCCCGTTGGGGGCGAGCGCGAATTCGGAGGCACCGGGGTAGTGCGGCAGCAGTTGCGCCGCGACCCGGTCAAAGTTCGGAACATCTCCCCCTCCGACCTCCACGAGCGCCGCCAGTGCATAACTGGCCGACAGCGCCTGGGAGATGTAGCCCTGGAGATGATGCGCGCGGTTGGTGACGAGACCGCTCACGAGCAGGCGTTCGTGCAATCGGCGGGCACGCTGCGACTCGACCACAAAGAAAGTGGCGATCAATGCAGCAACAAAAAACACCACCGCGCCCAGCGTCCGCGGGCGAATTGGGGTTGTGTACGGCTCATCCACCGGGCTGCCAGGCGGGCTGTGCATCGCGTACCTTCATTGTTCGCAGCACGATCCTGAGTCGACTTCGCCTCGAGCTGAGTATATGCGCTTGCCGGCCGGCAAGCTGCAATGCGGGGTAGTCCAGGCAATTGTGCGCTGCACATCCGCGCCGCTGCAGTGCTGTTGCAATGCAAGATGGTGGCGGCCGCATCCATCTAGCGCCGCTTGCTGCGCAAATCCCGTCTGTCGCCGCCGCGCGCGCCAACAATTTGTTGCGCAAACTTTCCGCCAGGTGTTAGATGTTGGCGCGCGCTATATCCTGCTGCGTGCGCGCCCGCTGCGAACTGCCTGTCAGCGCAGAGGCCCCAGATACAAACGGACAGGCGTGCGGCAATGTCCCTCTCGGCCTCGGGTCGGGGAATCTGCAAAACAAACAAATGGGGAGCTCAGCGATGAAAATGCTCGCGCTACTTCACGTGGGAATAGTGGCTTTGGCGCTGACAGCGTTCAGCGGCCACGCCAATGCGGCGACGCTATGTAACACAGGACCTGCACCGGCTCCGCCGCTTTCGGGCGCAATCGCCGGCGGCGTGGTCGTCAATGCCGGCGACTTCTGCGTCCTTGGCGGAGCCAATGTATCCGGCGGCGTGCGCGTCAATCCGGGCGGAATCTTGATTGTATGCGGTACAACCATCAATGGCGGGTTAACGGCGAATGGAGCCGCGGAAGTCATCGTCGGCGCGGAAGAATTGGGTTGTGCCGGCGGTCTCATCAACGGCGGAGTCCAGATCAGCAACACCGGTCCCGGTGCTTTTGCGCCAGCCCCGTCCATTGCGCTCGAGCGCAGTACCATCAACGGTACCGTGCATCTAAGTGGCAATCAGGGCCCGATGGCAGTGGCGACTGACACGATTTCCGGCAGCCTGCTCTGCGCCAACAATGCGTTCAAGATAGACGACGAAGGATCGCCAATCACAGTCACAGGGGCACTGCGTTGCAGCTTTACCGACTCTGATTCTGATTGATCTCACAGGGTGTTGGGGCGCACGGCGCGATGAAAGTCCGGCGTGCGCCCCTCGGGCGTGCTTTGATTTGGGGGGCGCGGGTATGCGAACCAAGAACAAAATGCCGTTGATCGTCTTCCTGGCGTTGACCGGCGGGCTGTCACCGCTCCTTGCCGCTGACGAGAGTCTGGACAAGCAGTTGGGCGCGGCACTCGCCGAGGCCCGCTTCACTGGAAAGATTGAACAGACCTTCCATGAACGGCTCGAAATCGCGTTGGGCAGGCCGATCGATCCCCGGCTTGCGAATCTCGGGCGGCTTCTCTGGTTCGACAAGATTCATTCCCTGCATCACGACAACACCTGCGGTGGCTGTCACTCGCCCACCAACGGCTTTGGTGACTCCCAGCCGATGGCGATCGGTGTCCAGAACAACAATTTGGTGGGACCGGATCGCACCGGACCGCGCAATCAGCGCAGAACTCCCCTGGTGATCAACACCGCGCTCTACCCTGGCATGATGTGGAACGCCCGGTTCAGTTCCCTGTCGGGGGATCCATTCGACAACACCCAGGGCTTCCGCTTCCCCTTTCCGGAAGACGACACGCGATTTTCATTTCCAGCGCAAATCCAACATGGCGTGCACGTCCTGTTGCAAGCCCAGGCTCACATGCCGCCGACGGAGCTCATCGAGGTGGCGGGATTCACGGGAACATGCCCGCATGGCATTCCGGACCCGGCATTGGGCGCCGCCTTTTGTGTGTTTGACGACGGACAGGGTGACGCCGTACCACTGCCTGACAATACCGGCACGCGCAATGATCCCATCCGGCAGAAGGCCCTGGCTCTCATCAACGCAAACGCGAAGTACCGGGAGTTGTTTGGGCAAGTCTTCCCCGAGGCCCGCTCCGGTGCGCCGATTGACTTCTTCATGTTCGGCAAGGCGATCGCCGAATTCGAGTTTACCCTGGTGTTCGCCAACGCTCCCATCGACCGATACGCCAGGGGCGACCACAACGCGATGACGGGCGAACAAAAACGCGGCGCTCTGTTGTTCTTCGGCAAGGCAAGGTGCGTGCAATGCCATGCGGTTTCGGGTTCATCCTCCGGCGGCGTTGCCAACGAGATGTTCAGTGATTTCCGCGAGCGCGATATCGGCGTGCCGCAGCTCGCGCCGGCCTTCGGAGTGGGCAAAGGCAATGTGATCTTTGACGGTCCCGGCGAAAACGAAGACTTTGGACGCGAGGAATTCACCGGCGAGCCTTCCGACCGGTACCTGTTCCGCACCGCACCTCTGCGCAATCTGGCCGTGTCGCCCGGCTTCTTTCACAACGGCGCCTTCATCAGACTGGAGGATGCCATCCGTCATCATCTCGACGTCAGGACATCCATTCTCAACTACGATCCAGCCAGGGCTGGTGTACCTGAAGATTTGCGCATTGTGGGCCCGTCAGCTCCAGTTCTCGCAAAACTGGATCCGCTACTACAAACCCCGATCAATCTGACTACGGGCGAGTTTCAACAATTGGTGGCATTTGTCAGGGATGCGTTGCTCGATGAGCGCGCAAAGCCGGAGAACCTTTGCAACCTGGTGCCTATGGAGGTGCCCAGTGGTCTGCCGGTACCGAAGTTCCAGGCCTGCCAGGACGGGCACGGACGGTAAACTCTTCTATGCAACCTGATCGTAATGCGGCCGCCGTCAGGTTCGCCGGATTGCTGTCGACGAGCGTTGCCTGAACTGAATAGTGCTGCCCGTGGGGACTGCCGGCTGCCTGACGCCAATGACACGTGTCATCTCGGTACGAGATAGATAATCCGTTCGGCCGCGCCTTCGACGGCCGCCCGGCTGAAGAGCAAGGGAACGTAACGCCCCTGCGCCCAAGGTGACAACAGGTCACCGTAATGCGCATTCGATGGATCGCCCGATTGTCCCGGCGCGTTGATAGCCATCGACCGGTCCCACTCACCGACATCCAACACCATGCGCACGGAAGCACCGGCCTCCACAGCGAAGCTCTCTTCATCGAAGGAGGCAGCGCGCGGTGACTCACTCGAGCCGGGAAGCTCCAAGGGCGGCAATGTCAACTGCGCGCGCAACTTCAGATCCGCCAACGTGGCTACGCCGGGCTCGAAGGTCATTTGGTGCAAGCGGCCCCAATGCCAGGTAGTCAGGTCGGGACCGAAACGCTGCTTCAGCTCGGCGACGGCCTTCGCCAGGCTGTCCAACAGCAGCTCATCCCGTGCATGTCGCGGGTCAGGTCCGAGGCGCGCATCAGGTTCTTTCAGGTAATCGATGACAGCATCCAGCGGCCCTGCTCCAATCAATTCGTGTACTGCCGCGGGGGTGACGCGGCGGACGGTCATCGGGCGTAGGTACCGCGTTGTCCAGACCTGATAGACGGTTGCCGCAGCGCTCGTGGTGGCCTCATCCCGATCCCAGCTCTTGAGCAACGCGAGGCTCTGCGCTACCACGGGGTCGTTGGAGGTGAGTGGCGTGAGCAGGGAAATCAGCGACCTCGACAGGAAATTGTGGCTGTCGGTCTGCAGCGCCATGCTGTCGTCCAGGCTCAATTTGGCGCGACCGCCCAGAACCGACTCGATACGATCGATACGCGAACGGTTGGCCCACTCGAAGGAAATCTTGCGCTGTTGCGCGGGATATCCGGCCGGCAGGTTCATTTCGTTGGCGGTGGCAAACCAACCCTTCGCGGGGTTGTATTGCGCAGGCAGTTGCTTCCCGCTCAAGAAGCCGTGCCACTCATAGCGCCCGTCGCCCGGCACTGGGAGCAGGCCGTCCCAGTTGGGGCGCACTGGCACTCGGGCACCCGGAGCCCAGCCGATGTTTCCGTGCACATCGGCGTACACGTAATTCAGGGGTGGCCCGCCCCATCGATCGCACATGCGCAGGAATTGATCCCAGCTTTTGATACCCGGCATCCAGGTACTGTTGAAATAGGGCGCGGTGCCCGGCTCACTCCAGACAGAACGGACTGCAAATGCCCGGCCCGCTTTTTCATCCAGCCGGATCACCGGCCCGTGCCGCGTGAAACGCAACTGTACTGGTCGCGCGGGCGCACCCTTGACTTCGATTGTTTCGTCAACGACGCGCATCGGCTCCCAGGCTTGCCCGTAACGATAGCTATTGGGATCGCCAGGCTTCAGTGCGTAGACATACAGATCTTCCTGATCGACTTCAAAAATAGTCAGACCGAAGGCCGCTTGCCCGTTGTGACCGAAGGAAATCCCAGGCAGCGCCGGCTCGCCCGCGCCAATCATGGACAGGCCGGGTGCATCGAGGTGCACGATATAGCGCAGGCTGGGAATGCCCAGTCGACGATGGGGATCATTGGCCAGGATGGGCCGACCGGTCGTGCTGTGGGAAGGAGCAATGACCCAGTTGTTGGAGCCTTCAGGCGCAGCACCCTCCCCGCGATTAAAGCTCACCGCTCCCGTGCCGAGCACGTAGTCCTTCAATATGTCCTTGGGCACAACACACGGGTCCAGGCCTGACGGAATTCGCGTAACGTGAGCCGGCTCGAGCTTCGCGCGCAGTCCATCCGCCTCGAGTCCTGCCAGGCAGGCAACCTGTGCTCGCTCGACCTCCGAGCTCACATTGCCAATGAGTCCATGGGACCGAATCCGCACCACATCGTCCACCGACCAGGTGTCCGGTGTTGATCCGGTCAACTTGAATTCAACCGGCACCGGTCGCTCACCGCGCTGGACTGCTGCAACGAACGCGTTGATTCCAGCAACGAACGCTTCCGCAACATCACGTGCGCCGGGGGCGTATGCGGCCCATTCGTTGTCCATAGCGCCGCGATACAGAAAAAGCCGGGCTGCGCGATCCTGTTCCACGTACGCGGGGCCGAGACTTTTAGCCAATAGACCCAATCCTCGCTTGCGCCACAAATCGATCTGCCATAGCCGATCACGAGCTGCATTGAAACCCTGCACAAAATAGGCGTCCCGGATGCTGGCGGCATATATGTGCGGGATGCCCGAATGATCTACGATAATCTTCGCAGGCTCGCGCAACCCATCTACTGCAACGGGCCCATGAGCCGCGTCCACCACCTCCCGGACAGCATCAATCACAACATCTGGACGATCCTTCTGGATGTAATGGCCACTGTTATTGACCAGGCGGTTCGAACCGCGCGTCGACAGAGCGGCCAACTCGTCGTGCATCTGCATCCAGAGCCGGTTCATTGCATCGACTTGTTGTAGCGTCAGTCCAGGGTAGGCTTCCGCAGTCTCGGGCGACTGGGTGAGTACGATCAGTGGCATCGCTCCATAGGTGCGACGCGCCGCCTGCAGCCCCCGGCTGTCCGCAGGATCCATCTCGTGAGTTTCCGACAAGAGGGTCTGTCGGAAAGCGACCGACAGTCGGCGCTTGATCTGAGCCTGCGCCAATGCGGGGCTGAATGCCGGATCGGGAGCGTAGTGGTAGGTGCATTCCTTGAAGATTGGAGCATCGGCTGTCAGCTTTCCCGCCTCCGCCAGATGCAGGCACTCGCGGGCCACAGCGTCCTCTTTACGCAACTGGTCCGCGTACGTCGGGCTGATTTTTCCAAAGCGGGTGTCCTGATACTCCACCGACGGATCAATCAGCACCAGCCCCACGACTTCCTGCGGATGAAGATCCGCGTACAACCGGACAAAGTAGCTACCGAGAGAGTGGCTCACCAACACATAAGGAGGCGGGATCTTCGCCGCGTGCAGCAGGGCTGAAAAATCCGCTACCACCGCTCCTGCAGTGCGCGGCAGCGGTCCCGGATCGCTGAAGCCCATGCCGGCGCGGTCATACGAACAGACCCGCGTGATTTTCGCAATGTCTCGTTGCACCCAGCGCCACTCGAGCGTCGAGCCGCCCGCACCCGCCTCCAACATCACAGTCGGACTACCGGATCCCTGACAATAGAGATTCATTGTCCGGCCGTCAGTTATCCGGACACGTTGTTGGGGAGCCGCGTACACATCCAGGGTTGGATCGGTATCGGCTGCCGCGACCCCGGGGATCGCGACAATCAACAGAGTCAGGAGCCGCGCAAAATCAGAACCTGACATCGATGCTCAACCCCACGGTACGGGGTTGCAGGATGACATTTGACGACGGCGAACCATCACCACCTGGAGGGATGACGAAGAGGTACGTGTAACGGTCGGTAGCGTTTCGCACAAACAGCCGAGTCGACCATTTTCCCGTGCTGACTCCGGTGGACAGATCGAGCGTCGTATACGATGCCAACCGGTAGTTCCCGCCGACATCTTCACTACCCGGAAAGGCCGTGTTGCGTGCACCCACGTAGCGCCAAACCGCCGCAAATTCTCCGTTCAGGTCGTTTACGAGCGGATGCAGGTAATTCAGGGTCATCGAGCCACTGAACCTCGGGGTGCTCGGCAGGGGATCCCCGCGCCGCCCTCCGAGTCCGGGCGCATCGGTTGTTAAATAGGCTTCCGTATACGCAACATTGACACCCACATCCAGGCCGCGCAACGGGATCCATTTCGAGGCCAGCTCGGCACCCTTGCTCTTGGCCGCACCCGCGTTGGAAATGTACGTGAGCTGCAAGGGAGTCACACCGGTGACCTGGGTGTCCTTCCAATCAACATAGAACGCCGTCAGGTCGAGCAGCAGACGCCGCTCCAGCCACTGTGTTTTGACACCCACTTCGTAATTGGTCGTCGTGTCGGGACCAAAGCTCGCGGGTGCATCGGGCGCGATCTTGTTTGCGCCGCCCGGCCGATAGCCGGTCGCGACCCGACCGTAGATCATCTGATCGGGGGTGATGTGCAGACTCGAGCTGACCGACCAGGTCAGCTTGCTCTGTGACACCCGCGGAAATGGCGTCGCGTCGGCGTTATCCGCGGTCGTCCCAAATAGAGAGCCGAACGCCGTCTCATTGACCGTCTGCACGTTGTGACTCTCGCGTAGACCGCCACTGATATCGAGAGTGTCCGTGATCTCATACGTGAGGTTGCCGAATGCCGCATACTCCCGGAAGCGACTCGGTTCATCCGTCACAATCAACGGACTGAGCAGCGGATCGGGTTGGTTCGTAGCCGGAGTCAGTGCCAGCCCCGTCTGACCCGCGGACGCGGTCTCGTTCGTGAAAAACAGGCCCGCCACCCAGTAGAGGCGCTGATGCTCCGGAGCGGCAAGGCGAATTTCCTGGGTGAATTTCTTCACATCGCTGCGAGTGGCAAATGAGGCGTAGTCCCCAAAGAAGGGAAAGAAGATGCTGCTGCCATCGACGCGGTTGAAATTGACGAACCTGGAATAACCGGACACCGAGGTTAAACTGGCCCAGCCCGCATCGTAGCGCACCCTCGCCGTATACAGCTGGGTAGTCGCATTATTGCTGTCAGGCTCAATGTCTGTATTGTCGTAGCGACCCAGGGTAGGGTCAGATGGATTCACAGCAACATATCCGGCGCCGTTGAATGGCGAACGGTTATAGAGCGCGCTGAAATCCACGGACAGAGCGCTATTGGGCTGCCAGAGCATTCCCAATCGCGCAGCATCCTGAGTCCCGCTATTGAATGAGCGAACGCCCAGCGCCGAATTGTCGATGTAACCCGGTGTGTATGTGCGGGAAGCGCTGAGGCTGAAAGCGAGCTCATTCGGAATGACCGGTATATTCGCACTTGCGCGCACGCCGTAGCCCTTATTCTCCGCGTTGTGGACCACTGAGCCATCCACGCCCGCACGGAATGAGGTCTCCTGCA
>Ga0105238_10007450_pt1 | contig 10964 bp, 26 predicted proteins | sample KBSC34metaG_FD_81526 | JGI IMG/M metagenome (GOLD analysis project Ga0105238, IMG submission 81526) | Corn rhizosphere microbial communities from Kellogg Biological Station, Michigan, USA - KBS C3-4 metaG | ecosystem: Host-associated > Plants > Roots > Rhizosphere > Soil | place: Michigan, USA...
AGGCTTACCGAGCTGACGGCATCGGCTTGATGGATGCCCTCTCGATGGAGCTGTCCTATGCCGGATGAAGATCACCCAGACCGATCCCAGACGACCCCACCCGCAATCCAGACATGGCGTGCCCATTCTGCGGAGCGCAGCCTTACACCGGGAAGAACGGAAAGCACGGCGAGTTTTTCGTGATTGGTTGTGAGGACTGCGAAATAGATTTCTGGGACTTGGACGAGGACGCCGTTCACAATCGGTGGAACCGTAGAGCCTTGAATGTCTGACGAGCGAAACTCCACCACCACCGAGGAGCATGACCAGGACGCCAAGGTGCATGAGGATTTGGGGCGGGCCAGCGTGACGCGGAGAAAGATCCGACCACGATCCGATACGACACTCATCAACCACGTGGCCGCTGCGCTTGCTAGGGAAGCTGGATGGGTAACGCCGTTGATGGAGATGGAAGCGGAATTTGTGCTCGGATATCAACGGCGAGCCCAAGCCGCGATTATCGCCATGAAGGACTGGGAACGCGAGCAACGGTTGTTTGGAGATCACCCCCATGACTGACAACACGACGATTCCGGAATTCCTTCGTCCCATAGCCCATGACGATGGCACCCTGGAGGGAACGCTGCCGGGAGATCGGGGCGGCTATGTCATCCTGCCGTGTGATAGCGGTCTGGTGCTGCTGGACGGACAATGGACGCCCTCGCAGCTCCGCGCGATTGCTGACTACGCAGAGAGCATTGGAGTTCATAATGCCCGATAACTCATCGACCATAAGAGAGGCCGGGGAATGGCATGCCCGTCACGAGCCTATTAGCGCTCTACTTCCAGACGACGGACAGCCCAGAGTGTTTGTGGAGAGCGACGACTTCGCGCACGATGTCAGGCTATATGTAAGTGGTGACTTTAAAGACGATGAACAGCGATTAGCATACGCGAACGAAATTGCTCGGCGCCTGAACGCCTGGGAGTCTCAGAATGGCTGAAAACCCCACCACCCACAAGGTCCGAGAGAATGACCCTATCTACCGCATTCGCCAACGCGAATCGACGGTCCAGATCGGATGGGTGCAAGGCAGGTTTCGGCATATCGATGAATGGATGACACGACTTGGGCTACATTCCAGGTCTCCACAGTTTCTATCCGAGCCCATCAGCGACGAGTCCCGCCGCAAAATAGACAATAGGCTCGCTAGCGTTCCGAGAATCAAACTATGAACGATCAGCCGACGCAAAACCCAATGACCCAGAAGCCTGAATGCATCCACATCGAGCAGTGGGCGCTGGACGACAAGGGAAACATGGCCTGGGAGTTTCACGTCTGGGGAGCCGACGACAAGGACCCGCTTGTCTGTGGAACAAGGCCAACACTAGTCCAAGCTATTGAAGCAACGTTGCAGTTCGTGAGATCACTATGAACAACAGACCTGATCGATCCGAGACGACCCGCGAAGATCTCATTGGCACGGGCATTATCCAGTGCTGTCCTGAATGTGGCCAGCCACTAGAGGGGGTGGCCATCAACATTCACGGTTCACTTCCCTACATTCGCCACATCAATGTGTCTGGGAATATCAGGGGGGCGATTCGCAGATCGGCGGGAAACAGCGAGAAGTTGGCGGTCGAGCTGACCAACATGATCGTCGGCCAGGAATTCCCTGTCGAGGAGATCGGCGACATCCTCGAATGTATCAGCATTTATCAGCCGACACCGATCCCTACCGAGGTCGTAGAGGCAATAAGGGTCCGTTTGAATGTCTGACAAGCGAAACTCATCGACCGGACACATGGATGAGCGGGAGAACCATATTCGCCGGCTCGCTATGATCATGACCAAAGCGGCAATACCGTCTCATGACTGCGAGGAATATCTGCGAAACCGGGAATACGGGCTAGCCCTGGCCGCTCTGGCAGAGGATGTAATTCATGGCCGATAATTCCCAGACCACCGCTAACTGGCCGGTTTGCGAGAGTTGCGAACACCCCGGAGTTTGCCGCCAAGAGGATGAGTGCCTGATCGACCATCATTCCCTCTATCGGATGGAACTACATCGCCAGCGTGAGATAGCCATGAAGGTCATTGAGCGCGATGCCCCATTGTTCAGGAGACTTGCAAAACGATGAGCCTAAACCCCACCACCGTCGAGCCAACCCTGGTCGAGCGCGTTGCGCGCGCACTATGGGAGACGGATTGCGCGCGCTGGGGCGACGCCGCGTGCGGGGATATGCCGCAGTGGGATACCGACGGGACGGCTTACATCGCTATGGCTGAGGAAGCCATTGCAGTCGTTAGACAATGGGACGCGGGGAAATGAGCGATCAGAACTCAACCACCCATCCCAGCCTTCTGTTCGAGGAAGCGTGTTTGCTGGATCGAGATATCGACGCCTGGCAGGTGCAGAGCGACGAAGAGGAACCTCTGGCGGCCTACCTCGTGCGCATTGGCTGGCGAAAGGCAAACCAGAATGGCTAACTCCGATACCACGGCCGATGATCTGACACACGACAAGGCGGTCGCCGGCGTATTGTTAGACTCCTTGATCCACATCCTGCCCTATGGGCTCCCTGCTGCTACGCTGCTGGACGTGCTTGTTCAGCAGCACGTCTCCAAAGGGATTGCAGCGTCTCTGATCAGGGAGGGATTGGGCAACGGCTCGCTGGTGCTGACCGACAGCATGAACATTGCAGGAGAGCATTCGTGGTAGATCAGCCCAATCAATCCGAGACGACCGAACCAAACGCCGTTGCCTTGTGGCGGAGTATGGGACGGCTCGCCCGCATCACAGGCGAACCATGCGAACCGCCGTCAGTCCTGTCCCACCTGAATGACGCCTGGACCGACGGCTGGAGGCAGGAAGATGCGAAACGGGAAAATCAGCATGACCGATAAACCCGCCGCCATCCCGGAACTGTCCCAAGTTCGGTTGCTGCGCCAAGTGGGACCTATTGCCGAAGGGAACGTCGGAACCGTTGTTCACGTCTATCCTCGTGGCGATGCCTACGAAGTAGAGTTCCGCACCGGACCAGAAGATTACGACTGGCACCTTGAGACATGTCCGCCGGATGCCGTGGAGGCTTTGAATGTCTGACGAGCGAAACTCCACCACCACCGGGATGGTGGTGTGGCGAGAGATAAAATTGTCCGCAAGGCAATTCTTTGCCCCCGTCATCTGGGTATGGAAGATCTGCCATGGCAGATAACCCAACCACCAGCGAGGACATTATAGAGCGCCTGCTCTACGTCGCGGAATGGGGCAGCACTGATCCGTGCAAGTTGTGCATCGATGCGGCGAACGAAATCGAACGGCTGCGCGCGACGCTACGCGAAATCCGCCGCGACATCGAGGAGTCCGCCGATGACGTTGTGTGGATGCGTGGCGGCATTGAGACCGTCTGCGATAGGATCACCGCAGCGCTTGGAGATCAGCATGTCCCCGAATGATACGACCCGGGACATGGACGCCTTCGACGAAGGGTATGACGCATTCGCGGATAACCACTTAGACTACGACGCATGTCCTTACCCTATCGGGACAGCCAAACGTAAAGAGTGGCTAAGGGGATGGGACTGCGCTTTGGACGATGCGGCGACTAGCACGTGGGAAGATTAACATGACTGATTCCCAGACCGCCGCAGTCTCAACGACAGACGACGACGGTGGATCTATCGAGCCTAGACCGGCAAGGTGGCTCACTGCGCCTGAAGTTCATTCCTTGGTTTGGTTCTCGATAGGGGCCGCGATGTCCTCTGTGGTGTGGATAGGCGTGGGCGCGCGTATCGCGATGGATCACCTATGTGGCCGCTGACAGAGCATGGGGAATCCGCATGACTGATTCCCAGACCACCACTTGCGAGTGTCCTGCGGGATGAGGTCCATTACCTACGCACAATACAGGCCGGGGCGTCCGCCACGCCCGCGTTATGGCCGATATAATATCCCGCCACCCCAGCTGGCACGGCAACCGCCACGCCGCCTACGACGCACCCAGCAGCACAGGCGATGATTATGTAGCGCCAGCGCTCGCCGCTGACGGAAGAGCGGATTGCCTGACGCAGCATTTCCGGCTTCCACGGATTAGCCAGGGCCGCCGCCGCCATAAGCGCGGTCAGCCTCTCCACCAGGATATGGACCGGATCGCCCGGCCGCAGCCCGCATTTGTGGCTGGCATCGTGGATTTCGGCAACGAGCGCCGTGATGTCGGCGCTGTTCAGGTTCTCAGCGCGACTGGCCACGCTGCACTACCAGCGGAAGCTGCTGCTGCGGTGATCGGGTCGGCTCCTGTTGGCGGATCAGCGCCTGCGTCGGCTGAGCTAGCTGCATAGCCAAGTGGCCTTTATGCAGCAAATTCGCAATCCACTGCTCAGTTCGGCGGTCCTGCTCTTCAGACGGCATCGATATCCTCCATTTCTCGGTAGAACCGCGACGGCATTACGCGGTCGATCAGTTCGGCGCGCTCCCAAGGCCTGACACGGTAGAGTTCCTTCAGCGGCTTCTCCAGGCCCAGGATCAGCTGCTGCCTGGGGTGTAGGTCGGCCAGCAGTTGATACGGGTCGATCAGGTTCTTGCTGATCTCGTGGGTGCCGACATTCTCGCCGCGCGAGATGCGTCCGCCGAAGCCGGTCCCGGCGGCAACGGAGCGGTTGAAACTGTCGTTCCGCGCCATCACGCCATGTCGGCCGCTGCTGTCGGAAATCTCCCGCGCCACGAGATGGTCGCGGATCTCGGTGTAGGACCGCCACGTGGCGCACTCAAACCAGGAGCGGCGTCCAGTGACGTCCCAAACTTCCTCCATGTCGGCCACGCTCAGCCAGTTCATGTGCATTGAGACGCGATAGCCGCGGCCATATTGCCGCAGATGGTCCAACGCCGTCATCCGGCCGAACAGCTTTGATTCGTCGATCTCGAAATGCACCCGCCCCTGCGGGACGTCACCGTCGGCGACGATCATGGCGTTGAGGAAACAGGCCATCAGCACCTTGACCACGGGAGGCATGGTGGTCACCGCGTCGAGCGGCACTTGGATAAATACCGCCAGCTTCTTGCTGACAATGTCGGTCGAGCGAATGGTATCGCCCGAGACCAGGGCGGCAAACGCCGGAATGGTCAGCCACGAGGTTTTCTGCGCCGCTTCCTTGAAAATCCCCGGCCACATTTCCTTTGCCTGCTCGGTGCCGACGATTTCCCCCGCCAAGTCGCGTGCCATGTGTGAGCGGGAACTAGCCTTGATCCCATGTAGCGCAACGATGACTGCGTCGGGCCCCTGGGAAAGGATCCGGCGAACGGTGGCCAGAGTCTTCGGTGGCGGCAGGACCACCGCGCCGGTTTGCTCATTGACCTCGGGTATGGACCACAGCACGTGGGCCAGCAGGCAGGCGACGAGGTCTCGCCCGGATAAATGGAAGAAGTCCCCGGTGTTGGTTTTGATTTGCTTTTCCGATGGATCAAACATCCAATTGACCGCAGTGTGGACGTGCATCTCGGCAAGCGGATGCTTTGGGTCGATCCAATCGACCACGTTGACCGATCCCGAACATGACGCCCAGGGATAGATCCGGCCCGTGCTGTCGCTTGGCCTAGGGTTGGGATTGAGCATGACAACACGGTAGCCCTCCCTTTCTTTGGCCTCGTAAAGCATCGGGCCAAGCTCGGCCTTGGGGTCGGTGACGACCATTGGCCCGAGCCAGTAGGCACATCGGGCGGCGGCCATCGAGGTCTTGCCACCGCCAGAGGTGGCGAATTCTAGCGACAGCCCATTGCGCAGTTCGCAAGTATCGAACAGCAGCTCGCCTTTGGCGGTCTGGCCAACCAGCTTGCCGCCATAGCTATATTTCGGGCCGTTGAAGATTTGCTTGGCCCGGTCGACTGTCATCCATTCGGCATGGCCGTGGTTGTCTGTCATGGCCCGCTCTGAGGCAATCGGGGGCCTAGCGAAAGAGCGGCGGATCCGTCGCATCGGGATACGCCTGATCCTAAAGTGGATAAGACACACGATAGCGATGATTGACGCCGGCGGTGCAAATACTGAGGCGAGAACCAAACCCCGCACCGGAACCGGCGCGCCGAACACGCGAATAACATGCTCCGGATAATCCCGATAATAGTCCAACAGCATGGTCGCATACCAATTATCTTCGCCGCCGCTGCCGGTTAGCAATACGAAAATATATGTCGCAGAGGCATACCATACGACTAACACGACGCAGACAATCAGCAGAGACATCCAAACCGTGCGGTCAATTCTACGCATTTAGTCCGTGTCCGTGGCAGATGGTGCTGAGCGCCGCTTGCGTGGCTTCTTGTCTTTGGCTCCCGGAGGTCGGCCGAGCTTCCTTCGCTGGCTGATCGGGGACAACTCACTCACGGCTGTCAAAATATCGTGCCGCACCGCAATCGCTGCACGCATCAGCGCGACGAAACTCTCCGGCGACAGGTTCAACGAGCCTGTGTTCTTGGATCAACCGAAAGAGCTTCTCGTCATCCATAGTTGGCCTCAAGCGAGGTCTGCATCCTTGAACCATACTTCGTCCACGTGTCGCTCTCCGCCCTCATCCAGCGTGAGATGTATCACCACGTCGATGAAAGCCTTCAGCTGCTCAGTGACATCCTCCGGCCGCACGCCTCTACCTTCTGGAGTTTGGCTTATCAGCACACGCAGGCGATGAAATACTCCCGCGCAATCGCTGGCATGGATCGTAGTGATTGCCCCTGTGTGGCCAGTCTGAAGTGCGATCATGAGGGCATTGGCAGTATTTCCATCGCGGATCTCTTGTATGAAGAGACGGCCGATACGCATTCTGAGAGCCGCATCGACGAGCTGTGTGGCCGTGATGTCTCCCTCCCTTGGATCCTTTTTACAGAACAGCGCGACCGAGTTCTGGTGCGGCAGATCTAGCAATTCCTGCGCGTCCTCAATGACGATCAGCCGGTCCTCTAGAGGGATCTCGCCAATGAGGGCTTTGCTGAGCGTGGTCTTCCCGGACGCAGTCTGACCACATGCTATGATTGTGCGGCGGCGCCTTACCGCGAGCGCGAGGAACTCGTCGAAGCGCTCGTCGCGGTATAGCTGCAATAGGTCCTCATCTCGATTGATCTGTCGCTTGGCGACGGCTCTTTTGAAGAGGCCCTTGGAGGCCAACTCCTTCATGGTCGGCCAGTCGCTGCTGCCGCGACGGATGACGAGGCATGGCCGACCCTGAGGAACACACGGATAGAATACGGCCTGCAGTCGCCTGGCTGCCTCCCCCGCGCTGTTCATGGCAATCGACAATAATGGTCTGTCGTGATGGATGTTCTGCCGCAGCTGTGCCGCCGCAACAATGGCAATGTCCTCGATGTCGTCCGCGTCGAGCCGCACATCGTGTCGCTTGTATGCACCACGCTCGAACGTCCATATGTTGTCGGGGGCGTTGACTAATACATCTTCGACAGAGGGGTTTCCCAGCCAATGACCGAGCGGGTCGAGGAGGTGGTCTAGGGTTACGCTCATTACTGGCTCCTGTATTTCTGGACCAAGGTGTAGGCTCCCCTCATGTCCAAATCGCGGACTACGAAGATCGAACACGGAAGTCCTTCGTCCCGCGTCATGACATCCGGTATCTGAATATACGAGCGAAGCAGCTCGTCAGCGGCACCCTGGCCTCCTTGTTGGAAGCTGTTGAAATTCAGATTGGTCTGACTGTTTCCGTTACCCTGCTGACGGCCAAGATATTGTGTCGCCATGTCGATGCCACCGCGGAACAGCGATAAGCCGAAAATGCCGCCCAGCTTTCCGGGAAATGGATTGAACAGATGCCTGTTCACATCGCCATCAACTCCCGTTTCGCCACGCTCGCTGGCAGCAGGAGAATTGACCGCGACACGAAACTGATGCGGCATCCCACGCGCATCATAGAGCACCGGTGTTGTGATATCCTGCCAAAGCACCGCAGCGCGATCTAAACCGTTTAGCAGCCCGTGCTGGATTGTGCCGAACACTTTGGCGCCCTTCGGCAGCAAGACGACGTCGCCGGTCTCGCCGCGTATCTCTTCGGGTATGATGGCGGTGACCGCCCCCGGAAGCGTGGTATTTATGCGCGTCTGCTGGATACAGCGCAGAATGCGACCTTCCTCGATGAGCCATCTAGGGTTGGGCAGTTCAGCTACGCGCGTGCCGTTCATTTTGGTCGGCTGTAGCGATGCCTCTAGGGCATCAGGGCGTCCACTGGGCGGTATTGCGTCTTGGTCACCCTCGCCGCCCGGCTTTCCTGCGGCCGCCGCGGCAGCCGTTGCGGCCTTTAGCGTAAATCCCACCATTGGCGATTCGCGGGCGGCTTTGTCTTGGTCAGACGTCACGGGGTTAACCTGGCGGAGCATCAGTTGGCGCTGTTGCTGGGGCGTCACAGCCGCAGCGGGGGGTTCAGCCGGACGAACCACAGGGGTCACAACGGGCGAGACCTGGATTTTAGGCGGCTCCTGCTGCTGCTCCTTTCGATGAAATCCCGGTAGATTTCCGCTAAACAAGAGCGTCAGGCCGATGATGGCCGCCACGCCGATGCCGCCGATGATAGCCCCACGCATCGGGCTGGCGGCCCGCGGCGCGGATATAGGATCAATCTCAAGTATCGGTGGTGGTCGGTCGCTCACTTACCTGGCCGAGTTTTAACGATGCGGCTGACGCCTTCATTTACCGTGCCTGTGCCCGTGTTGCTGCCAACCTGATTGTAGCGCTGATTATAGATGCACAGAACGAGGTCACCATCGCGCAGCTTAATAACTCGCTCCGTGCTATGGATCTTGACGATACCGCCGTCCTCCACAGTGAGCCCAGACGGCTGCGACTCTTTGCCGTCACGACTGTCAACGAGCACGATTGGTATGGCCATGTTGCCGGGAAACCGCATAACGGTCGTGCCCTTGTAGTCCCAGATCGCTGGTCGACCGGTAGCCGCCCCGATGGGGGATAGTTGCGTGGCACCAACCACAACATAGGCATAGTTGCACTCTGGCGGATTGAATGGGTTATTGGTGTCGCATTGCATCGGATCACTCGCCTGGTGCAGGGCGACCTCAGCTGCGGTCTGTCTCCGCTGAGCAGCACCAGCTTGCCACTTGGCAGCATTTTCTGCGGCGACGTCAGCCGCATAGGTATAGCGGACGACGTAACATGGTGTGCCGGAACCTGGAGGTGACGTCACCTCTTCGACGCCGACATTGCCGGCTGCCGCCGCCACCCTGACCGGAGGCGGACTGTTGGCTATCCACTGAATGGAGTAATCGCGGGGCACGCCGTTCTTTATCGTTCGCACCGCTATGGGTTTCGGCGACGGCATAGGATTCATGGCCCGGAGGGAGAATGTATTGGATCCCGTCTCTTTTCCTGCGGTCTTGAGGTTGGCCGAGTCGGAGAGCAGAACGTCAGCAACGATTTCGTCTTTGCCGAGCAGTATCTGCACGTTGTCGCCGACCTGCGCGACAATCTGCACCACGTCGTTGGGGTCATAAGGAACATTGCATATATGCGCGTCCTTATTCCCCACACCTGACGGATGCTGTAGCGCCAACGCCGGCGTGGCCAACAGAATGAAAGCGATAACCGCCGATGCTGTCTTTCTCATCGTGCCCCCGGCTCAACCTGGAGCGGCACGGCCCCGGTGTATTCGGTGACCACTATGCGGAATGGGTTGTATTGAAGGAGATCCTTTACGTCGAACCCGGTGCTGTAATTCTGAATGAACTCCAATGTGACAGTGTATGGCGCCGCCTTTTGCTCCGGCTCCCCCTCGACCCAGACCTTACGATTAAAGTGGAAGGTGACTCTTCCTGGCTGGCCGCCGAGGGATGGGTGATAGTCAAGCGGGACCTCGATCAGCTCGACGCGAATTACGCCCTTACGCCCGAATTTTGCCAGGTAGCTATTGGGGTTCTTCCCGTTACTGAATTGCAAATAGGAATCACGCACCGGTCCGGCTGACATCGTTTGGACAATGTGATTATTGAAGTCCTGCTCGACCCACGAGTAGCTCTCGCGGTAACGGACGTATGTCCAAAGAAATGTCTGAACCGCAGAGTCCGATAGTTTTTGGTTGGGGAAGCTGTCCGTGGTGATGGCTGCCTCCAGAACACCATCGGACCGAACATAGAAGTAGATCGGCAGGATACGGATCAACGGAAGAGCGTATGCCAGAGCGCCGCCCTGCAATACAAACAGGGTGGTGATCATGACCGCGTAGCCTATGAGCAGACGGTTGACCCGCCTTATCTTTCGCGCCTCGCGCAGCCGCCAGGTCTCGATCTCCGCTGCCTGCCGGATTTGATCCTGCGAATAGACGTAATTCGGAAGCCGTCGTCTATTCTCGGCCCCGGACGGGCCCTCTCCATCTGGCGGTGACAGCTGCTTGGTATCGCTCATGGACGCCCCCGATGATTAGGACTGCCGCAGCTCTGCTCCTGGATATGCGCCGCAGGCCTTTGCCACGTAGTCTTTCGAGGCAGCTGTTTGTTGCGCCCGGTAGCGCTTTAGCTTCGTGGTCTCAGCCGGCTTCCAGTCTTTCGGGGCGACCGATACCGGCCCAGTGGCGATAAGCACCTTGTGGCACCATTCTGGCATGCCCGCCCATTGCTGCTCGGCGGTTGGCGGCTGACTGCCGCACGCCGCTACAAACAGCGCGATGCCCACGATCAATCGTCTCATGTATTTCCTCCTAATCATGACTTCACCGCCAGATCCTGCTCTGACGGCGTCCACTTGCCTTGATTGAGGGGATAGACCGGCCCGCTACACGTAGCCATTGTGTGCGAGCATGCAGCTAGCGCTAGCAGAGCGGTGACAGCGAATGCTATCCTAACTGTAACCATTGGCGAGATATCCCCTCGTCGGTGGCCAGGGCGACCGAATGCTCCTGGCAGAGCATTAGTCGCCCGACTTATTTTAGTTATTGGAATTTTAAGGTCAAGTTTTATCTCCAGACTTTTTGGGCGCGGCGGCGA
>Ga0105238_10007454_pt1 | contig 10962 bp, 7 predicted proteins | sample KBSC34metaG_FD_81526 | JGI IMG/M metagenome (GOLD analysis project Ga0105238, IMG submission 81526) | Corn rhizosphere microbial communities from Kellogg Biological Station, Michigan, USA - KBS C3-4 metaG | ecosystem: Host-associated > Plants > Roots > Rhizosphere > Soil | place: Michigan, USA...
AACCCGCCGCATTCCTAACCCACAATAACAAGAGAACCTCCGATACCGCGGGGTGGAGCAGCCCGGTAGCTCGTCAGGCTCATAACCTGAAGGTCGTAGGTTCAAATCCTACCCCCGCAACCATCGTCACAGAGAAACCCTCCCGTGGAGGGTTTTTCTATGACGATCCCCCGGAGGGACCCCGCAACACGCACAGACCAAAAGGCCCCCTCCCGGGGGCCTTAATGCTTTGGAGGCGAGGGTCGGTGAATGAGCCTGCCGTTCGGCACAAGCTGCGCCCCCCGCGCAGCGAAGGGCAATGGTGAAGCCGGTAAATCCTACCCCCGCAACCAAAGCATCCCCGTCACACCAAGCCCGGCCGTCGAAAGACCGCCGGGCTTTTGCTTGCCCGAGACCCAGTGGAACCGCTGGACCAAGCCGTTGCCGATGGATAAAAAAGAGGGAGCTCGGCCCCGAACCTCTATCGTCAAGACGCGCATGACGCCGGCAGCCCCGCCTCCCCCCAGGTCAAAATCCACGCGTGGCGCTTCCACGGATTTTCTTGCCGGCGGCGGCGACATGGGCGCCCTCATGCGGGCCAAAGACTGGGCTGCGACACCGCTTGGGCCCGCCGAATACTGGCCCCAGAGCCTCAAGACCGTCATCCGGATCCTGCTCACCTCGCGTTATGCGATGTGGATGGCCTGGGGCAAGGATCTCACCGTCTTCTACAACGACGCCTATCTGCCCACGCTGGGTGTGAAGCATGGCTGGGCGCTCGGTGCACCGGCAACCGAGGTATGGAAGGAGATCTGGCCCGATATCGGTCCCCGCATCGATCATGTCCTTGCAACCGGCGAATCGACCTGGGACGAGGGGCTGCTCCTCTTCCTCGAACGCAGCGGCTATCCCGAAGAGACCTATCACACCTTCTCCTACTCCCCTCTGGCCGACGAGGAGGGGCGTATTGTCGGCATGCTCTGCGTCGTTACCGAGGAGACCGAACGGGTCATCGGCGAGCGGCGCATCAATTCCCTGCGCGAGATCGCCGCGGAGATCGCGGGCAAGAATACCCGCGCCGAGGTGCTGGGGTCTGCCGAGCGGAGAATCAGCGGCAACCCCCAGGATCTTCCCTTCACCCTGACCTATCTCTTCGAGGCGGATGGCAAGGCCCATCTCGCCTTTGCCACCGGCTTTCCGTCCGGTGCCGCCGGGCACCATCCCGCGTCGCCGGAGATGCTCGACCCGGCGGATCCGGCCGCGGCCTGGCCCGCCGGAGAAGTCCTGGCACGGTCCGGGATTCGGGATGTCGGCGATCTCGATCGGCACTTCGATTCCCTGCCGACCGGCGCCTGGTCCCAGTCGCCGCGCGAGGCTGTGATCGCGCCCATTCCGCGCCAGGGGTTGACCACGCCGGCCGGATTCCTCATCGCCGCCGTCAGCCCCTTCCGCCGCTTCGACGCTGGCTTCCCTGGCTTCGTATCCCTTGTTGCGGGCCAACTCGCCTCGGGCCTTGCGAATGCCCAGGCCTATGAGGAGGAGCGCCGGCGGGCGGAAGCACTGGCCGAGATCGATCGGGCCAAGACCACCTTCTTTTCCAACGTGAGCCATGAGTTCCGCACACCGCTGACCCTTATGCTGGGACCGCTCGAGGATGTGCTGGCACGTTCCGACGAGGACCAGCTCTCCGTTCATCGCGAACTCGTGCAGCTCGCCCATCGCAATGGGGTTCGGTTGCTGAAGCTCGTCAACACGCTGCTGGACTTCTCCCGAATCGAAGCCGGCAGGGTCCAGGCAAGCTACGAGGCGGTGGATCTGGCGGCGTTCACGGCCGAACTCGCCTCGACCTTCCAATCGGCCATCGACAAAGCAGGGCTTCGCCTTCGCGTCGACGCCCGCCGTCTGCCGGCGGATACCTATGTCGATCGCGATTTGTGGGAGAAGGTGGTGCTCAACCTGCTCTCCAACGCCTTCAAATTCACCTTCGAAGGCGAAATCGGCGTGGCGATTCGCCCCTCGGCCGATGGGCGCTTTGCCGAGGTCACCGTCCACGATACCGGCAGCGGCATTCCAGAATCGGAGCTGCCTTTCCTTTTCGAACGCTTCCGCCGCGTGGAAGGCGCCCGCGGCCGCTCCATCGAGGGCAGCGGCATCGGGCTGGCTTTGGTGCAGGAGATCGTCCGCCTCCATGGCGGCGGCATCCAGGTCGACAGCCGGATCGGTGGTGGAAGCCGGTTCACCGTGGCGATCCCCTTCGGCACGGCCCATCTGCAGCCGGAGCGAATCGGCCGCCGGCGCGCTCAGGCCGCCACCAGCCTGCGCGCCGAAGCCTATCTCGACGAGGCACTTGGCTGGCTCATCGAGGAGGATGCCTCGGCCCGTGAAGCGCCATCCGCAGCCACGGACGATCTCGATGACGTAACGTCCGTTTCTGACGCCGAGGGTCAGTTTGTGCTGCTCGCCGACGACAATGCCGACATGCGCCACTATCTGGAGCGTCTGCTGCGTCGCGCGGGTTACCGGGTCGAGGCGTTCATGGATGGAGAGGCGGCGCTGGCCGCGGCTCGCAGGCTGCGACCTGATCTCGTCCTATCCGACGTGATGATGCCGAAGCTCGATGGCTTCGGTCTGCTCGCCGCGCTGCGTCAGGACCCCGAGTTCAGCGACATGCCGGTGCTGCTGCTCTCCGCCCGCGCCGGGGAGGAGGCCAAGGTCGAAGGCCTGGCGGCTGGCGCCGACGACTATCTGACCAAGCCGTTCTCCGCCCGGGAGCTGCTCGCGCGGGTTGGCGTCAACCTGCAGCTTGCCCGCAGCCGGCGGGAGAGCGCGCGCGCCCTCCGGGACGAGGCCCAGACACTCGAGATCTTGAACCGTGTCGGCACGGCGATCGCCGCCGAACATGATCTGGAGCGCACCGTGCAGATCGTGACCGAGGCCGCGACCGAGCTTTCGGGAGCGGCCTTCGGCTCCTTCTTCTACAATGTGGTCGACGAGCGCGGCCAATCCTACATGCTCTACACGCTTGCCGGTGTTCCCCGCGAAGCTTTCGCCAAGTTTCCGATGCCGCGCAACACCGCGGTCTTCGCGCCGACGTTCAAGGGCGAGGGGATCGTGCGTTCCCCCGATATCACCAAGGATCCGCGCTACGGCCGGAACGAGCCGCATCACGGCATGCCCCAAGGCCATCTGCCGGTTCGCAGCTATCTCGCTGCGCCGGTCGTCTCGCGCTCCGGCGAGGTGCTGGGCGGACTATTCTTCGGCCATCCGGACCCGGGCATTTTTACCGAGCGGGCCGAGCGCCTCGTCGCCGGCATCGCCACCCAGGCGGCCATCGCCATCGACAAGGCCCGCCTCTACCAGGCGGCTCAACACGAGATCGAGCGGCGCAAGGGCGTCGAGACGGCGCTGCGGGAGAGCGAGCATCTCCTCGAGGTCAAGGTTGCCGACCGCACGGCCGAACTCCAGTCAGCCAATGAGCGGCTTCGCGCCGAGGCGGCGGAGCGTGCGCGCGTTGAAGAGGCGCTCCGCCAGGCGCAGAAGATGGAGGGCATCGGCCAGCTCACCGGCGGTATTGCCCATGACTTCAACAACCTTCTGACCATAATCGTCGGCAATCTCGAGACCATGAACCGCCAGCTCAAATCGGCGCGGCCGGAGCATGGCAATCTGGAGCGCTCCGTGGACAGCGCCATGCGGGGCGCCCAGCGCGCCGTCTCCCTGACCCAGCGCCTGCTCGCCTTCTCGCGTCAGCAGCCTCTCGATCCCAAGCCGGTCGATGTGAGCCGCCTGGTTTCCGGCATGTCCGATCTCGTTCGCCGGGCGATCGGTGAGCAGATCGCCGTCGAGACCGTGCTGGCCGGTGGGCTCTGGCGCGCCAATATCGATTCGAACCAGCTCGAGATCGCCATCCTCAACCTCGCGGTCAATGCCCGGGACGCGATGCCCCAGGGCGGCAAGCTGACCATCGAAACCTCCAATACCCTGCTCGACGAAGGCTATGCCGCGGCACAGGCGGAGGTGGTGCCTGGGCAATATGTCATGCTCGCCGTCAGCGACACCGGGACCGGCATGTCGCGCGAGACCCTGGCCAAGGCCTTCGAGCCCTTCTTCACCACCAAGGATGTCGGCCATGGGACCGGTCTCGGTCTCTCGCAAGTCTATGGCTTCGTCAAGCAATCCGGCGGCCATGTGAAGATCTACAGCGAGCTGGGCCAGGGGACGACGGTGAAGATCTATCTGCCGCGGCTGCATGCGGACGAGACGACCGTGGACGATGCCCCGGCGCCGAGGGTCGCGCGCGGGCGCGAGAGCGAGACGATCCTCGTCGTCGAGGATGACGACGACGTCCGCGCCTATAGCAGCGGTGTGCTGCGTGACCTCGGCTACACCGTTCTCGAGGCGTCCAACGGGAAGGCAGCGCTCGAGCAGTTGGAACGCAGGCCCGAGATCCGCCTGCTCTTCACCGATGTTGGCCTGCCCGGGGGACTGAACGGACGCCAGCTTGCCGAGGCAGCCCGGGCTCTCCATCGCAATCTGAAGGTCCTGTTCACCACCGGCTATGCCCGCAACGCCATCGTCCATGACGGGCGCCTCGATCCCGGCGTCCAGCTCATCACCAAGCCTTTCACTTACGCCGCACTCGCCGGAAAGCTCCGCGACATCCTCGACAGCCAGACGGCACCGTCGCGCATTCTCGTGGTGGAGGACGAGGTGCTGATCCAGATGCTCGCGGTGGAGAATCTGGAGGAACTTGGCTTCAAGGTGGATGTCGCGGGCACAGCGGCGGAGGCGATGAGCCGGCTGCGATTGCGCAAGGGCGGGGTCGATGCCGTTATCGTCGATATAGGTCTTCCCGACCTCAAGGGCGATACGCTGGTGAAGGAGATCCGAAGCCTCTATCCCGCGCTGCCGGTCGTAGTAGCAAGCGGCGGACATGCAACGATGCTGCGATCCCAGTTTCAGGGCCACGACGCCATGGCCTTCGTCGCCAAGCCCTATACACTCGAGGATCTCCGCATAGCGCTTGGCTCGATTGGCGTGCTTCCCTAACGGGGCGTCCGGGGCGATACTCGGCTAGCGGACCTCTGGCTAGAGCGTGATATAGCCGGCCACCAGGGCATAGACGCCGAAGACGGCACCGACGACGACGACGGCGAAGATGACCCATTCGGGCGCCGTAAAGATCTTCCTGTTGCGCTCCCGCCTGGCCCAGAAATAGAGCGCCGTTCCAGGCGCGTAGAGCACAGCGGACAGCAGCAGGAATTTCAGGCCACCCATGTAGATCATGACGGCGGTATAAAACGTCGCGATGCCGGCGAGGATCAGGTCGCGGCGACGCTCCTCCGGCCGGCTGTCATAGGTCTCGCCCCGTTTCGCGAGCAGCAACCCATAGGCCGCGACGAGCAAATAGGGGACCAGCGCCATGGCGCTGGTCAGCTCGAGCGCCAGGGTGAAGGCATCCCGGGAGAACAGCGTGCTGATGAGAAAGAGCTGGATCACGCCGTTGGTCACCCAGAGGGCGGTCGATGGCACCTTGTTCGCGTTCTCCCTGGCGAAGACCCGGGGCATGTCCTCCGTCTTCGCCGCAGCGAAGATCACTTCGACGCAGATGAGGGACCAGGCAAGATAGGCCCCGAGCACCGAAACGATGAGTCCTACGCTGACGAATACCGCGCCCCATTGTCCCACGACCGCCTCCATCACCGCCGCCATCGACGGTTGGCGCATGCCGGCAATCTCGATCCGGGGCAACGTCGCATAGGGAAGCAGCGTTACCAGGACCATCAGGCACAGCACGCCGATGAAGCCCAGGATGGTGGCCAGGCCCACGTCGGACCGCTTCTTGGCATAGCGGGAATAGACACTGGCCCCCTCTATTCCGATGAAGACGAATACCGTGACCAGCATCGTCGCGCGGACCTGGTCGAAGAGGCCGGCCTGGGGCATTCCCGCACCACCCCAGAAGTTCGCCCCGAAGAGGTCCGCCTTGAACGCTCCGATCATGACGACGATGAAGACCAGGATCGGGATGATCTTCGCCACGGTGACAATGGTGTTGATGGCAGCCGCCTGCTTGACCCCTCTCAGGATCATGAAATGAAATAGCCAGAGTCCAACGGACGAGACGAGCACGGCTGCGATCGTGTTGCCATTTCCGAAGACCGGAAAGAAAGCACCGAGCGTCGCCTTGATCAGGACCCAGTAGGAGACGTCGGCAATGCAGCCGACGAGCCAGTAGCCGAAGGCCGACAGGAAGCCGGGATAGTCGCCGAAGCCGGTCTTCGCATATATGTAGATGCCGGCATCGAGGTCCGGCTTGCGCTCCGCAAGCATCTGGAACACCCGGGCCAGGGTGTACATGCCGGCCCCCGCGATGCTCCACGCGATGATGGCGCCGAAGGGCCCAGTCGCCGTGCCGAAGGTCCGCGGCAGCGAGAAGATCCCGGCGCCGACCATCGATCCGACCACCATCGCGGTCAAAGCGAACCGCGAGAGCTTCTGTGTCGACTCAGAGACCATGAGGGCACCTTGTTGGGAGCCGTGCGACGTAAGATTTACATGTGCCTCTGGGGTTCGGCAACGCTGTCCAGTAGAAATCCAAATAAACCCGCTAGATGCCGCATTCGGTTGGCCTAACTCAGGTAAATCAGGGCCGAAATCGCTAAATAGACTACCAACGCAATTGCGCGCGCGCCGCGTCCGAAGCTCGACACGCGACGCTCCTGCATCGTGAGATACCGGCAAATTTCTATCTTGATTTTAACGGCTATTAACACTTCCAGGACTAAACTTCACTGCTGGGCCGTGAGCGCTGCGCATTCGCAGCGAGTGAATAGGGGTTCGCAGTGTCGTTAGCGACGGAAGATTTGGAGGGGGACCATGCTGTTCGGTGACGGCTTCACATTCACGAATTTCGTTGCCGATCTCTTCGCCGTCTTCATCTTCATCTTGTGGTTCTGGCTGCTCATTGCCGTATCGACCGACCTGTTCCGCCGTCATGACGTGTCCGGCGGCGGCAAAGTGCTTTGGGTCATCCTGCTCATCGTCCTGCCCTACATCGGCATTTTCGCTTACCTCATCACCCAGAGCCGTGGCATGGCCGAGCGCAATGAGGCGCGTGCCAAACAGGCGCGCGACGACTGGCGCCAGATCGCAGGTTTCAGCGCAGCCGACGAGCTCGAGAAGCTAGATCGGCTGAAGTCGGCAGGGTCCATTTCGGAGCAGGAATACACGCGATTGCGAGCCCGGATCGTCCAATAGCGCTCGCGGAGAGGGGCGATCGTCGCACCAGGCTTTCTATCCCGTCGAGTCCCAGGAGAGACCAATATGCCAAAGGCAATCTTGTTCGCCGCCGCTGTCATAAGCCTATGGCCGGCCGTTGCTGGAGCCGTGGATTCATCGAACTTCGTTCTGAGAAATACCGCGGACCTCTATGCCGTCTGTTCGACGCCGGCCAACGATCCCCTGCGACCCCAGGCCATCAATTTTTGCGAGGGGTTTCTTCTTGGCATTGTGACCTATGACGAGTCCATCGCGGACGGGAAAAATCTGAAGCGATTCATCTGCTATCCGCCGACCGCCACGCGCGACGAGGGCATCCAAGCCTTCGTCGACTGGGCAGCGAGCCACAAGCAGGATCCCAAGGTGATGGAGGGGTCGGCAATCGTGGGAGCGCTTCGCGGTTTGGCGGCAAAATGGCCGTGCAAGGAATGAGAATGGTGAATGCCATGAAATGCTTGCTCTTGACTCTGATCACGGTCACCGGCTTGACGCTGGCAGGCTGTGGCGACACGACGGGATCGCGCACGCTGAGCGCCGGTGCGCTGGGTGCCGGCGGGGGTGCGGCGATCGGCGCGATCGCCGGCAATGCCGGTCTGGGCGCGGCAATTGGCGGGGGTGCCGGGCTGCTTGGTGGTTTTCTCTTTGATCAGCAGCAGCGAGGCAACATCGACTTCTAGTCGCCGCACCGCCCGAGACGGCTGATCACGCAGCTGTCTGAACGAGCACGACAGACCGGCAGGCTCTGAAGGTGGGGAAAACCTCTGTCAGGAGGCCTCCACAAGCGCGCCAATTGCCGCGAGAAGAAAAGCCGCCACGACAAGAGCCAGAACGACCCTGAGACTTAGGGACTGCAGCGCGGTCGGCCTCGTGATCCAGGTCGCAAGAATAAGGACCACGATCACAAACAGGACGCCGAACAAGAATATCGCTGTTCGCTCCCACCCCATTGCGTGGCCTCTGTCTTCTCGACCTATTCCCCCGTAAATCTATAGAACACCCTTGCCTCTATCAATAAGAGCGCCGGCGATCAGCACTTGGCCGGACGAGGCGGGGCGAGAGGTCCCTCGAAGATTTGCGTTCGATCCCCCTCGCGGACCGCTTATGCTGAACACCTGATGGGTCGATCAGGCGGAGGGCAGGGATCCTGTCCCTATGCTCCGCGAGCGTTGCCTTCGGTGTCTACTCCAACCTACCCAGCATCGCGGGGTCTTCTGCATGAGGCGATATTGGCTAGTCAGGCTCTGGTCGTCGCTTTCGACGGGCGGCCTGCTTCTGGCAACGCTGTTTTTTTCCGCCTCTCTGACGCCGACTCTTGTTCCCAGAACCTATTTGACCCAAGGAATCGTCTCGGGATTTTGTCTTGCCGTGGGCTACGGCCTCGGGGTGTTCGGCCGCTGGCTATGGGTCTATCTGCAATTGCCGAAGCTTCGCGGCCGCTTACGGCGGGTGATCAAGCTTGGCGCCGCCGGCATTTGCGCCGTCATTCTTGTCGTCTTCCTCTGGCGAGCGGCGGAATGGCAGAATTCGATCCGGGAGTTGATGGGGCTCGAACCGGTCGCGAGCGCGCATCCGCTATGGGTGGGGTCGATTGCGCTGGCGACTTTCGCCGTCCTGGTCGCCCTGGGGCGGCTCTTTCACCTGATATTCCGCGTCGTCTCGGCACGAGTTCACCGCGTCATGCCAAAGCGCCTGTCCGATTTCATCGGCGTCGTCGCGGCGATCCTGCTGTTCTGGTCGGCCATCAACGGGGTTCTCTTCCGGGTCGCCCTGCATCTCGCCGACTCGTCCTTCAAGCAAGTGGACGCCCTGATCGAGCCGGAGTCCATGCAGCCGACGGCACCCCTGAAGACGGGCAGCAGTGCCTCCCTGCTTGAATGGGACGCGTTGGGGCGGGCGGGGCGGCAGTTCATCTCCTCGGGGCCCACCAGCAACGACTTGCACGCTTTCTCGGGAAAGGATGCCCTCGAGCCTATCCGAGTCTATGTCGGGCTGCGATCGGCGGAGACGCCCGAGGCGCGGGCGCGACTTGCTCTCGAGGAGTTGAAGCGCGTCGGCGGCTTCAAGCGATCCGTTCTCATCGTTGTGACTCCGACGGGGACCGGCTGGATCGATCCGGCGGCGATGGACAGCGTGGAATATCTCTACAACGGCGACGTCGCGAGTGTCGCGGTGCAGTACTCCTATCTCGCCAGCTGGCTCGCCTTGATTGCCGAGCCCGACTACGGCGCGGATGCATCACGCGCCCTCTTCCGGGAAATCTACGGATATTGGACGACGCTTCCGAAGGAGAGCCGCCCGAGGCTCTATCTCTACGGTCTCAGCCTCGGGGCCATGAACTCCGAGCAGTCGACCGACCTGTTCGAGGTGCTTCGCGATCCCTTCGACGGCGCGCTGTGGAGCGGACCGCCCTATTCCGCCAGATTGTGGCGTTCGATCACCGCCGACCGCAATCCCGGGTCGCCGGCCTGGCTGCCGCGGTTCAGGGATGGATCCTTCGTCCGATTCATGAACCAGCATGGCGCCGCCGTGGAAACGGGTGCGACCTGGGGGCCGATGCGGATCGTATACCTGCAATATGCCAGCGATGCGGTGACCTTCTTCGACTATCACGATCTCTATCGCCAGCCGGATTGGATGACGCCGCCGCGCGGCCCGGACGTGTCGCCGCAATTGCGCTGGTACCCTGTCGTGACGCTGCTTCAGCTCTTGCTCGACATGTCCATGTCGACCACCACGCCAATCGGATATGGCCATGTCTATGCCCCGGAGCACTATATAGACGCCTGGATCGAGGTGACCGATGTCAAGGGCTGGTCACCGGACGAGATCGCCCGACTGAAACGACTACTCGCCAAGCGATAAAGGAGGGTTGATGCGGTCGACCGCGTCGATCGGTGCGCAGATCGGGACGCTCATCGTCGCCACGAGCATCGTCCAGCTGGCGAACGGGTTCTTCGGGACCTTTATCTCCTTGCGTGTGGCCATGGAGGACTTCGACGCAACCATGGCCGGTGTCGTGCTGAGCAGCTATTTCGCGGGCTTCACGATCGGCGCGTTGCGCTGCGAGCGGATCATCGAGCGGATCGGGCATATCCGCGCCTATGCCGCCTTCGCCGGGATGGTCGTCGCTGCGACCGCGGCCATGCCGCTCCTGGTCGGACCGGTGCCCTGGCTGGTTCTGCGGGCGGTCGTCGGATTCGGTTGCGCCGGCCTCTTCGTGGCGACCGAGAGCTGGCTGAATGCCAAGGCTCAACCATCCCAGCGCGGGCGTGTCTTCTCGATCTACATGGTCGGCACATTCCTGGCGCTTGCGCTCGGACAGCTTCTGATCGTCCGGGCAAATCTCGAGACAGCGGCACCGTTCAACACCATCGTCGCCCTCTTCGCCGTGGCGCTGGTGCTGGTGAGCACGACCCGCGCCGAGGCGCCGCAGGCAATCGCAGCACCTGTCCTGCCGTTTCGCCAGCTCCTGCGCGGGGCGCCCGTCGCCGTCATCGGCTGCGCGGTGAACGGCGTTATCGCCGGCGGGTTCTACGCCCTTGTTCCGGCGTGGATGCAGGACGAGGGCATCGAACGCGCCACGATCGGACTGTTCATGCTCGTTGCCGTAGTTGGCGGCCTCGCCTTCCAGATACCTGTCGGCCGTCTATCGGACCGTTTCGACCGGCGCGTCGTATTGACGCTGCTCAGCCTGGGTTTTGC
>Ga0105238_10007455_pt1 | contig 10962 bp, 13 predicted proteins | sample KBSC34metaG_FD_81526 | JGI IMG/M metagenome (GOLD analysis project Ga0105238, IMG submission 81526) | Corn rhizosphere microbial communities from Kellogg Biological Station, Michigan, USA - KBS C3-4 metaG | ecosystem: Host-associated > Plants > Roots > Rhizosphere > Soil | place: Michigan, USA...
GAACGCACAGATTGCTCAACTGAGCCGACGTGAATACGTGAACGGCTACGGCCAGGCTTACGTTGGGCAAGCTGCCATCGCAAATCAACAGGTCGAACAGCAAATCGTTTCATTGCAGCAGCTCATCGCGACCGAGCAGGCTAGCAACAACGCCATAATCGCCGATTCGAACAGGCGCGTTGCTGATGCAATGGCCGAGTGCGACAAGAAGAAGGCTGATCGAGAGAAAGCGGCTACACCATAATTAATCCTAACGACTGCATCCACGCGTTTCTGAGTCGCGATGCTTGCGCCTGATTCAGTGGCCCGACTGCGCGTGTGGCCGTTTCGGCTGGATGATCCATATCGGCACCTAGTGTCATTGGTGCGAGGTCGGCGTATTTTTCGGATCAGGCTGGTTCGACTTCTACAAGTGCCCGGCGTGCATGGACAAGTACCTTGGATGCGAGGTTTGTCACGGCAAAGGCATAGTCGCCGTGCCGCGGCAGGACATCACACAAGAGGAAGTCGATGCGGAACTCGCGGCGATGGGAGCGCACAGAAACCGACCGCCGCCGCCTGTCACCCAGTATCCCTCGCCGGAATTTAACTATGCTTGGAGGGGTGAGAAGGCCGCGCGGAAGAGACGCCGCTGATTCGCGCGTACGTTACCCTGAAGTCTATGCCGGTGTTGATGCCCACCACGCGCCTATCGAATGGTCGATCGCCTCCGAGACGACGACCCATCCCTCATTCTTGATCTCAAAATCTCGATACTCAAGGCGAAACTGTTTTGGATAGCGCTCGTCGAGATCGTTCCGTGCACTCTGGTTGACGTAGGTCTTTCCCGATGGGGCACCGGACAATCGACAAGCGTAAACGACCGGCCTTCCAATAACGGTAAGCCCGTCGGTAGAACGCATCAATTGCACTTCGCCATAATCGATTCCTATCCCAAGCCCAATGTCTCTGAGAACTGTGCTGAAAGATGGCAAATGGGACCTGTAGATTTCAGAGAACGCGAGATGGCATTTGTGTGCAACATCAAGCGCCCTTTTTCCGAAATCGTCGCCTGAGTAGAAGTGGGGAAAAAATCCTAGCATCCCGTCCCCTGTGAATTTGTCGACCACGCAAAGTTCTTTCTTCATGATTCCCGAAAGTGTTGCACTAACTGTCGACATGAACGCAGCAAAATGACTCGGTGTACTAGCTTTCAGCATCAGTTCCGTCGACCGCCGAATATCGATGGAAATTACATATGCTTCCGGCTTCTCTCCGTCGGCGAACTTCTCGACAAATTCCTCGTCGCTCAAGACTCTCTCATGGACTTCAGGGTCTAGTCTCGTCAAGAGATAGCCGAGCCTACTCTTTGCTTCGTACTCAGCAAGAAGCTTTTCTGTCTCTTTCTTGGATTCCTTTTGTTCGATTGTGTTGGCAATTGCTTCATCAAGTTTTTTCTGTAAGACGTCGCGTTCTTGACGCACCTTCCTCTGTTGTGCCGTTTCAATACCGTATAGATTGAGATCGGCAAGCACACGAGCGAAGGTCAAATCTTTTGCAGAAATCGTTCCAATTGAACGGGCAATTTGTCCATAGTCAACATCATCGTTCAATCCGTACGCCCGTTTTGCAATGTAGGAGTCTAAGATAGGTGTGATATCAGCGACGGAGGGGCGAATTTTGTGCTGTTGGGAACTAGTAGATTTTCCCTTCTCCGCCGATCGCTCTGGGACTGCCGATGCTGGCTTAGCGCCTTCATCGGCAGGCTTTACAGGCGGGTCGTCCTTATCTGGATTCTTTTGGTTTGAGCTCAAGATCATTGCTCCTTTATCAGCACAGGATTGACGCCCAAGGCGAGTTTGTAGAAAGGCGTGGTCGAGGGACCAGAATACTCCAAGGCTCAGCGCAGTAGTCTCCTAATGGTTGCCGAGCCACATCAACCCAACTCGTTCACGCACCGCGCTGACTGCCACGCCGCGTCGAATAATTCTTTTGAGATAGCTACGTTCACACCGCAGTGCGGTTTTATCGCTTCGGACTCGACCCATTTGCCGTCCGGCAGCATCCCCCAATAATCTTGGACGTGGTCCCTGCTGTACCGAAGCGCCTTGCCATCGGCGCGAATCTCAAGGTAGCGACGCCAAGCACCTGTGGGGTCAATCTCCGAATACGAGATGTATTCCTCGACGCCGATCGTGTTGCCGCTGGAGCAGTTGAGGCGGTAGATCATCGGAGTGACCTCTACGCGATGGCTCACTTGAAAATAGTTAGCCACCCGTACCGAGTGCGAGTACGAACAAAACAGTTAAAAGAATTGGGAGAAGGAGCGAGCTCAGGGAAAAAGCAACCCAGTTACGTTTTTTTGTTTGAATAAATGCGACCAAGCCAAGAAGAAAACCACCAATGGCGCAAGCTGCGATGCCATAGAACGGTACATTGCGCAGAGTCAATCCCAGAGCCGGCGAGGATATCTCCGCGATCAGTACGAAGAAAAGTATCACCTCGCAGAACACCAGGGCCCAAGCTGCCCACCCTACCTTTGGGAAACCTTGAGGATTGCTCTGAGTAGGCATATTCATAGAAGCGTCCGTGACCTGATGGTTAACGCTTGAGGTAAGTAGCCGCGGCCGCAAGGGCTAACATGCTACCGCAACCTCACTGCAGTGGTCCGCTTGACCGAATAGTTGGGGCCGGCCTGCATTAGTGGACTATGCCAGAGCCAAGCCCCACGGCAAGACCGACACACCAAGCAACCACGCCGCCAGCAAGTGCATACATGAAACCACGCGCATACGGATATGCAGGATGCGAGATGTTTTGCCTCGTGGATAGGCGAAGGAAGCTCTGCTTTGGAACGCCTGCGCGCTTAATTGCAAAAAGCATTCGGACCCAGCACACCATTGCCCAAAACCAGCACACAGCAAATGTGGCTATTGCGGCGATGAGCAGTGCTTTGGCCGAGATATGCACTTGAAGGCCCTAACGCTTGAGCGAATAATTAGGCGGCATCTTTGCAAGGTAGATGTGAGCTTGTCATCTACCCTTCTTATGCTTGTGAGGCTTGAGAGAAGGCGTATTGCCTGGGGTTTCCTTGTTATCCCGTCGCCGCTTATCCGGCTTACCCGTCGATTTAGCAATCGGCTTTGGACCAGGTTTAATTGCCATAGGTATTCTCCTCGTGTCTACGGTATTCATCGCGAGAATTACGTACTGTGCCGCCTAACGCCTGAGCTAAGCGGCCGCCGCAGCGGAGCACCATCCTACACCTTGCTCACGCTCTCGCGGTTTACCGGCATAGCTAAGCGATCCATCGCCGTCCGCCGCTTACGGCACTGCTTCCGGGTGCGCGCAGGGTAGGACGACCGCGCCTGGACCGGCTATGGGCGATTGGCGCGCCGCTGCGTAGGAGAATTCCTACGCCGTCTCAGACCATGAGCCTACCGGACGTACGATTGGTGCATGATCACCCTGGATGACGCCCGCAACGCTCTCGACCGGCTCGTGCACGAAGACCTGGGCACGGCCGAACGGCTCCTCGCCGGGCAAGTGCTCCTCGACTACATCGACCACGTCGGCGCTGAGAACATGTCACTCGAACTCGCGCACCGCCACGAATCGGGCGAGAGCGCGCGGCACTTCGCGGACGCATCGCAAAAGGAAAACGAACTACGCACGCTGCGCGGCGTGGTCGGCCGGTGCAAGAGCGAACTTGCGGAGCTCACCAATGCGGCGATGCGGGCGTGCGCGCTACTCGAAGGCCAGCCTATGACTGCTGGCGTATGCGAGGCGGTCACCGCGGTCCGTATAGCCATGAAGGGGCAGCAAGCGAGACACTATGCGAGCGTGCTATCGGATTCGGTGCGGAAGTTCGCCGCGCTCGCGATCATGCATCGGATGCTGCGCAAGCTCCGAGTGAGCGAGGACGTTTATCGCGCAGCGGACGAATGGGCGAAGAAGCAGTTGAAGCTGCGAGAGATGTCGCGTGACGGCATTGGTTTGAATGAATTATTGCGTCCAATCACAGGTTGCCACTGAAATCGCAGTCATTCTCATACCTTAGTCCAAATGCATACGCCTCGACAGAGTTAACGGCATCGACCCTACCCAGCACATTGAAACTGGGGCCGAAGTACTCCCAAAATTCCCAGTTATGCGTAGGGTTCCAATATTCTCTGACTGGATTTGTGGTGGGCAGCGAATCCTTTAGCCTTTTGCTTAACTCGTGGATCAAGCGAAACGGCGCCTTGTGATAGACATCCATTTGAACCCGATAGACTCTGATTTCAGAAGCGTCATCGCTCGACTGACTCATTAGAAACCGATAGGCTGCCGCAGCCGAGTCAGTGGCAAACACGCACTTGGAGCGCGATGGATAGCTCTCTGGGCGAGCCGCTTCAAGCAAGCTCAAAACCTCGGGATAGTAAGATGTATCTGCGTCGGCAACGACAACGCTACTCGGCGACAGTTCTCGGCGCGTTGCGTGAAACAAAGTGGCAGGAATGTTTTCCATGTGGCCCTAATACCTGAATTAACCCGCACCGCCAAGCGGCTTCGGCTTCAATGAATTGTTAGGCGCGGAACTTTGCGCCTCAAGGAGCTACGGAAGGAAATCGAACACAACACGACCGCCGCCAGATGCGGCAATGGCGCGTAGGTCTGTGACCGTAAAGCCTGCAAGGTCGCATAATGTGATCTGCCCGTCACCCGATTTTGCCGATGCCGCGATGGAGCGCAAATCGGTTGTCGTGAAGCCCCTGGCGCTCAAAATCATTCCGCCGCCTGAAGCCGCAATTGACCTCAAATCAGTAACCGTGTACGACATTTTTTCCCCCTTCGTGCCTAACGCCTGACTAAGCGGCCGCTGCCGCGGGTAATGTCAGCATACCTCAACCCGTGGGGCTTCACGGAACGCGCACGGGCGAACGCCTAGGCGGCGATCTGGGCTCGTCATGGGGCCGCTCGCGATCGTCTAGAATCGCGTACGGCGCGGCCAGATTCGAGGGGTCGGAATTGAGGCAGGATTCGACATGCCCGGCCTTGATAGGGATGGTGCCGGACTGTCGCTGGCAACTAGACAATGTGTCTCTCGATGTCCGCAATCGCATTTTCGACTAAATCGACCAGCATGATCTGCTTCCCGCTCGTTTCGAGCGTCGACAAATAAACTCTAGCGGCATCCAGATTCGGCTTTTCACGCTGCCTTTCTTTTTCAACGCTGTCGAATATCGTTCTGAGCTTGTCGGGCAACAAGAAGAATTGCTCAGAGAACTCCGCCTGGCCGCCCATATGGACAGAGATGTTTCGAGAAATCGGCCTGTCAAACTTGCCATGAATTCCGGATAGCACGCTATGGTGCGAAGTGATATTGCGTAGGGCCTTGAAGAATCGGAAGGAATCGATTTGTCGCAGGGTGCTTTTCGTCGCCGTATCAACCATTTCTTCAATTGAAATTAGGCAGAACAGCAGCGAATCAAAATACACAGTCAACAAGAACAAGCCATGGTTGGGCTCGGAATTTCGAACCGCCTTGAACTGCTCGAACAAATATTGAGCTTCGGTCAGCCGAAGTTTGGCCGCACTCATGGTTGCGAATTCAGTTACTGAGATTGCGCGCATATCGTTCCGTATTGGGCTGGGCCGCGAGGGATGGATGTGGCTATCAGGATAACGATCCCAGTCTCAGCGAATGCGATTCCCTAGTGGGTGAGCGATGAATTCAGCAGCAGTTCGCTACACCACCATCGGAAAGTTCAGCGAACTCACAGGGTATACGGAGGACGCCATACGCTCGAAGATCAAACGTGGCGACTGGCCGCGAGGCCACGAATGGGTAAAGGCGCCGGACGGTCGTATTCTTATCGATGTAGTCGGCTACAACGCATGGGTCGAACAGGACCAGGATCGCAGTAATTGTGAGTAACTTTGTGAGTAATTTGACCTGCCGCTGGCGGGAATGGCATATTCTGCCTAATGTTGGGATTCCCTCCACCGCACCACATATACAAATAGGCGGCCGCAAGGCCGCCTTCGTTTTATCTTTGCTCCTACTTTCCAACTCTTAAGCTATGCGCGAGTTGTGGGCAATTACCTGGCGCCTCGCAACGACGGTCTATTCGTTGCTGATCCTCACCGCGTGCGCAACGACGCATGCGCCGACGCACAATCCGCTCGCGACCTGGGTTCCTTCGCCGAACCATGACGTCCGCCGCGCGGTGCTGATCGTCGTGCACTACACCGAGCAGCACTCGGTACAGGAAAGCCTCGACACACTGCGCAGCAAGAACAGCCAGGGGCCGGTCAGCGCGCATTACCTGATCGGCGCGGACGGACGCATCTATCAGCTCGTTGCCGACGAAGCGCGCGCGTGGCACGCGGGTGCGGGCCGCTGGGGAACGATCACCGATGTGAACTCCGCCTCGATCGGCATCGAACTCGACAACGACGGCGCGTCGCCGTTTGCAGATGTGCAGATCGACAACCTGCTCGCATTGCTGACGGATCTGACCGCGCGCCTGCACATTCCGCGCGAGCAGGTCGTCGGCCACGAGGACATCGCGCCGACGCGCAAAAACGATCCCGGCCCGCTATTCCCGTGGCAGCGTCTGGCCGATGCCGGCTTCGGCCGCTGGCCGCGCGGCGAACTCGTTGCGCCGCCGGCGGATTTTGATGCCTGGGCCGCGCTCGCGGAAATCGGCTATGCGCTCGACAACCGCGACGCGGCGCTGAAGTCGTTCCATCACCACTTCCGCGGCAGCGACGACAGCCCGCTCGACGATACTGACCGGCGTATTCTCTACGCGTTGACGAAACGATGAGCCGCGGTTTCAGGCAACGCGCGGCTTCACTTTGCCGGCAGCGAGCTTGGCATTGCGCCGCGCAGTCTCGACATCGTCCGCAAACGCGAGCGCCACGCCCATGCGGCGTTTGACGAAGCTTTCGGGCTTGCCGAACAGGCGCAGGTCGGTGTTCGGCACGGCCAGCGCGTCGGCGACGCCGTCGAACACAAGGGCCTTCGCGTCGGCGCCGCCGTAGATCACCGCGGATGCGCCGGGCGACTTGAGTGCGGTGTTCACCGGCAGGCCGAGGATCGCACGCGCATGCAGCTCGAACTCGCTCTGCCATTGCGAGATCATCGTGACCATGCCGGTATCGTGCGGGCGCGGGCTGACCTCACTGAACCAGACCTTGTCGCCTTTGACGAACAGTTCGACGCCGAACACGCCCTGCCCGCCGAGGTCGCCCGTCACCTTCGCCGCAATCTCCTGCGCGCGCTCGAGCGCGCGCAGGGACATCGAATGCGGCTGCCAGCTCTCGACGTAATCGCCGGCCACCTGCACATGGCCGATCGGTGCGCAGAACGTCGTTTCGATCCCGCCGGTGGCGTTGCGCGCGCGCACCGTGAGCAGAGTAATCTCATAGTCGAAATCGATGAAGCCCTCGACGATGACGCGGCCGCGGTTGACGCGTCCGCCGGCCATCGCGTAGTCCCACGCCTTCTTAACGTCGCCGGGACCGTCGATCTTGCTTTGCCCTTTGCCCGACGAGCTCATCACCGGCTTGACGATGCAGGGATAGCCGATACCATCGTCGATCGCTTCTTGCAGTTCATCCAGGGAATCACAGAACTTGTAAGGGCTCGTCGGCAGGCCGAGCGTTTCCGCGGCGAGACGGCGGATGCCTTCGCGGTCCATCGTCAGCCTTGCGGCGCGCGCGGTCGGAATCACGCGCACCACGCCGGCTGCTTCCAGTTCTTCGAGCACTGGCGTTGCGATCGCCTCGATTTCGGGCACGACGATGTGAGGGCGCTCGGCTTCGATCAAGGCGCGCAGTTGCGCGGGGTCGTCCATCGCGATCGTGCGTGCATGATGGGCGACCTGCTGGCCGGGCGCATTCGCATAGCGATCCACCGCGATCGTCTCCACACCGAGGCGCTGCAGCGCGATCAGCACTTCCTTGCCGAGCTCGCCGGAGCCGAGCAGCATGACACGCACGGCGGCGACGGACAGCGGTGTGCCGAGAACGGCGGAGTCGGATGACGGCATGTCGTTTTTCCTCTGTGTGGCGAACCGGGCGGCATTATCCCGCATCGCGCCTCTCTCGCGCGCGCGGCGGCTTCACCCGAGCGTAACGGGATGGTCACCGGTTTGCCTTTTTACCCCGCGCATACCTGCCGAAAGTCATGCCACGCATGACTTCAGACATAGGCGCGACCGTTTTCCACTTTTGTGCATCGTATACAAAGATGACTTCTTGCAGATGCGCGCGCGACGCGTGCGCGCAATTATTCGTGTGTGCTGCGCGCAATGCATCGCGGCAGTGTTCGCTGGGTCAGACCATTCGCGTTTCCACATCATTGGAGGAGCCATGTCCACCCGCAACTTTCAACGCCCCGCACTTCTTACCGCCGCGCTCGCGATCACGCTGTTCGCCTGCACCGCACAGGCGGAAACGTCCGAGCCGCGCGGCCAGTGGATCGGCCGCACGCAAGTCGAGGGACAACGCGGTGCCGACAAGACCACGCTGTCGCTCCGTGCCGTCGGCGAGGACGGTGCGATGCTCGAGGTCGACACGGGCAGAGTCTGCACGCTGCGCAACGGCGCGTACTCCGCACAGGGTGACGATGCATGGTCGCTGCGCTTCAAGCCGACCGACGGCAGCGGCTTCTGCGATCGCCTTTCGCAAGGCGAGTTCATGCTGCGCGCGGCCGGCCCGCGCAAGCTCGCCTTCGAAGCGCGTTATCCCGACGGCCAGGGCGGACAGAATCTGCGCAACGGCGTGCTCGCACGCTACCCGTAACCGCGCTGAAACGTAGGTCCAGCCGGGCCTTGCGGTGGCGATGCGCGACGGAGTAACGTTCGCGCATTCGCCACAGCGGGCAAGGAGACCTTTATGGACTGGCAGAAAGGGCGTCAGAGCGACAACGTCGTTGAAGACGACAGCGGCGGCGGTGGCGGAGGTTTCGGCGGCGGTGGTGGCGGTGGTCTCGGCTTCGGCGGTTTCCATATCGGCATCGGCGGCATCATCTTGATCGTCGTCGTCAGCTTGCTGTTCGGCAAAAACCCGCTCGACATTCTCGCCCTGCTCAGCGGCGGCGGCGCGATGGACGGCTCAAGCAGCCAGCAGGTCGCGCCGGCTCCGCAGCGCAATCAGGTCGCCGATAGCAACGATCCGCAAAAGGCGTTCGTGCGTTCGGTGCTCGGCAGTACCGAAGACGTCTGGGGCCAATATTTCCAGGCCAGCGGCCAGCGCTATCCGCAGCCGAAGCTGGTGCTCTATCGCGGGCGTACGCAGACGGCCTGCGGCATCGGCCAGGAAGCGATGGGCCCGTTCTATTGCCCTGGCGACCAGCAGGTCTATCTCGACCTGGGCTTCTTCCAGGAAATGGATACGCGTTTCCACGCGCAGGGCGATTTCGCGCGCGCCTACGTGATCGCGCACGAGGTCGGCCACCACGTACAGAACCTGATCGGCGTGATGAACAAGGTCGAGCAGGCCCGCCGTCAGGGCACGCCGATGGATGGCGCGACCGGCTTGTCGGTGCGGCAGGAACTGCAGGCGGACTGCTTCGCCGGTGTCTGGGCGAACCGTTCGCAGGCACAGTTGAACTGGCTGCAGGCCGGCGACATCGACGCGGCCCTCAATGCCGCCTCGGCGGTCGGCGACGACACGTTGCAGAAGCAATCGCGCGGCTACGCGGTGCCCGATTCGTTTACGCATGGCACCTCGGCGCAGCGCCAGCGCTGGTTCAAAGCCGGTTTCGCCTCGGGCGACATCAACAGCTGCAATTCGTTCAACGCGCAGTCGTTGTAAGCCGGGTGCAACCCGTCCGGCTTAACGCGCCGCGAACATTCGCTTGCGCATGATACGGCGCGGCTTCCCCTCGGAGGCCGCGCCGTTTTGCATCGCACCCGACAAGGAAATCCGCCGATGAGTCTCGACCCCTCGCAGTTGCAATCGCTCGTCTCCGCTTACGTCGTCCCCCTCGCCTGGAAGATCCTCGGCGCAATCGCGGTCTGGATCATCGGCCGCTGGGTCATCGCCCTGATCGGCGCCGCGCTCGGACGCGTGCTCGGCAAGCGCGAGCTCGATCCCACCCTCAGCCGCTACACCGTCTCCGTCGCCAGCGGCCTGCTCACCGTGCTGCTCGCGATCGCCGTGCTTTCGGTGCTCGGCGTGGAGACGGCTTCGTTCGCTGCCTTGCTCGCCGCCGCCGGCATCGCGATCGGCATGGCCTGGTCGGGCCTGCTCGCCAATTTCGCCGCGGGTGTGTTTCTGATCACGCTGCGTCCGTTCAAAGTCGGCGATGCGATCACCGCCGGCGGCGTCACCGGCACGGTGCGCGAGATCGGCTTGTTCGGCACGACGCTCGACATGGGCGACAACGTCAAGGCCGTCGTCGGCAACAACAAGATTTTTTCCGACAACATCATCAACTACTCGGCCAACGCCTACCGCCGCGTCGACTTGACCGCGCTGCTCGCTACTGGCGTCGACGTGGACGATGCAAAGTCGCGCCTGCGCGCCGCGGTCACCCAGGTGAAGAATGTGCTGGCGACGCCCGCGCCGGACATCGAGATCCTCGAACACACTCCACTCGGCACCGTGCTGACCGTGCGCCCGTACTGCCACAACGACAACTACTGGCAGGTGTACTTCGACACGAACAAGGCGATCAGCGACACCGCCAAGGCCGCCGGCTGGCCCGCGCCCGAAGCACGCCAAGTGGTGCGGCAAGCCTGAGTAATCTGCCGCGGATAAAAAGCCGCCACCGGCGCCGGTGGTGGCGCGTTTTGCAACGCAGGTGGGGTAACATTTGTCCGAAGAACGACAAAATCGCCCCGTCCCTATGAAAAGTATGTTTCGCGCGACCCTTGCGCTGCTGATTCTTTTTTTCACTGCCTGCGCTACACAGGCACCCAAACCGCAAACCGATTCACCGCTGATCCTGATTTCGATCGACGGCTTTCGCGCCGACTATCTCGA
>Ga0105238_10007457_pt1 | contig 10960 bp, 10 predicted proteins | sample KBSC34metaG_FD_81526 | JGI IMG/M metagenome (GOLD analysis project Ga0105238, IMG submission 81526) | Corn rhizosphere microbial communities from Kellogg Biological Station, Michigan, USA - KBS C3-4 metaG | ecosystem: Host-associated > Plants > Roots > Rhizosphere > Soil | place: Michigan, USA...
ACGAGAGGAGAGGCGTTTCCGGCGGGGCGGTCAAGCGTTTGCCGCTGCACCTCTGGTCGGCTAGATCAGCCGCATGAGCCTCGTCACCCTGGCCGCCGCCACAGCGGGGCACCTGTCCTATAACGACCTGCACCTTTCGCCGGTCGCGCTCCAGCTCGGTATTTTCCAGATCCGCTGGTACAGCCTCTCCTACATCGCCGGCATCCTGGTCGGCTGGTGGTATCTCACCAAATTGATCGCGCAGCCCGGTGCGCCGATGGCGCGGCGTCATGCCGACGATTTCGTCTTCTACGCCACGCTCGGTATCATCCTTGGTGGCCGCATCGCCTACGTCCTCTTCTACGATCCGTGGATGCTGAAAGAGCCGTTGCAGGTGTTCAAATTATGGGATGGCGGCATGTCCTTCCATGGCGGCGCGTTCGGCGTGGTGATCGCGGTCTGGTGGCTCACGCGCCGCGACCGCCTGTCGATGCTGCGCTTTCTTGATTATGTCGCTTGTTGCGGGCCGTTCGGCCTGTTCTTCGGCCGTCTTGCCAATTTCGTGAACGGCGAACTGTGGGGCCGGACGAGCGACGTGCCGTGGGCGATCATCTTCCCCGGCGCCGGACCCGATCCGCGCCATCCGAGCCAGCTCTATGAGGCCGGGCTGGAAGGCGTCGCGCTGCTGCTCATCCTGTCCTTCTTCTTCTGGCGGACGGACGCTCGCTATAAACCCGGGCTGCTTTTGGGCGTATTCCTGATCGGATATGGACTGGCACGCTTCATCGTCGAATTCTTCCGGGAGCCGGATCGGCAACTCGGCCTGCTGCCGTGGGGGCTCTCGATGGGGCAAACCCTCTCCCTGCCGATGGTTTTCGTCGGCTTGTGGTTCGTGCTGACGGCGGCCGGCAGACGTGTCCGGGTCGAACCCACGGCCGGCAATGCCGCCGCCTCCTGAGCTCGGAGCGGAGCTCGCCGCTCTGATCGAGGCGGAAGGGCCGATCCCGATCGAGCGCTTCATGGCGGCCGCCAACGGACATTATTACGCCACCCGCGACGCAATCGGGGCTGCGGGCGATTTCATCACCGCGCCCGAGGTCAGCCAGATGTTCGGCGAGATTGTGGGGCTTGCCCTTGCCGACACCTGGCAGCGCGCCGGCGCCCCGGCCGACGCCGTGCTGGTTGAACTCGGCCCGGGACACGGGACGCTGGCGGACGATATTCTGCGGGCAATGAAGGTTGCCGGCCTGACGCCACCGGTCCACTTCATCGAGACCAGCCCGCTGCTGCGCGAACGGCAGCGGGAACTTCTGCCCGACGCGGTATGGCATGATACGATTCAGACGCTGCCGATCGATCGGCCGTTGTTGATCGTCGCCAACGAATTCTTCGATGCGCTTCCCGTCCGGCAATTGATCAACAGCTTGTCGGGCTGGTGCGTGCGCGTGGTACGTAACGGGATGGACGGTTTCGAAGCCGCGCCCGGCGCCCCGGTTGCGCTTGGCGAGATACCGCCGCATCTGCGCCATGCCGATCCGGGCGGCGTGATCGAGGCCTGCCCGATGGCGCGCGGGCTGATGCGCGCCCTGGCGCGGCGGCTGCACGACCAGGGCGGCGTGCTGCTGGTGATCGACTATGGTTATGAAGGCGGCGCGCATGGCGATACGCTTCAGGCGATCCACGCCCATGCCTATGCCGATCCCTTCGCTCGACCGGGCAGGAGCGATCTGACCGCCCATGTCGATTTCGGTGCCCTGGCGGCGACAGCGCGGGCTGCCGGCACGCACGTCGCGGGGCCGGTCGAGCAGGGGCAATGGCTGGTCGAGCTCGGCCTGGCGAACCGCGCTGCGATGCTGACACGCAACGCCGCCGGCCGTGCCGGGGAGATCGGGGAAGCCTATCGCCGCCTGACCCACCCGGACGAGATGGGGCAATTGTTCAAGGTGCTTGCGGTAACCGGAAAACGCTGGCCCGAGCCTGGTGGCTTCTGACGCCTCGTCGTCGCCGCAAATCCGCAACGCTTCCACCACACAGGATCGGACCCTAGTGACAATCCTTCCTGCCGGAGCGAAAGCCGGATGACGGAGGATTTGTGACGATCGTGATCAATCCCTATCGCGCCGGCGCGCTGGAGAGCGTTCCGCACGGCTTTCTCGGTCGCGCCGGCGGGGTCTCGACCGGTCTCTTTGCCGGACTCAATGTCGGGCTCGGCTCCGCCGACGACCGTGCCGCCATTACCGAGAATCGGCGACGCGCGGTCGAGGCGGTCCTGCCCGGCGCGGCATTGGCGACGGTGCACCAGGTCCATTCGGCCGAAGCGGTGGTCGCAACCGCGCCTTTCCCCGACGATGCGCGACCGCATGCCGACGCGCTCGTCACCGACCGGCCCGGCCTGCTGCTCGGCGTCCTCACCGCTGACTGCGCGCCCGTTCTGCTCGCGGATCCGGAGGCGGCTGTGGTCGGCGCCGCCCATGCCGGGTGGAAGGGTGCGCTCGGCGGTGTCACCGACGCCGTGATCGTAGCGATGGAAAAGCTGGGCGCGCGACGGAACCGTATAGCCGCCGCGATCGGCCCCTGCATCGCGCGCGCCTCTTACGAGGTGGACGATGCCTTCGCGCGCCGGTTCGAGGAGGCGGATCCGGCCAATGAGCGCTTCTTCTTTGCGGGCCGACCCGGCCGTCAGCAGTTCGATCTGGAAGCCTATGTCGCCGCGCGGCTGGCGGCGGCCGGGATCGGCCGTGTCGAGGCGCTGGGGTTCGATACCTATGGGGACGAGACAGGTTTCTTCAGTTTCCGTCGCGCGACCCATCGCGGCGAGGCGGAATATGGCAGGGAGATTTCGCTCATCGGGTTGGCGCCCTGAGCGCGACGGGGTTGTGACGGGGGGCGTCCGGGCGGGGCGGCCGTCCGGTCAGCGCGTTCGGATCTCGTCGGGATCGGTCAGCTGGGTCAGGATCCAGCCATTGCCATCCGGATCGTGGAGCATGGTGAAGCGGCCCCACGGCTGCTCGTCGACCGGCGTCAATGCCACGCCGAGGCCCGCCAGCCGGCTATGCTCGGCCTCGATATCGTCAATCCCGAGCATCAGGCCTTGCTGGCCGCCGGGCCTGAGCGTTTCGAACCACGTGACCAGCGCGATGGTTGCGCCGCCATCCTTGGGCTGGAGCTGGATCCAGCGCATGTCCGGTCCCATCGCCTCGTCCCGCAACAGCGCAAAGCCCATGACATCGCGGTAGAAATCCCGCGCTTTCGCCGGATCCGTGACGGGAATGGAGACGATCGCGATCGACATGGCTGATCCCCGTTTCAAGGTCGCGCGGGCGGCCGGCGCCGGCTCTTTATAACCGATACGCACCCGCTGCGGCCAGCCGAACGAGGCCAGCCGAACGAGGCCAGCGTCTCAATTTCTCGACGAACAGCCAAGGCCATTCTACCAACGTCCCGCCGGATGGTTGAGCCGGTGCGTTCGTTCCTGCGACAGTGCGGCATCCAGACGGAGGATCCCCCTATGCAGACCAAAATGCGTTTCGCCGTGGCCGCCGCGCTCTTTTGCCTTTCAGCGTCGTCACTGGCGGCGCCGCCCGCCATCTACACCAACGCCGTCGCGCAGAATGGTCGGCCGGCGGAGGCGGTCGCGCTCGATGCCGGCCGCAAGCCGGCCGAGGTCCTCGAATTCCTTGGTCTGAAATCCGGTATGACGGCGGCGGACGTCATCACCGGATCGGGCTATTGGGCCGAGATCATGGCGCGCGTCGTCGGGCCCAAGGGCCAGGTTACGGCATTCGAACCGGACCAATTCTACACCGATCCCGAAGAGCAGAAAGTATGGGCCTTGCTACAGCAGCGGCGCCCGGACATTCGATTTGTCCGCTACCCGTTCGACGCGTTCGCCGCAGCGCCAGGCAGCTTCGATTTCCTCATCATCAACCTCAATTATCACGACCTCTATTGGGAGTCGGAAAAGTATCACATCCCTCGTTCCGACCCGTCCGCGTTCGTCCGCGCGCTCTATGCAGCGGCCAAGCCGGGCGGCGTCGTCGGCGTGATCGACCATGTCGGCCCCGCCGGCGACACGCGCGCCATCGTGAACAAGATGCACCGGATCGACCCGGCGACGGTGAAGGCCGATTTTGAAGCCGCCGGTTTCAGGCTGGAGGCGGAAAGCCCGATCCTGCGCAATCCGGATGACGACCATACCAAGGGCGTGTTCGACCCGGCCGTGCGCGGTAAGACGGACCGTTTCCTCTACCGCTTCCGGAAGCCGCGTTGATCGAAGGATCGTCGCGGTTGGCGCTGAAGCCATGAGCGAGGGCGCGGCACGGCTGCGCCCTCGCGTCGCATTGATCTCGATCGCCGCTTTCTGGGCGCTCTATTTCACGATCCTGACGATCCGTGCCCTGCTCGTTTACCAGATGCACAGCGGCATGGGGAAACGCGCCATCGTCTCCATCGCGAGCATGGGGATCACCGCGCTCTTCTATGTGCTGATCCGCCGAATTCCGATCAGGCGGCTCGGCGTGGCGATCGCGACCGCCGCCGTGCTCGCGGTGCCGGCGGCAATCGTTTACGCGACTGTGAATTACCGCGTTTTCGAATATGGGATGAAGCATGTCGCGGATGCCGGGCGGGTCGTAAAACCGTCATCGCCGGCGGCGCCACCCCATCCCGCGGCGTTGCCGGGCGCCGGCAGGACCGGCGCCGTCGCTCCGCCCGCGCCCCCCACCGCGCTGAGCGTCGGGCCGGCGGCGGAAGACGAGCGGATGGCCCCCTGGCAGTCGATCGCCGATCAGGCCGCCAATGGCTATTTCTTCTTCGCCTCCTGGGCGGCGCTCTATCTGGCGCTCTGCTATGCGGGTGAGGCGGGACGGCTGGCACGGCGCGCGGCCGCGCTGGAGGCGGCAGCACGCTCGGCCGAGCTGAGGGCGTTGCGCTACCAGGTCAATCCGCATTTCCTGTTCAACACGCTCAACTCGCTGTCTTCGCTCGTCCTCTCCGGCCAGAGCGCGGAAGCCGAACGGATGATCCTCAATCTCTCGACCTTCTTCCGCTCAAGCCTGGTCGGCGATCCGACCGAGGACGTTCCATTGATCGAGGAGATACAGCTTCAGCGCCTCTACCTCGATATTGAAGCGATCCGCTTTCCGGAACGGCTGCGCGTCGCGATCGACCTGCCCGACGCGTTGGCGCGCGCCTGCGTGCCGGGCCTGATCCTGCAGCCTCTGGTCGAGAACGCGATCAAGCATGGTGTCGCGCGGGCGCGGCGGCCGGTGCTGGTCCAGATTCGCGCGCATGTGCAGGACGGCCAACTCGTGCTGGACGTCGAGAATGATGGAGACGCTGGGCCGGCGAATTCCGCTGACGGCACCGGGGTCGGCCTGGTCAATGTCCGCGACCGCCTGCAGGCACGCTTTGGCGACGCTGCGCGCAGCGAATGGGCGGCGCGTGGCGCGGGTGGATTCGCCGTGACACTGACCATGCCGCTGACGTTCGATGGCTGCTGACCTGCCGCTACGCACACTGATCGTCGACGACGAGCCGTTGGCGGTCGAGCGGCTCCAGATATTATGCGCGGGTCTCGACAGGATCGCGCTGGTCGGGACTGCCACCGATGGCGAGGCTGCGCTGCGGCTGATCGAGGCGCTCGCGCCGGATCTGGTTCTGCTCGACATAGCGATGCCGGGTTTGAGCGGGATGGACGTCGCCACCAGGCTGGACGGCGCGGCCAAGCCCCCCGCCGTGATCTTCTGTACGGCGTTCGACCAGTTTGCGGTCGCGGCTTTCGACGTGGCGGCGGTCGGCTATCTGCTCAAGCCGGTCACGGCGGACAAGCTTGCGCGCGCGGTCGCGCGCGTGGCGGACCGCTTGCGGCAGGTCCCGCCCGGACCGGGCGGCGGCGGCCATATCGACGAATTCTGGGTCCCCCACCGCGCGGAGGTTGTGCGGATCGCCGCATCCGATGTCGACCGGATCGAGGCCGAGCGGGATTATATGCGGCTCCACGTCGGCGCGCGCAGCTTCCTCTTGCATCAGACGATAAGCGAACTCGAACGGCGTCTCGATCCGCAATGTTTCATCAGAGTCCATCGGTCGGCGATCGTGCGGCGCGATCGGATCGCCAGGCTGCGTCATGACGGGCTGGGGACCTATTATGCCTGCCTCGTCGACGGAACCGAGCTTCGTGTCGGGCGCAGCTACAAGCATAGTGTCCGCGCGATAATGCGCGCTGCGGGCGGCGCGCCCGGCGAGGGCTGAGCCGCGCCCCTATCCGTGGCCGCGAAAGCCGATCGCCCGGCCGCTCAAGGAACGGCCGGGTCCGCCGCCTCGATGGGCAGAGGGACCGGCCTTAGCGGAGCGCGCCGGGCAGCATGGTGCCGTCAGGGAGCCGCGCGATCCGCGGCGGACGCCGTCTGCGCGAAATGGCGGGCTTCGGCAGCCCTGACGGCCAACGCCATCTGGGGATTAACCCTGGCCAGCGCATCACGCCGGCATTGGAGAGCGCGACCACGCGCCGCAAGCTCGTCCGCGTCGAAGACACTGCAGACGCTGTTGACGGCGGACACGACCCGGGACCGCAGGCGCGCGGCCCCGGCCTCCGTTCCGATATCGAGATCATTGTAGCGGACGACGATGGTCGGGGGCTGCTCGGCCGGCAGGTCGGCCAATGCCAGGGCGGGCAGGCTGGCGACGGTGAGGGTCGTAAGCGCAAGGAACAGGCGGTGGGACATGATGGGCCTCCAATCGGCCCGGATCGTCTCCGGGGCGGCGAGTGCGCCGCCCAACTGTGCTATTCCGCTTGCGCGGGCTACGCGCGCATCCTTCTACCGACGTGCAAGCTGCGTCTGCCGGCGCTCAGGTCCGTCTATCAACGGCACAGGGAGCCCGACGAACAGCCCCTCCGGCCATTGGCGGCGCGGCGGAGGCGCGGCAACCCGAATCGGACCGAGGCAGCGCGGGAGGCGCCCGGCCGTCCCTCAGAAAGGCAGCCAGCGCCCCTTTTCGGAAAAGCGCATATAGCCGAGATTGGCGCCCAGCCGCCAGCCAACGCCCAGCCGGATCGGGATCAGCACGATATTGCCGCGGCGCAGATAAGAGGCGGTAAAACCGCCAATGACATAGACATCGCCCTCGGCCGCGGGGAAGCGCTTGTAGAGATCCTGCGTGTCGTCGAGATTGTAGACCAGCACGAACGTCTTGGCGGCGTTGGCGCCGAGATCGAAACCGACCGACGGACCGGTCCAGAAGACCTTCCGTTGGCCTTCGATCTTATGGAACATCGTGCCCGATCCGTAGCGCAGACCGACGATGACGGCACCGCCCGCCTCGCGTCCGGCGATATAGGCGTTCGGGCGGCCCTGTTCGCGAAAGATCTTTTCGATCAGCTTGCCCAGCCCCGCCGCGCCCTTGCCGAACACGCCTTCTGCCGCGCCGACGACATCGCCTTGCTCATAGGTGCCGCCGCGCACCGAATCGCGCGCCTGTATCTCGGCGTGGGATGCAGCGGGGAGAGGATGGGTGCCGGCGGGCTGTTCGGCTGCGACCGGGCTGGAGCTGGCGGGAGCGGCCGGCCGCTCATCGGCGCGGGGTGGGAGGGGCGTGCTTTCGCTATGACTTTCCAGCGGCGCCGATGCCGCCATGGGGCCTGCCGTGTTGGGATCGACGGTCCTGACCTGCGCGGATGCGGAGGCCGCAGCCAGCATCGCCACCAGGATCATGCTTGCCCGCTTGCCAATCATTCACTGCCCTCTCGCTTGCCTCGCGGCGCCTGCCTCGTGGCATGATAGACCGGCCCCCGCTTTCCCCGCAATGAACGGTGAAGCTTGCGCGTTGATCCGCGCCGATCCTCTCGCTATAGCCCGGCCCCTGCCAGGACCCGGAGACGTGGGTGAGTGGCTGAAACCAACGCTTTGCTAAAGCGTCATATGGGAAACCGTATCGAGGGTTCGAATCCCTCCGTCTCCGCCAGGCACCCCTCCGCAGGGTTCCGCAACAGTCCAGTGGGATTGACAAAACCCTCAGAAATCCGACGTTTAAGGCCTTAGCTCGGCCGTAGCGGTCCGTAGGCCTCCAGAGGCTTACGAATGATTCGATCCGGTATCGAGCCGCAAAAACACGGTATCGGATTCGACATGCTCAACGACGCAAAACTCCGGGCAGCCCAGCCGCGCGCGAAAGCGTACAAGCTGACCGACGCGCACCAGCTCTACCTTTTCGTGACGCCCAAGGGCGGCAAGCTCTGGCGAATGGACTACGGGTTCGACCGGAAGCGGAAATGTCTCTCGATCGGCCCCTACCCTTTGGTCTCGCTGGTTGAAGCCCGCGAAAAACGCGACGACGCCCGAAGGCTTCTTGCCGAGGGCAAAGATCCCTCGGTCGTGAAGAAACTGCGTATCCAGGAAAACATCGAGTCCGCGCGCATGACGTTCGAAGGTGTCGCTCGCGAATGGCACGAAGCGAACAAGCCCCAGTGGGCCAAAGTCCATGCAGCCGAGGTGATCAGGACGCTGGAACGCGATGTCTTTCCCCGGATCGGCACCCTTCCAATCCGCGACCTGACACCGCCCAAAGTATTAGAAGTGCTGCGCGCCATCGAGAACCGGTCCGCGATCGAGACCGCCAAGCGAATTCGTCAGCGCATATCGACAATATATGCCTACGCGATTGCGAGCGGTCTCGCCGATTCCGATCCCGCCGAAAAGGTTGGCGCGGCCCTGAAGCCATTGCCGAAGAAAGGCCGGCAGCCGGCAATCACGGACATTGCTCGCCTTCGGGGGCTGCTCGCTACCGTCGATGAAGATTTCGCCCGTCCGGTCACCCGGTTGGCGCTGAGGTTGATCGCATTGACCGCCGTGCGCCCTGGAGAGTTGCGAGGCGCACTCTGGGAGGAATTCGAGAATCTGGACGGCGACGCGCCACTTTGGCGTATTCCCGCGGCACGAATGAAGGGCGACTTCGAACGGAAGGAAGAAGTTGATGGAGATCACCTTGTCCCCTTGGCCCCGGAAAGTGTCGCCGTCTTGAAAGCGGTCTGGAAGCTGAGTGGCCACGGCAAGCTCGTGTTTCCGAATGACCGTCACAGCCATCGGCCCATGAGCGAAAATGCTCTCGGCTACTTGATAAACCGCGCCGGCTATCACGGGCGCCATGTTCCCCATGGTTTCCGCGCCGCATTCTCGACCATCATGAATGAGTGGGCCAAGGAGCACGGCCGGCCGGATGACCGCGAGGTCATCGACCTGATGCTAGCCCACATCCCGATGAACAAAGTCGAAGGTGCGTACAATCGCGCGGCGTACATGCCACGGCGGCGTGAACTCGCCTGCATTTGGGCGAACATGCTCGCGCCAGGCTTGGTAGCGCCAATTTCGCTGACCACTTTGCCCTGCAAGGAGAGCCCATTCAAACGCGACAAAGTCGAGCGCCAGGCAGGTCGTCCTGCCCTGCGTCTCGTTCGCTGAAGGCTCGAGAGAGCTTTCTAGAGTGGACAAATATGGACTACTGCGGACGGCTATGGAGCGGGAGGGATTCGAACTCTCGATGCAAGATCGGTCCGTAGCGGTCCGGATTCGTCCACATCGGTCCGCTGGATTCGAGGCTCGATAGGCACGATACATCAGAAAATACCGTGCCATCGTTGCCTACCTCGCCTTGGGGACTGCCTCACGGCCGGTGCCAGCGAAAATATCGCGATACTAATTGAGGTATTCCGTACGGCGCGGTGTGACGGGCTAACCCGGAAGGGTGCCTTCTCCGAGCTCAGTTCGACAGAGGCCACATCCCCATCACTAATTGCCGCAGCAACCGGCCGGAATGATTCTGAAGTCGAGAACGCTCAGCAATTCCGGCACGGCAAGCGGTATCACCGCCTCGGCCAAGAAATGCTCGGCACCTTAGCACGACGAAACCCGCACCTCGGGTGACCAGCTGTTCGGCGCTCTCTACGAGCTCAATGTGATCGCCCGACTTTGGCGCGTCCTTTTCAAAGCCGGCCCGGTTCTCGACGATGTCGATCGGCGTCGCGTTTCCGACCTTTCGTTTTCGCTCCCGCTGAAAACCCCAGCAATTCGGAATCAAATCGCTCGGCGCCCACGCCACGAAGGCGTCTTCCGAGTTCACATAGACCGAGGCGTTTATTTCGGCTGCCATTTTCGCGCCCCCCGCCCCCGCCGGATTTGAGCCCATGTAGCATAGAAGCGGAACAGTTGAGTGACGTTTGTCGCTCTCTCGCTGTAGTTATAAACTCCACTTTGGTGCTTTGAAGTGGTAGCTCTGGCGACGCCGCGCAATATTGCATAGGATTGCTTCCATGCGTCGCATCCGTAGACCCGATCATGCGCCTGCCTTCTTGCAGTCGGAAGCCGATCTTGGCGTGCAGCATCTTCACGTCGATCGCCGTCTCAGCCGAGTCCGTGGCGCTGTCTGCTCCGAACACGCCCGCGGCGCCATCCAGCAACTGGCTGCGCCAGCTCGGCCAGCGTCTTCTCTCCCTTCACAGCAGCCAGCGCCACCTTCGCCTTGAATGCCGGGCTGTGGTTCCGGTGCGCGGTCGTCTGCTCATCTCGTATCATGCGGCCACCTTGGCCGCCGTCAGGCAGAAAATCCACTTAACACCGAGGGCAGATTCCCCAGGCCACTTCTGGAGGCGGAGCGAAGCGGAGCCGAGCGGCCAGGCTGGCATCAGAAATGCGGATAAGCTAGCCATGCAGCCGGACCAATCATCGCGGGCAGTCCAGTAGCGCATCGAACCAGCACCCCACTTCTTGGCCGATGTGATGAAAGGTCTCGGTCTGGGCGACACCCAGCGTCCGGTAGCAGATTGTCCAATAATCAAGTTGGCTATCCTAACGGCCTTCGACTTGGCATGTGTAGGGCTAGAAGCAAGGTCAAGTCCTGCGACTCCGCAATGGGAGGAAATGATGAGCGATCTCTCGACATCGACCGCCTGGGGCGACACTGCGGGATATTTCCTGGCTCGCCAGGAAAG
>Ga0105238_10007458_pt1 | contig 10959 bp, 14 predicted proteins | sample KBSC34metaG_FD_81526 | JGI IMG/M metagenome (GOLD analysis project Ga0105238, IMG submission 81526) | Corn rhizosphere microbial communities from Kellogg Biological Station, Michigan, USA - KBS C3-4 metaG | ecosystem: Host-associated > Plants > Roots > Rhizosphere > Soil | place: Michigan, USA...
CCACCGGCATCGCCGGCGACCGGATCGTGGTGACCCTTGATATCGCAGGCGCCACGGAAATCCGCACTTTCGATGCCCACAGCCTAAAGCCGGCGGGCCAGCTCAGATTTGTCAGTGAGCCCTGACGGGCCATTGAGAAGGTCGCGCGAGTCATTCCGACGCAGCGAGGCGCGATCCGGAAATCCAGAAACCAGAGAAACTAGTCTCGCGACATTCCGGGTCGGCGCTTTGCACGCCCCTGAACGACGACCACGAGGCCTTTCAGTAACCTGCAGGCCCTATGCGGCTCGGACCGTGTTGAGGAAGCGCGCGACCTGCTCCTTGAGGCGGTCGCTTTCGCCTGAAAGCGACTGCGCGGCCGAGAGCACTTGCGAAGAAGCAGACCCGGTTTCGCTCGCGCCGCGCTGAACATCGACAATGTTGGACGAGACCTGCTGCGTGCCCTGGGCTGCCTGCTGGATGTTGCGAGAAATTTCCTGTGTCGCGGCTCCTTGTTCTTCGATGGCTGCCGCGATGGCGGACGAAATTTCGGATAGCCGCTCGATTGAGCCGCTGATCGTCTTGATGGCGCTAACCGACTCTTCCGTGGCGGCCTGGATGCTGCCAATTTGCTGGCCGATCTCACCGGTCGCTTTAGCCGTCTGTTCGGCGAGCGCCTTGACTTCGGACGCCACGACCGCGAATCCGCGCCCGGCATCGCCCGCGCGGGCCGCCTCGATGGTGGCGTTCAACGCCAGAAGGTTAGTTTGACCGGCGATAGTGTTGATCAGCTCCACTACGTCTCCGATCCGGGATGCGGCGGCTGACAGTTCGCCGACGCGACCGGTGGTGGTTCGGGCCTGGCCGACCGCTTCTGATGCCATGCGCGCCGATTCCTGCACCTGGCGGCTGATCTCGTTGACCGATGAGGACAGCTCTTCCGTCGCACTGGCGACCGATTGCACATTGGTGGAAGCCTCCTCGGAAGCGGCCGAGACGGTCGTCGCCATTTCCTGAGCGTGGCTCGCAGTCGAAGTCAGTGTCCCGGCAGAGGCTTCGAGCTGGACCGACGCCGTCGAAACCGCCTGGACGATCCCGCCGACCGCGCGTTCGAACTCGGACGCGAGCTTCATCATCTCGGCCTTGCGCCGTTCGGCGGCAATCCGGTCCTGAGCAGCCTTGTCGTCTGCTTCCTCGCGCGCCTTCTGCTCAGAAACCAACTTGAACTTCTCCACCGCGCCCGCCACGTCGCCGACTTCATCCTTGCGGCCGAGACCCGGCAGGACGACGGAGAAATTGCCGCCGGCGAGTTCGTTCATCGCCCTTGTCAACGAGCGCATCGGCCGGGCGATGGTGAAATACGAGAATACCGAGGTCCCGATCAGAATCAGTGCGACAACCAGGCCGATCATCATGGATTTGTGCTCGGCCGAACCCATTTCGTCGCCTGCCCGCGCATGCTCTTCCTCGACTCTCGTGTTGGCGAAATCCACGATCTGGCCGGCCAGCAATTCGAGGTCCTTGGCGATGGGCATCGTCACCTCACGCGCGATGCGCTTGGCTTCCTCGTCGAGCTTCGTCACGCGCGCGATCACCTCCGCCGACATGTCACTGCCCGCGGCCTGTGCAGCCTCGATCACCAGCACTTCTTCGCGCACCTTGGCAATGTCCAGCGCCTTATTGGCATAATCGGAAAGCATCGCGTTGACCTTTGTGGCCCTGTCGCGATTTTCCTGGGACTGAGCGAGTCTTTCGACTTGGGAAATGAACCGGATTCCGGATCGCTGCATGGCGCCGAGCGTGTCCTTCGCCGCCTGCATTTCGGCGGCGCTGCCGGCAAGGCGGATGTCCCGCACGCTCATCTGCATTCCGCGGACGGCACCCCGCGTTTCGATTGAGCTACGTAAAATCTCTTCCTGATGGAGAATTGTCTCGATCGAGCTGCGAACGCTCGCGCTGCTGACCATGTGCGCCACGATCATCCCGGCGACCAGCAGGATGCTGAGCGAGGAAGCCACAAGCAGCTTGGTGCCAATTCGCAGGTCTTCGATCATCCGAATCATCAGCATTCCCTCAACCTCTGGAAGCACAATCGGAGAACGATCCTCCGAAGGTTGCTTAATTATTAGGCATTATCCTCCGGACCTGCGAAAATATGGTTAATTCTGGACTCAAGGGCGTCGGGTCTCCCGGATATGCGGGGTCGCCGTGCGAAGGAGGACTGGGTGACCATCGCTTGCCGGTCTGCAGGAAGGCTTCGATTGCCTTCACATGTCCGTCCCACGCATCATTGACCGGCGTCGGGACGCCGAACATCCAGGGCAGAATGGCCGGCTGGTGCTGAGGTCACCGGAGGTCCCGGATCTTGCAGCCGAGAACGATACCGCTGAGCGTGGCCCCGAGCAGATTGGCGGCGATGATCACCCAATCCCCGCGCAGCCCACCGTAGGCAACCCAGAGCAACAGGCCGAGCGTCAGGGCGTTAGCATCCGAAGCGACAGGCCGCCTGTCGAGTGGCGAGGCCAGGCTTTCCGGACCTGGGGAAGGTAGGACAACGACGTTAGGAAAGCAGCGATCGCTCGGTATAGGTCGCAAATGCATTGAACATGCCGGATGAACCTCGCTGGGTTGCGCCGACATCCCGGCGATCCCCTCGTCAAGCTTCTGACGACACCGTCCTGGGCAACGCCTTGCAACGGCGAGCGTTCAAGGCTATTCCCTCCAACCGTTCGCTCCCATCGTCTAGCGGTTAGGACGTGGCCCTCTCAAGGCCGAAACAGGGGTTCGATTCCCCTTGGGAGCGCCAGCGCTTCACATTTCACTTTGATTTTCCTTTTCTTTTGGCGCTATTCCCCAAACGGCTGGAAGCGGTTTGGGGAAAGATGTTCGCCTTGTGTGCTTCAAGCTTGATCACTGCGGCTGCGGCCAGTGCGGCTTGATCGGCTTCCTCGGTGTAGCGCTCTGCTTCCGCGAGTGTCGTGTGCCCAAGGATCGCCATGATCATCTTCGCGGTGCATCCTGCTTCAGCGAGCAAACGTCCCGCCGCCTTGCGTAGACCATGCGGCTTGCATTCGAGTGGCAGCCCGGCTTCGGATATGGCGTCGCGCATCCATCCACTGAAACCATCAACGGTGAACGGTTTGCCGTAAGCCGTCGTAATCATCACGATATGGCGCATGTCGTAAGCGTCGAGCGCTTCGATGGTGTCGCGATGCAGCGGGATCAATAGCTCGCGCCCCGTCTTTTGCTGCTTTATTCTGATCTTGCGGTCAGGCGTGATGTGCGTCTGCGCCATCCGCACCACGTCGGAGCGGCGCTGGCCAAGGTTGAGAAAAAGATGAAATGCCGTGCGCTGCTTCGTGCCGAGGGGCCAGTGCTTCTTAAACTGCTCGATTTCTTTGTCGGTCCACGAACGAATTTTTTTTATCTTCGGTCTCTTTATGCCGAGCGAAGGATCATGCTTCAGCCATCCAATATTAATCGCATGGCGGATCAGGATACGAAGCTTCTTGAGGGTGTCGAGTGCTGCGCCGGGACGGTCCGCATACGGTTGAAGTATTCCGGTGACGATGCGTTCGCGTGACAAGCCCGCAATTGTGCGATGGCCATGCTTGGTGCGGAACATTTCCAGACGACTGATGTAGCCTGCTTTGCTGGTGTCACGCAGGCCGATGTATTCCGCGCTTTTCATGTATGACGCAACAAGAGCGGCAATGGTGCCAGGCTCGGCCCGCACGAAGTGTTCGCGAGCTGGGGTAGTCTGCCCCAGGAGCGCGGCTTGATAGGCCGCCATGAACTCATCGCTAGTCGGATCGGCGGGCAGGCGAATGCGCGCACCCTTTCCCCGCCGGAATGACAGATACGTGTGACCTTTGACGTGGTTGCGTTCAACGTGAAGCGGCAGCTTCCGGGGCATCCACGTCACTCCACGTTTGGTCAGCGCAAGACGCGTCGCTATCTAAAGCCATTTGATCAATCACCCAATCGATCTCACGCACATCCCAAGCCAGTCGCCCCTCGGTCAGCCGCTTGGGCCTCGGCATTTTTCCAGCTTGCACCATCTTGTTGAAGAGCGCTTCGGAAATCGAAAGGTATGCAGCAGCTACTTTGCGACTGACTAGTCGTGGTGGTAACGAAAGGGGAAGGGCTGATTGCCTTGCCATGTGCGCACCGCATCAAAGCTGATTGACCGTGCCGGCTCACGATCTTTCATCTACCGAGCGGCGGCTCGGGATGATGCGGTACGGAGCGGTGCTTCTGACCTACAACGTCGAGTGGTCAGGCCGACCCGGTAGTACGAATGGTCCGTCTAATAACATTCAATCGCATGGCGTGCAAGAAGCGTCCTGGAGGTCGAAGATGGCAACCCCAAAGCCTTACAAGAGAACTGCGCGTCCACATCTCGGTGGAAACTATCTAACCCAATGTGGCTACATCCAGCATCCGCAATTCGCAATGTCGCCGGCGCATTTCATCCGAGCGTTTGAGGTTTTGCAAAAAGATCTCATTGAATTGTTCGACTACATTGAACCGTCGGACGGAAATCTGAATTGCTATTCGTACCGCATTCACGAACTTCTTACGCGGGCATGCATTGAAGTCGAAGCCAACTGTCGAGCCATTTTGACAGAGAACTCATATTCTGGATCACGCAAACTGACGATGACGGACTACAGTAAATTGGAGAAGACGCATCACCTATCCTCGTTCAGCGTTCGATTGCCACTTTGGGAAGGTGCCAGGAACCCGCGCATGCCATATGAACATTGGAAACACGGTCACGGCTTGCCTTGGTATCAAGCCTACAATGAAACGAAGCATTCGCGACACGAAAATTTCGAGCAGAGCAGTTTCGGCAACATGCTGGACGCAGTATGTGGCCTAGTGGCAATCCTTGCTTCCCAGTTTGCCATAATCGATTTTGGGCCAGAGCACTATACGGGTCCGAGTAGCAGAGTGGCTGGGTTCGACGTAGCAATCGGTGGTTATTTCGAGGTGAAGTTTCCGGATGATTGGCCTTCGTCGGAGCAATACGACTTCGATTGGAGCCGGCTTAGAAACGATCCCAGCCCTTTCGAAAATCTCGAATTTTCGTAGCTTCTGTATGCCCCCTCAACGATGGCCAAGCGCAAGCTTCACGGGAACGATTGACGCTGGTTGGCTGAGGTTCTGATGTCATCTCGAAAGGAAACAACCAAAATTGAAAGGGGCGGAACCCGAAAGTCCCGCCCCCCTCCAAGCGTGCGCCTACTGCAACGACCGGAGCTTATGGTCTAGGCGCTCGCGTCGGCTCGACTTTAGGTTAGTGAGGTGTTTCGTTCTGCTGTGGGTTAAGCACCGCGTATGCGATCTCTCTGAGGAATTGTATTCCAGCCAAAAGGATCGCTTGGTGAGCCGTCTGGCCCCGCACTGAGAACTGGGCCAGTTCGTTGCCTTCAACCTTTGCCTCAAACCACCGGCCCTTATCCCCAGACAAACCGTTGTCGCTTGGTAACGAACTGATTTTCAGGCTACCGAATTGACAGGCCCACCTCACGGCGTGGTCTATGTTGTCCAAAGCGCCGTCGAAGGGTATTGCTCCATCGCCCTGGACTGCTCGGCCATACGGATTTAGGAGGATGGCGATTGCCTCGCCTTCCTCGCCGGCTGTGTCGCCTTCGGATATTTGCTTAAAGACGATGTCTAGGTGTTCGTCGGCATACAGCCTTTTCTTTTCATCGAAGTACGCGCGCTCAGTCATCTGAATTTTCCTTGCTTTAATATTGCTCACGCGCTGGCGTCCAATCGAAATTCCAGCGACAAACACGTCGCTCTTCTTTCGTCTGTCTACGCTGCTGGCGGATTTTTTCAGAATTTGGCTCATCGGCGAGCCACGGCAACGGCGGGTCGGGTTGCCGCCCTGTTAATGCCGCCTCACTGCATTCGGACCCCTTGAGAAATAGTCGCACGCCATCGGGCGCACTTAGCGCGTCGATTTCTCGATAGCTCTCATACGTTCCATGTAGCCGATTAAACTGACTGGGGGCGACGTTTCTGAAAACCCCATATCGCGAGAAATGATGCTTAATCCAATAAGAGACTTGATCTCTGATCGTTATTGGCAGTTTCATTTCACTGGTTGCAGCAAGCTGCAACTCGCTCAAGTGTTCCCACGTAAGTACGGGCCACTTGCCGGCGCAGGCTTGGCGGCTTTTTTCTGCAACCTGTTGACTGACCAAGAGACATCCGAACCGCCGCTTGATTGTTCGCATGCTCGGCAAGTCAACGTAGCTCGTTAACTTGCGGGCATCTGCCGGCTCTGCGGCGGTGCCAGGCTTTTTGACTTCGAAAACTAGTAGCGCCGGTCCATTTTCATCTTCATAGGTCAACATAATATCGGGAATTACAAAATCCCGGCCATGGAATGGTCGCAACTGGGCATCAAGGATTTCCTCACATGCATAAGCCCAACGAACTCGCGACACCCTGCCTGCTTCGCCGCCGGCATCACCAATAAGTGCCGCGACCCAGTTCGTGTCGGGAAAAAGTGCCCAATTTTGAAAGAGTGCCGGCGTTACGTGATCTTCGGAGCCAACTCGGTAAAATCCGCGATTGCCCGCCATGGTGTGGTCGTCCCACACCCGGCGCAGCGCGTAGTAGGCATGGTCTTGTCTAGTTGCCGGGAGGGCCGCAATGCCGTGCCACCAGACCTTGATCTCATTCACCAATGAAAAGCCGTTCGTTTTAGGACGATCCATGCACAGCCCCAGCACACTTTGCCGGTTGCATTGCGCGTCCAGCTCATCAAGAACAATACGTTCTCATTTTTAACTACGCAATGTACATGGACGTGTCGGTCACCCGGAGAACAATTTGTTCTCATGGTCCCCTTCGCGAAGCGCCTTAGAGAGCGAGCCCGATATCTGCATTTGTCCGATGCCGAAGTCGCGCGGCGTGCCGGGCTCTCGGAGCGGCGTTATGGGCATTACGTGCGTGGCGTCCGCGAGCCTAATTTCGCAACATTGCTTCGTATCTGCCCCGTACTCGATGTGACGCCCAACGAACTGCTGTTATCGGGAGGCCCTGAAAAACGTCCGCTTCAGGATCGCTGGCTTTCCCGATTGCTTGCCGCAGCTCGCGCTCTCAGTGGTGAGCATCTTCGGCTCGCAGTCGAACAAATCGAGGTCTTGGTAGATCACCAGCGCCGGCAGTAAGCGCCCCCCGTATATTTTCCTCGAAAACCCGGCAGAAAGTCGCCGGCGATGCTTGTATAAAATGTAAATGGTAGTATAGGTATTATAAATATGAGGGATCGGCTATGGCCGCCGCGATTGTTACTTATCTGAGGGTGTCAACTGCGAAGCGGGGGCGGTCAGGTCTGGGTCTCGAAGCTCAGAGGGCGGCGCTAGCACGGTTTGCTGAAGCCGAAGGGCTGCCGATTTTAAATGAGTACATCGAAATCGAGACTGGGAGGGGAGCGGACGCCCTTGAGCGCAGACCTCAGTTGGCAGCAGCCCTGTCTGAGGCGCGTCGCCACCGTTGCGCAGTCGCGGTCGCAAAGCTGGACCGCCTTTCGCGCGATGTGCATTTCATTAGTGGGTTGATGTCTCACCGCGTGTCATTCGTCGTAGCGGAGCTTGGATCAGATGTTGACCCGTTTATTCTTCATCTCTTCGCCGCCCTCGCAGAAAAGGATCGGGCATTAATATCAACGCGGACCAAGCTTGCTTTGAAGGCTGTCAAGGAAAGGGGCGTAACGTTGGGTGGTCCCGAGTTGGGACGTGCACGATTAGTTGCTCTATCGAGGATTAGGGCTCACGCGGATCAACGTGCGCTCAATGTCTTGCCGATCATTAAAGAGCTTCAGAGAGCCGGTGCGACAACGCTGCGGCAGATTGCTGATGGATTAAATGCTCGGGGCGTGGCGACGCCCAGGGGCGGTCGATGGCACCCCACATCTGTTAAGAACGTGATGGGAAGGCCTATGATCTCGTCTACTGCCTAGACTTCCGGGCCTTGTCGCGCCTCTGTTGAAGTTCACAAAGCTTACGATTTAAATAAGCCAGTTCTTCGTCTCGACGCGCTGTTAGTCGTCGCGTTGCCTCTGCCAACCTATCAGGCCGAATGCCATCCAGTCCGTCGACGATTGCCACGCGCCAATAGAACTCTCTGTTCGCGATCGTTTGCTTTAGCCTTCGTATTGAACCAATTGGGCTCCGTATCGTGCAAAGGTACGGCATTCTAGGCGGCCCTTAATAGTCGTCTAACCTTTAACGGCGTGCCTGCAGTACAGGGTGGATTATGTTCGCTGTCACAAAGCCGGGGATGGCGTGGCGAGGTATCATCAGTCGCTTTCCCACGCGAACCGCCGCCAACTGTCTGCGGCGCACCAGCGACCGGACCTTGCTTTCGGAAGTACCGAGCAAGTTGGCTGCCTCCCTAAATGTCACCAGAAGTGGCGCACTGGTCGTATCCTCTTCCATCTGATCCTCCACTTTTCTAATCATCTCATTCTACAGTTAAAGTGCAAAAAATTCAAGTATTTACATCTATAACTGCAATATTCGTGCAGGCGCCTGCACGAAATACTGTTTATATTGCATAAAATATCCGGCTTCGCGCCCAAATTACTTGCAATTAGTTGATTTTAAGCGGTTTTCGTGGTAAAAAAGCGAATATCATAACGATGGCTCTTGTCATGCCCATTCGGGAACGTTCGTCGCGCACCCCTGACCAAGCCTATCGAGGGCTGAGCGCTGGCCATGTCAGGCCAAGCTCAATTTCGGAGATTGAGGCACAGGCGTTGCGACTTCATTGCCTAAAGGTTGTTCTGAGGGACCAAAGGAAGGCCCAACAGGCGGTTCGGCGGAATAGGCTGAAGATCCCCCACCAATATCGAAAAGAGCTGCGGGCGGGTCTTGCTGCTCGATTGAGCGCAGCATGGAAAGCCTACGGTCGCGCCGACACGTACGCGCGGCGACGATTGCGCAATCAACAACCCCTCAACAACGCCGTTTCGAATAAATCTGGAAGTTGGCAGAACGCCTCAAGAGGCTGGATGCGCCCGCCGTCGCATTCCGCAGCACCAAACAAAAACCCAATGGCGGTTGGAGAGAATTCTACCGACCGAACGTTTTCGGCATTGCGAAGGACCAACTACTTCGTAGTGCCGTGAAGCCATTCGCAAGTTTCCATTCCTCGCAGTTCATGCAACAGCGGCGTGGGCGGTCGGCGGCTTGCGAAAACCTCCTTCAAGCTATGGACGGCGTATTACACAGTACGCGGTTCTTACAGTTCGATGTGAACGACTGTTATCCGTCGTTCAATCGAGACTGGCTGAAGGAGTTCTTACGACCTCTACCCAGTTTGTAGACAGTACCCTGTTCATGGCGGGCTGGACTATCATCGATAAGGGGAGAGCGACTATGAAGGGCCAGCGGGGCCTAGTGCAGGGCCTCGCCTCTTCATCTCTAGTTGCCGAAATGGTATTGGCTGATGTGCTGAACAGAGCTGCCGATCCTCTGGGGCAGTTCACGACGCTGATCACCTATTCGGACAATGTCGGAGGATTGATCTCCTCTGAAACGGATGAGGAAGCACTTGCGACAGCCTTAAAGCGTGTGTTTCAAACACACCCTGCTGGCCCACTTCATCTTAAAATCGACGGACCGCGAGACATATCCCTTCCATCCAAGTTCTTAGGCTATTGGTTCGTCCGAGCGGATGATGGCGCGCGCGCCTTTCTTCCTGACTATGTCTGGGAGTTGAAGGAACAGGAATTAATGACGAGATTTGCGGACGCGGTATCGATGCAAGACATGTTGGCCGTTTGCCGACAGGTTCAATCGTATTGTGCTGCTTACCACCTTGCGGCAGAGACTAATCTGCTGGTGCAGCGCCTTTGCGCGTTTATGCGCGAAGAACTGGCGTATCGAGAACGCCTTCGCTCAATCCAAGTTTTCACGCAACCCTAACCGAAGTGTTGTCCATCACGCGCTCCTACGGTTTGCAGGTGTTGCGGACAAAGTGCCCGTTGTTGCGGTCCCGCCAACGGTATTCCATCTCGCCAAAATGGCATTTGGCGAGGATGTTGCCATTGGGCAGCACAATGCAATTGCGACCCTTGCAATACGCCTTCTGCTCGCTGTGTTTTGCGGCGTGTGCAGGCAGCGCAACTAGCACGACCAACAAAATAAAAATGATACGCATCACCCACTCCTGTAGTGCAACGTTGCGGTGAAGAAGTCGTCATAGTCTTCCTTTTCGACTTTGGTGACGGATAGCACGAACTCACTGCCCGGTTCTCCTCCACCCCGCTGGTCACGTCCAAAATCTTACGCCCTAATGTTGTGCAGCTCGCACACAACGTAAGTATCGGGTTTTTCTCGCCGGAAGTATAAAGGAATACTTGGTACTAGGGGTGCCGCGTTTTTCGCTTTCTAAAACGATCTAAGTTTTTGCGCTGAAAGACATATTTGTTCGGTAATGCATAAAGCAATTCGAGGTCACGAACGCGTAAGCCTCTTATACGCTTGAGTGATTATATGGGTATAGCAATACGTGGTCATGCGCTCCTGAAACACGGCTTGTATTACGTTGTCTTACGGAATGACTTCTGGAAAATTTTTTCGGAAAATTTTGTAGAGCTACAAATCAACGCTCTAGTTGTCGGGATGCTCAGTTTCGGACAGAGGGTGGGGGCTTAGCTGCCGAGGAATTGTGAGTTTGGGATACTTGGCTGAAACCCATTAGAGATCAATGGGAGAGGTTTTCCCCAAATTTCCAGCTAAGTATTTGACCCTACTAAATTGACGCGCTTCCCTTGGGAGCGCCAGCTATTCTCCGGGAAAAACCGGAACATCTTGCCTCCAGACAGAGTTGCATCACTGCGTCGCTTTGCGGCGCGGGCTGTCGGTCTGGCAGGCGAAGTTCGATGTGCAATAGCGGGTGGTCTGCATTTTCTGCAAGCGTCGTCTCGGAGCTTCGTCGCCTGGGGAATGC
>Ga0105238_10007460_pt1 | contig 10956 bp, 8 predicted proteins | sample KBSC34metaG_FD_81526 | JGI IMG/M metagenome (GOLD analysis project Ga0105238, IMG submission 81526) | Corn rhizosphere microbial communities from Kellogg Biological Station, Michigan, USA - KBS C3-4 metaG | ecosystem: Host-associated > Plants > Roots > Rhizosphere > Soil | place: Michigan, USA...
ATACGCCATGTAAAACTCATTCGAGCCGACCGTGCAGCTCTCAGCGCCAATCCCGAACAACTTACCTTCCACCGCCACTTTATGGTGTTTTCCGGGCACCGCGCCAAGGATCGCATCGAGCGACGAAATCAGCCTCTGCCGTGGTTCCAGCCTTTCCGCAGGCGTGTCTTTGTAGCCATCGGGAACCCAGATGTTCATGATGGCGGGGTTGTTCAGTTGCTCGCCCATGTACTCACTGACCCGGCGGCTCGCAATGCAGTGATCGATCCAGAATTCTCGTATCTCATTGTCGGGGTGGCTCAACGTCAGATTCTGCGCGCTGTTCGGGTGCGAGAAACATGTTGGATTGAAATCGAGCCCGAGACCACGCTGCTTCGCCCATTCGATCCATCCCTGGAAATGCCGCGGCTCGATCTTGTCCCGCTCAACCGCCTTATCAGTTTCCAAATAGATCGCGTGTAGATTTACCCGCTTTGCACCTGGAATGAGCGAAAGAGCCAATTCAAGATCCGACCGCAATTCACGCACATTCCGCGCGCGCCCAGGATAGCTCCCGGTTGCCTGAATTCCACCTGTGAGGCTTGCGTCCGCACTCTCGAACCCTAGCACGTCATCGCCCTGCCAGCATTGAATGGAGATCGGCACCGCATCCAGCTTACCTAGCACTTGTTCTGTGTCCACGCCATTCTCCGCGTAGCGCTCGCGTGCAAATGCGTATGCTTCCTCGATTTTGCTTTCCATCACGCGCATGGCTCTCCCTTCATTTCCCTCATCGCAAGCAGCTCGTCAAAACGCGCAAGCACGTCAGTGGGCACAGCACTATTAGGATCATATTCATGCATTTCAAATGATGAACAAATAAACGCTCTCGCCGCGCTCAGATTCTCAATGACTCCCAACGCGATCAGCTGTGCGCTCAAATTACCCAGCGCAGATGCCTCCACCGGGCCAGCCGTCACGGGCAGTTCACAACCATCCGCGCATAGCTGATTAAGCAGCTTGTTCTGGCATCCCCCGCCCACAATTCGTATTCGCGTCAGCTTTCGTCCGCGAAGAACTTCCAGCTGTTCCTTCACTGTTCGATAAGAGAGCGCAAGGCTGTCGAACACGCAACGTGCCAGTTGCGCCACCGTCTCAGGCACCGGCTCGTCCGATCTGCGGCAGTATTCACGAATCGCATCGGTCATGGACGGAGGATTTAAGAACTCAGCATCATTGACGTTGATAACTGACCGCCATGGCTTTTCCTCCGCAGACTGCTCAACAACCCGTGCGAAATCCTGAGCTTTCTGCTCTTCGCAGATCCGTTGAATCGGCCACATCCCCATAATGTTTTTCAGTATCCGGAAGCGTCCCTCCACGCCACCTTCATTTGTGAAGTTCATGCGCAGGGCTTCAGGGTTTGCGATCGGCTCGGTGCTTTCGATTCCCATCAGCGACCAGGTTCCTGAACTGATGTAGGCCTCGTCCGTGCTTCCAAGAGGTGTCCCAGCCACCGCGGAACCTGTGTCGTGCGTCGCTGGAGCAATCACCTTCAGCCCTCTTGCGGTTCCCTGCCCATCGCCAAGTACCGTCCCTGCGGCAATGGGACTCCGCATCAGCGAGTCTTTCAGCCCGATCGATTTCATCAGGAAGGAATCCCACTCGCCGTCAAGCCCGCAAAGCTGGGTGGTGGTCGCATTCGTGTATTCGTTAGAGAGGATGCCACAAAGCCGAAAATGCAGATAATCAGGAATCATCAGAAAATGACTTGCTTGTTCAAGCCACTCCGGATGTCGGCGTCTGCATGCCGCGAGCTGATAAATCGTATTGAAGGTAAGAAACTGAATGCCGGTCCGACTGTAGATCTCCTCACGCGATATCCGTCCGCAGAGATCCTCCATTACTCCGGCCGTCCGCCTATCGCGATAGCTCACCGGAAGACCCACTCGGTTCAGTCCTTCATCCAGCAGGACATAATCCACGCCCCAGCTATCGACTCCGACGCTGGCAACGGACTTCGATGACCTTGCTATGTTCGCCTCGATCTGCTCGACGATCTCTTCAACGTCCCAGCACTGGTATCCGGTATCGGAATCGGTCGACGTAGGAGTTCGAAAACGGCCAATTTCCTGTAACCTCCAGCAGCCTCCCCTGATCTCACCAAGCACAACACGCCCGCTTCCCGCACCAAGGTCGACAGCGAGACATCTTGATTCGTCGGCTTTAATCAGATCCGAGGAAGTCATACCGTTCCTATACTTACCCATTTAAGCGCAGCCATAATAGCGGACAGCAACATCAAAAAGCAAATAGATGCTCTATTGAAATAGACTCGATGGTGCCATATGCATTGCAGGCCGAATCACCGAAAATTCAACTTCCCCTTTTCGGCAGTTCGCCTCAAAATCAAAGCCTCGAACTTGGCCAGGCCCCGCAATTCAGGTCAAGCCATGGCAAGGAGAAAGGTCTTGCGCGGTCGCATTCGATTCTGGATCCCGCTATTTTTGCTTCCCCTCCTGCAAGCGTGCGGAGGCAGGAGCGGCATCACCGCATTGCGGCCGATTTCAGTGTATCTGCCCATCTCCACCGTCCACCTCACGGCAGGCGCGATGAAAGTAAGCGTTCCGATCTTAATCGGATCGACCAGCGAGACTGCCCTGGTTTCCTTGATCGGACTGCCGGCAGGAGTTCAGGTGACCTATTCCTCCTCCGATACCAATCCCTCCGGCTCGCTTACCTTCTCAGCAACTTCGACGGCTTCAGCAGGAAGCTACATGCCAACGGTGATCGTCATGTCTGCGGGCACCACAGCTTCTTCTGCCTTCGCCCTCGTGGTTCAGACGCCTTGAACATCCACTAACGCAAAAACGCCTCAGTCAATCCACCATCGACAGGAATCAAGTGCCCTGAAGTGCACCGCGCCTGAGGGCCCGCCAGGAACAAAATCGCCCTCGCGCAATCTTCCGGCTCTATCGGCTTATGCGTCAGGGTACGTTGCGCATAGAACTGTGCCAGCACGCCGCGCAACTCCTCGTCAGTCATGCTCTCTTCAAAGCTGAGGTTGTACTTTTTGAGAGATGCAATCACGCGATCGCGCGGAAACATCGTTGATCCCTTCACGACCGTCGCAGGGCTGATCCCGTTTACGCGCACCTTTGGCGAAAGCGATACCGCAAACTCCCGCACCAGATGACTCAGAGCCGCCTTGCTCACGTCGTAAGCCTCGGTTCCGCGCTTCGGAACCACGGCATTTGCGCTGCTGGTAAGCACCACGGAGGTATCCAGATCCTGACCCGCAAATATGCCCGCCAATTCATCCAGCAGAAGGTAGTTCGCCGTCACATTCACCGTCAGCGTAGTCGCCCATTGCTCGTCGGCGATCACTCCGGTGGGCGATGACGGGAAAAGCGCCGCCGTATTAATCACGATGTCCACACCGCCGTATGCAAGAATCACTTTCTCCAGTGTGGCCCGAATCGAATCCCGTTTGGAAATGTCGATCGCAGCACTCATCACCGCTTCTTTTCCCGCCGCTTTTATCACTTCCTCCGCAACCTGCTCTGCGGCATCGTTCGCGCGGTCCGCAACCACCACGTGCGCCCCACGCTCAGCCGCGATTCGTGCTACTTCCCTCCCAATCCCGCTGCCTCCGCCAACCACCAGCGCAACCTGCCTGCTCAACTCCTTCTCAGGTGGCTGCCGCCGAAGCTTTGCCTCCTCCAGCGCCCAATACTCAATCCGGAACGCCTCGCGCGTCGGCAGTGCCACGTAATTGTCGTGCACCTGGAACATATCCGTTGTAGCCGCCGCGCCCGCTTGCGGAAGAATCGTGGGACATGCGCTCAGCCCTCCTAATCCCGCCGCACCCTCCATCACATGAATCGCATTCACATAAAACTCGCCCGTGACCCGCGACTCAGCCTTGCTTTTCCCGAAGCTGAACTGCCCCACCCCCGGGATCAGCACAATCGTCGGGTTCGGATCTCGTTGAGCGGGCGACGAAGGTTCAGCGAACTTTGTGTAGTACTCCCCATACTCCTTGCGGTATTTCACTAGCGCTTCATCGATCGCAACGCGCAGCGTCTTCACATCCCCTGCCGGATCCCAGTTCACATACAGTGGCCGCACCTTTGTGCGCAAAAAGTGGTCCGGGCAGCTGGTACCCAAAAATGCAAGCCTCTCCGCGTCTTTGGCATTCACAAATTGCAGCACTTCGGGAAGATCGCTGTATGTCCCGATCTGTCGCTTCTGTGCCGATACTCGCCCCCGCACATACGGAAATATCTTCGTGGCGACTTCCTTGGCATCCCCTCGGGCTGTAAAGCGCGCTCCACCAAAAATCGTGTCGCGCCTCTTCTCGACATGTTCCAACACAAATTGCCCGAGCTGGTCGATGATTGTGATCGTGTTCAGGTAGCACTCGCGCTGCGTATCTCCCCACGTGAACAGCCCGTGCCCGCCGAGCACTACACCATCACATCCGGCATTAGCCTCGACAGCCTTCTTCATCATCATCGCCAGTTCAAACCCGGGCCGCTGCCAGGGCACCCAGATCATCCTGTGATCGAAGCGCTCATTGAATTCCTTGAGCTTCTCGTGCCCGTTGGCGCTCGCGGCCAGCGCGATACCCCAATCCGGGTGCAGGTGGTCTACATGATCGAATGGCAGAAATCCATGCAGAGGCGTATCGATCGACGCTGCTACCGGGTTCAATCCGAATGTGCACAGCGGATAAAGCGCCACCATCTCGTCCTCGCGCTCAGATCCGCCATATACCTTCTCCAGCGCCAGCAACTTGTCGAGATACAGCGTCGCAAATCCACTGCGCTTGATACTCCCCAGGTCTCCGCCGCTTCCTTTCACCCACAGAACTTTCCGATCCGTCCCATCGAGCGGATCACGCTCAATAACCTTCGAACTCGTGTTTCCACCAGCAAAGTTCGTGATGCGAAGATCCGCGCCCAGCAGATTCGAGCGGTAACGCAAAAGCTCAGGTTCATCGAGATTGCTGGCTGTCTTCTCGTCCCAGAGATCGGTGAGATAGGCGAGGCGGGTGGCGGTAGCTGTCATAACAATGCCTCTCGTGCTACTGAAATGTGGGGAAGCCCTGCGCAAGCACGCATTGCAGGCACGCGCGCTCGGCGAACACTAAGAGCCTAATGCAATGGGGCAACAATTTCAATACGCGATTTCCCTTGCCTGCACTTCTTTCCATCTGCTTCAATTGCCCCCAATCGAAGATTCTCCGAATGCCGCAAATAATCGACTCTCACGTACACTTCTTCGACCCAACCCGTCCTGGTGGCGTCCCCTGGCCGACGGCGGATACACCGGCTCTCTACAAGCCTGCTCTGCCCCCAAGGCTGGAAAACCTTTCCCGCCCGTTTGGAATTGCCGGCTGCATCGCAATCGAGTGCAGTCCGCTACTGACTGACAATGACTGGCTGCTCAAGGTGGCCGAATCCCACCCGTTCGTCCTCGGCATCATTGGAGATCTCGACCCCGGCGATCCTGCCTGCCCCGGCCAACTTGACCGGCTGCACAGGAATCCCCTCTTCCTTGGCATCCGTTACGGAAACCTCTGGAACCGCGATCTGCTTGCTGACTTGGAAAAGCCGCACTTTATCGATGTCCTCAAAACGCTCTCCGAGGCAGGCCTGGTATTCGAAAGCGCAAATCCTGATCCACGCTTGATCCGCGCTCTTCTTCGAATCGCAGATGCTCTTCCGCGACTCCGTATCGTCATCGATCACCTGCCCAATGCGCGAGTGATCGCCGATCCCAACACCGTCGCAATATATCGCCATAATCTGGCAGCCCTCACGCAGCATCCACAGGTTTACGTAAAACTCTCCGAGATCCCGACCATCAAAGACGGCGTGCTCATTCGCGATAAGCAGTATTACCGCGAGAAGCTTGATCCGCTCTGGAACCTCTTCGGACCTGACCGCGGCATCTTCGGCAGCGATTGGCCCAACAGCGATCAAATCGCGCCGTACGACCAGACCTTCGCAATCGTCTCTGAATACATTTCCACGAAATCGCCGGCTGGTTCCGAAGCCTACTTCTGGAAGAACTCCAAAGCCGCCTACCGATGGACTTCGCGCACTTCTATCCAGCCCTGATCGCAAGTTCTCCGCAGATGTCCGTTTAGGCTGCGAGGCAACATAACCGCCCAAATGAGCATCTTTCTTCGCACCACGTTCAGGTGCGCCCCGCTACCCGTGTGGGCCAGCATTGCGTGGCTGCAGGAGATAAATTATGGCGACTCATCAGGTTGAAGTCCTTCTACCCGTACACAACGAAGGCGAAAGCATTGAAGCAACAATCCGCGGGATGGACACAGAGCTCTCCCGGGTCACCGATATCGGATTCATCGTTTGCGAAGACGGCAGCAGGGACAATTCCAAGGAGGTCCTCCGCTCTCTCGCCTCCGAGCTTCCCCTCCGCCTCAACCTGAGCGAAGGACGCAAAGGCTACTCCAAGGCTATGCGCGAAGGTATGGAAATGTGCGAGTCCGAGTATCTCCTCTGTCTCGACTCCGACGGCCAGTGCGATCCACGCGACTTCGCGAAGTTCTGGGACGCACGCAACTCTGCTGACGTCATCATTGGCTGGCGAGTTCACCGCGCCGATCCACTCGTCCGCCGCATCTTCTCTCGCTTCTTCTACCTGCTCTACCAGGCGGTCTTTCGTGCGCCCGTCCACGACCCCAGCTGCCCTTACGTCCTCATGCGAGACTCGGTCGCCAAGGTCATGGCTCGAGAACTGGGAGAAATGAAAGAAGGCTTCTGGTGGGAATTCGTAGCGCGGTCACATCGCCACGGATTCACTCTCCACGAAATCCCGATTCGCCATCAGCAGCGCGCAGCCGGCGTTACCCAGGTCTATAAGTGGAGCAAGATGCCCGGCATCTTCTTCCGCCACGTCGCCGCCATCTTCAAGATTTGGAGCCAGACCCGACGCTCCAAAACTACGTCTTCACCAGACCGCGCCGTCTCCCCCCGCCGCGTCTGAAAAGACCGGCCTTGATTGCACCTGAGTCGGCACTCCCCAACTCGTGTACCTGATTACCTGCTGAACCAGCAGGTAATTAGGCGTCCCTGGCAAAAAAACAGAATGCACAAAAAAGAACTACCCAGTCGGGCAGTTCTTTGTGTTTGAAAACCTTCGCGCGCAAACTCCAGAGACCGGCACTTCCGCATCACAGATTCGGAATTAGTCATCGCTTTGAAGGAACCACGAAAGAGGACAATCAAGGCAGGATGAACCACGCCGCAGACATAATTTGGCTCCTCAGGTAGGACTCGAACCTACAACCCTTCGGTTAACAGCCGAATGCTCTGCCATTGAGCTACTGAGGAGTGAGTGGCGTTGAATTGTCCTCTATAAAGTTAACAGACTGAGCAGGTCGCGTCAAAATCACCCCGCCTCAAAAGCACTGAACCAGCCCCCAAAAGCTGCGTATCCTCCGCATCGATCATCCAACCCTCTTTTGGAGGATCTCCCCATGAATTCGCGCGACGGTTCACTGCTTCGCAATGCCGCTTACCTTGGACTCGGTCTGGCATCGACCATCCTCAGCACCCTCTCCGACCGCACGCAGAACAAAGCGAATTGGACCCGCGGCAAGGTCGTCGTCATCACCGGAGGTTCGGGCGGTCTGGGGCTGGCGCTGGCCGAAGAATTTGGCCGCCGAGGCGCGCAGCTTGTGCTCGCTGCCCGCAACGAAGATCAACTTGCCGAGGCGCGCCGGCTCCTCCTAGATCGGGGAACACTCAGGAGTGCCGATGATGTCCTGATTGTGGCCGCCGACCTGCGCAAGCCCGAGGAAGCCTCTCGGCTCATCGCCGAAGCCACCCGCCGTTTCGGGCGCGTCGACGTGCTGATCAATAATGCCGGTGTCATTACTGTTGGACCGATTGAGAACCAGACGCTGGAACAATTCCGCGAAGTGATGGACTCCAACTTTTACTCAGGCCTCCACTGCACGCTGGCCGTGCTGCCGCAGATGTTGGAAAGAGGCGCGGGATCGATCGCCACCGTCACGTCCATTGGAGGCCGGATCTCCGTGCCCCATCTGCTCCCCTACTGCGCCAGCAAGTTTGCGGCCGTCGGATTCTCCGAAGGACTCGGCATCGAACTGCGATCCAGAGGCATTCGCGTCACGACCATCTGTCCCGGCTTGATGCGCACCGGTTCGCATCGCAATGCATTGTTCACCGGCGACGCATCACGCGAGTACCAGTGGTTCAGCCTCGCTGCGAATATGCCCGGCGCCTCTGCCTCAGCGCGTCATGCCGCAAAAAAGATTGCGAACGGAATTGCCGCAGGATGCGCTGAGATCACCATCACGCCGCAGGCGCTGATAGCGGCGCGCCTTGGAAATCTCTCGCCTGAAGCCAAGCGGATTGCGATGATGGCGATGTACATGGCTCTTCCGGACGCAAAGGACGGGCAGAACAGTCCTCATCGCGGCGAAGAGGTACGCGAGCGGGAGCTCTTCCCTGCCTCAACCATCGGCTCGTCGGCCGCACGACGTTACAACCAGATGGGCGCCTTCGCCGAACAATAATCGAGGCCATTTCAAGGTCGCCCAAATCACATGGTATGTCTTCGCCTGCTGTCCCCGGCTTTGGTGCGAAGATAGAACTACCATGGTTCGCATTCAGACGGAGTATCAGGGCGACCTTCACTGCACATCGGTGCATACGCCATCGAAGACTGAACTAGCCACAGACGCGCCTGTCGACAATCAGGGTCGCGGAGAAAGTTTCTCCCCCACTGACCTCATAGCCACCTCACTCGGCACATGCATGTTGACCACAATGGGCATTCTCGCCAGGACTCTGGACTTCGACCTCACCGGCGCCACCGTGACCGTCGACAAAGAAATGAGCAGCACACCACCGAGGAAGATTCATCGCCTCACCGTCGCCATTCGCGTTCCTCGGACAACCAGCCCTGAGAATCAGCAACGGCTGGAAAACGCAGCGCACACCTGTCCAGTGAGAAAGAGTATTCACCCCGACATCGAAATGCCTATCGACTTCGTCTGGGGTTGATTCACGCCCTGGCAAACGCCACGTCTCCACAACTAACTTCGAAGACAACGCAAGGACCTCTCTCTGATGATGCTGCAATTGCCCGATGGCGACTTTCGCGCCTACCTGTTCGACTGCGACGGCACCATTGCCGATTCGATGCCGCTGCATTACAAGGCCTGGAAAAAAGCTCTCGCCGAATACGGCTGCACGTACGATGAAGACCTCTTCTATTCCTGGGGCGGCAAGCCGGTGCGAAAGATCATTGCCGATCTCAACGAAATCCACGGTTTGAACATGCCCGTAGACGAGCTCGCCGAGCACAAGGAGAAGCTCTATCACGCCCAGCTTCCCGAGCTCCAGGCAATCCCCGAAGTCATCGAGCCCATCGAGGCGCAGCACGGACGCATCCCGTTCGCCGTCGTATCCGGAAGCCGCCGCAACTCTGTTGTTGGATCGCTGACTGCCCTGGGGCTGCTCGACAAATTCGATATTCTTGTCTGCGCCGAAGACTACAAACACGGCAAACCCGCGCCCGATGGATTCCTTCTCGCCGCGCAGAAACTTGGCGTCGCGCCCGAGCACTGCCTTGTCTTCGAAGACACTGACCTCGGCATCCAGGCAGCCACTGCCGCTGGAATGAAGTCAGTTTTGGTCGCGCAGAAAAGGTGTCCCGAGTAAACCGTTGCCGGATGTAAAGAGAAAGAATCTCGGAACCTGGCCCCGTTCGGCCACGTAGTCTGAACTCGAGGAGGCGAGCGTGCCCGACGTGCGTGTGTCCCCTTCCCCGATCGATTGCAATGAAATTCGAGCGAGACAAGACCGGCGCGCAGATCTGATCGTTCTCGCCTGTATCGCGTCGGCATTCGCAGCTTTCCACGTTGTCACAAACGGTCGTTACGGCTTCCATCGCGACGAATTGCAATTCCTCTCTGACGCTCGCCATCTCGACTGGGGCTTTGTCGCCTACCCGCCCTTCACACCATTTATGGAGCGTATCGCGTTCAGCATCTTCGGGCTCTCGCTGGTTGGGTTGCGTCTCTTTTCAGTCATCGCCCAGGCGATCGTCATCCTCGTAAGCGGACTGATGGCACGCGATCTCGGCAGCAGTCGACTCGCCCAGGTCGCCACCTCAATCTCAGTGGGATTGTCCGGTCTGCCCCTCTTCGAGGCGACTGAGTTTCAATACACCACCTTCTCGTTCCTCTGGTGGATCCTGGTCTGCTGGTTCACAATCCGCCTGCTTACATCCGACAATCCACGTTGGTGGCTTGCAATCGGCACGGCCATCGGACTCGGCCTCATGACGAAGTACTCGCTGATCTTCTTTGTTGCAGGATTGCTCGCTGGTCTGGCGCTGACACGAGCGCGGCGATACTTCGTCAATCCTTGGTTCTGGGCCGCCGTCACGATCGCGCTGCTGATCTTCTCTCCGAACTTACTCTGGCTCATCCGGCACGACTTCGTCTCCTATCACTTCCTCCAGCATATTCACGCGCGCGACGTAGGCGAAGGCCGGGCCGCTGGTTATTGGAAGATGCAGCTTCTCCTCGACTCCAACCCATTTGCGATCCCGCTCTGCCTCGTCGGTTTGATCAGCTTCTTCCGCAATAACCGCTACCGCGTACTGGCCTGGATGTTCGTCGTTCCCGTTCTTGTTTTCTGGGTCAACAAAGGACGCTTCTACTACGTCGCCGAAGCCTATCCGGTGATGGTGGCAATGGGAGCGGTAGCCGCAGAGTGTTGGCTTGCCCGCCATGGAGCGGCTCTTCGTCGCACAATTGAGGCCGTCTACTTTACTGGCGTCTTCGCGAGCGGCGCACTCTTCATAGCGGTCCTGGTACCGGTTGCGCCTTCTGGTCCGCTGCGCGATTTCGCTTTCGATAAAAACGGCGATCTGCGCGAAGAAATCGGGTGGGACGAACTTGTG